>Ga0209761_1001010_pt1 | contig 17952 bp, 15 predicted proteins | sample GraSoi013_1_40cm_4_FD_185818 | JGI IMG/M metagenome (GOLD analysis project Ga0209761, IMG submission 185818) | Grasslands soil microbial communities from the Angelo Coastal Reserve, California, USA - Sample 09_25_2013_1_40cm (SPAdes) (version 2) | ecosystem: Environmental > Terrestrial > Soil >...
GCCTTGCTCGTGGCTCAAGTGGGCGCCGGCGAACAGCGCGTCACACCGGGTCCGCTTGATCACCTGGGCGACCACCTCCCCTGGCTTGCCGGGCTCGACGTGGGTCACGAACGCCACGCGCTGCATCGAGAGCAGGGCTTCCGCGACGCCGACCACCTGCAATCCGGCGTCGCGGTCTTGGGCGGCGTGGATCAGGTGCACCGTGCTGCCGACCACCGTGGCGAACCGGGCGACGAGCTCGAGCGCCCGCTGGCTCGTCTCGCGCCCGTCGAACGCGAGCGCGCAAGCGGTCATCGGCGAGGGCAGTCCGCCGCACACGATCACGCAGCGGTCGGCGATCCGGATCAGGGAGGAGGCGGTGGGGCCGAGGGCGTCGCCCTTGGTGGTGACGCCGCGGCGGCCGACGAGCACCGCGTCCACCGCCTTCGCCAGCTCGGCGAGCTCGACGTCGGGCTCACCTTCGCGCTCGGCGAGCTCGGCCTTCAGGCCCGCCGCGACGAGCCGCTCGCGGGCGCGGTCGAGCATCGCCGCGCCGTCCGCTGCGCGCCCGCCCCGCTCCCGCACGTACGCTACCACGACGGTGCTGCCGAACCGTTGAGCCAGCACCACCGCCTGCTCGAAGGCCGAGTCGGCCCGCGGGCTGCCGTCGAGTCCCACCAGCAGTCGCGTGAACACGCCTAGGGCAGCACCGCGAAGCACTCCAGCTCGCGCAGCGGGAACTCCAGGATTTCTCCGGTCATCGGGAGCCTCCCCTCGAGCGCCTCCTCGCGCTCGCCGGTGTCGAGCCGCTCGGCCACGACGACATATTCGGTGCCGCGCCGCCGCAGCGCTACCCGGCGCCGCTCCCGCACCGCCCGCTCCAGGGCGTCGAGCGCGTCGGGCGTGAGCGCGCGGTACTCGGGGATCGGGGGCATGGCGTGATGCTACTCGAGCTCGCGCGTGACGGTGATCGCGCCCGGACTGCCGGCGGTGACCTTCCCGATCCGCATGAAGGTGGCCCCCGCCTGCTGCGGCGGCTGCGCCAAGGCGCGCTCGAGCGCGTCGCTGCGGTCCGGCGCGACTGCGATCAAGAGGCCTCCCGACGTCTGCGCGTCGCACAGCAGCACGCGGTCCACGGCGGCGACGTCGGGGGCGAACGTGACGGCGTCCTTCAGGCTCTCGACGTTGCGCGTCGTCCCGCCCGGGATTGCCCCGCGCTCCGCCAGCTCGCGGGCCCGGGGCAGGAATCCGACCCGATTCGCCGCGATCATGGCCGAGGCGCCACTCGCCTGTAGCAAGCTGTGCAAGTGACCGAGCAGGCCGAATCCCGTCACGTCCGTGGCCGCATGCACGCCGACCCCGACCATGGCGCGTGCAGCCGCGGCGTTCAGCGTGGTCATCACCATGATCGCCCGCTCGAGCTCCGCCTCGCTCACCAGGTCGCGCTTCAGGGCCGTCGTCAGCACCCCGGTGCCGATCTGTTTCGTGAGCACCAGCACGTCGCCCGGCTTCGCGCCGGCGTTCGACACGATCCGGTCCGGATGCACCTCGCCGATTACCGCCATGCCGTATTTCGGCTCCGGGTCGTCGATCGAATGCCCGCCCAGCACGAACGCGCCAGCGGCACGGGCCACGTCGGCGCCCCCCCGCAGCACTTCACCCAGTAGATCGTAGGGGAGCGTGTCGCGCGGCCAGCCGACTAGGTTCAGGGCGAGCAGCGGCGTCCCGCCCATCGCGTACACGTCGGAGAAAGCGTTGGCGGCGGCGATGCGTCCGAAGTCGTAGGGGTCGTCGACGATGGGCGTGAAGAAGTCCACCGTCGCCACGATCGCGCGGTCGGCCGACAGGCGAAACACTGCCGCGTCGTCGCGCGTGGCGGCGTCGACGAGGATCCGGGGATCCGTCGCAACGGGCACGTGACGCAGGACCTGCGCCAGCTCGGCAGGGCCGAGCTTGCAGGCTCAGCCCGCGCCGTGCGAGTAGCGCGTCAGCCGGATGGCGGTCATGAGTTCGGGAGACATGGAGCTACCGAAGATACCCTATCCGAGTCTCCAGGCGAGCATACCACCCGCCGCTACGTAACGGGCCACGTCGAGCGATGCGTGCGCCAGCAGCGCGCGCTGCCGCGGCGGCTCCACATACTGCCACAGGACGAGGCGCCGCGGGAAAGCGACGAGCAGTCCGACCAGGAAGAACAGCAGCCACCAGCCGCCCGCACCCAGGGAGTCGAACCACAGCGAAGCGAACAGCGTCACCACGGCGGCCTCGGCGAGGCGCCACCCGATCTCCCAGCGGTTGAACGACCACACGACGGCGGGCTGGCCGATCGCCTGGTCCCAGCGGTATCCGATCGGTGGCGCGACGGCGAAGAGGATGGCTACGGGCAGCCAGGCGGCGACGAGCCGGCCGAGGGTCACCGCCGGCGGCGCTCCGGGGGCACGTAGCCGGGACCCCTGAGCCCGCGTCCGGGCCGCGCCGCCGTGAGCGCACCGTGGTCCAGCACCTTCTGCCCGTTCACGAACACGTAGGCGAACCCGACGGACGGCTGGTGCGGCCGCTCAAACGTGGCGCGGTCGGCCGCGGTGTTGGGGTCGAAGATCGTGATGTCCGCGGCCATGCCGGGCGCGAGCAGGCCGCGGTCCCGCAGGCCGACGCGTTGGGCGGCGAGCGAGGTCATTTTCCGGACGGCGAACTCGAGCGGGAACAGCTCGAGCTCGCGCACGTAGTGGCCGAGGATGCGCGCGAAGCTGCCATAGGCCCGCGGGTGCGTCCCGTCCTTGCCGAACGGCCCGTCGGGGGCGACGCCCCCCGCGTCACAATCCACCGCGACCCACCACGTCTTCATGGCCTCCCGCACGTCCGGTTCGCTCATCGTGAAGTAGATCGCCCCGGTGCGGCCGTGGTCGGCGATCACGATGTCGAACAGCGTCTCGATGGCGTCGGCGTGGCGGGCGCGGGCGATCTCGCTCAACCGCTTCCCGTCGAGGTAGTGCAGCGAGTCCTGGAACGGGCCGGCGATGAGCACGCCGTCGGCGCCGCCGGCGTTCTCGTAGGTGCTCTCGTCCCCGAGGGCGGGGCGAAGCATCTCCTGGTGGACCCGGGCGCGGGTCGCCGGCTCCTTGAGCCGCGCGATGAGCGAGTCCATCCCCCCGGAATGCGCCCATTGCGGGATCGACGCGTCGAGCGACGTGGCGGCGGCGATGTACGGGTACTGGTCGGCGGTGACGTCGAGACCGGCGGACCGCGCCGAGTCGATTTTCGCCAGGATGTGCGGCATCCGGCCCCAGCGCGGCTTGCCCGACACTTTGAGGTGCCAGATCTCGACCGGGATGCCCGCTTCGCGCCCGATCCGGAACGCCTCCTCGAGGGCGGCGTCCTCGTGAGCGGCTTCGTTGCGGATATGGCTGGCGTAGATGCCGCCGTGGCGTCGCGCGGCCCTGGCGAGGGCGATCAGCTCGTTGGTCGGCGCGTAGATCGCCGGGGCGTACAGCAGGGCGGTCGACACACCGAGCGCGCCCTGCTCCATCATGGTGTCGACGAGGGCCGTCATGTGCGCCAGCTCCGCCGCCGTCGCGCGGCGGTTCTGGAACCCGATGACGGCCGCGCGCACCTGCGTCGCGCCTACGAAGGTCGCGATGTTGAGGGTCGAGCCTGTGCGCGCGAGGTGGGCGAAGTAGCCGTCCAGGTCGCGCCAATCTTCGCTGAGCCCGTACTTCTTCATGAGCTCCGAGTCCAACGCTGCCAGCGCGTCGGTGAGCGGAGCGACCGAGCCGCCCTCGCCCGTCACCTCGGTGGTGATGCCCTGCGTGACCTTGCTCAGGGCCCGGTTGTCGATCAGGACGTTGGTCTCCGACTGGCCCAGCATGTCGATGAATCCGGGCGCGACAACGAGGCCCGAGACGTCGATCGTCTCGCGGGCCTGGGCGCCGTTCAGGAAGCCGACGCCCACGATCCGGTCCCCGGCGATCGCCACGTCGCCCCGGTGCCGCGGGTTGCCGCTCCCGTCCACGATCCAGCCGCCCCGGAAGAGCACGTCGTAGCTCCCCTTCCCCCTTCCCCCTTCCCCGTTCCCACACCCAGCCAACAGCAGGAGCAATCCCAGGACCGGCTTTATTTCGCCCATGTCTTCCTCAACGAATCGGGTTGGATCAAGCGTCCGCGCAGCATCACCCAGGCGATCCGCCGCGTCGCCAGGATGCCCCTCAGCGGATCGCCGTCGAGCACCACGAGGTCGGCGACCTTCCCGGCTCCGAGCAGGCCGAGCGAATCAGCGTGCAGCAGCTGGGCGCCCTTGCGCGTCGCCGCGGTGATCGCCTCGAGGGGCGTGAAGCCCGCGGCCACCAGCAGGCCGATCTCTTCGTGGAGCGACAGGCCCGGCACGAGCAGCTGGTTCGCGGCGTCCGATCCAGCGGCGACCAGGCCTCCGGCGCGCTTGAACTCGCGCACGAACTGATCCTGGTGCGGTCGCGCGCGGCGGAACGCCTGGAAATCGGCGGAGCGCCAGCGCGTGCGCTGGAGCAGGCCGGAGACGTCGCGCACGCTGGCGGCGGCCGTCGGAACGTCTTCCATCCCGGGACGCAGCAGCAGCGTGGGGTTGTCGAGCCGCGCGAGCATCTCGTGCAGCACCAGCGTGGGAACGACCGCGACGTGCGTCGCTGCCAGCGCCCGGGCGACCCGCGCGACCGAGGCGGAGTCGAGCGACGCCCAACCGCTTTCCTCGAGCGTCCACCCCGCGAGGAAGCGATCGTGCGCGCTCAAGTACGGCGCCGGATTGCGCGCCGCGGCCTGCACCACGCCCGCCATGTGCTCGAGCGAGGCCACGCCGGCCTTCGCCGCCGTCACCGCGTCAGTCTTGCCGAGGTGCGCCGCCACCGGGAGCCGCAACGTGGCTGCCTCGTCCATGAGGGGGGCCAGCAGCGGCGGCGTGATCTTGGTGTAGATCTTGAGCAGGTCGGCGCCGACCACGGCCCGCTGGTCGACCGCCCTGCGGGCGTCGCTACCGGTGGCGACGCCGGTCGCCGTGGGATACGTGGGAGGGACGCCGTCGATCATCGCCCCCGCGGTGAACACGCGCGGCCCCAGCACCGAGCCGAGGTTGCAGTCGTTCCGGAGCGCGAGCGCCGAATCGGTGGTCATCGCGCCCAGGTCCCGCACCGTGGTCACACCCCACGCGACATAACGCTCCACCGCCCAACGCTCCACGTGCGCGTGCGCGTCGATCAGGCCCGGGATCACCGTCTTGCCGATCAGGCTGATCTCTCTGGCGCCCCGCGGCACTGGGATCTCGTTCACGCGGGCGACGGCCTCGATGTGGCCGCCCCTGACGAGGATGAGGGCGTCCTTCACCGGCTCGCGGCCGGAGCCGTCGATCAGGGTGGCGCCCGCGAGCGCGATCACGTCGTCGCCGGCGGGTTTGCAGGCCGCTAACAAGAACACCACGGCAGCGGTCAGGCGGACCGGCGGAGGGCAGCCCTTCACCTGGGGTCGCTTGACGTGTGGTCGTGCAGGATCAGCCAGCGGTCGCCCCGCCTCTGGAGGAGCAACGTGAACGGCCCGCTCGCGACGACCGAGTCCCCGCGGTGCAGCGCGAAGCGCGCGGTGCAGAGAGCGAGGTCGAGCGTGAGCGGCCGGACCCGGACTTCCTCGAAGCTCAGCGAATCGCGCGTCTTGCCGGGCGCGAAGTAGGTGGTCTTATAGCGGTCGTAGAGTTTTTGCCACCCGTACTGCACGTGGCCGCCCGTGACGTAGCTCGTGAGCGAGTCGCGGGCGTAATCGCTCATGAAGCCGGCCAGGTCCCCGCGGTTCCAGTCTGCCGCGCTGCGCGCCAGCGCGCCCGCGATCTCGGCTTGCGGATCGCCGACCGGAACCTTCGGGGCCGAGCATGCGGCTGCCAGCACGGCCGCCGCGCCCCACGCCGAACGTCCCACGCCCATGACAGTCTCGCTCCGTTCCGAGGTGCCGCTAAACGTACCGCGGGAGCGCCTCGAGGAGATGGCTCGAGCCATCCAAAAGGCGCTCCCGCGGTGCCGTGCTGAGGTGTGCTAGCGGCGACGCCGCCTCGCCGCTTTCTTCTTCTTTCCGCCCCGCTTGGCCTTCGCCTTCGGCCGCTTCTTGCCTGCCTTCTTCGCCTTAGGCCGCTTCGCCACCTTCTTCTTCCGCGCGGGCGCCTTGCGCCGCGGGGCCGCCGCCGGCTCGTCCATCAGCGGCGCCGGGCTCGGCATCGGCGGTGGCGACGGTGGGTACATCGGCTCCATCATGCCGGGGCCAGTCCAGCTGCTCTCCGAGAAGTCGTTTGGCTCGAGCATCGGATCTCCTCTGCTGGTTGTCCGTGGGCGTGGCTTATAGCTTACGCCGGGAATGCTGCCACGCAAGTGATCACGCGACCACATTGCGCCGCGCTATGCCAGCTGCCGACGCTCGTCGCGGCGCAGGCGGGCCCGCGACCCATCTGGTCCGGGCTACGAGCTGCTTGTGCCGCGGCCGGCGCCCGCTCGGGGCGAGCGCTCCAGGGCCCTCAGCCTGCTCGCCTTGCGGCGTGCGGGCGACACGCTCGTCGCGGCGCTCCCAGGTGTGGCGGGCTCGTCATATGACGTTCCAATCCGCACCCCAGGCGGAGTCGTTCGGGTGAAAGCGGTTATGCCCCCGTGCCGGTACCGAGGTGACAAGTTAGCTTGACAACGACACTTACGGGCATTTACGTTGGCGCCGTTATGACGGCTCGCGCGTTTGTGATCTGGATCACGTTCGCCCTTCCCGGGCGCCTCATCGCCCAGAACGTGTCCGAAGTTCAGGTAGCTCCACCAACCGTCACAGTGAAAGTGGGGGAGCGCAGCGGCCTCCTCGCCACTGCGTTCGACCGCGCGGGCAACGTCATCCCGACCGTCCGGTTCATCTGGTCCTCGAACAACGTCTCGGTCGCCCGCGTCGACAACGACGGCACCGTCACCGGCGTGGCCGGCGGCGTCGCCATCGTCGAAGCGCGCGTGGGTCCGCGCAAGGGTCAGGCCGCGGTACAGGTGATCGGCGCACCCGCCGCTGGTGGACAAACGAGCACGCAGCCGCAGCCCCCCGCCCGACCGGCCGAGCCGCCGGGGGGAGTGGATCCGTTCGCTGGTCAGCCGCCGGGCACGGGCCCAGCCGCGGTGCTGCGCATCGAGCCGCCGACGGTGTACCTGCTGCCGTCCGAGAACACGCGCGTCGTGCCGCGGGCGCTCAAGGACGACGGCTCGCCCGCCGCGCCGGTCGCCGCGACGTGGAAGTCGCTCCGCCCCGACATCGCGAGCGTGGACCAGAACGGCGTGATCGTCGCGTTGTCCGCCGGCCAGGGGACCGTGCAGGTGACGAGCTCGACGGGCCTCACCGCCACCGCGCCGGTGGTGGTGCAGCCAAGCGACATCGCGATCCTTGAGCCGAGTCCGGTCGCGCTCGGGCCCAACGAGGTCGACACGCTGCATGTGGTCGTGCCGGGACAGGGCGGGCGAGTCGTGAGCCCCCTGACGATGCAATGGTCCTCGGCAGATCCCAACGTTGCACGCGTCTCGCTCACCGGCGTCGTGACCGCGGTGGCGCCCGGCAAGACGACGCTCTCCGTTTCCGGGCTGCTGCAAACCAAGAGCGTGGACATCGTCGTGCACAAGACCGTGGACCGCTTGTCCGTCATCCCCACGCAAAAGGCGGAGGTGCCGCTGCCGATTCAGGGGACGACGAAGTTTCAGGTGCAGGCACTCGCGCCTGACGGGACACCCGTGCCCGAGGCTCCGATCCGGTGGAGCGTGGCAGATTCGTCGCTCGCGAGCTTCGACGCCGCCACTGGGTTACTGACGGGAAAGAAGTCGGGGAAGACGTCGCTGACGGCCAAAGGCCCGGGACTGGGGCTCGTGGCGACGTGGCAGATCCGGGTCATCGCGGCCGGTCTCAAGCTGTCCGCCACGCGACTCGGTCTGCCGCTCAACCGGCGGTACGGGTTGCGCGCCAGCTTCGCCGACGAGACGGGGACCGTTATCGGGCCAGCGACTGGCGTGACGTTCGCTTCCGACAACCCGCCAGTCGCCGCCGTCGCCGAGGACGGCACCGTCACGGCGGCGGGGTACGGGCACGCGCACATCACCGCCTCGGCCCCGGGGGGGAAGCGCGCCGCGGTCGCCGTGTTCGTGCAGGGGGAGATCGTGCTCGCGAGCTCGCGATCGGGGCGGCTCCAGCTTTACTCGGCTGAGCGCTCGAACCTCGCTCAGCTGCGCAAGGTATTGGACGACTCGTCCACGGCCACCGACCCCGCGTACTCGCCCGACGGCTCGCGCATCGCGTTCGTGTCGACCCGCGACGGCCGGCCGGAGATCTATGTGATGGACGCGGACGGCACGGACGCGGCCCGCCTCACGAACTCTCCAGGTGTGGACGGCGATCCGTCGTTCACCGCCGACGGGCAGGCCGTGGTGTTCCACTCCAATCGCACCGGCCACCGGCAGATCTTTGTGCAGGCGATCACAGGCTCGGACGCCATCCAGCTTACCCAGGAGCCGGCGGACAACTCGCAGGCGAGCGTCTCGCCGGACGGCGAGACCATCGCGTTCGTATCGAGCCGCGACGGCAGCGATGACATCTGGCTGATGTCGCGGGACGGCTCGAGCCAGCGCAATCTCACGAAATCGCCGCAGCTCAAGGAACGCAGCCCGCACTTCCTGCGCGACGGCTCGCTCGCCTTCCTGCTCGAAGGGAAGGACGGCGGCCGCACGGTCACGCAGGTCGTGAAGACGGACCTGGCGACGGGCCGCATGGCTCCGCTCACGGGGACCGATCTCGTGATCGGCGACTTCGCCGTCTCCCCAGCGGGCGACCTGCTGGCGCTCGTGGTCAACGTCCAGAAGAACGTGTCGAAGGTCTACATCCAGCCGGTCGGGACGGGGAGCGGGGGCGGGGGAGGGGGCGCCCCAGTCGCGATCCCCACGACCGGCGCCGAGCAGATGGTGTCCGCGACGTTCATGCCCTAAGCCGCCGATGCGCGCTTGCGTTATCCGCGCGACCGGCGGCCTCGATCGCCTGCAGCTTGCCGATGTCCCCCTCCCCGCGGAACCGCTGGGCCCTCGTGACGTGCGTGTCGCGCTCCGCGCCGTGGCGCTGAACCACCTCGACCTCCTCGTCGTGCGCGGGCTACCGGTGGAGCACCGCTTCCCCCACATCCTGGGCGCGGACGGGGCGGGAGTCGTGGACGCCGTCGGTGCGCAGGTCCGCTCCGTCAAGCTTGGCGACCGCATCATGATCAACCCCGGCATCTCCGACTACACCTGCGACTACTGCCGCGTCGGCGAGCATTCGTTGTGTGTGAACTACCGCCTGCTCGGCGAGCACGTCTCGGGGACGCTGTGCGAGTCGATCGTCGTCCCCGAGCAGAATGTCGCCATCATCCCGACAGTGACGCCGCCGCTCAGCTGGGCCGAAGCCGCCGCGTTCTCCCTTGTGACGCTGACGGCCTGGCGCATGGTCGTGACGCGGGCGCAGCTCGCGCGTGGCGAGACGGCGCTCATCTGGGGGATCGGAGGAGGCGTGGCGCTCGCCGCGCTGCGCATCGCGAAGCTGCGCGGAGCGCGGGTGATCGTCACCAGCTCGAGCGACGCGAAGCTCGCGGCGGCACGGCACCTCGGCGCCGACGTGACGCTGAATCACCGCACCCAGAAGGTGTCCCAGGAGGTCCGCGTGCTGACGGGCAAGCGGGGTGTGGACGTAGTGATCGAGAACGTCGGAGCGGCGACGTGGGAGGAGTCGCTGCGGTCGCTCGGTCGCGGCGGCCGACTGGTGAGCTGCGGCGCCACGACCGGCCCCAAGGTTGCGATCGACCTCCGGCGGCTCTTCTGGTATCACTGGAGCATTCTGGGTTCGACGATGGGGAACGACGCTGAATACCGCGAGATCGTGCGGCTGCTGGCGAGCGGCGAGCTGCGGCCGATCGTCGATCGCGTGTTTCCCCTCGAGCAGGTCCGTGCGGCGTTCGAGCGGTTGGACAAAGGGGAGCAGATGGGGAAGATCGTGGTGGAGATCGGCACCTGAAGAAAGCTCGGCAGTCACTTCCGTCCGGCGCGAACGCTATCTTCAACGGCCTCTCCTGGGTGGCACTTGCCCTGCCCCTCGATGTGTCGAATCACATCGGCGAGCTGTTTCGGTCCGATCGTCGTCGCGGAGTACTCCGGGGCCCAACGCAATCCGAGGACATTCCTAGGGAGACGGCTCGCGGCATAGCTACTCCCGCCCTGGAACAACTGTACGAGTCGTGGCAAGTCGATGCGTGGAACGGTGCGGAGCAGCATGTGAACGTGCGTCGGCAGAATAGCCAGCGCGACGACGTCAGCGTGTTCCCGTGAGGCGGTGCGTCGGAAGTATTGGTCCAGGAAATCGCGGGTGGGAGAGTCGATCATGGGACGCCGCTCGCGCGTCGCCCAGGCAAGGTGGATGTAGAGTTGATGCGGTGACATGACAGGGTGAGGTACCGTCCACGGTTGTTCCCATCCTGAAGGATGGGCTCGGCGCAGCGCTGTCCTGAAGGACGGTCGCTCCCACGGATTCGCTTCGCTCGTTGTGCTTCAGCATAGTGCTGGCCGAGCCCACGCTTCAGCGTGGGAATACGCTAAGGCGCGGCTATCAACCAAGCATCAACCGGATCACCGCTCGATAAGCCTTCGTCCTGCAGCGACTTGACGAGCCTCAGCGGGTTGAACTTTCCTGTCTAAGTGATTATTTTATAGGAACTTAGGTCTGGTCGAGCAAGCCCGGGCCCCCTGTCCCTAACCCTGAGCCCCTGTCGTTCATGACCGCACCCAACGCCCGCGAACGCATCCTGCCGCGCCTCATCGAAGACGAGATGAAGGAGTCGTTCCTCGACTACTCGATGAGCGTGATCGTGCAACGCGCGCTGCCCGACGTGCGCGACGGCTTGAAGCCCGTGCACCGCCGCATCCTGTACGCGATGCACGAGCTCGGCCTCGTACCGGGCCGGCCGTACAAGAAGAGCGCCACCGTCGTCGGCGACGTGCTGGGCAAGTACCACCCGCACGGCGACATCGCCGTGTACGACGCGCTGGTGCGCATGGTGCAGGACTTCTCGCTGCGCTACCCGCTGGTGGACGGTCAGGGGAACTTCGGCTCGGTCGACGGGGACCCGGCGGCGGCGTACCGCTACACCGAAACGCGCCTCACCCGCGTCGCGATGACGATGCTGGAGGACATCGACAAGAATACCGTCGATTTCATCCCCAACTTCGACGACCGGCTGCAGGAGCCGACGGTGCTGCCGGCGAAGCTGCCCAACCTGATCGTCAACGGCGCGGCCGGCATCGCGGTCGGCATGGCGACCAACATCCCGCCGCACAACCTCGCCGAGACGGTGGAGGCGATTAGCCACCTGGTGGACCATCCCGACGCCGGGGTGAAGGATCTGCGGAAGTTCATCAAGGGGCCCGACTTCCCCACCGGGGCGATCATCTACGGCCGCGAGGGGATCAAGGAGTGCTACGAGAAGGGCCGCGGCCGGATCACGATCCGCGCCCGCGCGGTGATCGAGGAGAAGGAGTCGACCGGGAAGCACCAGATCGTCGTCGCCGAGATCCCGTATCAGGTCAACAAGAGCAACCTGATCACGCAGATCGCCGAGCTGGTCAACGCCAAGAAACTCGAGGGAATCTCGGACCTGCGCGACGAGTCGGACCGCGAGGGGATGCGGATCGTCATCGAGCTGAAGCGCGATGCGGTGCCGGCGGTCGTGCTGAACCAGCTCTACAAGCACACCCAGATGCAGACCACCTTCGGCGCCATCATGCTCGCTCTGGTCGACGGCGCGCCGAAGGAGATGAACCTGAGGGAGCTGCTCGAGCACTTCATCGAGCATCGCCACACGGTCATCGTTCGTCGCACCGAATTCGAGCTGAAGCGCGCGCAGGACCGCGAGCACATTCTCGAAGGCCTCAAGATCGCCGTCGACAATATCGACGAAGTGGTGAAAATCATCCGCAAGTCCAAGGACACGCCGACCGCGGACGCCAGCTTGCGCAAGCGGTTCAAGCTGTCCGAGAAGCAGTCGGCCGAGATCCTCAACATGCGGCTGGCCCGGCTCACCGCCCTCGAGATCACCAAGCTCGAGGACGAGCTCAAGGAGGTCCGCAAGTTCATCAAGGAGTGCAAGGAGATCCTCGCCTCCAAGCCGCGCCGCATGAAGATCCTGAAGCAAGAGCTGACCGAGGTGGCCGCGGGCTTCGGCGACCAGCGCCGCACCGAGATCGTCGCCGACCAGGGGGAGTTCTCGATCGAGGACCTGATCGCCGAGGAAGACATGGTGATCACAGTATCCCACGCCGGCTACATCAAGCGGCTCCCCGTGTCGGCATACCGGCGCCAGCGGCGCGGCGGCAAGGGCGTGATCTCCGCCCACACGAAGGAAGACGACTGGGTCGAGCACCTGTTCATCGCGTCGACCCACGATTACGTGATGTTCTTCACCCAGCAGGGCCAGTGCTACTGGCTCAAGGTGCACGAGATCCCGCAGGCCGCCCGCGCCGCGCGCGGCAAGCCGATCATCTCGTGCGTCGCGATGAAGCCGGACGAACGGCTCGCCGCGCTTGTGCCGGTGCGCGAGTTCTCCGAAGACCAGTACCTCCTGTTCGCGACCAAGAACGGCGTGGTGAAGAAGACGCGGCTCTCGGAATTCGGCAATCCGCGCTCCGTGGGGATCCGGGCCATCAACATCGAGAAGGGCGACGAGCTGATCGACGTGCAGGTGACCGACGGACGCAACGACATCGTGCTCGCGACGCGGCACGGTATGAGCATCCGCTTCCACGAGAAGGACGTGCGCGACATGGGCCGCACGGCGACCGGCGTGAAGGGGATCGCGCTCGACAAAAAGGACCACGTGATCGATATGGTCGTGGTGCGACGCAAGTCGACGCTGCTCACGGTCACCGAGAAGGGCATGGGCAAGCGTTCCGAGCTCGACGAATACCGCGTGCAGCACCGCGGCGGCCGCGGCATCATCACCCTCAAGCGGTCCGACAAGACGGGCGACATCGTGGCGCTCAAGGAAGTGCTACCCGACGACGAGCTCATGATGATCACCAAGAAGGGGATCATGATCCGCGTGCCGGTCGAGGGGATCCGCATCTCGGGCCGCAACACCCAGGGCGTCAAGGTCATGAACCTGACGCCGGGCGATCTCGTGGTCGATGTCGCCCGCGTCGTGAAGGAGGATGAAGCCGAGAACGGCGACGGCGGCGACGCTGACGCCGACACGCCAGCGCCCAAGGCCGCAGCCCCGCAATCCGCACGCAAGGGTCCCGGCAAGAAGAGTCCGAGCAAGAAGAAGAAGCGGGCCTAGGCGTGGTCACCGCCCAAGCGGTCCGCGAAGCGGCTGAGCGGCTGCGCGGTGTCGCCGTCCGGACGCCGCTCCGCTACGTCGAGCCGCTCGACGCCTATTTGAAGCTGGAGAACCTCCAGCCGATGGGCGCGTTCAAGATCCGGGGTGCCTACAACGCGATCAGCCGTCTGCCGCACGCCGTGAGGCGCCAGGGCGTGATCACCTACTCGAGCGGCAATCATGGCCAGGCGGTAGCGTACGCGGCCCAGCTGCTGGGCATCCGCGCGGTCGTCGTCATGCCCGAGACCGCGCCGGCGGTCAAGGTGGCGGGCGTGAGGAAGTGGGGCGGCGAGGTCGTCGTCGCCGGTCGCACGTCGCAGGACCGGCAGGTGAAGGCCGAGGAGATCGCCGCGCGCGAAGGGCTCGCCGTGGTGCCGCCGTTCGACCACCCGGACATCGTCGCCGGGCAGGCGACCGTGGGGCTCGAGATCGCCGCGGAGCTGCCCGACGTCCAAACGGTCGTGGTGCCGGTGGGCGGGGGCGGGCTGATCTCGGGAGTCGTGGTCGGCCTGGCGGCGGCGGACAGCGCGGCGCGCGTGTGGGGCGTCGAGCCGGCGGGCGCGCCCAAGCTCGCCCGCTCGCTCGCGGCCGGGAAGCCGGTGCGGCTCGAGCGCACGGCGAGCCTCGCCGACGGGTTGATCACGCTCACCGTCGGCGACATCCCCTTCGCCCACCTCGCGCACCACCGCGACCGGCTCGGGGGGGTCGTCCTCGTAGAAGATGACACGCTGCGCGAGGCGGTGCATTTTCTATGGCGCCAGTGCCACCTCGCGGTCGAGCCCTCCGGGGCGGCGACGACCGCGGCGGTGCGGTCCGGCGCGCTCGTGCCGGTCCCGCCCACCGTGCTCGTGGTGAGCGGCGGCAACGTCGATCCCTCCCTGCTCGAGGACTGAACGACCGATGCCCCAGCCCGCCGCAGCCAAGATCCTCGTCGCCGACGACGACCAGTCGCTGGTGCGCACCCTGACGTGGATCCTCAAGGAGAACGGCTACGAGGTCAGCGTCGCGCCCGGGGGCGAGGGGCTCATGGGGAAGCTCGAGGAGGAGCGTCCCCACCTGCTGCTGCTCGACATCATGATGCCCAAGGTGGACGGGCTGCAGCTCTTGGCCAAGATGAAGGCCGACGAGCGGTTCCGCGACCTCCCGGTCCTGATGATCTCGTCGATGCCGCCCGAGGAGGCGACGGTCAAGTCGCTCGGCCTCGGCGCCGCCGACTTCATCGCCAAGCCCTTCCGGGTGCGCGAGCTGCTGGCCCGCGTGAAAGCCCACATCCGCACCGCGCAGGAGCTGTCGCACGCGCGGGACGAGGCCCAGAGCCGGGCGGCCATCGTCGATATCCTGCACGAGGTCACCGACTCGCTCAAGCCGGACGAGATCTACCACATCCTCGTGCGGCGGGTCGCCCGCGTGCTCCAGATCTCCAAGTGCTCGATGGTGCTCGCGAAGGCGGGCGACCAGCTCGGCGTCGTGGTGGCGGCGTACGAGAACCCGATGCTGCGCAACCTGCAGATCGAGCTCGCCCGCTACCCCGAGATCCAGCGCGCGCTCGCGAGCGGTCGCGCGGTGCTGGTGGAGGACGTCGCGGCCGACCCGCTGTACGCGGAGGAGCGCGTGCGCTGGGAGCGCGAGCGCATCACGGTGCCGACGCGCTCCGCGGTCGCGCTGCCCTTTTCCATGAAGGACCAGCAGGTGGGCGTTTTCTTTCTCCGCACCACGGGCGAGGACCCGCCGCTCACCCGCGCCGACGCCCAGTTCGCCGAGACCGTGATCCGCACGGCCGTGGCGGCGATCGAGAAGGCCTACGACTTCGAGACCGCGGTATCCGACAAGAAGCGGCTGGAGAAGCTCGCCGCGACGGACGCCCTCACCGGCTGCCTCAATCGCCGCGCGCTCTCCGAGGAGCTCGAGCAGGAGCTCGACCGCGCCGGCCGGTATAACTTGGCGGTCACGATCCTGCTCGCCGACATCGACCGTTTCAAGCTGGTGAACGACACCCGCGGCCACATCGCGGGGGACTCGGTGCTGCGGCAAGTCGGCGAGATCCTGCGGCGCGAGGCGCGGTCGGTGGATCTGGTCGCGCGCTATGGCGGCGAGGAGTTCGTCGTGGTGATGCCGGAGACGGCGCTCCACGGGGCGGCCATCTTCGCGGAGCGGCTGCGGCGCCGCATGATGCACCACGATTTCGCCGATCCCGGCGAGAATCCGCTCAACCTCACGGTCTCGATCGGGCTCGCCTCGTTCCCCGACGACCGCGTGACCGGCGCCGACAGCTTCGTCGCGCTCGCCGACCAGGCCCTCTATCGCGCGAAGAACGAAGGCCGCAACTTGGTGCGGCAATGAGCGAACGCCGCTGTCCCAAGTGCGGCGCGGTCTATCCGGAGACCGCGCGCTTCTGCCCGCGCGACGGCAACATGCTCGTCGCGGCGCAGTCGAAGGTGCCCCCCCCTACACCGGCCGCGCCGTCCGGAGGCGGAGCGACCGCCGTCCGCACCCCGCCAGGCCCCCGCCGCGGCCCCGGCTTCGACCGCGCCGCGACCTTGTCGGGGCAGACCCTCGACGCGCGCTACCAGGTCACGCAGAAGCTGGGCGAGGGTGGGATGTCGTACGTGTACCTGGCGCGCGAGGTCGCGAGCGGCGACGAGGTGGCCATCAAGGTGCTCTCGCCCAAGCTCGCGACGGACCGGAGCTCGGTCGAGCGGCTGCGTCGCGAGGCGGGCCTCGCCATGCGGCTCGACCACGCCAACGTGTGCCGCATCCTGCGTCTCGGCGAATCCGAGGACGGCCTGATCTATCTGGTGATGCCGTTCTTGAACGGCGAGCTGCTGTCCGATCGCGAGGTGCGGGGCGGGCCGATGGCGCTCGCCCAGGGGATCGACCTGCTGCGCCAGGTCTGCGCGGGGCTGCACCACGCGCACGAGCTGCAGATCGTGCACCGCGACTTGAAGCCCGAAAACATCATGCTCGTCCGAGAGGACGGGGGCGGCGACCGCGCCGTCGTCATGGACTTTGGACTCGCCAAGGAGCGCCGCGCCGATCCCGCGATCGCGAAGCTCACGGCGACCGGCATCATCCTCGGCACGCCGGAGTTCATGAGCCCCGAGCAGATCCGCGGGAGGCCGCTCGACGGCCGCTCCGACATCTACGCCCTCGGCATCGTGGCGTTCGAGATGTTCACCGGCAAACTGCCGTTCCAGGGGCGGAACGCTCAGGAAATGATGATCGCGCGCCTGCGCGATCGGCCGAGGCAGCTGCGCCAGCTCCGGCCCGATCTCCCCGCGAACCTCGAGAAGGCGCTCGCCCGGGCCCTCGAGTCGAGTCCCGACGCGCGCTATGGCACGGCGCTCGAATTCGCCGACGCCCTCACGGCAACCCACGAGGGCGGCCTGTTCTCCAGGATCAAGGAGAAGCTGAAGTAGTTGAAACGCTTCCCGGCATTCGATCCCCCCGAGTACGTCGACTGGAAGGCCGACCCCGCGCTGGTGCGCGGCTTCCGGGAGACGATCGAGCACAGCCCCGAGCGCGCCGCGCTCGTTTCCCGACTCTCGAGCGACGACAAACTGGGGCTGTACGCGGGCCTGCTGCGTGCCCGGCTGCACGACATCCAGCTGCAGCGCTGGGTGCGCACGGGAGTGATCTCCAAGGCCTGGCTGGGCACGGGCGAAGAGGCGACGACGGTCGGCCCGGTGCACGCGCTCGAGCGCGGGAAGGACATCGTCGCGCCGATGATCCGGAACGCCGCCGCGTGCTGCGAGCTTGGCATGCCCCTCGCCGACATGCTGCGGGCCTACCTCGGGAGCGACGACGCGCCGTCGCGCGGGCGCGACCTGCACGTGGGCTCATTCTCCCACGGCGTGCTGCAGCCGATCTCCCACGTCGGGGACATGGTGCCGGTGATCTGCGGGATCGCGCTGACGTTCAAGATGAAAGGCGAGCGTCGCGTGGCGCTCACGTGGGTGGGCGACGGCGCGACCAAGACCGCCGCGGCGCACGAGGGCACGAACTTCGCGGCCGTCCAGCGGGTCCCCGCCATCTTCGTGATCCAGAACAACCAGGTCGCCCTCGGCACCCGGCTCGACCAGCACCACCTCGCCGGCAACTTCAAGGATTGGCCCGCGAGCTACGGCATGTGGAGCGCCGAGTTCGACGGGAACAACGTGCTCGACGCGTGGGCCGCGACGCGGCTCGCCACCGAGCGCTGCCGCCAGGGCCAGGGGCCCGCGATGCTGATCGCCGAGACGTTCCGGATGGGCGGCCACGCAACCCACGATGAGCGCGAGGCGCGGGAGACGTTCTCCGCTGAGCTGTTCAGCGCCTGGGGGAAACGGGACCCGATCGGGTTGTACGAGGAATACTTGCGGGAGGAGGGCCGGACGGCGCAGCAGCTGGAGGCGGTGGAAGCGGAAGTGACGGCAGCGGTCGAGCACGCGGCGGAGCAGGCGATCGCGAGCCGGCAGAAGATGCCCGCGGGGGAGAGCGCGCGCTTCGGGGTATACGCCAGGAACGGTCGGTAGGAGGCACGCATGGAGCGACTCATCCTGGTCATGTGGGTGGTGACCGGCTGCGGCCCGCGGGCGCCCACC
>Ga0209761_1001011_pt1 | contig 17948 bp, 9 predicted proteins | sample GraSoi013_1_40cm_4_FD_185818 | JGI IMG/M metagenome (GOLD analysis project Ga0209761, IMG submission 185818) | Grasslands soil microbial communities from the Angelo Coastal Reserve, California, USA - Sample 09_25_2013_1_40cm (SPAdes) (version 2) | ecosystem: Environmental > Terrestrial > Soil >...
TTCTGGCGAGCGCCGCACTCGACTGGGGATGTTCGCCGCGGTGCGGGCGGAGCCGTTCGCGACGCGCCGGGTGCGACCCCACGAGCAGACGCACTCCGCCCCCAAGGCCGACCGGCTCGCGCTCCTGCGGGCGACGCGCACCAGTCTCGAGTCCATCTTTCTGCTCGCTCCCGACGCCGACCGCGCGCTCGCGCAGGCGCTCGCGCAGGCGGCGCGTGGCGTGCCGGCCGCGCGCGCCGAGCTCGATGGCGTGGGCCTCCGGCTGTGGCACGTGGGCGGAGCCAAGGCGGGCGAGCTCGCGGCCCTGGCGGGCCGGGCGCAGCTCTACATCGCAGACGGCCATCACCGCTACGAGACCGCGGTCGCATTCGCGCAGGAGGACCCCCGGGCCGACCGGGTGCTCTCGTTCATCGTCTCCCGCGCCGACGCCGGGCTGGCGATCCTCCCCACGCACCGCATCGTGTTCGGAGCCGGTCGGGACGCCGCGAAGCTGATCGAGCTGTGGCGCGAGTGGTTCGAGGTAGGGCGTGTGGCGCCCTGCATGGACCGGATCGAGCGACTCGCCGAGTTGGGCCGCGATCGCACCGCGTGCATCGTCGCGTTCCCCGAGGACTACGACGTCACCCTCGTCTTGAGAAAAGACGTGGCGCTCGACCGCATCCCGACGTTGGGCCGGACGCCTGCGGTGCGCACGCTCGATGTGGCCCGGATCGAAACGCTCGTGGTGCAGTACATCCTGGGCGCGGGGACCGCCACCCCGTCGTTGGCGTACACGCCGGACCCGCGGGCTGCCTTCGACGCAGTGCGTCACGGGAAGGCGGCGGCCGCGGTCTTGCTCAACCCGCCGAAGGTGGAGCAGGTGTTCGCGGTGGCGGATGCGGGCGACGTCATGCCCCCCAAGTCCACCTACTTCGTGCCGAAGGTGCCTGCCGGACTAGTCTTGCGGCCGCTGGCGTAAGGCAGCGATGAGGGCCCGGCAGAAGTGCGGCAGGTCGGCCGGCGTGCGCGACGAGATCAGGTTGCCGTCCACGACCACGGGTGAGTCCTCCCATATCACGCCGGCATTCTCCATGTCGTCCTTGATGGCTCGCACGCTCGTCGCGCGCTTCCCTTTGAGGATCTTCGCCGAAATCGGCACCCACCCGGCGTGACAGATGAACGCGAGCGGCTTGCCCGCCCGGTAGATCTCCCGCGTGATCTGTAACACCTTGTCGTAACGACGCAATTGGTCGGGTGCGAAACCGCCGGGGATGACGAGCGCATCGAAGCGTCCGGCATCCACCTGATCGACGTCCGTGTCCACCGTGACGGGATAGCCTCGCTTTCCCTGGTAGGTCCTCTCGCCCAATCCGGCGACTGTTGCCGCGGCGCCTTCTTCTTCCAGCCGGATCTTCGGATACCACAGCTCGAGGTCCTCGTACAGCGGGCCGGCGAAGAACAGCACGTGCTTGCCTTTGAGGCTCACGTCGCCAAGCTATATCTTTCCCGACCATGAGTCCACGCCCCCGCGAGCGCGTCCTCGCCAATCTCGAGTCGATCTATCGCGAAGCCTACGAGCGCGCCAAGGCGGCGGGCGACCAGGCGCGCATGGCCGACCTCGACGCGGCCTATCAACGCGAGCAGCTCCTCCTCGAAGTGCTGCTCGACGTTCGCGACGCGCTGGCGGCGCGGCCCGCGGATGTTGCGGCGGGCCCAGAGAAGAGCTCCGGGGCAGACGCGGTCGCCGCGCTCGAGACCATCCACCGCATCACCAAACTGCGCTGAGAGAATCGTATGAGCCGATGCCTCGGGGTGGGACTGTTGTGTCTCTCGCTCACCGCCTGCGGCCAGACCGCCGACCTCGTCATCCAGGGGGGCGCGGTGTGGACCGGACTCTCGTCCGGCGCCCCGCAACCCGGTGCCGTGGCGATCGGCGGGGGCAAGGTCCTGGCCGTGGGTGACTCGGCGGCGGTCGCCCGCTATCTCGGCGCGCGCACCCGCGTGATGCGTGCGGACGGCGGCCTCGTGATGCCGGGATTCGCGGACGGCCACACGCATTTCATCGGCGGTGGCTTCCAGCTCGCCTCCGTCGACCTGCGTGGCGCCGCCACCCCCCAGGAGTTCATTCGCCGCCTCAAGGAATACGCGCGAGCTCACAAGCCCGGGGAATGGATCACGGGCGGGGATTGGGACCACACCCGCTGGGCCGGGCAGCCGCTGCCCCGACACGAGTGGATCGATTCCGTGACCCCCGACAACCCCGTGTTCGTCAGCCGACTCGACGGGCACGAGGCGCTTGCGAACGCGGCCGCCATGAGGGCCGCCGGCATCACCAAGGACACGCCTACGCCGCCGGGCGGCGAGGTCCTGCGCGATGCCAGGACCGGCGAGCCGATCGGGATCTTCAAGGACCAGGCGCTCGACCTGATCGGCCGGGTCGAGCCCGAGCCATCGGCGGAGCAGCGCGACTCGGCGCTGGCGCGGGCCCTGGCGCACGCCGCGTCGTTGGGCGTCACCGCCACGGCGCACATGTCGGCGTCCTGGGCCGACCTCGCGAGCTATCGTCGTCTCGAGCATGCCGGCCGGCTGACGCTGCGCGCGACGCTGTACCTGCCGCTCGAGCACTGGCGCGACGTGGCTGACACGCTCCGGCGAGCGGGGCGGGGGGACGACTGGGTGAAGATCGGCGGGCTCAAGGGCTACATGGATGGGTCGGCCGGCTCGCGCACCGCGTATTTCGTCGATCCGTACGCCGATTCGGCGGGTTATCGCGGCCTGATGCAGAATCCCGAGCGCGACATGCGTAGCTGGGTCGGGAACGCCGACTCGGCGGGCCTGCAGGTGACGGTGCACGCGATCGGCGACCACGCCAACGCGCTGCTCCTCTCGATCTACGACAGCGTGATGCGTGCTCACGGGCCGCGCGACCGGCGCTTCCGCGTGGAGCACGCCCAGCACCTCCGGCCGCAGGACATTCCGCTGTTTGGCAAGCTCGGCGTGATTCCATCGATGCAGCCCTACCACGCCATCGACGACGGCCGCTGGGTCGAGCAACGCATCGGTCCGGTGCGCATCAAGACGACCTACGCCTTCCGCACACTGCTCGACACCGGGGCAAAGCTCGCCTTCGGGTCAGACTGGACCGTCGCGCCGCTCGATCCTATCTCGGGGGTGTACGCGGCCGTCACACGCCGTACCCTCGACGGCAAGAACCCGAATGGCTGGGTGCCCGAGCAGAAGGTCAGTGTGGGGGAAGCGCTGCGCGCCTACACCGCCGGCAACGCCTATGCGACGTTCGACGAGCAAAAGTGGGGCGCGCTCGCTCCCGGATACTACGCGGATGTCGTCGTGATCGACCGTAACCTCTTCACGATGGCGCCCGACTCGCTCGACCAGGCGAAGGTGCGCGTCACGATCGTGGACGGGAAAGTCGTCTACGAGCGGCCCTAGCCCGAGTACTTGAACCCCGCCTCCGCGAGCGTGAGCGGCTGGCCGTCGTGCTCCACACCGGCTTCGATCACTTCGCCGAGCACGAGCGTGTGATCGCCTGCCGGGAGGGTTGCCACGACGCGGCACTCCACCCAGCCCAGGGCATCGGTGAGGATCGGCGCTCCGGAGACCGGCGCCGGCTTCGTCTTGATCCCCTTGAGCTTCTGCGGGGTGCTGGCGGACGAGCGACCCAGCTTGCCGGCGAGCTCACGCTGGCCTTCCAGGAACACGTTGACGGCGAAGTGGTGGGCGTCGCGGATCATACTGATCGTCTTCGACGTGTTCTCCACGGCCAGGGCGACCATCGGTGGGTCGAATGAGGTTTGCGTGACCCAGTTTGCGGTCATGCCGTGCTCTTCCCCCCCGTGCTTGACCGTGAGGGCGTAGAGCCCGTAAGGGAAGTGCCGAAGCACAGTCTTCTTGGCGGCTTCGTCCATGGTCGGTGCTCCCGTTCGCTGGCCAGGTCGAACCTGGGTGAAATATTGAGCGGGGGGGGCCCGGGAACCAAGCTAGCGCGGCACGCGCCCTGGATCAGAATTTGCGCCCCATCGGCGTGACTCTCGCGGAGGCCCTCATGCCCCGGTTCTGCTTCGTCTTGGCGCTGGCCCTTCTTCCCCTAACCGTGCGCGGCCAGAGCTCCGCGCCCGTAGCCGCGACGTATCTGGATCGCTACCGCGAGGTGATGAGCCTGGCGCCACTCGCGGGCCGCGTGGCCGAGGTCAGTCACCTGGTCCTCGAGCGCGACGTCGCCCACCTCACCTTGGAGCGAGGCAAACTCTATCTCCTCTCGCCGGTCGGCGGCCGGACGGTGGGGGCGGTGTTCCGCGGCGACGGCCGGTTCAGCTTTGCGCCAACGGCCCGGGCGGAGCAAGCCGAGTTGCAGCGCTTCGCCGGATCTCCAGCGCTCGACGATTCCCTCACGGAAGCCATCCTGATCTTCTCGGACTCGACGCGCGACCAGCTCGGTACGCTCGCCTTCGGGCAGGCCGAGATTCCCGGGGATGTCGCCGACCGCGTGCGGGACCTGGTCGGCTCCCTCAAAGGGAGCAACGAGGGGTCCTTCAGCAGCGACGTGATGGGCTCGCTGCTCGGCGGCGAGCCTACCGGGTTCTTCCTCGCCCGCGTCGAGCGCGCCCACGGCGACCCGATTCTCCTGCAGATCAACCCGGACGAGAGCGAGGCGGTGCAGCTGTTCCGCCCGGTCGCGCGGCGCCGCTGGGGTGCCAATTGGGCCGTCGTCACGCGGTTCCCGCTCGAGCAGCCGCTGGCGGGCACGGCTGAGGCCTGGCGGTATCGCGAGCGGCTCCGCGTCCCGAGCTACCGGCTGGACGTGTCACTCACGCCGACGGCGGGCGCGAGCGTCGATTTCGCCGCCAGCGCTACGCTGTCCCTGACGGCCGTCGAGCCCGTAGGACCGTGGCTCCTCTTCGGCCTCCACTCGAAGGTGTTGGTGGACTCGGCGCGCTGGGGCGGCGGCGAACCGGCACCCGTGTTCAAGGCCGACGACAGTGACGACCTGTGGGTGCGCGCCGCGCAGCGGTTGCAGACCGGCGACTCTGTGATGCTCAAACTGTTCTACCACGCCGTTCCCGGAGGCTTGATCGAGCAGCACGGCGAGTGGTTCTTCATTGATCCCGGGGCGTTGTGGTACCCGGTGAATCGGCAGGGCGAGAACCTCGCGGGGTTCGACCTCACCTTTCATAGCCCGACCTGGTATCCGCTCGCCAGCGTCGGCGACCGCACCGACTCTACGGTAGCCGACAAGGTGCTGACGACGCACTGGGTCACGCGGTTGCCCACGCCGTTCGCCACGTTCAATCTCGGCGTATTCGAGAACTATCACGTGCAGCAGCCGGGCGCTCCCACGCTGGACGTGCTGCTTTCGGAGACCGCGCATCGCCAGCTCGCGAAGGAGCTGCTGGCGCGGGGCTACATGATCCCGCAGCAAAAGCGCATGCGGGAGAACGTCGCTGCGGATGTCACCAACAGCCTCAAGTTGTTCACGTCGCTGTTCGGTGAATGCCCCTACGACCATTTCTACGTCACGGAGATCCCGTACGACGAGGGAGTCTCCTTTCCGGGCATGATCGACTTGTCCTGGTCCACATTCCAGAACACATCGCTCGACGGGTTCGACGAATTCTTTCGCGCCCACGAAGTGGCCCATCAGTGGTGGGGGAACGGCGTCCACCCCGGTTCGTATCGCGACGCCTGGCTGAGCGAAGGGCTGGCTTCGTTCTCCGCCCTCTGGTACCTCCAGAGCGAGCGCAAGCACAACGACGAGTATTTCAAGTTTCTCGACCGGTACAAGGCAGATATCGCGGACGAAAAAGACGATGCGGGGCCGATCTGGATCGGCTACCGCAATGCCACGCCGACGGTGCGGCGCGGGTACGACGTGGTGGTGTACGAGAAGGGCGCCTGGGTGTTTCACATGCTCCGGATCTTGCTGCTCGACCTCAATACGATGAAGCAGGACCGCTTCGTCGAGACGATGCGGGACTTCTACCAGTCGTACCGCGGGAAGGCGGCGACGACCGACGACTTTCGGGGCGTCGTCGAGCGGCACGCAGGCGTGCCGATGGACTGGTTCTTCGACGAATGGGTCAAGGGGACGGGGATTCCCACGTATCACGTGGCCTGGACCAGCCAGCCCGCTCCTGACGGCAAGTATGCGATCCGTCTCCGGGTCACGCAGGAGCACGTGTCGCCCGACTTCCAGATGTTTGTGCTAGTCTCCGCGGACCTGGGGAACAACCGGTTCGCGCATTTCCGCGTCAAGATCCGGGGAGGCCAGACGGAGTACCAGAGTCCGCTCCTGCCCGTGCAGCCGAAGGGTCTCGAGTTCAACGCCCTGCACGGAGTGCTGGCGGATGTGAAGATGGAGCAGTGGTGAGTCGTGCGCCGGCCCCGGCTGCACTATCTTTCAGCACATGGCGACCCGGACTCAAGCCCGCTCCAAGGCCGCTAAGGCCCTCACGAAGTCCGATCTCCTCGACATCTACCGGGTGATGCTGCTGTCGCGCCGGATCGACGACAAGGAGATCCAGCTTAAACGGCAGAACCGGATCTTTTTCCAGATCTCGGGCGCCGGCCACGAAGCCGTCCTCGCCGCCGCGGGACGGGTGCTCCGCCCCGCGTATGACTGGTTCTACCCCTACTATCGCGACCGCGCGCTCTGCCTCACGCTCGGCATGACGCCCACCGAGATGCTGCTCGCGGCGGTGGGGGCGGCGGAGGATCCCAACTCGGGCGGCCGGCAGATGCCGTCTCACTGGGGTCACAAGGCGCTCAACATCGTCAGCCAGTCGAGCCCCACCGGGACCCAGCTGCTGCAGGCGGTCGGTTGCGCCGAGGCGTTGCTGCGCTACGCGCGCATCGACGCCATCACCGACAAGCCGATCAAGGGTGACGAGCTCGTCTACGTCTCGGCCGGCGACGGCACGACAAGCGAGGGCGAGTTTTGGGAGGCGCTCAACAGCGCCAGCAACCTCAAGCTGCCGGTGCTGTTCCTCATCGAGGACAACAAGTACGCGATCTCGGTGCCGGTCGAGGTGCAGACCGCGGGCGGCTCGGTGTCGAAGCTGGTCCGCAACTTCCCCGACCTCCTGGTCGAAGAGGTGGACGGCTGTGATCCGGTCGCATCCTACGAAGTGCTGCTCCGGGCGTCCGAATACTGTCGCCAGCGCAAGGGGCCCGCCCTCGTGCATGCGCACGTCACTCGGCCCTACTCGCACTCGCTGTCGGACGATGAGGTGTTGTACAAGCCGCCCACGGAGCGGGAGGAGGAGGCAAAGCGGGATTCCACGCTCACCTTCCCCAAGCGGCTGATCGCCGAGGGCGTCGCCACCGCGGCGGAGATCGAGCAGATCCGGGGGCAGGTGGAGGAGGAAGTGGGTGTCGCGGCCGACATGGCGCTGGCCTCTCCCCAGCCGCGGCCCGAGACAGCGCTGTTGTACGTCTACTCGCCGGACGTCGACCCGACCTCCGAGCAGTTCGACACCGAGGACGACCCCCAGTTTTCGGGCGATCCCACGACCATGGTGGATCTGTTGAACGCGTGCCTCAAGGACGAGATGGCACGCGACCCGCGCATCGTGGTGTTCGGCGAAGACGTGGCCGACGTGAGCCGTGCGCAGTACATCAAGGAGGTGAAGGGGAAGGGCGGCGTCTTCAAGGTCACCTGGGGGCTGCAGCGCCAGTTCGGCAGCGACCGCGTGTACAACTCCCCGCTCGCCGAGGCGAATATCGTCGGACGCGCCATCGGCCTGGCGACTCGCGGGCTCAAGCCGGTCGTGGAGATCCAGTTCTTCGATTACATCTGGCCTGCCTATCACCAACTCCGTAACGAGCTGGCCACGATCCGCTGGCGCTCGAGCAATGCGTTCAGCGCCCCGGCCGTGGTGCGGGTCACCTACGGCGGCTATCTGAAGGGCGGCTCGATCTACCACTCGCAAACCGGCGCCGTGGTGTTCACCGCGATTCCCGGGCTGCGCGTCGTGTGCCCCAGCACCGCCCTCGACGCGAACGGCCTGTTGCGCACGGCGATCCGCTGCGACGACCCCGTCCTCTTCCTCGAGCACAAGCACCTCTACCGCCAGACGTACAACAAGGCGCCGAACCCCGGCCCCAACTTCATGATCCCGTTCGGCAAGGCGCGCGTCGTGAAGCAGGGCACGGACCTGACCGTGGTGACGTACGGCGCCGTCGTGCAGCGCTCCCTCGTCGCGGCCAAGGAGCTCGAGGAGAAGGAGGGCGTGAGCGTGGAGGTGATCGACCTCCGCAGCCTCTCGCCGGTCGACTGGGATACGATCAGCGCATCGGTGAAGCGGACCAACAAGGTGCTCGTGGCCTACGAGGATGCGCTGTCCTGGGGTTACGGCGCCGAGATCGCGGCGCGGTTAGGGGACGAATGCTTCCCCTGGCTCGACGCGCCGGTGAAGCGCGTGGCGTCGACCGACACGTTCGTAGGCTACGCTCCCTCGCTCGAAGACTTCATCCTGCCCCAGGTGGACGATCTCGCCCAGGCGATGCGCGAGCTGCATGCGCTCTAGCGCCGCCCGCGCCTACAGCCTTCTCTTCTTTTTGTCAGGGGCGACAGGGCTCATCTACGAGCTCCTTTGGGTGCGCCTCCTCTATCAAGCGTTCGGGTCCACCATCCAGTCCGTCACGACCGTGGTGGCTGCGTACATGGGCGGGCTCGGCCTGGGCGCGTGGTTGCTGGGCCGTCGCGCCGACCGGCATCCACGCCCGGCCGCGCTGTACGGCTGGCTTGAGTTGGCGGTCGGCGGCTTCGCGCTGCTTTCGCCGCTCCTGCTCGCGCTGGTGCACCGGGCCTACGTCACCGCCGCGGGCGCGTGGCAATTGGGCGGCGGGGCGAGCGTCGCGCTCCGGTTCGCATTGGCGGCGCTCGTGTTGCTCGTGCCCACGACGCTCATGGGGGGCACCCTCCCCGTCCTCACGCGGGCATTCATGGGAGCGGATCGCGGCGAGTTGCCGGCGTCGCTGGGTCGGCTGTACGGTCTGAACACCCTGGGCGCCGTGCTGGGAACTGCACTCGCCGGCTTCTTCCTGATCGAGTATGTAGGCGTCCGGGCGAGCCTCTGGGCCACCGCCGCCGTCAACGTCGCGCTCGGTGCCGCGGCGCTCGCGCTGGCGCCGCGGCTCGAGCCCCTATCCGCATCGCCCGCATCCCCTGCCTCCTCCGCCGTGCCGCCCGTCCCCCCCTCCGAGCCAGTGCCCGGGTCGCTGCGGGGACTGGCCATCGCGCTGCTCGCGCTCACCGCGTTCGCGTCGCTGCTCGACGAGATCGCCTGGACCCGCGTGCTCGCGATGATTGTCGGCGGCTCGACCTACGCCTTCACCCTGGTGCTGCTCGTCTTCTTGCTCGGGATCGGCGTGGGCAGCGCCGTCGTGGCGCGGCGCAGCGCCGCCGCGTCCGAGACCGCGGCGGACGCCGCGTTCGCGCAGGCGGTGACGGCGGCCGGTGCCGGAGCGCTGTTCGTTTTGTTCGGGCTGTTGCCGCGCTACATCATCAGCATCTTCCAGATGCAGTCGCTCGGCGCGGTCGAGCGGCTCCTCGCGATGGGCTTCGGCGTCGGCGCCGTGGTGCTGATCCCGGCGCTCGGTATGGGAATGACGTTCCCCCTCCTCACGGACCTCGTCGCGCCCCGGGATAGCGCGCGCGGCGCCGCCGTGGGCCGCGCCTACGCGCTCAATACGCTCGGCAGCATCGTTGGTGCGGTCCTCACGGGATTCGTGCTGGTGGTCACGCTCGGTACCGACCTCACGCTGCGCCTGGGCGTGGCGATCAACGCTGCCGCGGCCCTGGCGCTGGCTGTGGTGGCCGCGCAGGGCGTCACCGAAGGCTCCGAGACCCACCGCCGATTGCGACTGCGGGTGCTCGGCGCCGGGGCCCTGGCGAGCGTGGGGCTCGCCTTCGCGCTCGCGGCCCCGCGCTGGAGCACCCGGCTCATCGACCTGGGCCCCAGTATCTACGCCCGCCAGCCGATGAGCGCCGTGGCGGTGCAGCAATTCCTCGAGCACCGCGGTGTGCGGCAGCTGGCTTACCGAGAGGGCTGGAACGCTACGGTCTCGGTGTGGGAGAGCGGGCCGGGTCGCACGCTCAAGGTCAACGGGAAGGCCGACGCCTCTGACCACGGCGACATGGACACGGAGATCCTGCTGGGCCTCGCCCCCGTCGCAGCGCGCCCGGGCGCCGCCACGGCGCTGGTGATCGGCTACGGCAGCGGTGTGACCACCCGCACGCTCGCCGACGTCCCCGGAATGCGGGGCGTGCGCGTGGTCGAGATCGAGCCCGCCGTGCTGCAGATGAGCCGGTTCTTCCAGCACGTGAACGACACCGTCCTCGCCCGTCCCAACGTCTCCGTGGTGGTGGACGACGCGCGCAGCGCGCTCCAGATCGACCGGGCGCGTTACGACGTGATCGTCTCCGAGCCCTCCAATCCCTGGCTCGCGGGCGTCGCCACGCTCTACACGCCGGAGTTCTTCCGGATCGTCCGCGACCGCCTCACCGACGGCGGCGTCTTCTCTCAATGGGTGCAGCTGTACCAGTTGCCGACGCCCGTCGTGGCGGGCATCGTGCGTAACCTCGCAGCCGTGTTCCCGCACGTGCAGATCTGGTTCAGCTCGCCGGGCGACGTGATCGTGCTCGGCTCCACCCAACCGCTACGGTATGACCGGACGTGGCTCGAGCGACTGGTGGGCCCGCGGGGTGCGCTGGGTGAGCTCGGCCGGGAATACCTCGGCGTGGACCAGCTCGACGATTACTTCGGGCACCTGCTCCTCGGGACGGCGGGCGTCGGCCAGCTCTTGGCGCGGCCGAGCGTGGTGCACCGCGACGACCGGCCACGGCTCGAGTTCGTGGCGGCCCGACGCTTCATCGACAGCCGCGGCACCGAGGGAACGTTCGATTCCCTCGCCGCCATCCGCATGGCCACGGAGCAGCGGGACGATCTCTCGCCTTTCCTGTTCGCGAAGGCGCTCACGGTCCGTCGCGGGGACCCCGCCGCGCTGCGCTACATCGACCGTGCGCGGCGTGCGCGCCCCGGCGAGCCGACGTGGGCGGCCCACACCGCGGCGATCCTGCTCTCGCTCGGCGACACCGCCTTCGCGGACTCCGCGCTCCCCCGCCTCGTCAGAGGGGGGCGGGATCCGGTAGCGTGGACCCTGAGCGGGCTCTTGGCCTTGCGGCGCGGCGACACCGCGCGGGCCCGCCCGCTTCTCTCCGGGGCGTTGGCCGCGGGCGCGGATACCTCGGAGGTCCGCGCCGCTCTCGCGGCGGTTGCCGCCCGTGAAAAACGGTGGGCGGACGCCGCGGCGCAGGTGCGAGCGGCCGTCGCCGCCTCGCGGGCCACGCTGCGCCACCCTTACCCGCGCGAGGAGTTATCCGATGCGCTCACGCGGTTCGCGCTGGAAGGTCCGCGGCAGGTGGCGGACACGCTCATGCAGGAGGCGACGGAGCGGCGCGACGGCTGGTCGAAGCTGCACGAGCTCAGCGCCATCGCGGCCCTGCGGGCGGGCCGCTGCGAGGAAGCGGTGCGGCAGTTCATCCTGCTGCTCGAGTTCGGGATCGAGCGTGACGACGGCCCGCCGCTCGTCGCGCGGTGCCGCCGCGGCGAGGCGCTCTAGGCGCCCGCCTCCCCCAGCAGTTCCTTGATCTCCCCCGCCGCCGCGATCGCGTGATCGACGTCGCGTGACAGGGCGCGGGCCTGCTGGGTGGCGTGGGTGAGATCGTCCAGCACCGCCGCCACGCCTGCCGAGCGGAGCCGCAACAGGTCGAACCGTACGTTCTGCATCGCGAGCACGCACGATTCGATCTGATCCTCGACGAGCTGGCGGCGCGTCACCAGGTCGGTCAACGCCTGGCGCTGCCGCTGCAGCAGGTTGAGCTGGCGCTCTCGCTCGGGACTCTCCGGCTCGCGTTTGATCACTTCGATCTTGTCCTCGAGCCGAGCGAGTGCCCGCGGGTCGACATCGCCGCTCATCGCATGCGACGTCCGCGCCAGGTTCTCGGCGCGTTTCAGCAGCCCGTCGACCGTGGCGATCACGTCGGGAAGCAGCTTTCGCTCGGACTTCGGCACTCGCTCCATGATCTTCAGGATGGCCTTGCGGTCGTTCCGGGCTTGCTGTACCTCCGTCGCCTGGCGCCCGAACTCTTCCGCGGTGGCGGGTGGGAGGTCGAGCGGTCGGGACCCCGCCGCCGCGAGCTGCGCTTCGGCGGACTCGGGCGCCGCCGGTCGGCGCAGCACATCACGCCACGAGTAGCCCGCGCTCCACAGCTTCATGTACAGCGGCAGTAGCCCGAACGCGCCCCACGGCACGGCCACGAACAGCGACCACCCGTGCCACCCGGTCGCCGCGTCGAACAGCAGACACCCCCCCGCCACCGATGCCCACGACACGAAGCTCGAGCGCATCTTGCGGACGATGTCGGCCTCGCCCCCGGGCGCGAGTTGCGGCAGCTCGCGCGGTCGCCGGGTCGGGCGACGGCTGACGACGTCGGGGCTTCGGGGGACCGAGAGTGCGGGCGGGGCGGGCGCCCGCGGCGCACGTGGCCCCGGCCCGGGGGACGGGCGCCGCGATCGGTACATCGTGGCGCTGCGGGCCTCGAGCGCGCGCCGCAGCGCGTCCGCGGTGGGCCAGCGGTCCTCCGGGTCCTTTTCCAGGGATCGCATCACGCACGCCGCCAGGTCCTCGGGACACTCGCGACACTTGTCCGTGACGAGCGGTGCCCGCTCCGTGATGTGCTTCATCAGAATCCCCGGCACGGTCGGCGCGTGGAACGGCAGCTCCCCCGTCAGCATCTGGTAGCTCACGACGCCCAGGCTGTAGATGTCGGAGCGCCCATCGATCTCGCGATCGCCGGCCGCCTGCTCGGGGCTCATGTAATGCGGTGTGCCGATCGCGACGCCCGTCGCGGTAAGCGTGGCCGGCCCGGTGGTCGAGGAGAGCGCTTTCGCGATCCCGAAGTCCGTCACGACGACGCGGCCACGGCTGCCCTCTAGCAGGATGTTGTCCGGCTTCACGTCCCGGTGGATGATGCCGAGCGCGTGCGCGGCGCCGAGCGCGTCCGCCGTCTCCAGCATGACACGGCGCGCCTCTTCGGGGGGCAGCCGGCCGCGGCGCGACAGCTTGCCCGCGACCGACTCGCCGTCCACGAAAGCCATGACAAAGTAGACGAGCCCGTCGGGCGCTTCGCCCACGGAGTGAATCGGCACGATATGCGGGTGCGACAGCCGCGCCGCGGTCTCTGCTTCGCGCAGGAAGCGGATGCGGATCTCTTCTCGGAAGCCGAGCTCGGGCGGCAGCACCTTGATCGCCACCTGGCGCTTCAACCGCTCGTCACGGGCTTTGTACACGACGCCCATCCCACCGCGACCGAGCTCCCCCTCGACGGTGTAGGAGCTTCCCAGCGCCTTGACCAGGCGCGCGGCGAGTGACTTATCGGCCTCGTTCATCGGGGTGCGATGGGTGTACGCGCCTAGATTTAGCCGTGTCGGTGCGGCGGTGCAACCAGCCAATCGGTTTGAACTTAGGGGCTGCAGCGGGACCTCCAGGCGCCAAGCTGACGGACCAGCGGCGAAACGCGGTGGCTAATCGGCAGTTGCTGCCTTATTGGCCGCTACCGGTCGGAACGCGCATGGCGGCGGAGGCGTTTTCTTGTGGCACGGTCGATGCTTAGGCCTCCCAGGACCATGTTGCCTCTAGTTCCTCTTAGCAGGATGAGACTATGTCTGAGCGATTGACGCTTCCGGTGCTCCCACTGCGGGAGATCGTGTTGTTTCCTGGCGTCTCCACGCCGATCGGCGCGGGTCGCCCGACCACCTTGCGCGCTATTGAAGCGGCGTTGAAGAGCGAGTCCCGCCTGATCTTCGCTGTTTCTCAGCGCGATAACGTCGAGCACGTCACCCCGGCTGCGCTGTATACGACCGGGACACTCGCCAAGATCAGCCAGATCCAGCGCGGCCTGGGCGGGGTGCAGCTGTTATTGCACGGCGAGAAGCGAGGTGCCGCGCTCCATTACCTCGAGATCCAGGGGCACCTCCAGGCGGTCGTGCGGGAGGTGGAGGATCTGCCGCCGCTTCGTCCGGAGGATCCTGCCTTCGTCGCCCTGCACCGTGAAGCGCGCGAGCGCGCTGCGGAGCTGGGCCAGAAGGCCGGGCTGCCCGAAGAGGTTGTCCGGCAGGTGCTCGAGGGGGTGCCCGAGCCGGGGCGGCTCGCCGACCTCGTGGCCGGTTACCTCGAGATCGAGCCTGCCGAGCGCCAGGCGCTGCTGGAAACGCTCGCGGTCGAGGACCGGTTGCGCCGTGTGCTGGTTCACGTCCAGCGGCAGATCGGCGTGCTCGACGCCCAGGAGCAGATCAAGTCCCAGGTCCAGGAGGAGCTGGGGGAGCGGCAGCGCGAGCTGTTCCTGCGGGAGCAAATGAAGGCGATTCGCAAGGAGCTGGGCGAGGGAGACGAAGCGACGGAGGTGGAGGAGCTGCGCAAGCGCTTCGCGGCGCTCGAGCTCCCCGAGGCCGCGCGGAAGGAAGTGGACCGCGAGCTGTCGCGCCTGGAGCGCGCCAGCAAGGACTCGACCGAAGCTCAGGTGATCCGCACCTATCTCGAGACGATGGCCGAGCTCCCGTGGAACAAGCGGGCGGAGGAGTCGCTCGACCTGAAGCGCGCGGCCACCATCCTCGAGGAGGACCACTACGGCCTGAAGGACGTCAAGGACGAAGTGCTCGAGTTCCTCTCGGTGCGCCAGCTGCGGCAACGCACGCCGCCGAGCGAAGCCCCAGGCAATGAGGACGACAAGCAGTCGAAAGGCTCGATCCTGCTGTTCGTCGGGCCGCCGGGCGTGGGCAAGACCTCGATCGCCCAGTCGATCGCCCGGGCGATGGGCCGGCCGTACGTGCGCATCTCGTTGGGCGGCGCGCGCGACGAGGCGGACATTCGCGGCCATCGCCGCACCTACGTGGGTGCGATGCCGGGTCGCATCATCCAGGGGATGAAGCAGGCCGGGGCGAAGAACCCGGTGTTCCTGCTCGATGAGGTCGACAAGCTGGGCGTCTCGTTCCAGGGCGACCCCGCGGCCGCGCTGCTCGAGGTGCTCGACCCGGCGCAAAACGACTCGTTCACCGACCACTACCTCGGCGTCCCGTTCGACCTGTCCGAGGTGCTGTTCATCGCGACGGCCAACTTCATCCAGAGCATCCCGGCGCCGTTGCTCGACCGGCTCGAGACCGTGACCTTCGCGGGCTATACCGAGCGCGAGAAGCTCGAGATCGCGAAGCGCTACCTCGTCTCGCGCCAGCTGCGCGCAAACGGGCTGGCGCCCGAGCAGCTCACGGTCACCGACGCGGCCCTGAGCGAGATCATCACGAGCTACACGCGCGAGGCGGGCGTGCGGCAGCTCGAGCGCGAGATCGGCAAGCTGGCGCGCAAGGTCGCGCGCAAGGTCGCCGTGAGTGAGGTGGAGCGCCTGACCGTCGACGCGCGGGAGATCAACGATCTCATCGGCCGTCCCAAGGTCCACCCGGAGCGCAAGGCGGGCGAAGATCAGATCGGCGTCGCCACCGGGATGTACTACACCCCGGTCGGCGGTGACATCATGTTCGTAGAGGCGAGCGTGATGCAGGGCAAAGGCGAGCTGGTTCTCACCGGCCAGTTGGGCGACGTGATGAAGGAGTCGGCGCGCGCCGCGCTCACCTACGCGAAGAGCCACGCCGACCAGCTCGGCATCCCGGAGGAGGAGGCGTTGGCCGAGACCGACGTGCACATCCACGTTCCGGCCGGCGCCATCCCGAAAGACGGTCCCTCGGCGGGGGTGACGATGGCCACCGCGCTGGTGTCCGCGCTGTCCCGGCGGCCGGCGCGCCACGACCTCGCCATGACGGGCGAGATCACGCTGCGGGGCAGGGTGTTGCCGATCGGTGGCGTCAAGGAGAAGGTGCTCGGCGCGGTACGCGCGGGCATCCGCACCATCGTGCTCCCCAAGGAGAACGCGCGTGACCTGGAAGATCTCCCGGCGGACGTGCGCCAGTCACTCGAGGTGCATCTCGTCGAGGAGCTGGGCGAGGTGCTGAGCCTGGCGCTCCGCGGCGCTCGCTTCGAGGCGGGCCACCTCGTGTTCGAAGGCGAGGTGCCGCTCGAGCCGAGCCTCGTGGCGAAGCAGAACTAGCGGCGTCGACTGCTCGAACAAGGCCCCTGGGGCGTGTCCCCAGGGGCCTCTGTTTTTTGAGTGCAACCTTTTCGGGCGCGTGTGCGTCTAACTCGCGGTACCCCTCACAAGGTCGGGTATGCCAGCCGTCCCCATGCTCGCCGTCATGGTCGTCGTCCAGGCGTACAGCGGCCCCCCCGCGCAGGCCGGCAAGGCTCCATCGCCCACCGCTACCACGGTGGTGGCCCGGCGAGCGGTCCACGCCGTGATCATCGACGGCAAGGACGACGACGAGGTGTGGCGTGAGGCGGCCGCGGTCACGGCTTTCCGCGAGTTTTCACCGCGGGAGGACGGCGACCCCCGCTTCCCTACGGAAGCCAAGGTGGCCTACGACGATCACAACTTCTACGTGTTCATCCGGGCCTTCGATCCCCATCCAGACAGCATCCTGAAAATCCTCGCGCGCCGTGACGTGCGCGCGCCCACCGACCAGCTCAAGATCGTCATCGACTCCTATCACGACCGGCGTACCGGTTTCGAGTTCGCGGTGAACCCTGCCGGCGTGAAGCGTGACTATGCGATCTACGACGACAACCGCGAGGACGACGCCTGGGATGGGGTGTGGGAGGTGGCGACGACGGTCGACACGCTCGGCTGGACCGCCGAGTTTCGGATTCCACTCTCCCAGCTGCGGTACGCCCACGCCGACAGCAACACCTTCGGCTTCGCCGTGTGGCGCGACATCCAGCGCTACACCGAACGGGTCAGCTGGCCCGTGTACCGGCAATCGCAGTCCGGGTTCGCCTCGCAGCTCGGGGACGTGACCGGTCTGGTCGGGCTGCCGGCGCCGCGGCGACTGGAAGTCGCGCCGTATATGGTGACGAAGAACGTTTCGGTTCCCGCCGGCCCCAGCTTCGATCGTTCGCAGAAGCTCACCGCGGGCGCCGATTTGAAGTACGGGCTCACGTCCAATCTGACACTCGACGCCACGGTCAACCCCGACTTCGGTCAGGTGGAGGCGGATCCCGCGGTCTTGAACCTCACGGCTTTCGAGACCTTCTTCCAGGAGCGTCGCCCCTTCTTCGTGGCGGGAACCGGGGTCTTCCGCTTCGCCGTGAACTGCAGCCAGGTGAATTGCAACGGCGAGCGGCTGTTCTACTCGCGTCGCATCGGGCGGGCGCCGCAGCTCCCCGGGAACGACGCGGGCTCGCCCATCGCCACCACGATCTACAGCGCGGCCAAGTTGACCGGCCGGCTCCCGGGCGGTCAGACCGTTGGTCTGCTCGACGCCATTACGCAGCGCGCCACAGGCAGCGCGGACCGCACGACCGAGCCCGCCACCAACTATGCGGCGCTGCGCGGGCAGCAAGACTTCCGCAAGGGTGAGAGCGGCATCGGCGTGATGTTCACCGCGGTGAACCGGAGCCTCGACCCGTTGACCGACGCCGCGCTGCGCCACAGCGCCTACGTAGGCGCGCTCGACTTTCGGCACCGGTTCCTGGGGAGCCGCTATCAGCTCTCCGGCTCGCTCGACGTGAGCCGGGTGGCTGGCACGGCGGCGGCCATCGCGGCCACCCAGCGGGATCCCGTGCACTACTACCAGCGGCCCGACGCGGGGCTTCCGTTGGACCCGACGCGAACATCGCTCTCGGGCGACGCGGAAGAGCTGCTGTTCGGCAAGGTGGGCGGAGGGATCACGCGGTTCGAGACGAGCTACCAGCGCCGCTCCCCGGGCTTCGAGGTGAACGATCTCGGCTTCCTGCTACGCGCCGACCAGCAGAGCTGGAACAACTGGTTCGGGGTGCAGTCACTGCAC
>Ga0209761_1001013_pt1 | contig 17936 bp, 11 predicted proteins | sample GraSoi013_1_40cm_4_FD_185818 | JGI IMG/M metagenome (GOLD analysis project Ga0209761, IMG submission 185818) | Grasslands soil microbial communities from the Angelo Coastal Reserve, California, USA - Sample 09_25_2013_1_40cm (SPAdes) (version 2) | ecosystem: Environmental > Terrestrial > Soil >...
CTCGGACTCACCGCCGGTGAGATGCGCCTGACGCTCGCCCCGGAGGAAGCGCTCGAGCGCGTCGTGCACGGCTTCTTCCACACCCACCAGGCGCAGGCCTCCGTATCGTGAGCGAGCCACTCGGGACGGTATTGATCGTGGATGACGAAGCGCCGCTGCGCCGGGTGCTCGAGCGCGCGCTCCAGCGGGAAGGCTACCGGGTGATCGGCGCGGGCAGCGCCGAGACGGCGTACGAGCTGCTCGGCGCGGAGCAGCCGGACGCGGTGCTGCTCGACATCCGGCTGCCGACCATGTCGGGCCTCGCGCTGTTTCTCGCCATCATCAACCGCTGGCCCGCGCTCACCGGGCGGATCGCCATCATGACCGGCGACGCGGACGCGGAAGAGGTGCGCGCCTGGCTCGAGCGCAACCCGTGCGCGGTGCTCCACAAGCCGTTCAACCTGCGGCAGATCTTCGACTGGCTCGATGGCGTGGTTCAAGCCCGGGGCCGGGAAAGCGGCAACGGCTGAACCGGGCGCCGGGCGCTGCGTAGCTTTGTCTGCTGTTCCCTCTTAACTTGAACCCGCTGTGCGTCTATCCGTCTATCCGTCTGTCCGTCTAGCATTCCGGGGCGTAGCGCAGTCCGGTAGCGCGTCTGGTTTGGGACCAGAAGGTCGCCGGTTCGAATCCGGCCGCCCCGATTGAACTTAGCGTTTGGCTTCCACAACTCTTGTAGTAACTCTTGGCCGCTCATTTGGCATCCCGCAGTTCGGCCGGTTCGCTCACCACGCGGTACAAGGTCGCCTCGTCCGGCAGCTGGTAGATGGTTTGCAAACACGTCGCATACAGGGATGCGCCCTCTGGCCGCGGGACTGCGCTGAGGCGTTCAGAGAAGCGGTCGCTCGAGCGCGCCGCAAGTTCGACATTGCGTGGCCATAGTCCGGCTATGCAGCACGCGGTTGGCGTGGCTGAGGAACTACACGTTATTGTGCGGCCGGGGCGCTGGCATTATCAGTTAGGAGAACGCGCCCAACCCGGAATCCACAATGGTTCGTCTGTTCTGGCTGACGGTCATGGCTGCCTTCGGTGCCGCCCTACTGCTCGGAGCGTCTTGGGCTGCCGCCTATACCGCCGTGGCCGACGTGCTCGGCGCTCCCCCACCCCAGATGGGCACGCAGTCCACTGCGTTGCTGTGGCAGGGCGCACCCGAGTTGCCGGGACACCCGCGCGTGTGGCGCTTCGCATTCGGACCCACCCGCATCCCCGGAGCTCCCACCGTGCGCATCTACGTCACGCCGCTCGGCCGCCTGGTCGAAACCGAGCCGGCCGATCTCGAAGCGCGAGTGAAGGCGCTTCATCCGTACTGACAGACTGCCGGAGCCCGCAGCTAACGGCCAGGATCACCGCCTCACGAGGCACCACGCGCCCTAACTCTTCCTAACTGTTGCAGGCCGACCATTCCCGGGAACCTGGGGCCGGCGTTCGCGGTTCTTGCTGTGCTAGAGTCACAGGCGGTGAACCATGCCCACGAAGACTCGCCAGGCCAAACGCCGTCAGCCGTGTCGCCATCGACCTCAGTACGAAACGGACTGGCTGGGCCGGACGTACGCCGGGTGCCCGGTCTGCGGCCGCTGGAAGCTGTTGAAGACAACGCCCGCGGCCCCCGACCCGAGACGACTCGCGGCGTGACATAGAGCAGGGGCCGGGAGCTGAACGCCCGGCCCCTGTGCCGTTCTGTTCTCCCCCGTGCGTCTGTGCGTCTAGCCTTGGCCCTGCCTATTCCCCGTACGGAATCCAGATATTCTTCACCTGAGTCGCTTCCCGCAGGAACTCCCGCCCCTCTCCCTGTTGGTTGTCGAGCCAGTCTCGCTCATCCCACTCCGCCCACGTGCGCTTCATGTTGCCGGCCGACGCGCGCTCCACTTCTGCGGCGGCGGCTCGATTCCCGAAGTACCACACCGCGTCCACGTCGTCGTGCTCGGCCAGCACTTTCGCGAGCGCGTCCTTCGGGCCCGTCACGATGTTGACCACGCCGCCGGGCAGGTCGGAGGCGTCGAGCACGGTGTACAACTCGGTAGCGGCGAGCGGGTGCGCCTCCGAGGGGATCGCCACCACCGTGTTGCCGGTGGCGAGCGCCGGAGCCACGAGCGACACGAACCCGAGCAACGGATGCTCCGCGGGGCAGGCGATTCCCAAGACGCCAATCGGCTCGTTCATCGCGAGCGTCACGCCGCGGATCGGGACGTGGTGCACGGCGCCGTCGTACTTGTCCGCCCAGGCGGCGTAGCTGAAGAGTCGGGTCAGGGAGGCGTCCACTTCACGGCGGGCGTCGTCGCGCCCCCGGCCCGTCATCGCCTCGAGATGACCCGCGAACTCCGCGGCTCGCACAGACAGATTCTCGGCGATGTAATAGAGGATCTGGCCCCGGTTGTGACCGCTCACGTGCGCCCACGCCGCGGCAGCGTGCGCCGCTTCGACGGCGTCACGGATGTCTTTGCGATTCCCTTCGCCGACTTCACCCAGTAAGCGACCGCCGGCTCCGAAGATCTGGCGGGCGTAGGGCGCATCGGGTCGAACCTGCTTGCCCCCGATGAACATCTTGTAGGTGCGGTCGATCGGCGGGACCGGGGACTCGGGGCTCGGGGCTCGGGATGGAACCGCGGGGGCTTTGTGCTTCGTTCGCCCCGCTGCCCCGCCCGAGCTTCGAGTCCCGAGCCCCGAGCCCCGATCAGCCTTCAGATACTCCCACATCCCCTCCCGCCCGCCCTCTCGGCCGAAACCGGACTCGCGGTAGCCGCCGAACCCCGACGCTGCGTCGAACAGATTGGTGCAGTTGATCCACACCACGCCCGCTTTGATCTTGGGCGCGACGTCGAGCGCGAGATTGACGTTCTCGGTCCATACGCTCGCTGCGAGCCCGTACGGCGTGTTGTTCGCGAGCTCGACCGCCTCGGCGGGCGTCCGGAACGTCATCGTGACGAGGACGGGCCCGAAGATCTCGACCTGAGCAATCGTCGCGGCGGGAGCGACGCCCGTGAACAAAGTGGGCGGGTAGAAGTAGCCCTCGGTCGGACACGCCCACGACGGTTGCCACAGCGTGGCGCCCTCGGCCACACCCGTGTCCACCAGCTTGCGGATGCGCTCGAGCTGCACCGGGGCCACGATCGCGCCCATGTCGATCGCCTTGTCGAGCGGCGGCCCGACACGCAGCTTCTCCATCCGGGCGCGCAGCTTGGTGACCAGCCGCTCGGCGACGCCCTCGTGCACCAGCAGCCGCGACCCCGCGCAGCACACCTGCCCCTGGTTGAACCAGATCGCGTCCACCACGCCCTCGACCACGCTGTCCAAATCCGCGTCGTCGAACACGATGAAGGGACTCTTGCCCCCGAGCTCGAGCGAGAGCTTCTTCCCCGAGCCCGCCGTGGCTTTGCGGATGACGCGCCCGACCTCGGTCGAACCGGTGAACGCGATCTTGTCGATGTCCGGGTGCCGGACGAGCAGCTCGCCGGTGCGACCGTCGCCGGTGACGACGTTGAGCACGCCGGGTGGCAGCCCTGCGTGATGCGCGATCTCTGCGAGACACAGCGCGGTGAGCGGCGTGAACTCGGCGGGCTTCAAGACGACCGTGTTCCCCGCGGCCAGCGCCGGTGCGACCTTCCACGCCATCATCAGGAGCGGGAAGTTCCAGGGGATGATCTGGCCCACGACTCCGACGGGGGCGTGGCCCGGGAACTCCGCCTCGACGAGCTGGGCCCATCCGGCGTGATGGTAGAAATGGCGGGCGACGAGCGGGATGTCCAAGTCGCGCGTTTCGCGGATTGACTTACCGTTGTCGAGGCTCTCGAGCACCGCGAGCAGCCGGGCGTGCTTCTGTACCTCGCGCGCGAGGGCATACAGGTGACGGGCGCGAGCGTGGCCGGAGAGCCCGGCCCAGGCAGGGAACGCCTGGCGCGCGGCGGCGACCGCAGCATCCACGTCCGCCTCACTCGCTTGTGTGACCCGGGCGAGCCGCGCGGTCGTCGCCGGGTTGATCACGTCGAACAGCTCGCCGCTCTTGCCGTTCGTCCAGCCCCCGCCGATGAACAGGCCGAATGTGCCGTCGTGCCGCGCGACCCACTCGAGCGCCTGCTTGTCGCTTTCAGGCGCGGGGCCGTAGGCCATCGTCTCGAAGATCCCGGAGACGGTCGTCATACCATCGGGTGGCGGTGCGCCGCCGAGTAGCGCCCGGTCACGAAGTGCTCGAGCTGGCGCTCGATGTCGGTGAGCAGGCTGGAGGCGCCGAGCCGGAACAGCTCTGCCTTGAGCCAGCGGTCCCCCAGCTCCTCCTTCATCAGGATGAGCCACTGCAGCGCCGTCTTGGCGCTGCGGATGCCGCCCGCCGGCTTGAAGCCGACCGCGTAGCCGGTACGCTCGTGGTAATCGCGGATCATCCGGGTCATGACGACCCCTACCGGCAGAGTCGCGTTCACCGCCTCCTTCCCGGTAGAGGTCTTGATGAAATCCGCGCCCGCCATCATCGCCACCATGCTGGCGCGCGCCACGTTGCCAAGCGTGGCCAGGTCGCCCGTGCCGAGGATGACTTTCATGTGCGCGTCGTCGCATGCATCGCGGAAGGCGCGCACTTCGTCGTACAGCGCCTGCCAGTCGCCAGCGAGGGCGTGGGCCCGCGTGATCACCACGTCGATCTCCCGCGCTCCGGCCGCCACCGACGCGCCAATCTCTGCGATGCGCTGGGGCAGGGGATTGAGCCCCGCGGGGAATCCCGTTGAGACCGCCGCCACCGGGATAGCCGATCCCTCGAGCGCCCGCACGGCGACGGGCACGAACGCGTGGTAGACGCATACCGCGCCCACCGTGATCCTCAAGTCGGCGGCGCCCAGGGCCTCGAGCAGATCGCGGCGCACCGGATGCCGCGCTTTGGCGCACAGCCGCAGCACGTTGGTCGGCGTGTCGTCGCCCTGGAGGGTCGTCAGGTCCATGCAGGTAATGGCGCGCAGCAGCCAGGCGGCCTGCCATTCCTTTTTTACGGTGCGCCGCGTGGGGATGGTGGCCGCCCGGCGCTCCACGGCACTGCGGTTGACGCGCAGTGCGCGCACCAGGTCGAGATCGAGGGGCGTCCCGGGATTGCGCTCCGGACGGGTAAAGACCCGCAGCGCGCGCTCGGGTGAAACGACCGTCGGAACCGGGTCTCCCGGCGGCGCCGCGCGCTCGTACTTCCGCTTGGTCTCCATTTCCGCCTCTCAATCTAAGGCGTTCGCGGCGATTGTGAGTGGGATCACAGGCCTCGCGGTCGCCAGTCACGAAGACCGGTCTGTGACCGCCAGTCGGGCCGGAGACTCTTCATATGGCGGGTGGTGCCGGTACATCAACGGTGTCGGCCACCCACGCCTGCCACACTTAGGGAGTGATGATGCCGTCGCAGACTGCCACTTTCACACCCGACGCCGTCTTGTCCGACGCGCTCCTCGTGCAGCGCATCGCCGCCTTGAGCGACAAGGTGGCGCTCGCCGAGCTGGACGGTCGCCACGGCATGACGCTCTACGCCATCGCGTATAGCCTGTTGCTCGCCCGGGAGGTCGCTGACGAGGTAGTGGCGACCGTGTTCCGCGAGGTGTGGCGCAGCGCGGCGTCGTTCGACGCGCGGGGATGCACCGTGCGGCGCTGGCTCGCCGACCTCACCCGCCGCGCCGCGCATGAGCACCTGCACGCACAGCCGAGCATTGCGCCGGCGGTGCGCCCGGCGGGTCGGGGCAGGGGTCGCACCGCCGAGCGGCGTGCGCCCACCCAGCGCGCGTCGGGACGCCGGCGCCGCTGGGCCGGTGCACTGTTTCAGTTCGCGCGCGTCGCCGGGATCCTGGCCATTACCGCTATGCTCGCCTGAGGACAGCAGATTCGCGCAGCCCAATCGGTCAGCGTCGGGGACGCTGGCCGCTTTTGTTTGGGTCGGGGTGACGGTCTCGACCGCCGGGGGCCACGCAGCGAGGGCGGGTGAGGCGTTCCCACCCTCGCTGCGCGGCGCCGTAAAGCGGAACTACGGCCGCGGCCTATCGACCAATCCGAGCGCGCGCGCGACATTAATCCGGCCCTTGCCATAGTACGGGTCGGTTCCCGGCGGCCCCAGATCATCGGCCGACTGCTCGATCGCGGCCCTGATCTGGTCCGGGTGCCCCCTGCCCATCCTGCTGACCAAGAGGGCCGCCAGGCCGGACGTGGCCGCCGCGGCGAAGCTCGTCCCCGTGCTCGACCAGACCTTCTTGCCTGCCCGACAGGGTTTCTGCGCTGCCCCCCCGAACAGGGTTGTGCCCGAACAGACCAGCCAGACTTTGGTCGAGTCGGGAGTCACCGTCCCGCCTGGCCCGGCCACGTTGATCGTCGAGCGACCAAAGGCGGTGTAGGACGCCACCGCGTCGACGTTCTCCCATGGCCCGTCGAGACCTGCCGCGGAGGTCGGTCCCGTCGCGGCGACACAGATCACGTGGACCGCATTGCAGAACTTGAACCGCGTGCCGTCGTGATCGAGGTCGGCCGAGTCGTTTCCAGCCGCTGCTACCATCACTGCGCCTTTCCGGTGCGCGTAGCTCGCCACCGTGTTCACCGCTGCGACGATGCCTGGGAAGGAGTCCTTGCTGAACTCCAAGGGAATGCTCAGGTGAATCACATCCGCCCCGTGATCCGCGGCGTAAATGATGCCATCCAGGTACACGCTGATGCAGTTTTTCCGGAACCGGTCGTGCACCTTCACGCTGAAGAGCATGGTTCGCTGCGTGACGCCGGCGAGCAGGCGCGCGTTGCTGGAGATCAGCGCAGCTACGCCGGTACCATGGGAGTGCAGGTCCGTGAACGGGAGCCTACCGGGGAACCTCGACCTTACCTCCTCGTCCTCGTCTCCGCTTGGCTGGCCGGGGTCAGGCTTGCACGTCTTTGAGAGGTGGGAGGTAAGGAGTGACGTCGAGCGCAACGAGTCGACGCGCCCGACGAGATCGTCGTGCCGATAGTCGATGCCGGTATCCAGAATGGCGACCTTCACCTCCGACGAGCCCAGGTACCCGGCGGCCCACGCCACATTCGCCCCGATGGCCCGCAGGTTCCATTGACGGGAGTAGAACGCGGCGCCGGTGGGGGCGGCGGAGCTCCCCATCGCCACTTCCGTAGCGTCAACACCGGCGAGGTCGGCGGCTGCGGGCTCATCGGCATCCGCCGCGCCGAGTATCAAGTCCGGCTCGACCGCGCTGACGCCCGGGGCCGATCGCAGCTCCTGGGCAGCCGCTGCCGTGAGTCCGCTCGCGATGGCGAAGCCGACGTTGTCCAAGATCGTGTCCACGACGCCGCCGAGTGCGGCGACGCGACCTGCGAAATCGGGCGGCGCTTCAGCTCCGGTGAACACCACCAAGAACCTTGCAGCCGCGGGGTCCGCGACTGCCGACCTAGCCGGCCTCATGCGCGGCGGCGCCGCGGAGTCCTGACAGCCCGCACACGCGACCGTAACGAGGGCAGCAGCGAGGGTACAGTGCGCGACGCGTAACATGGTTCACCTCCTGTGGGAGCTCCGGTATGCCCTTCGCGTGGCGCGCAAGGGTGTCGTTGCGGAGCAATTCCCGATGCCGTACGTTCGGGTCGACGCCGCACAGTAGCGGCCCCGTGTGAGCGACCCGTTACGCCCGCCGTAACAGGGCGATGACGGTGCCTGCTCAGCGTGGGGCATGCGCGGTGCCCGAAGCGTCGCAAGGGGTTCCCGTGGTCGAGTTTCGAATTCTCGGGGCGCTGAACCTCCTCGGGGCTGACGGGCACGAGCTCAAGTCGGTCCTGGCCCAGCCCAAGCGCGTCGCCCTGCTCGCCTATCTCGCCGCCGCTACACCCCGCCGGCTGCACCGGCGCGATTCCCTCGTCGCACTGTTCTGGCCCGAGCTCGACCAAGAGCACGCCCGTGCCGCACTGCGCCAGGCCCTACACGGCCTGCGTCATGCGCTCGGTGAAGGCGTGTTCGTGAGCCGTGGGGATGAGGATATCGGCCTCGACCAAGACCAGATCCGCTGCGACGTGGTCGAGTTCGAGCGCGCGGCAGAAGCGGGACGACTGGCCGACGCCCTCGACCTCTACCGGGGTGATCTGCTCGAGGGCTTCTTCATCCGCGGCGCGCTGGACTTCGAGCAGTGGCTCGAGGACGAGCGTGTCCGGCTGAAGGTCGTGGCGCTGCGGAGCGCGACCTTGCTGGCGGAGCGCGGCGGCCTCGCCGAATCGGTGCAGTGGGGGCGGCGGGCGCTGCGGATTGCGCCGCTCGACGAGCCGACGTTGCGGCGTCTGATGCAGACGCTCGACCGGCTCGGCGACCGGGCGGGGGCGCTGGATGCGTACGAAGCATTCGCGAAGCGCCTGGCGGCGGAGCTCGAAGCCGACCCCGCACCGGAGACCCGGGCGCTGGCAGGCGCGGTCCGCGACCGTGTGGCCACGCTCTCCTCAGCCGCCACCGAGCTGGCGCCGCTCGAGACCGGGGCGAGCGCCGCCGCCGGCGCCGTCGCTGGGGTTCCCGAACGCGCCCCAGCACGCCCTGCTCCCCGGCGGTGGGTCGGCGCGGCGGCAGGGGTGTTCGGTCTGGCTGCCGCGATCCTATGGCTCGTCCTGCGCGCGCCCGCGCCCGCGCCGTTGAACTCAAAGCGCGTGCTGGTCGTCCCCTTCGCGAACCGCACCGGCGACAGCACCCTCGATCCTCTCGGGAATCTGGCCGCGGACTGGATCACGTATGGGCTGGCGTCGACTGGGGTCGTCGAGATCGCCGACCCGGGCGCGATGGTGCTGGGCGGCAGGACCGGCGGCGCACGTCGGCCCCCGGAGGCGGGCCACGAGGCTGCGGACGCGCGGGCGCTGTCCCTAGCGAGCGGCTCGGGCCTCGCGGTGTGGGGCTCTATGTACCGCCGCAACGACCGGATCGAGTTCGCCGCGCAGATCACCGACGAGGCGAGCGGGAGAATCCTGCATACCCTCGAGCCGGTGCTCGGCGAGCCGCAGGAGCCGCGACCGGCGCTCACCCTCCTGCGGGAGCGCATCATGGCCGCGCTCGTTGAAGCGGTGGACGCACGGCTCGGCGCTTTGGCGTCGGCCGCCGGCCAACCCCCGCGCTACGACGCGTACCTCGCCTTCAGCACCGGCGTCGAGATGTTTTACCCCGGGCGGAACGCGCGCGCCGCTCTACCGTACTTCCACCGCGCCGCCGCCCTGGACTCGACGTACGGGCTGCCGCTGATCTGGGCGGCCTGGGCCTACAGCGGCACCGCGCTCGATCGGTGCGACTCGACGGTGATCATCGCCCGGCGCCTGGCCGGCCTGCGGCTCACGGGTCTCGAGCAGATGCAGATCGACCGCGTGATGGCCCGGTGCCGCGGCGACCTCCCGGCCGCCTACGCGCTCGGACGCGCACTGACCGAGGCGGTTCCCCGCTCGGAGCTGATGTGGGAGCAGCTCGCCCGCGACGCGCTCGACTTCGATCGTCCGGCCGAGGCGGTCACGATTCTCCAACGGTTGCACCCCGACAGCGGCGCCCTCAGCGGGCGCGCGGGCTATTACAACTGGCTGACCAACGCCTACCACTTGCTCGACCAGCACGACCGCGAGCTCGAGGCTGCTCGGCGTGCCCGGCGCCGGTTTCCGAGGAACCTCGCCACGCTCCGCATGGAGCTGCTGGCCCTGGCAGCCCTCAGGCGCGGGCGAGAAGTGAATGAGCGCTTCGATGAGATCAATGCGCTCCCGCGCGACCCGATCCGCCTGCCGGCCCCGGTGATGCGCGAGATCGCCCTGGACCTCGCGGCCCACGGCGACAGCGCCGCCGCTCGCATCGCGCTAGACCGCACGCTCGCCTGGCATGCGAGCCGGCCCGCGACGGAGCTAGCGACGGCGTCCCTGCGTTTCGAACGGGCCCAGACCTACTACGCGGCCGGGTACGCGGACTCCGCGCGCGTGATCGCCGCAGACCTGGTCCGCGCGCACCCGCAGAACGAGCACTATGCTGGCCTGCTCGGCGCGCTGGCCGCGCAGCGCGGCGACCGCGCCGAGGCCGCCCGCCTCGACCGGGTGCTGGTCGCGCTCGAGCGACCCCTCGACCGCGGACAGGCCACCTACTGGCGCGCGTGCATCGCGGCGCTTTTGGGCGAGCGCGACACAGCCGTCGATCTGCTCGCGCGGGCCCTCGACGCGGGATACGTGTACCAGGTTCGCTACCTCAACGCGCACGTGGAGCCCAGCTTTGCGGCGCTGCGCGGATACACGCGGTTCCAAAAGTTGCTGCGCCCCAAGGGATGAACCCGCGCCCTCGACTGCTCGCCATCGAAGTGCTCGCGTTGAGTTTGGCCACGCGTCCACTCGGATCGCAGGGAATCACATCCGCCGCGCTTCGGGGCAGCGTCGTCCAGAGTAACGGGACGCCGATCGACGGCGCCGTCGTTACGGCGACACTGGCGGCCAGCGGCGCGCACTGGCAAGTCGTGACCGACGCCGCGGGACGCTACTTCGTCGAGAACGTGCAGGTCGGCGGGCCCTACGTCATCGAGGCGAGATCCGTAGGCTTCAAGCCGACAGGCCGGAACGGGGTCCTCTTCGACCTGGGCCAGCGGTACCGCGTGGACTTCGTCCTCGAGCCCAGTGTCGTCGAGCTCCCACCGCTGACAGTGAGCGCGAGCGGGGACCAGCCGCTGAACGCCGGCCGCACCGGACCTGCCCACATCGTCTCCCAGTCGGAGCTGGCAGGCTTACCGAACTTGGCACGCGACCTGAACGTCGCGGCAGCGCTCGCTCCCTCCGCCGCGTTGAGGCCGCTCGGCGGCATCTCGATCGGCGGACAGAATCAGGGCTTCAACAGTCTCCAGGTCGATGGCGGCGTGAACGCGGACCTGTACCTCGGACGCACGCCCGGGGGTGCGAGCCCCAGCGCGGCGCTCCCCGAGGTGCTGCCTCATGCGCTCTCGCTGGAGACCGTCAGCGAGTTTCAGGTGCTCGCCGCCCCGTTCGACGTCCGGCTCGGCAACTTCGCAGGGGGGCTCCTCAATGCGGTAACGAAGGCGGGGACCAACGTCGTCCACGGCTCGGCGTTCGCATTCCTCCAGGATGGCAGTCTCATGGCGAAGGATGCGGCGGGCAACCGGTCCGATTTCATGACCTGGCAGTTCGGCGGCACCCTGTCCGGCCCGATCATGCACAACCGGGTCCACTTCTTCGTGAATGCGGACCTGCAGCAACGCGCGGTGCCCGACGTGGGACCCCTGGTCGCAGCGGACACAGTCGGCGGCGCCGACCTGCGCAAGATCGGGATTTCGTACGCCAGCGCCCTGCGGTTCCAGCAGATCCTTAGGGACAGTTTCCTCCTGGAGCCCGGCTCGCTCGGGCCATCGGACGGGCATCTGCCGGCTCAGGACGTGTTCGCGAAAGTCACCGTGCAGCTCGGTGCCAGCGGCCACCTGGAGCTGTCGCACCACTACGCCCACGCCGACCGCCGCGAGTTCATCGATACCGGTCGGACGTACGGCTCGTACGCCCTCTCGTCGGTCGCGGGTCGGAGCGTGTCGACCGCTCAGACCTCGCGCCTGATCTGGAGCGCGGTCGTGGGCGGCCGCGCGCAGCACGAGCTCATCCTGAGCTACGAGCGCCTGCGGGACTCCTGCCGGCCCAACGCGACGTTGCCACTGGTCCAGGTTTCCGTCGACTCCGGAACCTTGATCGCCGGGCCCAACAGCGTGTGCCCGACAACTGATGTGCGTCAGAGCGTCTTCGAGATCACGGAGAACCTGACCATCGGCACCGGGCCACACCTCGTGACCCTCGGCTCGCACGGCGAGCTGTTCCACTTCCGCGACCCCCTGGTGCAGGTGTCGGCCGGGAGATGGCTCTTCAGTAGTCTCGACTCGCTCGCGCGGGGACTCGCGAGCCACTACGATCGGGGGCTTGGGAGCTTGGCACGATCCCCTGGAGCGGACTTCCGCGTGTTCGAGCTCGGCCTCTACGCACAGGACCGGTGGGCGCCGACCTCCCGCCTCACGTTCACGGGCGGTCTGCGCCTCGACGTCCCGTTCCTGCTCGAGGCGGCCACGACGAACCAGAGGCTGGTGACTTCCCCCCTCGGCATCGACACCGGGCGGCTGCCCAGCGGCAACGTGCTGTGGTCGCCTCGCCTCGGCGTCAATTACGATCTCCGCGGCGACGGCAACGCATTTTTGCGCGGTGGGATCGGACTGTTCAGCGGCCCTCCGCCCTACCGCTGGCTGGGCAACGGCTACCGGGAGACTGGCGACGAAACCGTCGTGTTCTGTAATAGGCCCGATGTGCCGCCGTTTGATCCGATCAACCAGCCCGGGACTTGCCCGTCCGGAAGTGGCACGAGTCCGCGAATCAGCTTCTTCGACCCCGGTCTCAGGCTCCCGCACAACCTGAAGCTGGCGCTGGGCATTGACCGGCGTTTCCCGTCGGGCGTGGTGGCGACGATCGACTTCCTCTACACGCGCGCCGTCCAGCAGATCTACATCAGCGAGGCGAACCTCCGCGGCGCGACCGGCGCTGCTAGCGGGGAGGGCGGTCGCGTTCTCTACGGGACGATCAGCCCGATTCTGGTAACGAAGCCTGCCTGGCGTGACACGTCTTTCGGAGAGAACGAGATCTACCGAGTGTCGAATCGGGGCGGGGACAACAGCTTCTCTCTCTCGGCGCAGCTGCGAAAGCGATTCGGCGAGACGCTCGCACTGTACGGGTCGTACGCCTACTCGCGCACGCAGGATCGGATGTCGTGGGTCAACTTCCCGGCCCGCGCGAACTTCAGCAATACGCCACTCGACGGCACGCTGGACGACCGCCGGCTCCGCGCGTCCTTCTTCGAGACGCCCCACAAGGTCTCGCTCACCGCGACCTTCAATCTCCCACAGCGGGTGCAGCTCTCATTCCTCTACCTAGGCGCGTCGCAGCCGCCGTACACCTACGTCATCGAAGGCGACGCCAATGCGGACGGCATCGGAGGCCCGGGGTCGCTCTTGAACGACATCGTGTACGTTCCCCGGAACGCGGGCGAAATCAGTCTGACGAAGGCGTCGGACTCTACGCGGCTGGAGGCGTTCATCGCGCAGCAGCGGTGCTTGCGCGAGCAGCGGGGACGGATCATGGCTCGCAACAGCTGCCGGAACGGGTGGCTGGGATCTTTGAATGCGCGGCTCACGGAGGCCGTTCCCCTCGCGGGAGGTCAGCACCTCGAGATCACCGCCGACATCTTCAATGTGCCAAACCTGATCAAGTCGCGGTGGGGTCGCTATCTGGACACGACCTACGGCCCGTCCGTTCGGATGCTCAGTCTCAAGGGATGGGACGCGGCGAACGCGCGGGGTATCTACCAGGTCGCGCTGCCGCAGCGCGGCGTGGTGGACGCCCTCGCGTCGCGGTGGCGGCTCCAGCTCGGGGCGAGATATGACTTTTGAAAGGACGTAAACCCTCGCTGCGCGCGAACTCTCCTCAATACGCGACCCTGCGCAGCGGGGCAGGGGCGCATTAAGTTTGGCACAGTTGGTCACACCATTTGCGGGGCGTCGCGCCGTCCCGCGAGTCACTTGTTGCAGCACAGTCGCGCGCCCGTAGCTCAGGTGGATAGAGCAGCAGCCTTCTAAGCTGTTGGTCGGAGGTTCGAATCCTCCCGGGCGCATAAGGACTTACGCGGTCGGTGGAACCCCGAAAACCCCTGAGTGGGTAACGAAATGGGTAACGGCGCCGGCCGGGTGTGTTTAGAAGGCGCGAGTGCGCTTGTGACTACTGTGAGCAAGGTTCACCGTCACACCGCCGCTGCCAGCCAGCACTGAATGGTCCGCCGATCGCATCCGACCCGCTGGGCGATCGCCGTCATGCGGCCCGCAACACGGGGAGCCAATCGGCCGCGAAGCGGCACGCTCCTTGGGAGTTGACACTCGGCAATATTGCGCGTATTGTGTAGCAAACCTGCCGAAGCCGATCATATAGCCGTGAAGGCAGCAAGAGCCTCAAAGCCGAAGAAACCAGACGCGCCCTGGTTGAAGCCGCAGGGCGCACTCCAGGCCGCCGCGCAGGCGCAACTCGCCTTCGTGGAGGCCGTGCGGCAAGGGCTCCCCCTCGAGCTAGTCGATCGGTTAGTCGGTGCAGGGTATCTCACGTTGGCTGAGATCAGCCAACTGGTGCTACCCGCCCGAACCCTTGCCCATCGACGCCAGCACGACCAGCTGCTGTCGCCCGAGGAATCGGATCGATTCGCGCGCGTGCTGCGGCTCGTGGCGCTCGCCGAGGAGACCTTCGGCGACCGTGACAAGGCGCGGCTGTGGCTGCGGCGGCCGAACCGGGCCCTTGAGGGGCGGGTTCCACTAGACCTCCTCGACACAGACGGTGGTGCCCGAGCAGTGGAGACGATCCTTAGTCGCATTACCCACGGCGTGTATAGCTAGGTGCGGGTTTGGCGGCTGGCGCGCCGAGCACACGCCGCACTCGACGGGGAAGGGGCGCGTCTGCAGGGAGGCCGTTGGAACTCGCCTGGCCGCCCGCTCGTCTACAGCTCGAGCCATCTCTCGCTCGCGGCACTCGAAGCGCTGGTGCATTTCGACGTGGACGAGGTCCCCGAAGACCTACGGGCATTCGCGATCGACATCCCTGATAAGCTTGCGCGGGAGCAGGTCAGTCCGGACAAACTGCCCACCGGCTGGACCCGCCAGGAGTTTGCGACCCGGGCGCTCGGCGACGAGTGGCTTGCGGCCGTGCGGACGCCCATGCTCGTGGTCCCCTCGGCAGTTATTCCGGAAGAGACGAACGTCCTCGTGAACCCCGCTCATCCGGCGACCCGGGGCGTGGTCGTGGTGACGAGCCGCCGTTTCGTCTACGATCCGCGTTTGCTGTAGAGTGCGGCAACCCTCCGTCTTACCGGTTGCCCCCCCAAACGCCCCCTGCCCGCGGCTCCAGCCGGTCAAGTGCGAACCGCAGCCGGAACAGCGCCGCGTCCAGATCGCGACGGTGCTCGTCGTCCAGCTGGTGCGAGTCGGCCACGTGCTCGATGAGCTGCAGCGCGTTGCGGATGTGCTCGGCCGCCGACTCTTCCCCGCGGCGCTCCGGCCCGGTGCGACGTTCGTCGCCGCGTCGGTCCGGGTTCCTGCGCCGGTCCGTGCCGGAGCGCCGCTCGACGGTGACGAGCGCGAGCATGTGGCGGCGGTCGCCGTTGCGCCGCTCCGTCCCGCGGCGGCGGTCCGGCGGGGCGCGCCGATCGGTAGGCGAGGCTTCTTTGCGGCGGGAGAAGAGCACCCCCGAATCTGCCTCCGCTTCCGGTTCCCGGCCAGCGGGCGCTCTTCGGGATTCCCTTGGGGCGCTGCGCCCGGGTAGCGCCGGCGCCCGCCGGGCCGTATTTCTAGCCCACGCCTGGACTGTCACTCCGTCATCCTCCAGGAGGTGGCCCGTGGGATTGAATCGCGTCCTTCCACTGCTCGCAGCTCTGTTCGTAACGAGCGCGCTTGCCGCCGCCCAGCAGACCGGTACGGTCTCGGGGACCGTCGTGGCGGCCGGGTCAGCGACACCGCTGCCGGGTGCCAGCGTCGTGATCGTCGGGACCGCGCGCAGCGTCCTCACCAACGAGAAGGGGCAGTATCACCTGAGCGTGCCTGCCGGGGCGCACACCGTGCGGGCGCGACTCATCGGCTATGACGCGGCCGAGCAGCGGGTGACGGTCGCGGCGGGACAAACCGTGACCAGTGACTTCAAGCTCACGGCGTCGCCGCTCTCGCTGAACGAGGTGGTCGTCGTCGGCGCGCGCACTTCGCGCACCGCCGTCGAAACACCGGTGCCTGTGGACGTGATCTCGTCGCAGGAGATCGCCGCCAACGGCCAGACCGAAGTCAACCAGATCCTCGCCACTCTGGCGCCGTCGTTCAACGCCTCGCATCAGACCATCGCCGACGGCTCGGACCACATCAACCCGGCGAGCCTGCGCGGCCTCGGCCCCGACCAGGTGCTCGTCCTGGTGAACGGCAAGCGGCGCCACTCGAGCGCGCTGGTGCATGTGAACGGCACCTTCGGTCGCGGCACCGTGGGGGTGGACTTGAACGCGATCCCGACCGCGGCCATCGACCGGATCGAGGTGCTGCGGGACGGCGCCGCTGCGCAGTACGGGTCGGACGCCATCGCCGGCGTGATCAACATCGTCCTCAAGCAACAGGCCGAGCACCTCGATCTTACCACCACGGCCGGCACGACAGCCGGCGGCACGAGCGTGTCGGACATCGGGAGCGCGCACGACGGCGACCAGATCAGGACCGAGGTCGACTACGGGTTCAAGGTCGGCGACCGCGGGTTCTTCAACGTCGCCGGCGAGTACCTGAACCGCGGCGCGACGAGCCGTGCGGCCCCTTACTCCAATAACGACATCTTCCGGGGCATCACGACGCAGTCGGGCACCGACTCGGCGCTCGCCGCCAACGGCCTCACGCGCCAGGACTTCACCATCCGCCTCGGCCAAGCGGCCGCGACGGAAGGGATGGCGTTCTACAACACCGTCGTGCCGCTCAGCGAGAACGCCGAGTTCTACAGTTTCGGCGGCGTCTCCCACCGCAACGGTGTGGCGGCCGGCTTCTACCGGCTACCGAGTCAGGAAGCTCGCGTCGTGCCGCAGCTCTATCCGTTCGGGTTCCTTCCCGAGATCCGCACGATGCTCGACGATAACTCGGGCGTCGCCGGCGTGCGCGGCGGGCTCAACGGGTGGGATGTGGACTTCAGCGTCACGCACGGCACCAACGCCCTCCATTACTTCGTGGAGCATTCGGACAACGCCTCGATGGGCACGGCCAGTCCGACGCAATTCGACGCCGGCCGCCTCGCGTTCGGGCAGACCGTTGGCAACCTCGACCTCGTGCGGCCGCTGGGCGCCCGGGGCGGGTTCCGGTCGCTCTCGTTCGTGGCGGGCGGTGAGTTCCGGCGCGAGGAATACCGCATCGACGCCGGCGAGAACGCGTCCTGGCAGCTCGGCAACGGTGGCAGCCGGCCGGGCATCGATTTCGACACGACCTCCGCCGGCAGGCCGAAGGAATCCGGCTCCCAGGTGTTCCCCGGCTTCCAGCCGGCCAACGAGCTCGACCGCAGCCGCAACAGCGTCAGCGTCTACGGCGGTGTCGAGAGCCAGGTGAGCGAGCGCTTTCTGGTGGACGTCGGCGGCCGGCTCGAGAGCTACAGCGACTTCGGCCGCACGTTCAACTGGAAGGTCGCCTCCCGCCTGGAGGTCGCGCCTCGCGTAGCGTTGAGGGGAGCGGCGAGCACCGGCTTTCGGGCGCCGTCGCTCGCTCAGGCGTGGTTCAACAACGTGAGCAATCAGTTCGCCATTGACGCGACCGGCAACCTGATCCTCAATCGGGTGCTCACGAGCAACAACCAGAGCCGGGTGACGAAAGCGTTTGGGATCCCGGACCTTGCCGAGGAGACATCCGTGAACCTGAGCGCGGGGATCACCGCGCAGCCGCGCTCCAATGTGTCGCTGACCGCGGACTTCTATCGCATCACGATCGACGGCCGCATCGTGCTCACCAGCCAGTTCTCCTCGCTCGCCGCGACCGAGCCCAATGCGGCGATCCGCGCCCGGATCGCGCAGATCCTCGCGCCGTTCCAGGCTCAGGGCGTGACCACGGCGCAGTTCTTCACCAACTCGGTGGACACAAGAACCGTGGGCGTGGACTTGGTCGCGTCGTACGCAACCGCACTCAGCGGGGGGACGCTGCACCTGACCGGGTCGGCGACCTTTACCAAGACGGACGTGGAGCGCGTGAACGTGCCCCAGGCCATGGCCGACAGCTTCACGAGCGGCAATCTCGACACCGTCCGGGTGCGCATTCTTAACCCGGAGGATCGGAACCGGCTGGAAGACGCGCTGCCGCGCCAGAAGGGTTCGGTCCAAGCGCGCTGGCAGCGCGGGCGGTTTGGCGCGCTCGGGCGAGCGACGTACTATGGAG
>Ga0209761_1001016_pt1 | contig 17915 bp, 15 predicted proteins | sample GraSoi013_1_40cm_4_FD_185818 | JGI IMG/M metagenome (GOLD analysis project Ga0209761, IMG submission 185818) | Grasslands soil microbial communities from the Angelo Coastal Reserve, California, USA - Sample 09_25_2013_1_40cm (SPAdes) (version 2) | ecosystem: Environmental > Terrestrial > Soil >...
GTCGTGTGGCGGGCGCTCCGGCGGCGCAGGCGGCGCCGAGCGCGACGAGGACGAGCGGGAGCAGGCGTGTGGTCACGTATCCCTCGGGAGGACGAAGGCCCCGATGTGCGGGCCGGTGAATTCCGTGGTGACTTCGAGCAGGAACGCGACGGTGTCGCGGGTCTCCTCGGGGAGCACGAGCGCGTCGACGAAGCCGCGCGCGCCGGCGAACCTGGCGTCGAGCTGGTGGTCGTAGTCGGCGCGCATCGCGTCGACGGCGGCGCTGTTGTCGGCCTTGTCGGCGCCACTGCCGTAAACCGCCTGGATCGCCGATTCCCCTTCCATCACGCCCATGCGTCCCGTGGGCCAGGAGAGGAGGAAGTCGGGGTCAAACCCCTGCCCCGCCATCGCGTAGTAGCCGGCGCCCGAGGCGTGGTTCACGGTGAGGACGAGCTTCGGCACAGTGGCGGTCGCCATCGCCTCGACGAACCGCGCCCCCGCGCGGATGATCCCCGAGTGCTCGGCCTCCGTGCCGACCATGAACCCCGATACGTCCTGGACGAAGAGCAGCGGCGTCCGCTCCCGGTCGGCGGTGTCGATGAAGTACGCCACCTTCTCCGCGCTCTCGGTGTAGATGATGCCACCGATCTTCGGCGGCTCGCCGTGCTTCCCCTTGATGACTCCGCGGGAGTTGGCGATGAGGGCGACCGGTCGCCCCGCGATCGCGCTGTGCCCGCAAATCATCTCGGGCGCGATCTCGGGCTGGAACTCGTCGAGCGACCCACTGTCGAGCAGACACTCCAGCACGGCGCGCACGTCGTAGCTCATGCGATGGTCGGCGGGGAGGAGATCGTACAGCTGTTTCGGGTCGCGTTTGGGCTTGCCGGCCGGGAGGGAGGGCGCTGGGCGCGCGGCGCGCGGCAGTCGGGCGACGTACTCGCGGATGCGCGTCAGGCAGTCCGCATCGTCCTGCGCGCGGTAGTGGGCGACACCGCTCACCGCGGTGTGTGTCTTCGCCCCGCCCAGGCGTTCGGCGTCCACGACCTGACCCGTCGCGCCTTTCACGAGGTTCGGGCCGCCCAGCCCCATGAACGACGTGCCCTCCACCATGAAGATGACATCCGACAGCGCCGGCAGGTACGCGCCGCCGGCGATGCACGGGCCCATCACGGCGGCGATTTGGGGCACACGCAGGTAGTGCCGCATGATCGAGTTGTAATAGAAGATCCGCGCCGCGCCGTACTGTCCCGGAAAGACGCCGCCCTGGTACGGGAGGTTCACGCCGGCGGAGTCGACCAGGTAGACGATCGGCACGCGCTGGCGCATGGCGACCTCCTGGGCGCGGAGCATCTTCTTGATCGTCTCCGGCCACCACGACCCCGCCTTCACGGTCGCGTCGTTCGCCACCACGACGACCGGGCGCCCGGCGATGCGTCCGAGTCCCGTGATCACGCCGGCGGCGGGGGCCTGGCCGTCGTACTGGTCGTACGCGACCAGCAGGCCGACTTCGAACCAGTCGCCGCCGGGGTCGAGCAAGGCCGTGACGCGCTCCCGGGCGGTGAGCTTCCGCTGCTCGTGCTGGCGGCGGATCTTCTCCGGCCCGCCCCCCTGCTCGAGGCGCGAGCGCAGCTCGCGGTATTCCGCGGTGAGCGTCTTGAGGCGACTCAGAGACAAGTGCGGAATGCGGAATGCGGAGTGCGGAGTGCCTCAGGCTGACACATGTTCTGCCGCCCATTCTTCGATGTATCTCACCAGCTCGGCGGTCGGGGTCCCCGGCCCGAACAACTTGCCGATTCCCTGTTTCTGGAGGGCGTCCATGTCCTCCGGCGGGATGATCCCGCCGCCGGTCACGAGGACGTCGTCGCGCCCGGCCTCGTTCAGCAGCTTCCGCACGCGCGGAAATAGCGTGAGGTGCGCGCCCGAGAGGATGGAGAGGCCCACGACATCCACGTCCTCCTGCACCGCCGCTTGGGCGATCATCTCCGGCGTCTGGTGCAGGCCGGTGTAGATCACCTCCATGCCGGCGTCCCGCAGCGCCGCGGCGACGACTTTGGCGCCGCGGTCGTGCCCGTCGAGACCGGGCTTCGCGACCAGCACCCGGATCGGCCGCTTCGCGGCGGCCATCAGCGGCGGAACCGGAACAGCGCGGCCAGACCGTCCACCGTGCGGCGCGCCGTGTCGTCGTACAACACGTCCACCTGCACACGCTGGCGCAACGCCTCCTCGATCGCGTCATCGATGCGCGCGTCGTCATTCTGGCCGTCGGCCAACAGCGTGCGCACCTGTCCCTTGGCGAGCGCCTTCAACGTGGCCGCGACGCCGTTGACCGCCCACCCCGTGCCCAGCCCTTCCTGCACCGCCTCCGCATGGGCCCGCTCCCAGGCCCGTTCGCGCTGGTCGCGCAGCAACAGCGCGGCCTCATGCACTTCGGCCGGGCTCGCCCGTTTCGGGTTCAGCTTGACGACGCCGAGCAGCAGGTCGTGGAGGTAGGTGTGGAGGTGCGGCACGAGCGCGGCCGCGTCCACGCCGATGCCGGCCACGACGAGGCCCACCAGCGGCCGCTGGGTGTGGATCTGGTAGATGCGGTCGGCGACGTTGGCGTAGTGCCGGTGCTTTTCTTCGCGGATCCGCATGTGATAATTGTGCTCGCCGTAACCGCCCGCGAGCACGCCGCCCCGCTTCGCCTGCCGCTGGCCGTGGAACTTGCCGGGCCGCGTCGCCTCCGCCCGCAGGCCGGGGAGCTCCGCGACGTCGAAGGCCGTCACCTCGAAGAACCGCGCCCCGGTTCGGTCGCACGCCGCCACGAGGATGGTGCCGAACTCCTGCTCCAGCGCCACCAGCTCCCGAATGAGCGGGACGGGCTCCACGGCGAGCCGCGAGCGGTAGACGTGCGGCAGGGGGATCACATCGAACAGGCCGATGGTCCGGCAGGCGAACAGCGCCACGCCCCGCGTGCGCGGCAGGTCTCCGGGCTCCTCGAAGTATCGGCGGATCCGCTCGAGATCTGCGGCGACCTGGTCGCGCACGGCGCGCTCCAGGCTCTGCCGCTCCAGCGCCGCGCCGGCTTCGCGGATCCGGTTTTTCATCTTGATGAGGTACTTGCCGCGGGTCTTGTCGCGCGGCTCGAGCTTCAGGTAGCAGGACACGACCCGGTAGGGGCCGGGGTGAATCGCGCCGAGCCGCTGCACCGCGTCACGGACCGCGTTCGCGCTGGGGGCCAGTGGGAGTGCGGTCATGGGTCAAAAGAACACCGGCTCGCGGTAAGCGCCGTAGACGCGCTCCAGGGCGTGCCGGATTTCGTAGAGGGTACAGTAGGCGCGCGCGCAGTCCAGCATCGGCCCGATGACATTCTTGTCGTCCAGCGCGGCCTGTCGTAACGCGTCCAGCCGCGCCGCCGCCAGCCCGCTGTCGCGCTCCGCCCGGAGCCGCGCGAGCCGGCGTCGCTGGCCGTCCTCCGCGTCGTTCGAGACCTTGAGGATCTCGACCGGGTGGTCGTCTTCGCTCGTGAAGTCGTTGACGCCCACGATCACCCGTTCGCGCGCCTCGAGCGCGCGTTGGAACCGCTCCGCCGAGCGCGCGATCTGCCGTTGAAACCAGCCGGTTTCGATGCCCTTGACGACGCCGCCGCCCGACTGGATCTCCGCGAACAACCCCTCAGCCTCGCGCTCGAGCTGGTCGGTGAGCGATTCGACGTAGTAGGAGCCGCCCAGCGGGTCGATCACCTGCGCGACGCCGGTCTCGTGCGCGATGATCTGTTGGGTGCGGAGCGCCAGCCGGACCGCGTCCTCAGTCGGGAGCGCGAGCGTCTCGTCGAGCGAGTTGGTGTGCAAGGACTGGGTCCCCCCCAGCACCGCCGCGAGCGCCTGGTAGGCGACCCGCACGACGTTGTTCATCGGTTGCTGGGCCGTGAGCGTGACGCCCGCCGTCTGACAATGGAAGCGCATCATCCACGAGCGTGGGTTCTTCGACTGGTAGCGCTCGCGCATGTGCCGGGCCCAGATGCGCCGTGCCGCGCGCAGCTTGGCGATCTCCTCGAAGAAATCGTTGTGGACGTCCCAAAAGAAAGAGAGCCGCGGCGCGAACGCGTCCACGTCGAGCCCGCGCGCCACCCCCCGCTCCACGTAGGTGAAGCCGTTCGCCAACGTGAAGGCGAGCTCCTGAGCGGCGGTCGCCCCGGCTTCGCGGATGTGGTAGCCCGAAATCGAAATGGTGTTCCACAACGGCGCGTGGCGGGCGCACCAGTCGAACATGTCCACGATGATCTTCAGCGCCGGCTCGACCGGATACACCCAGGCGTGCTGGGCCATGTACTCCTTGAGGATGTCGTTCTGCACCGTGCCGCGCAGCTTCTGACTCGGGACGCCCTGCTTCTCGGCCGCCGCCACGTAGAAGCAGAACAGCATCGCCGCCGGCCCGTTGATGGTCATGGAGGTCGAGACCTGATCGAGCGGGATGCCGCGGAACAAGTCCTCCATGTCCGCCAGCGACGAGATCGCCACGCCGCACTTCCCCACCTCGCCCTCGGCGCGTGGATGATCGGAGTCGTAGCCCATCAGCGTCGGGAAGTCGAACGCGACGGAGAGGCCCGTCTGGCCGTGCTCCAGCAAGAACTTGTACCGCTGATTCGTGTCTTCCGCCGTGCCGAAGCCGGCGAACTGGCGCATCGTCCACAGCCGGCCGCCGTACATCGTCGGGTGAATACCGCGCGTGAACGGATACGCGCCCGGCCTGCCGAGCTGCCGCTGGGCATCGAAGCCGGCGAGGTCGGCGGCCGTATAGACGGGCTTCCGATCGGTTCCGCTCATCGGGGCGCTCCGGTCCGCACCTGGTCCAGGATCTCGGCCGCGACGTCGTAGGGGCTCCGCCGACCGTCCGCCACTTCGTCGAGCCGGGCCGCCAGGAGCTCCTCGGCCCGCGTGCCCTCCGAGATCCACTGCCGCACGGCGCGCGCCAGCGCCGCGCGGGTGCGGTCGGCGAGCCGCTCGCGGCGCCGGGCGGCGAGCTTGCCGCTGTGCTGCAGGTACCGGTAGTGCCGGTCGAGCGCCGCGACGAGGTCCTCCACGCCTTCCCCCTGGGACGCGACCGCCGCGAGCACCGGAGGCTCCCACTCCCCTTCCTCGCCCTGGAGGGCAGCCCTGCCGACCGCGCGACCGCCTGACCGCCCGAGCGCCGGGCGGGGGGAGTGGTGTGGGGCGACGTGCCGGAACGCGTTGCCGCGCCTGATCCCCAGCATGACTTCGACCTCCTGTCGCAACTTGTCCGCCCCGGGGCGATCGCTCTTGTTGATCACGTAGATGTCGGCAATCTCCATGACGCCGGCCTTCAACGTCTGGATGCCGTCTCCCGACTCGGGAACGAGCACCAGCACCGTCGACTCAGCGGTGCCCGCCACGTCCAACTCGGTCTGCCCCACGCCCACGGTCTCGATCAGGACCCGCTCGAACCCGAAGGCCTCGAGCAGGTCCGCGACCTCCTCCGTCGATGTGGCGAGGCCGCCGTGGGCGCCGCGGGTCGCCATCGAGCGGACAAAAACGCTCGGATCTACGCCGGCCGACTCCATCCGGATGCGGTCGCCCAGGAGCGCCCCGCCGGTGAACGGGCTGGTGGGATCGACCGCCACCACGCCGACCGTGAGGTCCTGCGCGCGAAACTGCTGGATCAGGCGCTCGGTGAGGGTGCTCTTGCCCGCGCCGGGCGGGCCGGTGATGCCGATCCGCCGCGTGCGCCCGCGTCCCAAGCCGGCGTGCACGTGGGACAGCAGGCGCTCGAAGCCGTCACGTTGGTTCTCGACGAGGCTGATGGCGCGTGCCAGCGCCGCCGGCTCGCGCCGCTCCAGGCCCTCGACGATGCGCTCGATGCTCATGCAAGAGTCATGCAAAGATAACTAGAACAACGCCCGTGTCGCTCACGCGCCGTCCTCGGGCCGGTCCAGCGCGATCGCGCGCACCGGGCCGGGTCGTACCGCCACGCGCTCGACGCGAGTCGCCGTGGCGGTGAGGATGTCGAACTCGAGTCCCTTCAGCGTGAGCCGCTCCCCGGCCCGGGGAATCCGCCCGAGCGCCTGCACGAGGAGCCCGCCCACCGTTTGGACGCCGCGGCTCCCGAGCGTGACGTCGAACGCCTCCTCGAGACGGCTCGCGGGCGCGCTGCCTTCGAGCTCGACGACACGCACGGGCGCCTCGCGCGTCGGCTCCTCCGGTTCGGGCTCGAAGATCTCGGACATGAGATCGCGCAGCAGGTCCTCGAAGGTGACGAGCCCCGCGGTGCCGCCGAACTCATCGAGTACGACGGCGAGGTGGCTGCGGCCGCGCTGCATTTCCAGCATCAGGTCGGCGGCGCGGGTCGCTCCTGGTACGGCCAGCACCGGCCGGACCGGCACCGGGGCATCGGGTTGCAGCTGGAGCAGATCGAAGGCGTGCGCCACGCCGGCGATCTCATCGAGTGAGCCGCGGTAGACGGGATAGCGGCTGTAGCGCGACTGCATGCAGACGTGCGCCGCTTCCGCGGCCAGCAGCCCTTCGGGAATCGCGACGATCGTCGTTCGGGGCGTCATCAGGTCCTTGACCGGCCGGTGCGCGAATGCGAGCACGCCCGACACCACCGCCATCTCGCCCGCTGAGGCGAGGGCGCCCGTGTCGGCGCCCGAAAGCACGGCCGCGAGCGTCGTGCGCCGCGACGGGTCGCGGGTCGGAATGAAGGGGCCGAGCGGGCGCCCGACCCGCTCGAGCCACGGGACCGCGCGCGCCACGATCGGCTCGGCCCAGCGGCGTCCCGCTACCCGTGGCACGAGGTAGGCGGCGCTCACGAACAGCGGTACGCCGACCGTGACGGTGAACACGAAGAGGAAGGTCGGCGTCGCCTGCGCGAGGAGCGCCGGGACGGCCGCGGCGGCGGCGATGACGCCCATGGTGGTGAGCGCGTTGGCGGTGGCGAGCACCCGGCCGGGATTGTCGAGCACTCGGGCCGCGGCCCGCCCCCCGCGCAGCTTGTACGAGACCCAGCGGGTGAGCTCGAGCTGGCTCACGGCGGCCGCCGCGACGCCGACCGCCGCCGAGGCGCCGGCGACGAGGAGCCCGAGAATCAGCACCACAAGGGAGAGGGTCATTTCCGCTGGAAGCAGACGCGAGTCACCCGCCGCCGGTCTACGCGCTCCACCACGACCCGGAACCCGTCGAGCGTCAGCTCTTCTCCGGGGCGCGGCACCCGGCCGAGCGCCGAGTAGATGAGCCCGCCCACGGTGGACACGTCGGGGTGCTCGAACGGGGCGCCCAGCGCCTGGGACAGCTCGCCGAGCGATACCCGTCCGTCCACGACGTAGTGGTCGCCTTCCTGGCGGATCGCGGGCGGCGTCTCGACGTCGTGCTCGTCGCGGATCTCGCCCACGATCTCCTCGAGGATATCCTCGAGCGTGATCAGCCCGGACGTCCCGCCAAACTCGTCGACCACGATCGCGAGGTGTGCGGGGCCGCCTTGGAAGTCGCGCAGCTGGCTGTCGAGCGTCTTGGTCTCCGGCACGTACAGGGCGGGCCGTACGAGGTCCTGCCAGCGGACCGTGGCGCCGGCGACGCCCAGCACGAGGGGGACGAGGTCCTTCGCGAACACGATGCCGACCAGGTTGTCCCGCGTCCCGTCGTAGACCGGCAGCCGCGAGTGCTCGCTCTGGCGGAACGTCTCGCAGACGTCTTCGGCGGTGGCGGCGATGTCGACCGCGACCATGTCGAGCCGCGGGGTCATCACCTCGTCCACGGTGGTGTCGGCGAGCGTGAAGACGCCAAGCAGCATATCGCGCTGCGCCGCGCGGAGGTCGGGCTCGAGCGGTCGCGGGGTCGAGACCAGCGTGTGGAGGCCCTTGTCCACCCAGCCCAGCAGCCACAGCAGCGGCGCGAACGGCGTCAGGGTGCGCCGGGCCAGCGGCAGGGCGTCGGCGGTGAGCTGGGGCGCGATCGCAGCGAGGGCGCGCGGGGCGGCGTCGCCGACGACGAACAGGAGCGCGGCGGCGATCGCCAGATCGGCGAGCCCGCCCAGCCACGGCCGCTCCCACCAGCGCAGCATGAACGCGGCGGCCACGGCCCCGACCACGAGCAACCCCAGTCGCGCGACGTGCAACGCTCGGTGCAGCGGCACGCGCCCGGTCAGGCTCGCCGGGGGCGCGTCGCCCAGGGTGTGCAGCGCCTCGCCGACCGCGGCTTCCTCGCCCAGCGCCAGCAATCCCGCCCACACCGCCGGCGCGAGCGGCACGGCCAGCCGCACCCACACCAGCGCCGTCGCGGGCTCCATCACGACGTCCCGTTGAGGAGGCGATGCACATACGTCTCCTGCCGGCGCCACATGGCGGAGCGCGTCCGGCCGGCACCGTTCGGGTGGTCGTAGCCGAGGACGTGCAGGGTGCCGTGCACCGCGAGGCGCAGGAGCTCGGCTTCCACCCCTGCTTCCTTCCCTCTTCCCCGGCCGCTTCCCCGAAGGTCCTGGCCGCTCACCCAACGCCGCGCGGCCTCCGGACAGATGTACACGTCCCCCAGTAGCTTGCCGTCGGGCTGGCGCAACGCGAACGCCAGCACATCGGTGAGCCCCCGACGGCCGGTGGCGCGGCGGTTGAGCCGTCGCATCGCGGCGCCGTCGAGCAGGGTGACCTCGACTCGCGCACCGCCGACGCGCTCCCAGACGAGCACCCGGCGCGCCGCGCGGGCGAGGCGCGCCTGGGGGGGGGGCGGGGACTCAGGACTGGCGGGCTGTCGGCTGCCAGGTCGCCGTGATGCCGCCACTGGACTCCGGGTAGTCGATGCGGTTGTGGTACATCCCGGTGATGATGCGCACGAACTCCTGCTTCACCTGCTCGAGCTGCTGCAGGGTCATCGGCGCCTCGTCCAGCTGGCCGGCGTTGAGCTTGGTGCGCACGATGTGGTTGATCACTTCCTCGATCTTTTGGGGCGTCAGGTCCTCGAGCACGCGCAGCGCCGCTTCGACCGAATCGGCGAGCATCGTGATGGCGGTTTCCTTGGAATGTGGCTTGGGACCGGGGTACACGAAGTCCGACGGGTCGGGGGAGGCGCCGTCACCGCTCTTCTTCGCGCGGTCGAGGAAGTAAGTGATCTCGGTCGTGCCGTGGTGCTCGGGGATGAAGGCGGTGACCGCCTCCGGGAGCGCGGCCTCGCGGGCCAGCACGAGACCGTCGGTCACGTGCGCCCGGATGATCTCTGCGGACTGGTACGCCTTCAGCCGGTCGTGCGGGTTGCTGCCGCGCGCCTGGTTCTCGACGAAGTACTGTGGGTTCTTCACCTTGCCGATGTCGTGATAGTAGCACCCCACGCGCCCGAGCAGCCCGTTCGCGCCGATGCGGTTGCACGCTGCCTCGACCAAGTTCGCCATCGCCACGCTGTGCGCGTACGTGCCCGGCGCCTCGAGCGACAGCCGCCGCAACAGCGGCCGGCTGGGATCGGACAGCTCGAGGAGGGTGAGGTCGGTCGTGATCCCCGTGAGCGCCTCAGCGAGCGGCAGCAGGAAGAAGCTGAGGCCCGCCGCCACGAGACCGTTGGCGGCGCCCCACACGCCGCGCAGCCCGATTTCGGCCACGCTCCAGCTGCCCGCGAGCCCGAGTGCCAGCGCCGCGGCGAGATAGCCGAGCGCGATGATCAGCACGGGGAGGTAGAAGTTGCTGCGTCGCCGCAGGCCCCGCACGGACAGCGCCGCGGTGACGCCCCCCACGAGACACAGGAACAGAGCGGGCACGTCGTGGAACACCGGCTGCAGGCTGATCACCACGGCGACGATCATCGCCGCGTTCATCGATACCCGACCGTTGAACAGCACGGTCAGCATCATGGCGAGGAACGGCAGGACGATAATCTCGGGGTGCTGGGGCCAGAAGCGCGCCACCGCGGCCGCCTGGAGCAGCACCAGCCCGAAGAGGCACCCCATCAACGTCACCTGACGCCACTCGCGGTAGGTCTCGCGGCGGTAGAACACCAACAGCACCCAGAAGATGCCCAGGACGAGCGAGTCGCGCAGCAGCGGGCCGAACACCCCCCCCACCGAACGGCTGGTCGCCGCGCCGCGTCGCACCAGGTCATTGTGCAGCGCGACCAACTTCTCGTGGGCCTCGTTGGTCACCACTTCGTGCGCGCCCACGATCCGGTCGCCGGCTCGGACGATGTACTTGCTCGGGTCGACGCTGCGGCGCAGCTCGTCCCGGCGTCGCTCCGTCTCGAGGCTGTTCAGCACCAGGGTCGGCCGGTAGAAATGGGCCGCGAGGCGGCGGTACGCGGCGTCCGCGATGCTCGACCCCTTGTCGGGGTGCACCAGTCGGGCGCGCGCGAGATACTGGGCGTACGACAGCACCTGGTCGCGCGACACCGACGTCTCGGACGACCGCCGCCGGATGATCAGATCCGGGGCCTGCTCCACTTGCAACACGCCGGGCGGCGTGACCCCCAGACTGAGCGTGCGGTCGAACAGGTCGGTGAGCGCCCGTTCGAGGCCGCGCCGCTTCCCGCCCTTCGCGAGGTACGCCGCCTCGGCCGCCGACAGGACGACTCCCTGCTCCTTCGCCACCCGCATCACGGCCTGCGGGCCACCCTGGTCGGCGGCGTTCTGCATCGCTGCGAAGAAGGCGTGCAGGGCGATCGTCGCACTGTCGAAGGCACGCTGTTGGAACTCGTAAATGGGCTTGACGGTACTCGCGAGCTCCTCTGCCTCCCGCGCCAGCTCCTGGTCCGACTTGTTCACCGGGAAGGTGAACGGCGCGATCACCTCGTGCTCGGCGACCCCGCCGGGCTCGAGCAACGGCGCCACATTGCTGGCGCTCGAGGGAAACGCCATGTAGACGAGCAGCGCCAGCCCCGGCACCCAGGCCCAGCGCACGCCGTGATAGCGCACCTGCTCCCTGCTGGGGAGGTTCATCTCAGCCCTGGGCGTCCTCGGCGTAGGCGCGGATGATGTCGCGCACCAGGCGGTGGCGGACGACGTCCGTGTCGGAGAGGTAGCAGAACCCGATGCCCTCGATCCCGGGGAGGATCCGCTCGACCTGCAGCAGGCCCGAGTCTTCGCGGTTGGCCAGGTCGATCTGCGTCTTGTCGCCCGTGATCACCGCGCGCGAGTTCACGCCCAGCCGTGTGAGGAACATCTTCATCTGCATCCCCGTCGCGTTCTGGGCCTCGTCCAGGATCACGGAGGCGTCCGACAACGTGCGGCCGCGCATGTACGCGAGCGGAGCGATCTCGATGGTGCGCGAGTCGATCGCCTTCTGCACCCGGTCGCGCGGCATCATGTCTTCGAGCGCGTCGTACAGCGGCCGCAAGTACGGGTCGACCTTCTCCTGGACGTCGCCCGGGAGGAACCCGAGGCTTTCCCCCGCTTCGACGGCCGGGCGCGCGAGGATGATCCGCCGCACCCGCTTGCGCGCGAGCGCGTCCACGGCGGCCGCCACGGCGAGGTAGGTCTTCCCCGTCCCGGCCGGCCCGATCCCGATCACGATGTCGTGCTGCGCGATCGCGTGCAGGTACTCGCGTTGGCCCGCTGTTTTGGGCCCGATCACGCGCCGCAGCCCGGGCAGGATGATCTTGTACTCTCCGTCGGTTCCCCCCGCCCCAGTTGTTGCCGCGCCCTGCGACTCCTCGCTGAGAACGCGATCCACATCGCTCACGTCCAGCGTGTCCCCCATGCGTGCGAGGTCCACGAGCACCTGGGCGACCTGCGCTGCGCGCTCGACCGCGCTCAGCGGACCCTGTAGCGTCAACGTGTCGCCCCGCAGGGACACGCGCACACCCAGCCGCTTCGCGAGCTCGACCAGATTGCCGTCGTTCACGCCCGCGAGCGCGAGCGGATCCACGCCCTCGGTCGATAGCCGATGCATGATGTCCTCGCTCATCGCTCCACCTTGATGTGCAACGCGCGCAGGTCAGCCGGGTTGGCCGGAGCCGGCGCGCCCTCGAACAGCGCGCGGGCGGCCGTCGTCTTCGGAAATGCGATGACGTCGCGCAACGAGCCGGCGTCCGCGAGCAGCATCACGACCCGGTCGAATCCGATCGCGAAGCCGCCGTGGGGCGGCGCGCCCGCCTGCAAGCCATGGAGCAGGAACCCGAACCGGGCCTCGGCGTCCGCCGGAGCGAGCCCGAGCAGCGCGAAGATCCTCCGCTGCACGGCCGGATCGATGATGCGGATCGACCCCGAGCCGAGCTCGTTGCCGTTGTAGACCGCGTCGTAATGCAGCGCGCGGCATGCGAATGGGTCGCTGTCGAGCTTCCCTCCCGCGAGGTCGTCAGGGTGCGGCGACGTGAAGGGGTGGTGCGCGAACACCGGCTTCCCGGATTCGGGATCGGGCTCGAACAGCGGAAAGTCCACGACCCAGGCGAAGGCGTGCGCCGCCGTGGGCTTGGCGCCGAGCCGGCGGATCACCTCGCGGCGCACCCGATCGAGCACCGGGGAGGTCAACCGGTCCGGCCCTACGGCGAGCAGCGCCACGTCGCCGTCCCCGACGCCCAGCGCCCCGAGCGCGGCGGCGGTGAAGTGCTTGCCGACCGAGCCCGAGATTTGCTCCCCCTGGCGTTTGACCCATGCCAGTCCGGAGCCGCCCAGCTGCTTGGCGGTCTCCGCGAGCTGGTCCACGTCCTTGCGGGACAACGCGGCGCCGCCTTTCACCGCGAGACCGCGCACCCGCGCCCCGTTCTTCAGGGCCGAGTCGAAGAACGGCACGCCGAGCGGGCCGACCTGCGCGGTCCAGTCGGCGATCGCGAGCTCGTAGCGCAGGTCCGGCTTGTCGGTGCCGTAGCGCTCCATCGCCTCGCGCCACGTGATGCGGGGGAACGGCCGCGCCACCCGCTGGCCCGCCTCGTCCCACAGCGCCACCAGCACGGCCTCGACGAAGCCGAGCACGTCCTCCACCCCGATGAACGACGCCTCGAGGTCGATCTGGGTGAACTCGGGTTGGCGGTCGTTGCGCAGGTCCTCGTCGCGGAAGCAGCGCGCGATCTGGAAGTAGCGGTCGAACCCCGCGACCATGAGCAGCTGCTTGTAGATCTGCGGGGATTGGGGCAGCGCGTAGAACTCCCCGGGATGCACGCGCGATGGGACGACGTAGTCGCGCGCCCCCTCCGGGGTCGGCTTGGTGAGGATCGGCGTTTCGATCTCCAGGAACTCGAGCTCGGCGAGGGTGCGCCGGGCCCGCTGCAGCAGCCGGTGGCGCAGTATGAGGTTCGCCTGCATCTCCGAGCGGCGCAGGTCGAGGTGGCGGTACTTGAGCCGCAGCTCTTCGGCGGGGAGCTCCTCGCCCTTCCCGCGGGCCACCGGAATCGCCGGCGTCACGGCGGGTCCGACGACCACGAGCTTTGACGGGTGGACCTCGACCTCGCCGGTCGCCAGCTCTGGGTTCCGCATGTTCCCAGGGCGCGCGACGACCTCGCCCTCTAGTTCGACCACCGTCTCGCCGCTCAGCCCGGCTGCGGCCCGGCGCACGTCTTCCGGCGCGCTCGGGCCGACCGCGACCTGCACGATCCCCGCGCGGTCGCGCAGATCGATGAACACGATCCCGCCGAGGTCGCGGCGCCGGTGCACCCACCCGCCCAGCCGCACCCGCTGCCCCACGTACTCCGCCCGCAGCTCGCCGCAGCGGTGCGTGCGCCTGGACGTCCGACTCACGTTGTCTATGCTCCCTCCGCTTCGCACACAGCCCGGTAGAATTCTTCCGGTGTCCGCGCACGCAGCAGCCGGCCGCGCACCGGCTCCTGCCGCACCAGCCGGGAGATGCGGCTCAAGGCCTTGACGTGCGCTCCGGCGGCGGACTCGGGCCCGGCCAGCAGAAAGAACAAGCGCACCGGCTCACCGTCGATCGTCTCGTAGGGTACCGGCGCCGGGGTTGTCCCTGCGACGACCACCAGGGCCGACAACGCCGGCGTCTTGCCGTGGGGCACGGCCACACCGTACCCGATCCCGGTCGGGAACTGGCGCTCGCGCTCGAGGATGGCCCCCAGCACTTCGTCCGAGAGTCCACCGTTGCCTACCATCTCCACCAACTCCCGGAGCACCCCCTCCTTGTCTGCGGCTTTGAGGGGTACCCGGATGCGAGCGGGAGACAGCAGCTCAGACAGGCGCACGGTCGTCCAAGTGTCCTAAACGCTTGAAGATAGTTAAGTTGGTACACGTTCGCCATGCAACGCATCTCCCTGCTCCTCGCGGGGTTCGCCCCGGCCGTGCTGTGGGGCCAACAGGGCGCCGGCACGGAGCTCTGGCGGGTCGCCGCCACCACCCTCCCCCTTCCGCCCGCCCTCGCGACGGGCGGCGCGGCCGCGTTCTGGAATCCGGCTCAACCGGCGACGCCGGAGCGCGTCAGCCTCGCCCTCGACGTGATCGAGACGGCGCCGACTATCAACGCTTCGGGTGTGCTCGTGACAGCGCGTGCGCGCGTGCGGCCGCTCGGTCAGGTGGGACTGGTGTACGGCCGCATGGGTATCGGGGATTTGGTGCGCACGTCGCTCAGCCCCGATCCCGATCCCGGCGCGATCCCGTACTACACGCAGACACTGGGCGCGAACTGGAGCGTGGCGCTGGGCGGCACCGCGCTGGGGGCGACGCTCGCCTATCAGGACACGCGTCTCGACGTCCAAGGGTCCAACCGCTGGACACTCGACCTCGGAGCGCGTCATACCTTCTCCGATGCGGTGACGCTCGCCGTCGCGACGCACTGCTTCTCCCGCCTCGCCACGGCTGACCCGGCGCAGGACCTGTACGGCGGGGTCGAGCTGCGTGTGTGGCACGGCCCGCTGTGGGGGAGCCGGGCGGCGGTGCGCGGTCGCTACGGCGTCGCGACGGCGCACGGCTTCACGGCCGATCATCAATTCGGGGCGGGCTTCGAGCTCGGCACGCAGTTCGCCTCCGATCTCGTGGTGCTGCGCGAAGGCAGCTACGGGCAGGCGGGGTGGCGGGCGGTCGCGGGGATGCGAGTAGGGGTCGGGCGCTATCGGGTGAGCTTCGCGCGGGACTTCGGCGTGAACGACATTGGAGCGGCCTACCGGGTGGGCCTGGAAGGGCGGATCCCGTGACGGACCTGCTGTCCGTGACGCCCGACGCGGCACGGACCGCGCTCGCCGACTGGCTGGCGGGGGGGGCGGGGCGGGCGGGGGCGGGGCACGCCGAGCCCGGCTACCGGGTGACGCAGCTTGTGCCGCGGCTGTGGCAGCGTCCTGCCGGGTCCTGGGAGGAGGCGACCGACTTGCCGGCGGCGCTGCGCAGCCAGCTCGCCGCGGCGTTCCCGCTCGGCCGCCTCACGCTCGCCACCACCCAACTATCGCGCGACGGGACCGAGAAGTTCCTCTGGAAGCTCGCCGACGGCGAGGCCATCGAGTCAGTCCTGATTCCCGAGGGGAAACGCCGCACGTTGTGCATCTCGTCGCAGGTGGGGTGCGCCCTGGGGTGCGTGTTCTGCGCCACGGGGCGGATGGGATTCCGGCGCAACCTGCGGGCCAGCGAGATCGCCGGTCAGGTGCGCGAGCTGGTCCTGCGCGAGGTGGGCGCGGTGCCGACCAACATCGTCTTCATGGGAATGGGAGAGCCGCTCCTCAACTGGGACGCCGTGGACACGGCGCTCACGATCCTCAACCATCGGGACGGGTTCGGCATCGGGGCGCGGCACATCACGGTGTCCACGGTCGGCATTCTGCCGAGCCTCGCCCAGCTCGCCAAGCGCCCGGAGCAGTTTCGGCTCGCCCTGTCGCTGCACGCGCCGACGGCCCAGCTGCGGCATGAGCTGATGCCGATCGAGAAGAAGTACGCGCTGCCCGACGTGATCCAGGCGCTGACGCAGTTCCGGCGGCGGGTGACGCTCGAGTACGTGCTGATCGGCGGGAAGAACGATTCGCTCGGCCAGGCCGACGAGCTCGCGAAGCTGGCGCGTCCACTCGGTGCGCTGGTGAACCTGCTGCCGCTGCATCCGGGCGGGGCGCCCGATCTCACTCCCAGCGCGCGGCCCCGCATGCTCGCGTTCGAGCGGCGGCTCAAGCGCCACGGGGTCGAGGTCGTGTTGCGCCGCAGCCGCGGATTGGATATCAGCGCGGCGTGCGGCCAGCTACGGGTGGAATTGGAGGCGCGGCGCAAAGTCCGCCCCCAGGAGCACGCTCGCGTCGAGTAGCTTGGTGCTGTCCACCTGAACGACGACCCGCCCCACGCCGAGCGCCCGCCGGATGCGGTCACCCGCCCCAGCGACCACCGAGCGGCGGATCACGATGCGTGTGGTGTCGAGCGTTCCCATCGCCGCGGGTGCATTCCCTAGGGTCACGACGTCGATCCCCGCCTGCCGCAACACCCGCGTGCCGATCCGGGCGAGGCCGGGTTTGCTGCTGGCGTTGAGCACCTCGACGGTGAGGCGCGGGCCCTCCTGTCCCGGAACGGGGAACGCGGTGGCCCGGGGGGAGCGCTCGTCGCGGCAGCCGGCGAGCCCGAGGACGAGCGCGCTCAGCGCGAGGCGAGCGAGTTCCAAAACCCCACCGTCGCCGGCATGAGTGGCCAGCCGGAGCGGAGCACCCACTCGATGCGGCGGCGCGCGACCTGCTGCAGCACGGCGTCCCGCTCGCGCGGCACCCGCGCGGCGAGCGCGGCGCGGTCCGCCGGGTCGAGCTGGCGGCCGGGCTCGAGAAAGTCGGCGAGGTAGAGCATCCGGCCGACGTCGTCCCAGTGGACGTACCCGAAGGTGTGGTAGCGGACGGCATCGAGCACGCCGCGATCGCATTCGCCGTCGTGGGCGGCGCGGGCCGCCGCGCGCAGGCCGTGGGCGAGCTCGTCGGACCGGGGCTCGTCTCGCAAGGCGTCATGCAGCCAGGCGGCCCGGAGCCAGCGGGCGCGCTCGGCGTCCGCGACGCCCATCGCCCTGGCCCACTCGTCGAGCAACGCCGCGACGCGCTCGACGTGCGCGCGTCGCTCCGGAGTGACGATCGCCCAGGGGGGCAAATTCATCGTATGTATTCTCGTCGTGGTATCCCGGCTCTGAAGAGCCAGCTCGGCTGAGAGTGCGTCCTTGAGGACGCAGCAGGGCCGAGCCCGGGCTTCAGCCCGGGAATCTCAAGACGTCCGCACCGCAATATCACTTGCCACACCTTCCCCCAGCACTACGTTGTCGATCAACCGCGTGGCGCCGACCTGCGCGGCGATCACGACCACCGTGCGAGCGTCGACGCGGGCCACCGGGCGCAGCTGCTCGTCGACGAGCTCCAAGTACCCTGGGCTGACGCCCGGGGCCATGAGCGCCTGCATGCCGCGCCGCTGGAGCGTTTTGGGATCGGCATCGCCCGAGCGCCAGGCCTGCTCCACCGCGCGCAGGGCGCGCGACAGCGCGAGCGCCGCGCGCCGCTGGTCGGCGTCGAGATAGCTGTTGCGCGAGGAAAGTGCCAGCCCGTCCAGCTCGCGTACCGTGGGCGCGATGTCGACCTCGAGGCCGAAGTCGAGGTCGGTAACCATGCGGCGCACCAGCATCGCTTGCTGAAAGTCCTTGCGGCCGAACACCGCGACGTCGGGCTCCACGATGTGGAACAGCTTCGCCACCACCGTGAGGACACCGGCGAAGTGTCCCGGGCGGACGGCGCCTTCCAAGGTATCGGCCATGGGTCCGGGCGCGACCCGTACGAGCGGCTGCTCGGGATAGATCGCCGTCACATCGGGCACGAACAGGCAATCCACGCCACGCTCGGTGGCGAGCGCTCGATCGCGGGCCAGGTCGCGGGGGTAGTTGGCGAAGTCTTCATTGGGCCCAAACTGCAGCGGGTTCACGAAGATGCTCAGCACCACGCGGTCGGCGCGCTGTTTCGCGCGGTCCACGAGGCGCAGGTGTCCCTCATGCAGGTAGCCCATCGTGGGCACGAGCCCGATGCGGCGGCTGCGGGCACGCTCGGCACGCGACCAGGCGCGCATGTCCTTCGGGGCGGTGATCTCGTGCATGGTGGATTGAAACAAACGAGGGG
>Ga0209761_1001022_pt1 | contig 17875 bp, 12 predicted proteins | sample GraSoi013_1_40cm_4_FD_185818 | JGI IMG/M metagenome (GOLD analysis project Ga0209761, IMG submission 185818) | Grasslands soil microbial communities from the Angelo Coastal Reserve, California, USA - Sample 09_25_2013_1_40cm (SPAdes) (version 2) | ecosystem: Environmental > Terrestrial > Soil >...
GGCGTGCTGAAGAACGCCGTCAATGCGGTATTTCACGACCACTTCAGCGTCGCGGGCTTCGATGTGGATGTCGCTGGCGCGGCGCTCGAGCGCGGTGAAGATGACCGTTTCCACGAGGCGAACGATTGGGCTGGCGGTGGTCTCGCGGGTCAGGCGGTCCGCCGAAATCGTCTCCTCGGTTTCCTCTTCCTCCTTTGAGACCTGGAGGGTGAAAGCTTCCGTGGCCTGCTCGAGCACGCGCTGGGACTGTTCGGTGCGCTTCAGCAGGTCGCCAATTTGCCGCGCCGTGGCGACCTTGATGGAGAGCTTTTTCCCGAGGAGGAGAGGCAGCTCATCGCTGAGCAAGACCTGGCTCGGATCCGCAACGGCGATGACCAACGCGTTGTTCTGCTCCTCGAGCGGAACAAAGTTGTAGCGGAACATCAGGTCAGCGGGGATTTTCCGGAAGAGCTCAGGATCGGGGCGCTGCTCCCTCAGGTCGATAAAACTGCAGCGGTAACGCTCGGCCAGCCTACGGGCGTGATCGCGCTCCTCGCGCTCGTCCGCGGTCGGCGGCGGACTTGTGGTCTCCGGCGGCTTCCAGTTTGGGTCCATCGTGGCCATTGTCGCCTAGTGTTGCACTCCGCCGCTGGAGAAAGAAAAGATCGGCAAGTAGAGCGCAATCAGGATGAACAGGACGAGGAGTGCCATGAAAACCAGAATGACCGGCTCAATGACGGAAACCATCGCCCCAAGCCGGAGGCTAGCTTCCTCCTCATAGAATTCCGCAACGCTATTCAGCATCGGGGAAAGCGCACCGCTCGACTCGCCGACTTCTATCATGTCGAGGGCGAGAACGGGCATCACTCCCCTCGCGGATAAGGCCCCATGCAAGGATTGCCCTTCACGGACCATCTTTGTCGCTTCAGCCACCGCGCCGCGCAGCAGCTTGCTGCCGATGGCCTCGCCGGCCGTCTGCAACCCGGCGACGAGCGGAGTGCCGCCAGAAAGGAGCGTCGAGAGCGTGCGCGAGAATTGCGCCACCTGAAACTTCAGCAGGGTGTTGCCAATGACCGGGAGTTTGAACTTCAGGCGGTCAAATGCCGCTCCACCCTCTTCGGTGCGGGACCATAGATAGAGCCCAATGGCCGAAAGCACGAGAATACCAACCAGGCTGAGAACCACGTAGCGATACTGAACGGTGATTGCGATGAGCAGCTTTGTCGGCACAGGCAGAGGCACATTCAGGTCTTCGTACAACTTGGCGAACTGCGGGATGACGTAGGCCACCAAATAGCTCACGATGGCCGTCGCGACCGTAATGAGAATTGTGGGGTACACGAGTGTCGCGAGAATCTTCTTCTTCACACTCGTGGTCACGCGTTGATAGGCGATGTATTGTTCCAAGACGCCCGGCAGGTTTCCGCTCTTTTCGCCCGCCAGTACGGCGGTTGAATAAACCTTCGAGAACGCGCCGCTTTCTTCGACAGCTTCCGAGAGGGATCTGCCCTCGCGCACGCGGTCGCGCAACTGGGAGACAATCGGTCGCAGTTTGGGGGCGGCGGCGCGCTCGGCGAGCAGATCGAGCGCACGCAGGATGGGCAATCCCGCCTTGATCAGCGTATTGAACTGCTGGTTGAGGATCAGGAATTCCGAGCCACCCACCGAAGAAGCCCGCGGTTGGCCTCCAATACTGGGAAGAATGCCCCCGCGCGGACGAACCTCATAGACGAGTAGTCCACGGTCCTGAAGCTTCTGGCGAGCTTCTTCGTGTGATTGCGCAGGTTCCACGAGCGCAAAGACACGCCCGTTCCCATCCGCCACGCGACAGACATATTCGGCCATGACCCCCTCAGTTTACAATAACGGGCACAAACTCTTCACGAAGCCTGCAAACGATGGTGCGCCAGCGGGCAATTGGAGCCCATAAGCCCTTTTGGATGTTCGACCACCGAGGATTGGAATCCCCCCGCAGGTCCAATGGCTGTGCTGTGCTCCGGGTCACCTATTTCAGCGGAGGTTCGGAATCCACAATTGCTGTCCCCATGGGTGGGCGAAATTCAAACGTCATCGCCGCGAGCGCCGGATTTCGCACCCACTCACCGAATCGGAAGTCAATCTCGACACCGCCCGCTTCCCGGATCAGAACGCGCGTCAAATCTCCTGTGGAAGATTTTACTTCAAACAGGATTTCGTCCCCTGCGCCGGCACTCCGCAGCGAACAGTGTATGACGGCATCGCCGGACAGCGCTTCCCCGGGCTGCCCCAGGGCAATACCCTTGCACAGATCGGAAAAGCGCGGCTTCCGCACCAGGAGGAGAAACGGTGTTCTCCAATCAGAGCTATCTTTGACCGCGCTGCGCATCACCGTGTGGTCTGAGGGCACGTAGAACCAAACCTTCTTGCCATCGCTGAGAAACATCTTTGACTCTGGGGATTCGTACTCCCAGCGCATCTTGCCGGGCCGGCGAAAGTAAGCCTTGCCAGACTCGACGCGCACGAGCCGGCCATTCTCTGAGTATCGCTCCAAGAATTGTGTCTCGAGCGTCTCCGCTGAACGGTAGCGCCCTTCGACGAGGCGGACGAGCTCTTGAACCGGCATCGGGCGCGCGCTAGCTGCGCCGAGAATTCCCGCAAGACAAACGAAGAAAGCCATACCTCTACAGTCTATCAATTAAGTTGGGACCGGTGGGCAATCGCAAATCCAGTTTTCTAGAAGGAGTGGTGTGTTGCCAAGCAGAATGGAGCGGTGGTTCAATCGCAAAATGCCACGTAGATGATTGGACGACCGCGTCTGAGAAAGGTCCAACCCCTGTCGTTTTCGGCCCTGGCGCGCTGCTCTTACCGCAAAGCGGGCCAGCCGGGGTCGGCGCATCCGCCAACGCCCGGGTTTCCCGCCACGCCAGTGGGCTCCGTGCGGATTACGGCCGATGGGTCGGCACAGAATCCGCGTTGGCCCGTGGAACCCGGCACAACCGGCATTGCGGCCACGGTGTAAAGGTTCAAGCCAGGGGCGCAGCCAGCTGGGGGCGCGCCAACCGCAGGACCTGCTGCGTAGCTAAAGTTGTACCCGCTCCGCAACGCGGTCGCGGCGAGCACATCGTCGATCAAGGCGGCGTTGTTACAGCTTACAGGAGGCTTTCCTCCCAGGGTCAATAAGGTGGGGGCGTAGCCGTTGCCGTAACTGATGTTGTAGGTGGTTTCGGCGGTGGTAATGGTTCGTATATTCTCAACCGCAGCGGCCTCGTTAGCAACCATGCGGGATTTCATGTAGTTCGGAATGGCAATCGAGGCGATGATCAGAATGATTCCAACCACAATGAGCAGCTCAATCAGAGAAAACCCTGCCGCGCTTCTCGCACCCGTCCTTCTCTTTGCGCTGATGGCTTGGCTGCACATTGGGTCTCACTCGATTTCCTCATAAAAAGAAGGGAGGAAAGCTGTTGCTCTTCCTCCCTGCTTCGTCACACAAGTTACTGGAGTGCGATCCAGCCAGGAGTTACGCAACCGCCGTACGCTCCCGGAGGAGCAATACCTGCGCTGGCCGCATCGAAGCGCACCACGCCGGAGTCGTCCGTGCAGAAGCTGCGCTGGCCCGTACCACCAACCGTGACGGGCTGCGCACCCATGCCGAAGTTGTTCCAGCCCGGCGCACAACCGGCCGGAGGAGCACCCCAGGCGTTTAGTCCGACGTAGAAGTTAAAGTTGTAGCCGCTCTTCTGGTGAACCACAGCCAGGACGTTGTCGATCAGGACAGCGCCGTTGCACGTCGCTGGCGGCACCCCGCCCAGAATGTCTATAGTGGGCGAGAAGCCGTTGCCGTAGGTGGAAGAGTAGGTCACGTCTGAGGTGACGATGGTGCGAAGCGAACCCACGGCGGAAGCTTCGTTGGCCGCCATTTTGGAACGGAGCAAGTTTGGAATTGCGATCGCCGCGATGATCAAAATGATCGCCACGACGATGAGCAACTCGATTAGGGAGAAACCCTTCTGGTTCTTACGCATTTGTGAGACCTCACAGGATTTTGGATTTCGGTTACCCATACCAGAGCACGACCTATACCGAGCAGCCCAGATACCAGTGCAAATACTGTTTACCTTGCTGACCCACAATACCGATATCTTACTCATTCTCCGTAACTTAGATGGCACGATCCGCCGCAAAGTTTATTGGGCCTCGCTAGACTGTAACAAAATCACCCAGATACTGCCGCCTTCGGTCGCCAAAAAATGTCACTCAACAGTCGCCGCCAGCGCGCTTCAGCAATCAATCCCGGTCTTCTCAACCGCAGACTGGATTTTGGCCCCGGCCAATGCCCGCCAGAATTCCAAAACTAAACACAAAAGAGGGGAGGAAGCGTTGCCTCTTCCTCCCCCGTTTCGTCACGCAAGTTACTGGAGGGCGATCCAGCCAGGAGTTACGCAACCGCCGTACGCTCCCGGAGGAGCAATACCTGCGCTGGCCGCATCGAAGCGCACCACGCCGGAGTCGTCCGTGCAGAAGCTGCGCTGGCCCGTACCACCAACCGTGACGGGCTGCGCACCCATGCCGAAGTTGTTCCAGCCCGGCGCACAACCGGCCGGAGGAGCACCCCAGGCGTTTAGTCCGACGTAGAAGTTAAAGTTGTAGCCGCTCTTCTGGTGAACCACAGCCAGGACGTTGTCGATCAGGACAGCGCCGTTGCACGTCGCTGGCGGCACCCCGCCCAGAATGTCTATAGTGGGCGAGAAGCCGTTGCCGTAGGTGGAAGAGTAGGTCACGTCTGAGGTGACGATGGTGCGAAGCGAACCCACGGCGGAAGCTTCGTTGGCCGCCATTTTGGAACGGAGCAAGTTCGGAATTGCGATCGCCGCGATGATCAAAATGATCGCCACGACGATGAGCAACTCGATTAGTGAGAAACCCTTTTGATGACGTCTCATACTTTCATAACCTCCAAGTGTATGGTAATTCCCGAAACTCTGCAGGAGAACAGGGCACGCCCGTTGCCATACGCAGCAGCAAAGAGTCCAGTGCTCCCATGGCGACTAGCCTATGTAGTTTCAATTACTTAGAAGAAGGGCCGAGCCAGGCGAACTATAGAATGGGTGTGGTACAGGTTCCAGACCGAGACTGTCGACACTTTTTGTCACCCGATTTTGTCATATAAACCCCGCTTTGGCGCGCCCACAGTGAAGCCCAGTGGAACAGCGCAAAATGGACCCCAGACGTGCATAGCGCGTCCGATTGACGACCAATCAGTCTAGCAATCAGATATTATGCTTTTTTGCGTAATGGCGGAACGAGCGGTAGCTAATCTTGAGGAGTTCCGCGGCTCGGGTTCGCACGCCGCCTGCGGCCTCGAGCGCCGCCTGGAGGTAGCGCCGCTCGGTCTCAGCCAGTTGTTTTTCGAAGTCAAGGCCATCTGCAGGCACCGGAACGGCGCCGTTGCCGCCGCCAAGGACTGGGGTTTCATATCCTCCCACGCGAGCCGGCAGGACGCCGAGAGAGATCTGGGTGCCCGTTTCCAGAGCAACGGCGCGCTCGATCGTGTTCTCTAGCTCGCGGACGTTGCCGGGCCAGTCGTAACTTTCGAGGCGGCGCATCGCCTCGGGTGAAATCCCGCGGATCGGCTTGTCCATGGCCTTGCGGAAACTCTCCAAGAAGTGGCGAGTGAGCAGAGGGATGTCGTCCCGGCGCTCGCGTAACGATGGCACATGCATCGGGATCACGCTCAGACGATAGTAAAGGTCCTCCCGGAAGCGGCCCTCTGCAATCTCCTTATCGAGCTCCTTGTTGGTGGCCGCAATGACGCGAACATCCACGTCGGCTTCTTCCGTGCTTCCCAGCGGGCGTACTTTCCCTTCTTGAAGCACGCGATAAAGCTTGACCTGCATCGTAGGGGTCATGTTGCCGATTTCGTCCATGAAGAGCGTGCCGCCATGGGCGGCTTGGAAAAGCCCCTGACGGTTTTCGTTGGCGCCCGTGAAGGCACCCTTCATGTAGCCGAACAGCTCGGACTCCAAAAGCGTTTCGGGAAATGCCCCGCAATTGATGGTGATGAAAGGGGCCTGGGCGCGGGCACTATTTTCGTGAATGGCGCGGGCCACCAGCTCCTTTCCCGTACCGCTTTCACCGGTGATCAGCACGCGGCTCGATTGCGGGGCAACCGTCTGGATAAGGTCAAAGATGGCGCGCATTTTGGAGCTCTGCCCAATGATGTTGTCCAGACCCGTAAGGCGCCGGACCTCTCGGCGCAGGTAGCCGGCCTCTTTCTTTAATTTGAGATTTTCGGAGACCCGCAGAACGGTGCGGCGCAACTGGTCCATGAGCTCATGGTCCTTGATGACGTAGCTGTCGGCGCCAGCATTGACGGCCGCGATCGCGGTCTCGACCGTGGGCACGCCGGTCATCAGAAGGAAAAAGCAATCCGGCGCAACCTCCTTGGCGAACTTCAGCAAATCGACGCCGCTTGCGCCAGGCATGCGGATGTCGCAGATCACAATGTCGTAGATCTGGGATTCCAGTTTGCGGCGCGCGGCCTCGACCGAATTCGCCACCTCAACGCGATGGCCTTCCTTGCGGAAGGTAATCTCGAGAAGCTCGCAGATCGACTTCTCGTCATCGACAAAGAGAATCAATGCCATGACAATTCACTGTCTCCCACCTGGTCCTGACTTGCCCTGGCCATCGATCAAGCAACCCGCGGAAGTTCGACGACGAACTCGGCGCCGTGGTCTTTCTCGGACACCACGCTAATGCGTCCGCTGTGAGCCTGAACAATCTGATACACGATCGAAAGCCCAAGACCGGTTCCGCCGGCAAAGCGCGACTGCAGCGGCTCAAAGATTTTCTCGCGCTGGCGTGCGTCCAGGCCGACGCCCGTGTCATGGAAAGCGATCCGGAGCCAAAAGGGACGCGCATCAAAACGGACCGTCAAAGTTCCGCCCGCCGGCATGGCCCGGATGGCATTATCGCCAAGGTTCCAGAAGACTTGCTTGATCCTGTTCACGTCCACCTTCGCGTGCACTGCTTGTCCATTGAACGCACGGAGGATGCGATATTTCGCGTCCACCTCGGGCTTGCGTTCGAGCAAGGTGAGCGTTTCGTCGAGCAGTTCGCGAACATCGGCATCCTGGAATTCGTAGGTTTTCTCGCGAGAATAGCTTAAAAAATCCGTAATCGTGGCATTCAGCCGCTCAGATTCACGCGCTACGATACCCACCAAACGCCGTTCGTCATCCTCCAGAGGCACGAGGCGTCCCAATTCCTTCACGGCCCCCGCGATGGCCGTAAGGGGCTGGCGAATTTCGTGCGCGATGGCCGCCGAAAGCCGGCCGAGCGCAGCCATGCGCTCTTTGACTGCGACCTCCCGCTCCAGACGATGGAGATCGGTAAGGTCCTGAAAATTGAAGACGTAGCCGCTCTGCCGGGGGTCCCGCGAGCGTAGCGGCGATACAGAAACTCCCAAATAGCGCTGCTGGCCATCCGGCAAAAGATAGTCGATTTCCGTGCGCCCCAGCATCTGGCCAGTCGCGTCCTTCATTCCGGGAAGCCAGAAACCCGGGAAAACTTCCGGAAGGTGGCGTCCGCGGAGATCGCCAAAGAGACATCCGAGAATCTCTTCGCCCGTGCGATTGAGGAGCAGGACACGGCCTTCCAGGTCCGTCGTAATCAGTCCTCCCCGCATCGAATGGATGATGTCTTCGGTAAACGTCCGCAGGTCCAGCAATTGTTCGCGTTTTTCCTGGAGTTCCTTGCCCTGCCGGGCCAAAGATTGCGCGAGCAGGTTCGCCAGATAAGCAACGGCGAGAAAAGCAAACAGGTGCCCCAAGAACCAGAAGCGCAGAGATTCACCAGTCGGGATGGCGGAGGACGGGCGGGGAATTTTTCCAACGTGGACAAGCGCCGTTACTCCGCCCAACAGAAGGAGACAGAATAAAGCCGTGGCAAAGGCCGCGCGACGCGGAAAGAGCGTGCTGGCGATGATGATGATGAGCAGGTATAGGGAAACGAAATTGCTCTCCTGCAGCCCCGTGGCGTATACCAGCGCGGTCAACACCAGGACATCGCTACCGACCTGCAGCGCGCCGTGCCAGGCTGCCTCCGGCAGCCACCGCACGAGAAGAGCGTGCACAACGGCGAGCGTCACCCAGAAAACGATGAGAGGCAGGACAAAGCGCGAAACGCTCGATGAGGGGAAGTACTGAGGCCAAACGACAGCCACGCCGAGAATCAGCGTGATCATCAGCAGGCGGACTCGCGTCAGCCAGTCCAGCCATTCCTTATTTGTATGCGCTTGCACGATGCCACCCAGCGCGCCCCGAAGTCCCTGCCGGCCGGCGGATCCAGTGCGCTAAATGGTGAGGCCCGGGTTGGAGGCGCCATCCGGCGGCACTCTCCCGGCAGCCCGACCGATGCGGTTGCTCCGTAAGAGATAGTCTAGTGCGCGCCGCTCAGTTTGCCAATCAAGGAGAACAGCGGCAGATACATGGAAATCACCACGCCGCCGACGACCAGTCCGAGAAACACGATCATGACCGGTTCCAGAGCGGTCAGAAGGTCTTTTACTGCGGCATCGACTTCTTCCTCATAGAAGTCCGCGATCTTCTGCAGCATGGCATCCATCGCGCCCGTCTGCTCGCCGACGCCGATCATCTGGGTGACCATGCCGGGGAACACTTCCGTTTCGCGCAGCGGATCGGTGAGGGTCTTGCCTTCCTCGAGCGCTTTGCGGACCTTCAGCAAGGCCCTTTCGACCACGGCGTTTCCGGCGGTCTTGGCAGTGATGTCTAGGCCTTCAAGAATGGGCACGCCGCTCGAAATCAGCGTACCCAGCGTGCGGGTGAATCGCGCGACGGCGATCTTGCGAAGCAAGAGCCCGATGAGCGGAAGCCTCAAGAGCGTCGAGTCGATGGCCATGCGGCCTTGCGGCGTCCCGTACCACACTTTCAAGGCAATCGCGAGGGCGATCATGATGACGAGAATGAGCAAGCCGAAGATGCTCCCAACGAAATTACTGAGGAGGATCACGATTCGGGTCGGGAGCGGGAGTTCGGCGCCGAGGCCGGCAAACAAGGTGGCGAAAATCGGCACGACTTTCCAGAGGAGAAGGATGATAACGCCGCCTGCAATCGTCAACACGCCGATTGGATAGATCAGCGCGGACTTCACCGCGCGCTTCAGCTTGACGTTTTTCTCGATGTAAGTGGAGAGGCGCTGAAGAATGGTGTCCAGAATACCGCCCGTCTCGCCCGCCTCCACCATGTTGACGTACAGCGCGTCGAAAACCTTCGGATACTGCCTCATGGCCGCCGAAAGAGTTGCGCCTCCTTCCACGGAAGCGCGCGTTCCGATGAGCACCTTCTGAAAGAGCTTGTTCTCCTGCTGCCCGGCAAGAATTTCCAGGCATTGCACCAGCGGCAGCCCGGCGTCGATCATGACGGAGAACTGGCGCGTAAAGATGGCCAGTTCCTTCGATTCAACCTTGCCGCCGAAAGTGGGCAGGTTGAATTCCTTGCCCTTCTCGGACATCTTGGTCGGCGTGATCTGCTGGCGCCGCAGGATGTTGGCGAGCTCCGACTTGTTCGGAGCCGCCAGTTCGCCGCTCACGCTGGAGCCGGCACGATTGGTTCCTCGATAGGTAAAAACAGGCATGTTTCCTCCTCCTCAGTCGGCCGAATCGCTCATTGCGGGCCTCCGCGACCCGTTAAAACTCCTAGCGCTTCAGCACTTGAACTTTCCCGCCGGGTGTCGGGCTCGTCACGCCGCGATTGATCATGTCCTGCAACTCATCAGCATTCGAAGTCCGCGAAAGCGCCATATCGAGGGTAATCAACTTCTGGAAATATGCATTCGCCAGAGCCTGGTTGAAGGTTTGCATGCCCGTCTGGCTTGTACCCGTCTGCATAGCCGAATAAATCTGGTGGATCTTGTCCTCGCGGACCAGGTTGCGGATCGCGGCGTTGGGCACAAGAACTTCCATGACCATCGCGCGCCCGCGGCCGTCCGCGCGCGGCAGGAGCGCCTGGCAAAGGATACCCTCGAGCACCATGGAGAGCTGCGCGCGAATCTGCGGCTGCTGGTGAGCGGGAAAAACGTCGATGATGCGGTTGATGGTCGAGACAGCGGAATTCGTGTGCAGGGTGGCAAAGGTCAGATGACCGGTCTCGGCGATACGCAACGCAGATTCGATGGTTTCGAGGTCGCGCATTTCTCCAATGAGCACCACGTCGGGATCTTCGCGCAGGGCGGCACGGAGGGAGTTGGAGAAGGAGTGCGTATCCGAGTGCACCTCGCGCTGATTGACCAGACACTTTTTGTGGTTGTGAAGAAACTCGATCGGATCCTCGATCGTGATCATGTGCTCTTCGCGCTCGTTGTTAACCTTGTCCAGCATGGCGGCGAGCGTAGTGGACTTGCCCGAACCAGTTGGCCCGGTAACCAAGACCAACCCACGGGGCTTGTCGCAGAGCGTCTTGACCACAGCAGGTAGTCCGAGGGCGTCGAAGCCTTTGATCTCCCAGGGAATCGTACGGAAAACGGCTCCGACGGCACCGCGCTGGTTGAAGATGTTTCCGCGGAAGCGCGCCAGGTTTTTCAGCCCGAAGGAGAAATCGAGCTCCAGGTTCTCCTCGAAACGGTGTTTCTGAGCGTCTGTGAGCACGCTGTAGGCGAGCGACTTGGTGTCCGCGGCCGTAAGGGGCGGCATATCCAGCGGGCGCAAACGGCCATGCACGCGAACGCGCGGCGCGCTATTCGTGGTAATATGGAGGTCACTGCCTCCCATCTCGATCATCTTTTTCAGCAGTTCACTCAGCGAAATCCCGGGCATTGCGTTCCCTTCCTCTTTATAGGCGACCGCCAAGCGGTCGACGCGTTACAGAACCGATTCGCGCAAGACCTCCTCGAGAGTCGTCAGACCCGCGGCCACCTTGATCAATCCGCTGCGGCGCAATGTGAGCATGCCTTGTTCCAACGCCTTCTTTTTCAATTCCAGTGCGGAGGCGCCCACGAGAATCAACTCGCGCAGCTCATCATTGATTTCCATGACTTCGTAGAGGCCGGTGCGGCCCTTGTAGCCGCCCTTGCTGCAAAGATTGCATCCCTTGCCGTGATAGATCTTCACCGTTTTGACTTCATCGGGCGTGAACCCCGCGTCGATCAACGCCTGCTCGGGCACATCCTGTATTTCCCTGCAGTTGGGACAGATACGCCGGACGAGGCGTTGGGCGCCGATCAGGTTCACGGAGGTGGCAACGAGGAACGGCTCGATCCCCATGTTCATCAGGCGGCTGATGGTGGAGGGGGCGTCGTTCGTGTGCAACGTGGAGAGAACCAAGTGGCCGGTAAGCGCCGCTTTGACAGCGATTTCCGCCGTTTCGAAGTCGCGGATCTCACCGACAAGAATGATGTTGGGATCCTGCCGGAGGAAGGCGCGCAGCGCGGCGGCGAAATTCAAACCGATCTGCTCCTTCATCTGCACCTGATTGACGCCGGCCAACTGAAACTCGACGGGGTCCTCCGCGGTCATTATGTTTGTTTCGACCGTATTCAGACGGGAGACGGAAGAATAAAGAGTGTTGGTTTTGCCTGAGCCCGTCGGCCCGGTGACTAGAACCATCCCGTAGGGGCGCAGGATGTTGCGTTCGAATTTCTTCAGGGATTCCGGCTCGAAGCCCAACTTGGTCATGTCGAGCCGCAGATTTTCCTTGTCGAGAAGCCGGAGGACGATTTTTTCGCCGTACAGGGTTGGGACGGTGGAAACGCGGAAGTCCAGTTCCTTCCGCTTGCCGTCAGCTCTGTACTTGATCATGATGCGGCCATCTTGCGGGAGGCGCTTTTCGGCGATGTCGAGCTTCGCCATGATCTTCATGCGGCTGGTGATGGCGTCCTTGAGGCGAAGCGGCGGATTCATAACCGTCTGGAGAATGCCGTCGACTCGGAACCTGACGCGCATCTCGAGCTCATAAGGCTCGACGTGGATATCGCTTGCGCCGCGCTTGACTGCGTCGGTGAGGATAAGGTTCACGAGCTTGATGATGGGCGCTTCTTCGGCGGCTTTTTCCAGAGCTGCCGCGTCCAGTTCCTCCTCTTCGGCAGCGAGCTCGAGGTCCTGCTCTTCGTCGGCTATTTCCTTCATCACCTTGCTGAGCTCTGCTTCGTTGTTTGAGAGCGCGGCCGCGCCGTAGAACCGCGAGATGGCCTCGGCAATGGCAGACTCCGACGCGACGACCGGCTCCACGTTGAAGCCGGTCATGAACTTGATGTCGTCCATCGCGAATACGTTTGTGGGATCGGTCATGGCGATGGTCAGAACGGAGCCGACGCGGGAAAGCGGGATAACCTGGTACCGGGCGGCAGTGTCCTGCGGAATTAGCTTGATGACGTTGGGATCGATCTCGTAATACTTCAGATTGATGGAGGGAACGCCGTATTGCCGGGAAAGGACGCCCGTGATGTCGTCGTCGGTGATGAAACCCAGACGGGTGAGACAACTCCCCAGCTTGCCGCCATTCGTCCGCTGGAAGTCGAGTGCTTTTTGGAGCTGATCCTGGGTGATCAGGCTCTCTTTGACCAATATTTCGCCAAGCCGGATGGACATCCGCGCACTCCCGCGATCTAAACACCCGCAGTTAACCCTATCAAAGGAGGAACGACCGGAGCGGACTAATTCTACTACCGTTGTGGAATGGCTAACACCCTGTCCACAAGAACAGGTGGTGCGAAAGGGGCACAGGTGGCGTTCTTGACTTGCCCAAAGGCAGCAGCTATCTTGCCCTCAGAATGACTTTGTCGGCACCATTGCCTACTTCCGGTGCACCTTGGGCAGGAATCTCTCCAGTCGTGAGGGCGAAGACAGAGTCCCACCCGGCCAATGTGTTGCAAAAATACTACAGTGTCCTCTTTGAGGTTCTGGGACCGCAGGGGTGGTGGCCTGGAAAGACGCCTTTTGAGGTGTGCGTAGGGGCGATCCTTACGCAGAACACCGCCTGGGTAAACGTTGAACGGGCCATTGAAAACCTTCGCCGCGAGGAATTGCTCACTCCCGGCGCGTTAGAGAAAGTTTCGTCTGTCAAGCTGGCGCAGCTGATTCGCTCGTCGGGTTATTTCCGTCAAAAGGCCAGAAAACTGAAAGCCTTCCTGCGCTTTCTGCGCAAGGAGTATGGTGGCTCCTTGCCGAAGATGTTCCGGACACCGACCGCGGAGCTTCGGAAGAAGTTGCTGGGTGTCCCTGGCATCGGACCGGAGACGGCGGACTGTATTCTGCTGTATGCCGGCGGCCATCCCGTGTTTGTCGTGGATGCTTATACGCGCCGGATTTTCGAGCGGCACGGTCTGGCAGATTCGCGCCAGCGCTACGACGACCTCCGAACCTTCTTCGAGAGCAATCTCCGGCGCGAGGCGTCCCTTTTCAACGAGTATCACGCACTCCTCGTCAGGGTCGGGAAGAATTGGTGCCGGGCGAAAAACCCGCGTTGCGAGGAATGCCCGCTCGGGCCTTACCTGCCGCCAATTGTGAAAAACAAACTGGTCGACGGTGCCCGCACGCTCTCACCCCAAACGGGAGGTTCGGCGCGATGAGTCCCCTTGAACCCAAGCGACGCTGGCGTCTGGCGGGCGGCGGGATTCTGCTCACGCTGCTCCTGGCTGCCGTTTTTACGCTCGGCTCACTCGACGTGCCGTTCGAACCCAAGGATGCGCTAACTCTCTTCGCTGTCTCTACGTTTGTCACCGCCGCGTTTGTGGTCTTCTTTCTGATTCTGGCGCGCACGCTGCTGCGACTCTGGGCGGAACGCAGCAATCAACAGCTCGGCGCGCGCTTCAAAACAAAAATGGTGCTCGGCGCGATTGTCATATCCCTGCTGCCCGTCATTTTCATGTTTTTTGTGAGTTACTCGCTGCTGAATCGCACGCTCAGCCGCTGGTTCCCAAGGCCTCTGGAGATCGCCTCGGAGCAGAGTCGCGGGCTCTTAGGGGAAATGGGCCAACTTGGTCGCGATCGGCTCACGCGCCTAGCAAGCCAGTGGGGCCCGCTTGGCGAGGAGAATCCACTGAGCCATTTGGAGGAAAGAGCGGCACGTTGCCAAGCTGCGGATGCCTTCTGGTTTGCAGACGCTGGCGGAAAAATTGGAGAATTTCATTACTGCTGGCACGATAACTCCGCCGCGGGAACGCAGAACTCCTCCCAGCAAGGGCCTCCCGTGTTCCAACAGACTTTGCCCAATGGCGCCGAGATTTGGCGCGGCGAGGGAGCTCTGTTCCTCGCGGGCCGCAGTCGTACCCATAATGGCTTGACGAGTTTCGCGGCGAGGGAGGTGCCCAGCGACTATCTGACACGACTCACGGAGATCCAGCGCCAATCCTCGGCCTACGAACAAGAAAAAAAGCATCTGAAGGCATTGAAAACGCAGCTTATCCTTATTCTTTTTCTTTTCACGCTGCTTCTGATTTTCGGGGTTCTGTGGATGGCGCTCTTCCTCGCCAAGCAAGTGACCGTTCCGATTCAGGCGCTCGCCGAAGGCACGCGGGAAGTGTCTTCCGGCAATTTTGAATATCTGGTGGCGGAGCAAGCCCAAGACGAACTTGGCGTGCTCATACGCTCATTTAATGCGATGACCACGCAGTTGCGGGATAACCGGCAGCAGATCGACGAATTCACAAGCAACTTGCAGCAGGCCGTCCAGGAGCTGGAGCGTCGGCGCCAGCTCATCGAGACGATTCTAGAAAATGTTCCCACGGGAGTAGTGTCGGTGGACAGCGAAGGAAGCGTGTTGCGCACGAATTCAGCGACCGGCAAGATCCTGGGCTCTCCGGCGCGCGAAGCCCGCACCCTCGACGAGCTGATGGGTCAGGACGCGGCGCGCGCGGTGCAAGATCTGATGCGGAGGTCGCAGCGCATGGGCGTCGTCTCACGCGAAATCGAAATGATTGCCCAGGGGCGCGTTCTGCACGCGGCCGTGACGGTGAGCTCGCTGGGGCCACGGCGCGCGCATACCGGCTACGTCGTCGTGCTCGATGACGTGACAGAACTGCTACGCGCGCAGAAGTCCGCCGCCTGGCAAGAGGTGGCGCAACGCATCGCGCATGAGATCAAGAACCCCCTTACGCCAATTCAGCTGTCCGCGCAGCGCCTGGAACGTTATCTCGAGCGCCGCGAGCAGCAAGCAGACGGCGCACATTCCGACCCCGAGCTCACGCGCCTGGTGCAGGAATGTTCGCGGTTGATTAGCCAGGAAGTGGCTTCACTGGCGGCCCTGGTTGACGAATTTTCGCAATTCGTCCGCTTCCCCACCGCGAGACTTGCCAGCACCGATGCAAACGAAATCGCGCGCCAGTCCGTCGAAGTCTTCGCCGGCCGGTTGGAAGGGATCACGCTCGAAACGCATTTTGAGGCGAATCTGCCCGCTGTTCGCGGCGACGCCAATCTCCTGCGCAGCGTTTTAGTGAATTTGATCGACAACGCTGCGGAGGCGCTGGAGAACTCTTCCGTGAAGAAGATTCGCGTTTTGACGCGCGCCCACCCCGACGCCGAAACGATCGAAATCTGCGTCGAAGACACCGGACACGGAATTTCCCCCGAAGACAAGGACAAACTCTTCCTCCCGAGTTTTTCGACCAAGGACCGCGGGACCGGGCTCGGGTTGGCCATCGCCGCGCGGATCGTGGCCGAGCATGGCGGTAAAATCAACGTGGAAGACAATCAGCCTGTGGGCTCGCGCTTCTTCGTCGAGTTGCCGGTGGCGGAAAGCGTCCTGACGCACCCGGCGGAACGGAGTCGAACCTCGGATACCCGCCGATGACGCAACATTCCCGCATTCTGGTTGTGGACGATGAAGCCGGGATCCGTGAGTCTCTCTCCTCGATCCTGCAAGACGAGGGCTATCGCGTCGATGCCGTGGCTTCGGGCGAGGAAGCTCTCGAGCACGCCGTCGATGGCCAATTTGAGGCCGTCCTCCTCGACATTTGGCTGCCGGGGATCGACGGCCTCGAAACACTGAGCCGGCTGCAGGCCCTTCCGCGGCCACCGGCAGTCATTATCATTTCCGGCCATGGAAACATCGAAACAGCGGTCCGTGCGACGAAGCTCGGCGCGTTCGATTTTGTCGAGAAGCCGCTATCCCTCGAGCGTACCGTCCTGCTCGTGCGCAACGCCGTAGAGCAGCGGCGCCTGGCACAAGAGAATGAGCAGTTGCACGCGGAACTCGGTCATCGGTATCAAGTGATTGGCGAGAGCGTGCCGATGAAGGCGCTGCGCCAGCAGATCGCGGTGACCGCGCCGACAAACGGCCGCGTGCTCATCTACGGGGAAAGCGGGACCGGCAAGGAGTTGGTTGCACGGGCGCTGCACGCGGCGGGCCTCCGGAGCAAAGGGCTTTTTGTGGAGGTCAATTGTGCGGCGATCCCCGAGGAGCTGATCGAGTCGGAACTCTTCGGCCATGTGAAGGGCAGCTTCACGGGCGCGACCGACGACAAGATTGGAAAGTTCCAGAAGGCCGATGGCGGCACGCTGTTTCTCGACGAAGTCGGCGACATGAGCCTGCGCACGCAATCGAAAGTGCTTCGCGTGCTGGAGCAGCAGCGCTTCGAGCCAGTCGGTTCGAGCCAGACAGTCAGCGTGGACGTGCGCGTGATTGCAGCCACGAACAAGAATCTCGAGCAGGAGATATCCCGCGGGGCGTTCCGCCAGGATCTCTTCTACCGATTGAACGTGATTCCCTTCTACGTTGCGCCGTTGCGCGACCGGCGTGAGGACGTTCCGATCCTCACACGCTATTTCCTGGCAGAGTTCTGCTCTCAGTACGGGCGCAAGGTTAAAGAGATGAGCGACGCGGCCATGGAAATTCTTCTGCGCTATCCCTGGCCGGGCAACGTGCGGGAATTGCGCAATCTGGTCGAACGGCTGGTCATCATGTGCCCGCAGATGCGCATCGAGCCGCACCACCTCCCGCCGGAACTCTTCCGCGGCGTGGCTGAGAGCCCGATGCAGCCGTATTCAACGCTGCACCAAGCGCGCAGCGCCTACGAACGCGAATTCATTCTGCGGAAATTGCAGGAAAACCGCTGGAATATGACGCAGACCGCCGCCGCCCTGGGGCTCGAGCGCAGCCACCTCTACCGCAAAATGAAGTCGCTGGGAATTGCCGCGCCGGAATAGGACCCGCGCTCCCGTTGCACCGCAGGCCAGTTTCCGGCAAGCCGCCGGTCCGATACGAATCGGTGCAAGACCGTGCCGCCGCGGTGACGCATGCCGGCAAAGATCTCCGCTCGCATTTCCCACAAGGATGCGGTTGCCTGAGAAAGTGAGCGTGAAGCATCGCGTCCTTGTGAGCCCATCCGACGAGGATGGGCGAAGAATCCCAACAGATACTACAGGCATACAGTGCGAGTTCAGATCCTTCGGCGAACTCCGGTTTCCGGAGTCCCGACACAGGGCCTCGCCTGCCTGCCGCAGGCAAGTCGGTTCGCCTCAGGATGACAGGTTTTGAGTCGGTTTCTGCGGGATTGCCAACGCGTAAGTCGTGAGAAATCCGGCCTGGACGGGCAGGCTACTCTTCCTCACCGGCGAGTTCTTCGAGCTGCACATGCCAATCGAGTTGGCGTACGCGTCGCGGGTCATCGCGCCAATTGGGCGTCACTTTCACGAAGAGTCCCAGAAAAATCTTGGTGTCGAGAAGCTTTTCTAGTTCCTTGCGGGCTTCCGTCCCGATTTTTTTTAGCATCGCCCCGCCCCGCCCGATGAGGATTTTCTTCTGCGAACTGCGCTCCACTTGCAAGGTCGCGCGAATGCGCAGAATCTTCGGCGTTTCTTCCCATTGGTCCACGACCACGGCCAGCGCATAAGGCACTTCGTGGTACGTCAGCGAGATGGCCTTTTCCCGGACGATTTCCGCCGCCAGGAAACGTTCTGGCTGGT
>Ga0209761_1001024_pt1 | contig 17860 bp, 18 predicted proteins | sample GraSoi013_1_40cm_4_FD_185818 | JGI IMG/M metagenome (GOLD analysis project Ga0209761, IMG submission 185818) | Grasslands soil microbial communities from the Angelo Coastal Reserve, California, USA - Sample 09_25_2013_1_40cm (SPAdes) (version 2) | ecosystem: Environmental > Terrestrial > Soil >...
CGCGTACTGGTCGTTCCTTCGAAAAGACCAGGTAGACGCGGCTCTTGAGGGTTTGAAGAAGGACCTGACAAAGGAGAAATTCCATTCGAGCGAAGAATATTTTTCGCTTGGTGAAGACTCGGGCGAGCAACTTGAACCGCCCAGAGTGGTTATTCTTCCTGAATTTGACAGTCTGATGATGGGATACAAAGACAAGTCCAGGTTCCTTTCTCAGGACAGAGTCAAGAACGTCTTTGGGAGCTTCGCGGCGGTCAACCGAACCATTCTTCTCAATGGATTTGTCGCGGCAACCTGGAAGCGGAAGAAAAATCGCGCTGGCATGATAGTGAACGTAACCCCGCTGCGATCGCTGAAAGCTAGAGAGAGAAGGTCAATTGAAGAAGAGTTTGCAAATTACGCTGAGTATCAAGCTGCCAAGATTTCAGTTGAATTCAGGAAATAGATAGGATGCCTCAGGTCATCGCCTTGCGCAACAGGACCTCGCCTGGAACGACTAGCATCTCTCTGTACATGTTAAGAGTGTGAAGATTCCCATGTCTCTTGGACACTTCGCTGAAGCTGGTTGGTGTGAATCCTTCTGAGGCGAACAGTGCTTCAGAGGGTTTGTTGTTCTTTTCCACGCTAGCGAATACTTCTTTCATGCGGGAGATCTTGAAGCTCCGAAGGGCGTCTTCCAGAAGCAGTTTCGCGATGCCCCTTTTCCGTTGGGCCTTTGCCACCGCGATGTAGTATACATAGCCGATGGTCCCCTCTAGCGTTTTCAGCATGACCAGCCCGATGGGCTTGCCTGACAACATGGCGGCTCTGACTACTTCTATGTCTCGAAGAGTCCTCCTCGAATGCAATAGATACCATCCCTCGAAACTCTCCTCTAGGATCCATTCCAAGCCGGCCCTTTCCTTGGCCGGAACGTCTATGATCGAGAAATCCTCCTTAGCGGTCATAAATGAAAGACTCGCTCAGCGTTGCTCCACAGTATCTTCTCCTTGTCAAATTCCTCTACATCCAGTCTTCGCACCAAGTCTAATGCTTCGGAGTGTTTCGTGACTGGGTAGTCGGTTCCAAAGATTATTTTCTCTGCGCCTCCTGCAAAGTAGATGGCTTCGCTGATCTTCTTGGCAAGCCACTCAACATACTTCTCCGCGTATCCCTTACTTCCTGTAATCAATCCGGAAATGTCCGTGTAGACATTCGGGTGTTTGTACATGAGCTCGGCAACGTCCTCAAACCATGGGTTGCCAAAGTGGCAGAGGATAATGGTCAGCCCCTCCCTCTTGTTGGCTAGTCCGTCAAGTGTCAGCGGATGCGAGCGGGACAGGTCCCCCGTGCTGAAGGCTGTGTCCCCCGTGTGGAAGAGCACTGGCAGCCCTTCGGACTCGGCGTAGTCGTATAGCACCCTGAACACCGGGCTTTCCGCTGATGCCTTCACATAACCCAGCCTGACCTTGAAGGCCTTGACCTCCTTCTTGTTCTCCTTCGCGAGATTGATGGCGGCCTTCACATCCTTCCCAGTGGGCTCTACCGTAACCACGGGCGCTAGCGTTCCGTCGCTCCGTGCGCAAAGCGCGATGACCTTGTCGTTCGGGAGGGCGATAGCTCCTTGCAAGGGAGGGCTAAGAAGCAGCCCGCGCACGATCCCATATTCCTCCATAGTTCCTAGCAACTCTTCTAGAGTGTATCTCAGTCCGTTCGTCCGTGCGAATCGGATGAGGGCGTCGTCTTGCCGTTCAGACAAGTGCACGTGGGCGTCGATGATTTTTTGCAACGACGTCTATTCTGAGGCGGAATCTGAATAAGGGTTGCTGCATCGCTCCTCTGGGGAGGAAGACGCCGATCGCATACTCATCGACAATCCACCCTTCAACAATTCTAAGGACTTGGCGCAAATCGACACGCCTGGGGATCATGCTTTCAGAAAATCTTAATTCGATGAGGGATTATGGAGAAGCACCATATGCAATCTGTGACCAGAAATGTCGAGATGCGCGATGTAGCAACTGGGTTGTGGATCTGGCGCTCTGAGCATCATCACTGGAAGCCCGGCGACGACTGGCAACCGATTGTGACGTCGACCTACGTCGAATCGGGAGGCGAGAGGCTGGTGCTTGACCCGCTCGTCCCGAAAACAGCCGCCGAAGAATTGTGGAAGCGTCTAGATAACCGGCCGCCGACCGTCGCCGCGGTAACAATCCCGGACCACGTACGAGACATCGACGAGTTTGTCAGCCGCTACCGGGTCCGCGCTTTCGGTCCGAGACTCCTCTGGCCCGACGACTTGCCGAGGACCAAGCTGGAGATACTCGAACCGGACCAAGTGCTTCCCGGAGGCCTCGTCGCTCTTTACGACGGGAGAGGGCGGCTCGAGACACCCCTCTGGCTGCCCGAGCAACGGTTGATAGTCTTTGGAGACGCACTAACGGAACGCGGCGGCGACCTCCGGGTCTGGGGTTCGCCGTGGCACGAGAAGCGAGCGTTGCCAGCGCTACGCGCGTTGCTCGAGCTTCCATTTGAGCAAATAATCATTTCACACTGCGACCATGAACCGGTGCATAGCCGCGCAGCCTATGAGCGTGCCTTGGAACTCTCCCCTTGGGAGGGCTAGCGATCCCAGATGCGAGTCTGCTCCCCGGCGCGTAGTTACGCTGATCTCCACTACTACTTGGGCTTCCCTGCCCTGAGCCCTCCTAGCCTAGACATCATATCAGCGTCGTCTGTCGAGTGACGGATGGTCCAACGTTTTGGGGGATTGCGAACGGTGCCCACTCAAGTCGAACAGGGACAGAACAGCACTGGCTATAGTTGGCCATGCTTCCGATTCCGGGTCGATTAGTTCGTAGTGACCAATACTGTCGAGCTTGACCAGAGTGGGCCGGTCGCCCAGCTTCTCTGCTTTCTCGACGTAGGCTTCGGACTGGGAAACGGGGACGGTATCGTCTGCTGTTCCATGAACTAGAACTTGTCTCGCGCCGGTCGGGAGGAGCTCTATTGGGGAGCCTGCATCGTACCGTTCCGGTTGTTCGGCGGGTGTTCCGCCCATGAGCCGCGTTACGGTACCGTGTCCAAGTTTCTGCTTCCACGCGAGACGCAGGTCCGATACCCCTGCGAGTGACACGACGCTGGTGAGGGCCTGCTTCTGGTCGCTGTGAAGAGGTGAGCCTTTGTTGATTCGGTGTCTGCCCGCGAGCCAGAGGGCTAGATGGCCGCCGGCAGAGTGGCCAATTATGGCTGTTCGGGCCGGGTCGAAGCGCGGGTCGGACGACCTTGTTTGGAGCATGTTGCGTGTTGCGAGGCTGATGTCTTGAAAGGTTCCAGGCCAGCCACCGCCGGGGTTCCCGATCCTCCTGTATTCTATATTGCATGTGATCATTCCTTTAGCGGTGAAGGCGGCGCAGAGATGCCCGATATGCGATAGGTCATAACGGGACTGCCAGAAACCACCGTGGACAACGAAGAGCAAGGGAAACGGTCCTCTGCCGCTGGGAAACCGAAGCTCAGCGAACTGACTAGGTTCAGTGCCATAGCAGATCCGCTCGTCAGAAAGAGGTGAGTCCCTATCCAGGATGCTGCTCAAGGTTTCTCCTAAATCATATTTCGCACGGTCTTTTCACCAAAAATATGTCGAGGTAGAGACGGAGCAGCCATGGGCAGGCTGAACCGTTCTCCACCAATGCTTCGTCAAGTCGCCCTCAGCTAAGTCTTCTCATAAACAGCAACCAACGACGCCCCCAGCCTCCTGACGACAAGCTTCTCAAGATTCGGAAATGTTTTCTGACCGAGCTGCCAGGCAAATAGTAAATGGGCTCATTCATCTGATCATGCTCTGATGCTCGTCTATACTTCCATATTTCGAGCTGAGAAACTCTCTAGTCTTGAACGATACTGATGACAAAGCCCGGAATATCAAGGAGGGTCGTCCCGCCAAAGCGAGCGTTGATTCTAGAAGGAAGAAACCGGCAAATGCGAATATGATGATGGCTCGATAATAGGGGAATGGGCTCAGGAACTCCCACTTGAAGGCTACAGCAGAGACGGGCGAGAAGAAATTCACTAACAGAGTATTGTTCGCTACTAGCCCTGAGAACCCGGTTATTGCGAGTCCAATAAAGTTCCCCATATCCCTCCGAGACAAGAGCAAGAATGCTAGCGGGTAAATTGCCCATTGTTCCGGAAGAAAAGGCCTGGAGACACTGAAGACAAGGAATGCTGACATCAACCCTTCAGTCATGTCGAATCCGCGTTTGCCGATGTAGAAGTAAGCGACAACCAGAGCAGGAAGCCAGATGATGCCTGTGACACTCTTGACCCATGTGGGAAGAGACAAGAGGCCTAGTGGGCCGAACGCGCTCAGAGCGCCGTACGCGGGTGTGATGACCTGATAAGAGAAATTTTTGAACATACCATTGAAGCCCCAACCCAGTCCAACAGCCGGCACGAGAGTTCCAAGAAGAGGGATCAGTAGAGATAACGACGAGAGTTGCAGCCTTTCTCTATGACTGGAACTTGGCTGCATCAGCAAAACCGGGAGGGCAATCACTGGAAGCGTTTTGAGATAGATGGCTAGACCCAGTGTGACCCCCGAAAGGGCTATTCTTCCCTGCTGAAGGTAGTAGACCGAGACTAGTATTAGGAACAACGCCAGCGGATCCAATGCACCCCATAAGCTCGAGACGACTATAGCATAAGGGAAGAGCATCCAGATCTTAAAGACACGTCTCGCCGGTTGGTCGCCCAATGAATGTAGCGCAATTCGCGCTAGAACTAGACCGGTAGCCAAGTCGGATAACACCATTGGCTGTTTCAGCAGGAAATAGTAGAGGAAGCGTGACGGAATCCCAGTAGACAAATATATCCTGTAAACGCCGGCGAAGATGAAGGCCGAGAATGGAGGATAGCTGATAGACCCAGTCACGGAGTATGGTGTAAAGCTGAGGCCTTGAACATAGGGAAGGGTAGTATATGGATTACCCAAGCGCTGCATGTAGACCCCAAGTCTGACCCAAATCTCGAAATCATACGAGTGGCCAGTCCAAAAGGAAAGGGCTTCTCGAATGACAAGGCCCACCAAGAGATATTTGATTACTGATCCCGAAATCTGCAGAGTCAATTGGTTGAGCCTTCATGCCAGGCTTCGCGAGGTTCTGAGCATTTTGGTCGTATGGGCGATCCGCCAGGGGCCAGGTTTTCTTCGCGTCAGTAGTGATACTAGAGCGACTTGAATGCTGAGCAGTTCGAGGAAGGAGGCGACGAAGAGTGACGGGATGTAAGAAGGCCCGAGTGCCCTAACAGTCTCGGTAAGGGTTTTCAAGTTTCTTCCTAGCCTTAACGGTAATGTGAACTCAAAGGTCGTGGGAACAGCCCTGAAGTCTCTAATCAGGTGAAGGTGGCCGAGCAGGATTCTGCTTCTCTGGGCAACATAATCAACGGGAGACCTCGGGCCGGCGATCCAGACTAGGGAGTTCCCGACTCGATGGATTGCAAATCCTTTTCGTTGAATTGTGAGAGCTAGGTAAGCATCATCGTTTATTGTGTTGGGAATCTCTCCTATCAAGTCGCGTCTCACAGCCCAGAGATCTCCAGCCACATGTCCCAGCCGGTGATCCCCGTCTAGCTGGTCAAGTATCTCATTGTGCAGTTTCCAAAGGAGAGTGCAAACACGGTCCATTAGTTTGGCATCGCCGTTGACGAGTTCGACTCTGGAGTCGACCGCTCCCCATGAGTTATTGTCGGCCAGGGATTGCACGAGTCTGGGGATTGAGTTTCGTCCTAGTTTTATGTCCGCCGAGGCGAGGACTAGGACGTCTCCGGTGGTCTGCCGGATTATCCTGTTGACCGCGACAGCTTTTCCCTCTCTCTTGTTTTCTAGAAGTACAACGAGCCGCTCATCGAGTCGTTCAAGCTCTCTAGCGAGGCATCGGTTTGGAGTTGCGACGACGAGCTCTTTGAGGCTCAAGCCTGGGTCAGAGGCGGCTAGAATCTGCCCGGTTAGACGTAGAGTGTTTTCTATCTCAGTGACAGCACATATTCCGATGGATACAGTTGTTCGCTGAAGAAGTGTTTGAGTCTGCAACGCCAATCACTTCTGTTTTCTCTTAAGTTTGATGTTAGCTAGTTCGTCCCATTTGTCGACAATCATTGGAATTTCGTAGTTGCAGATTTCTACTATTCCAGGGTAGGGATCTGTGGTCGGTGCAATCCTCACTCCGAACATCTGTGTTGACATGAAGAAGAAGTACGCTCGCTGTTTCAGGGTCACGGAAAAGAGTATCCCGGTCTTTTCTATGAGCAATTTGAACATTGTTCTTTCATGGACAAATTTTCCCACGTTTGTTCTCTACTGCCTCTTCAATCTCAGCCATGGACCCGGGTTGGTGAATCCGACAAGAAACTTCAGATAGAATACGGGAACATATGCCACATTCTTGACTCGACGGCTGTTCAGGCTCATCAAAAAAACAACCTTCAGCGCAAAAGCTAGCTCCCTTGTTTTTGAACTGGGTAAGATCCTAGTATTAGCCCCCTCCCATTCAGGCTTGAATCTTCTAAACTGCGACCGGTGAACGATCGCCTCTGGAACGTAGAACGTTCCCAATCGCAGACCGTCCAATCGACGTTGGATAAAGTACGTCTCTCTTGCGTCTATGTACACAGGTATCGTCTTGCCTTCAAAGTCGCTCTTCCGCAAGACAAGAAGGCCCGCTGGAAGCCCGTAAGGGAACCGATGTCCCAGTGGCATCCCGACTACTGCACCATATCTCCCGTCGGCAAGCACCTTGGCCGACACATTGAGAAAATCCTTCTTCAGTATTTCGACATCGCTATCGACGAAAACGATTAGGTCCGTATCGACAAGATCAAAGCAGAGTTGCCTTGCATAGCCAAGACCTCTAGTCTCCTTGTGAACCTCAGCCGAGTGCATAGACGCCACTCTTAGAGTGTCATCTTGACTATCATGGTCTACGACTATCAATCGTGAATCGATGGAGAGACCCCTTATGCTTCTCAGACAATCGTCGAGGGTCTTCGCAGAATTGTAGGTGCAGACACAGAAAGAGAACCGGCTCAGTTCTGAATCTCTCCTCTGGCGGTATAAACTGCGAGGAAGTGATCTCCTAGCCGGTTGAACGGAAAAATTCTGCCCAGGCGTAGATCGAGTCTTTTGAAAAATGTGAGCCATCTTCCTCTGGGGAGGTATCGAGTCAGGTTTGAGGGTGGCAGAATTATGACGACTCCAAGAATCGATTCTAGTTTGAAGAAGGAAGCAACGTGTTTTCCCAGAGAAGCGATCGAGTAGGCGTTTGACGCCACGCAGAACCTTGACCTCCCAATGGGGACCGGGTTTCGAAGCCTAGCGAATGCCAGATCGGGCCTACCACGGAATAGGTATCCAAGGGTCTCGTAAAGGCAGTACTTGTTCCAGACACCCAGAACGAGAATCCCGTCTTCCTTTAGAAGATCGTGCAAATCTCTGAAAAGGTCATCCAATCTCGGCTCAGTATTGATCGCTCCATAGGTTGAGTATGCTCCGTCAAACTTGTCGAATCCCGAGGAGTGGACTCCTTTCTTTAGACCATCTGCTCTACAGTGTAATGTGAAGACTCGATCGTCTAATCCTTCTAGCTTGGCCTTCCTTTCGAGCACTTCCAGCATTTTTCCAGAGATATCGCATGCCAGGACCTTGACGCCGTGCCTAGCCAGCTTCAGTGTCTCAGTACCTGTTCCGCAGCCTATTTCTAATACAGTGCTTCCAGGTCTGAAGAGCTGTTGCAACGTGCTGATTGAGACGTTCCTCAGCCAGGTATTGATCGGGTTTCCAAGAATGTGTTGGTCATATTGTTCGGCGACTCCGTCAAACGCGGCCTGAAGATCATCGTAGATAATGTCGTCGGGATTGCCCGTTTCTGCTGCTGCTGTCCAATCTAGCTCAACGTAGGTCCCTTGTCCACGATACCGGTCGTTTACGACCTCTCGGCCATATTTCCTTGTGAACACTAGAAGAACGGGGTCATCGGCTCCGTTAATTCTTCGAGTCTTCGCGTTGCACGTGAAGATGCCGGTTTCTGTGTAGAGCTTGGCCTTCGAGTTTGCTCTTAGGTTCGACACCCAGTCCTGCTTGCCTTGGTTCTGTGGGAATACTAGAATCTTCTCGCCGATCGTGATGAATCTGAGCAGTACCTGGTGTCGTTTTCCACTCTTCCTTCCGATCGTTTCAATGCGTAGATATTGAGTCTGACGTTTCGAGCCGAGGGATGACCTTTCTCCGTGTATTTGGACGATCAGCTCTCATCCTCCTTCCCGAATTCTCGTGCATGTTGGTTCAGGACTGTAGCTCCAAATTTAGCGAAATATGTCACGAAGCTTCGAGTCACGGACCGATTCGAAATGCAATGGTTAGGTCCAATCTTGACAGTGAAGAGAGAAGATGACCTGCCCTGTTTCATGAGTTTACGATTTAGCATGGTGGACCTTACTGCTATGCAGTTGCGGACCAGAAACCTGAGTCGAAGGTTTAGGAATCTCCGGGTCGTTGAAGGGACCAAGGGTTCTATCGGTTCCTCTTCCTCGTCTGGTTCTGGGATCACCTCAGCGGACTGCATCATAGAGTCGATTCATCTTTCTCGCTCTTAGGTGATTTACGCTCGGTCGAGTAGGGTTTGAACTCGCTGTAGATACGTCGCAATTTTCGATAGCCTTGGGATTCGAAAATAAAATGGTCGCGGCCGCTGATGATAGTGAATAACGAGTCGGGCCGGCCAGTCTTTCTGAGTTTTCGGTTTAGGAGAATCGACTTTAGTCTCACATAGTCTCCAACAGTCAAGAACAGGAAGTGGTTCAGCGCTTTCCGGGCTACGGTGGGCCGAGTTACCTCCGTCTCCTCCAGTGTCTCTGCGTGTTGAGCCTTCCTCAGCGTGTACAACTTTGGAAAGTAGTCCGAGAGCCATTTTCCCATCTGCAGTAGGCCCTCGTAGAATAACGAGCCTTGCAGGACTTGGGTTGTGAGTGCGTCACGTGCAAACAGGGCATCATTGGGCGACGCAAAGAGTCTTCTAGCATACTCCTCATCTAGCGCGCAACTGAAACAGAATCTAGGCGACCTCGGTCGAACCAGTTTGAAGACCCTGGCTAGTAAGAGGACTTTTGTAAGATAGATCCAGAGTGAGTCCCTTTCCGTGACGCAGAAAATGTCTACGTCGTCATTCTCTGATGTGGCCTTGTAGGACGTTGAACCGGCAACCGACAAGACTCGAATCCATCTCTTTCCGGAGAGGAAAGAAAATTCACGTGCATATTCGGTGTATCTCTCGGCTCTCGCCCGTCGTTGATTTGAGTCCTCCAGTGTCTCAGTGCGAGTTTGACTACTCTTCAAATGTTTTTCGATGAGCAATCCTCCTTGGAGCTCGTACCACGAATCCAGATTCGGGATCCGATTCCAGACCGACCCCAGGTCGGATCCTGCCGGTAGAAGACCGGTAAGTTCGTTTATGTCCTTTGTTGACAGAAGCGAGCCTTTTTCGCGGGCGATAGTTAGAAGAAGCTCTACCCTCGAGACCTCATCGACTGGTGACGAAGGGCTCATCGGTTCTTCTGGCATTGAGTTTAGGCCCGTGAGGCCATTTAGAAGCTTAGTATCGTATAAGCACTACTATTGCAGTAGTAGCTTTCCCCCGCAAACGGAATAAATCCAACGGAAGCCTATCCCAGAAGAACAGGATCAGAATAGTGCCCCAAACAGTGCGTTTGAATTGTTCACCACCGTTCTCGAAGACGGCACGAGTGTCTCTGGCGAGACTTTGGAACCCTCTCCAAGTAGCAATATTCAACGCTACTATCATAGTGGGGGGTCAATGGACGGCGGCTCCTTCTCGATGCTCAAAGTTACTACAAGTATCAAAGCTTTTAAAGGCATCAGCGCTCAACATCCAGACCATGGTTACTTGGAGTCCTCGAAACACCATAATAGTCGCAGTACTCTTGTCAGCAGTGGTTGGAAGCGTCACCGGACTGGGCGCGTCATACCTTGCCCGCAGCAGTCCCACGGCTCAGACTCGGAATTTCTATCTCTTCGCGGTCGACCAATCGTTCAACTCTTCACTGGCGACGGGGCTCAAAGCTGACTACGATTTCTCAGCGAGCGTGATCACTGTTAACAAGGGCGACACGTTGGTAATCCACTTCTACAACCCAACCGATCAAAATCATACCTTCACAATGGTTGCGCCCTACCCAAATGATGTGTTCGTCGCGGCTCATCCTACCGACCAAAGCCCAGTCCACAACGCAACCATAACAGTCAATGCGAACCAAGCTGGAATATTCCCATTCTACTGCAGGTTCCACACGCCGTCCATGTCGGGAAGCCTTGTAGTTCAAGGGTAACACACGCCAATCTCCTCTTCGGCTATTTGCTAAGAAATGTATTGTGCAGCGAAAGTAGGAAATTTCGGTTCTAGAATTATCGACCATGTACATTTTTGTGCACCCGCTTCAAGCTCCCACGTCCGGATTCTTCGAGGCACCGTTCCGCAAACCTAAATAGGCACATTGGAAAATCCTGGTCACATTACTGGTGTGACGGCGATGGGTGGTCATCTTTACTGGCATGAGTGCCGTGTCGAGACCATCCTCGACGACTAGGCACAAGAACCAGATCTTAACGCTCCCAGACTCGCGTCGATCTCCCTCTCTCCATCGCACACGTTCTTTACGCGAACCCCGCCGCTTACTTATTGTCAAATTCGGAGGATCCAGTTTATCCAACCCCAAAAGAATCAACCTGGCCGCAGAATCTGTAGCGCTGGAATATGCTCGTAGAAACCGTGTCGTTGTTGTTGTCAGCGCAGTAGGTAACACGACAGAGCAACTTCTACAACTGACAAATGGGGGGACCGAGCTGGTCGAGACGGACAAAGATGACATTTTGGCGATGGGAGAGAGGACTAGCGCTAGGATTTTCGCGGCCACGTTGAAGTCTCGAGGGATGCAGGCACGATACTATGATCCATCTGACCGAGACTGGCCCATAATCACCGACAACAATTTCCTAAACGCAAACCCTCTCAAGACCAACAGCATCCAGCGCATCAGACGTTACCTCAAGCCAGTCCTCGATGACGGAGTGGTCCCGGTGATCGGGGGATTCATTGGTCGAACAAGAGACGGACGGATCAGCACGCTCGGACGAGGAGGGAGCGATACGACAGCTCTCCTCCTGGCTATGGCACTGGAAGCGGACGAGGTCGTGCTGGTAACCAACGTGCGGGGAATCCTCAGCGCTGACCCAAGCATGGTCGGGAACGCCCGGGTCCTACCGAAGATCGACATGAAAACATTGATCGGAATTGCTGACACCGGAACAAAATTCATACACCGCAAAGCGTTGCGGTTCAAAGATCCAAACATCAACATTCGCGTAATATCCAACACGAATGGAAAGCTAGATTCACAAGGAACGCTGATTACTGGAGGCTCGCTTCCCGGGCTAGAAGTTACAGTAAACAATCCCCACCCAGTCGCATCCATAACCATCGTAGGAACAGGCCTGCCACGCCAGCCAGAACTTGTGCAGAAGATCTCGAAATTAGCCGGACCAAATCTAGTAGCTGTCTCCCAGGACCGTGACAGCGCCATTCTCTACATCAAACAAACACCAAAACTACAACAGCAAATAACCAGACTTCACGACGCTATCCTAAACAATCCTCACGGAATAGCCCTCGCCGCCAGGATGGGAATGGCGCTCATCACAGTCAAAGGAGTTGGCTTGGAGGAGACGCCTGGAGTAGTCGCGAGAGTAAGCGACGCGTTGAGGTCGAGTAGCATCAACATATTCGGCGTTCTCACCATAGCATCCTCCATCCTCGTTCTTGTCGACTGGAAGGTCCGGAAACAGGCGGGTAGATTGATCAGAACCTCGCTGGAGAACAACTAGAATGGTGAACAGGAGAAAGGTAGCCGTCCTCGGCGCGACAGGGATGATGGGTCAGAAATTCGTCCAGCTACTAGCCCACCACCCATGGTTCGAAGTGAGCGCGGTCGCTGCATCCGACAAGAGCGTTGGTAAGGAGTACGGCACCTCTATCGGCTCAAGAAAAGAGGCAAACCTCCCCGAGGAGCTAGGAGGGCTCGTGCTCACAGAACCCAAGCCTCAAGCCCTCGACGACCCAGACCTCGCCTTCTCCGCGCTGCCTGCTGAAATCGCGGGACCAGTTGAGGAGGACTTTGCCAAAGCGGGGATGCCCGTCTTCTCCAACTCATCATCTCACAGAATGGATCAATTCGTCCCTCTCATGAATCCGGAAGTAAACTCTCAGCATACTGAGATGATAGAAGAACAGAAACGGAGAATGAAGACAGACGGGTTCATTGTCGCCAATCCCAATTGCACCACCGCGATCCTATCCCTATCTCTCAAACCTCTCCATGACAAGTTTGGCCTCGAAACAGTCATCGTATCCTCCATGCAAGCCGTGTCCGGCGCAGGCTACCCCGGAGTAGCATCGCTCGACATCATGCAGAACGTCATCCCATTCATCCGAAACGAAGAGGAAAAAGTCGAACATGAAACCAACAAGATACTAGGCACGATGTCGAAACCAGCTGGGATCACAGTCTCCGCATCCTGCAATAGGGTCCCAACACTCCACGGACACATGGAGGCAGTCTTCGCCAGAACACGCTCACCTGCAACACCCAACGAAATCGTCAGAGTGATGAGAGAGTTCAAAGGAACTCCTCAGCGGCTGAAGCTCCCCTCAGCACCCAAGAATCCGATTGTTGTCCGAGAGGAGGAAGATCGTCCCCAGACAAGGCTCGATGTCGATGAAGGAAATGGAATGACAGTAACGGTAGGACGCATCCGGCGAGACCCGGCTTTGAGCGGTCTCAAGTACATCGCCCTCGGCCACAACCTCGTCCGTGGTGGAGCCGGGTGCTCCATACTCAACGCCGAACTATTCCTCGCAAAGAAGCTCATCAAGTGATCCAAAAAAATGGAAACAGGAAAAACCCGTAGACTCAGACGAATATTCCGACGGGACGGTAGGACAGTCATCATACCCATGGATCACGGAGTATCAGTCGGACCTGTCGAAGGACTCACAGACATGGGAGCGACCATAGACAGTGTAGCCAAAGGGGGAGCGGACGCAGTACTCGTCCACGCCGGCATAGCTAAGACCGTGGACAACCAGGCGATGGGACTCATACTCCACCTCTCGGGCGCCACACGACTAACCCGCGAACCCAACTGGAAAACACAACTCTCCAGCGTCAAACAAGCCGTCCGGCTAGGTGCGGACGCGGTATCCATTCACATCAACGTTGGATCGGAGCACGAGCAAGACATGCTCGACCAGTTCTCACGAATACTCGATGAAAGCGACGATCTCGGCCTACCAGTCGTAGGAATGATGTACCCGAGAGGACCCGGAATCCAGAACGAACACGCCTACGAGGTCGTCAGCCATGCGGCACGACTCGGATACGAGCTGGGCGCAGACATCATCAAGACGAACTATACGGGAGATGTTGAGAGCTTCCGAAACGTCATCAAGAGCGTTAAGGCACCAGTAGTGGTGGCTGGAGGGCCAAAAGCAGGCAAGGAATCAGAAGCTCTCCAGCTGGTCTCAGACTCTATCAAGGCAGGAGCCGCAGGAGTATCCATTGGCCGAAACGTGTTCCAGCATAGCAAACCGACCATGATGACTAAAGCACTCGTCGAGATCGTCCACAACGGCACCAGCCCCACACAGGCACTCTCTATTCTAGGTGAAAGACGTGAAAGAATTCTGGCTAGAACCTAACCCAGGTCTGTCTGAGCAAACCATCCGCAGGATGGTTGACGAGGCGAGGCCGCACGCTGTCCTTACTGACACCAGTCTTCCAGGGGTGGCCACGAGGATCGCCTCACGACAGGAAGGAACTGACATCCTCGTTACGTCACGCTTTGACCACTTGTCCACCGCCAAGAAGAATAAGACGCCCGTAGCCCTCGAGGTTAGTATCGGCGACCAGACGGACCTTGACAGCATATCCCAAGCACTGGATCTGCATCCGGACTATCTCCTGATCAACTGTCCCAACTGGAAAATCATCCCACTCGAAAACCTGATCGCAAGAGCGAGAGGACGTTGCAAACTTCTGGCCAGAACCACAAGCTTTGACGAAAGCAGGGTAGCCCTGTCAACTCTCGAGCTGGGAGCAGATGGAATAGCCCTTGCCTGCCAGGACATCAATGAGATTCTCAAGACCAGAGACTTGGTAATTGGAGACTCCGAAGACATCTCCCTCTCGACTGCCCGTGTCGCAGGGATCAAGCTCATTGGAACGGGGTCCCGGGTCTGTGTAGACACGACTGAGATCCTCGAAGCAGGCGAGGGACTGTTGACTGGTTCTTCTTCGCAAGCACTCTTCTTAATGGAGGGCGAAGTGCATCCGAACCCTCACGTGAACTCGCGACCCTTCAGGGTAAACGCTGGGCCGGTTTCATCATACGTTCTAACGGCGAACGGAAAAACACGGTATCTCTCTGAGCTATCAGCAGGAGAAACCGTACTCCTGATCCATAAGAGCGGGAGAACAAGGAGTGTTGACGTCGCGAGAGTCAAGATTGAACGCCGGCCAATGATTCTAGTAGAGGCAAATATCGGAAACCGAAAGTTAACGACGATCGTTCAGAATGCTGAGACGGTCCGGCTGGTCACCAGAGACGGATCTAAATCAGTTTCAGAGATCAAGCCCGGCGACGAAGTACTTGTCCGGTTCGAAGAAGGCGGGCGACACTTCGGAACGAGAATAGCGGGCGAGATGATCATCGAGAAGTGAACCCCAAAGTTTGCGTCTCCATATCCTCAACCGACACTCCTGAACTATTGGGAAGAGCGCAGAGAGCCGTGAGACTGTCAGCCGACCTCGTAGAGGTTCGCTTGGACAGGCTCAGGAGCTACCATGGACTCACAAAGATAGCTCGAGCAGTAGAGCGTCCAATCATCGGAACCAATAGGCCCCTGTCGGAGAAAGGGTCCTACGACAGGTCCGAGGCTGAGCGTCTGAAAGTCTTGATGGAGGCGGTAGAGGGAGGATTCCAGTATGTAGACCTAGAACTCACCACAAACAAGCTCGATCGCATTGTCAAAACGTTCAGAGAAAAAGGAGCCAAGATAATACTATCGCACCATGATCATGTCAGAACCCCTGATTCGGCGAAACTTGCCTCAACCCTCGAGAAACTCCAGAGGTTCAAACCCGATGTCTGCAAGATCGTTACGACGGCTCAGACGCCTGAGGACAACCTCACTGTTCTAGGCCTGTTGAAAACGAGTCATCAGAACTCGCCACTTGTCAGCTTTGCCATGGGACAGGCGGGAGTCTGGTCAAGACTACTCGCTCCGTTCTACGGAGCACCCTTCACCTACGCCTCCCTTGAAAGGGGACAGGAGACCGCTCCTGGACAGTCGACGATTGCCGAACTTCGCAGAATCTACGAGATGCTTGGCGTGGAGTAACAGTTCATGATCAAAGGGGACACCAGAGTCCACTCTCTCTACGGATCGCCAGTGGCCCACAGCCTCAGCCCTGTTATCTTCAACACGACCTTCGAGAAGCTATCGCTCAACAGGACCTATGTGCCCTTCGAGGTCAGCAAAGACGATTTGAAAAATGCAGTAGAGGCAGCCCGCACTCTCGGGTTTGACGGCTTCAACGTCACTATGCCTCACAAGACCACGATTCTGGATATGCTGGATCGGATTGACCAAGAAGCCGAGAAGAGCGGGGCAGTCAATACGGTTGCTCGAACCAAGAGTGGACTTGTAGGATATAACACCGATGGAGAGGGAGCTGTCAGAGCGCTAAGGTCTTACGGTTTCGAGCCCAGCGATAAGCGAATAGTGGTGCTCGGGGCAGGAGGAACAGCCCAAGCACTAATCCACCGTCTTTCGAGGGAAAACAACACGATCAAGATTCTTAACAGAACTCTGGACAGAGCTCGAGAACTAGCCGATAACGCACCCGGCCCCAGCAGAATCTCGTATGAGGAACTTACAAAGAATAGTCTAGAGAACTGTCTCCATGATACGGACCTTCTCGTCAATGCAACCCCGATACCGACCTCGTCCCTCGCGTCCCAACTCAAGATCCCAATCGACATGTTAAGAGAAACAAGCTGGGTCTTCGACCTCGCATACAACAAGCCCGTGGAACGTATTCCGGCACGACTCGGCATGATAAGCCCGTTAGAGATGCTTGTACAACAAGCTGCCTTGTCCTACGAGATCTGGCTCAGCGGGACTGCTCCGTTCGCTCTAATGCGATCCTCCCTCGTGGACTACCTCGGAGGGGATTGGAAGTGAAGGGGACAGGGCAGGCTCTGTCCCACGGAGCCATTACCATTCTGAACGCGTTTCCAACCGGAAAGGGAGGCGCTCTCGGAATAGACCTCTGGACCAGAGCCAAGCTCAGCCTCCGAGAAGGACCTGGCCAGATTTCCGGATTCATATCATCTGATCCCCAAGAACCTGACGGGCTCGCAGTCACAGTGGTCCAGAAGACCCTGAAGCGTTACGGGTACGAACGAAAGCTGCACGGAGAGGTAATCACTTGGTCAAACATTCCAGCGTCCGTAGGTCTCAAGAGTAGCAGCGCCGCAGCCAACGCAGTGGCCTTAGCGGCCGCGTCCGCAATTGACGAGGAGCCAGATGATGACACGCTCGTTGAGATTGGAGTAGAGGCGTCTATCGAAGCAGGCGTAAGTCTCACTGGCGCTTATGACGATTCATTCGCATCCTATCACGGCGGCGGCGTTCTGACCGATAACGATCATGGGAAGGTCGAAAAAATTCTCGAGATTCCACAAGACATCAGAATCCTCATACTTGTGCCACCGCGAAAAACTCGAACTGGACAGCTAGACCGGACAAGATTTGCCCCGATCCAACGGATCTCAGAATTAGCATACGGCGAAGCCAGCAATGGTCACATATGGGACGCGCTTACTCTCAACGGTCTCGCGCTCTCATTCGTCCTTGGAGAAGACCCCCGTCCAGCTCTCTCAGCTATAGAAGCGGGAGCGTTTGGAGCAGGATTATCCGGCAAGGGCCCTGCTGTTGCAGCCATAGTCGACACGAACGGCTCGAAGGCAGTGCGGGGGGCGTTCGAGAAATTCGACGGACGAATAATCGAGGCAAGTCCGAATTTCACGAAAGCGATGATCGAGATTTGAGAGTCAGGATCAAGGGTCCACAGACACTGACCGGAAAAGTCAAGGCGCCCGGTTCCAAAGCATACACCCACAGAGCATTACTAGCCTCTCTATTGTCGGAGGGAGAATCGATTATCGAAGGAGCGTTGCAATGTGACGATACCCAGCGAACCCTGGACGGGATCCAAAGGCTGGGAGCAAGAGTGGTTGTTAAGAAAACCCGAACGATCTCCCGTGGGATCGGGAGGCCGACATCCACTAACAGGCCCATTGATTGTGGCGAGTCAGGAGCCACCCTCAGGTTCCTCACCGCTATTGCATCGAATTCTCTGAAGACAGTCAGGCTATCGGGCAGCCCGAGACTTGCCAGTAGACCTTTAGATCCGCTTGTCAAAGCCATCAACACTCTAGGCGCCTCCGCCCGGACAATTTCCGACACGGGTGGATTTGAGGTGCTCGTTAGGGGCCCTCTTAGGGGAGGGGAAGTCACGGTTCGGGGGGACATCAGCTCCCAATTCCTCTCAGGACTCCTCCTCGCGGCCCCCCTCGCGAGAAGAGACGTCACCATAAACGTCGAAGGCGCACTCGAATCGCGCCCGTACATCAAGATGTCTATTGACGTGTTGAGGAAGCATGGAATCTCGATCGACGAATCTGATGCGAAGT
>Ga0209761_1001025_pt1 | contig 17859 bp, 18 predicted proteins | sample GraSoi013_1_40cm_4_FD_185818 | JGI IMG/M metagenome (GOLD analysis project Ga0209761, IMG submission 185818) | Grasslands soil microbial communities from the Angelo Coastal Reserve, California, USA - Sample 09_25_2013_1_40cm (SPAdes) (version 2) | ecosystem: Environmental > Terrestrial > Soil >...
CGTGCCAACGAGACGAGGCAGGGCAGATCGCGAGGCGACATAACACTATCGACAGCGGGAGGCCAGGCATGGGTCAGAAAGTTCTTTCCCGTTGCTGGAGACTTTTTTCCCCGTGGAGAGTAACGGTCGCCATTGTCACGCTGGCCGGTTTGGTCGGATGGCCAACGGCCGGCAACACGCAGACGGTGAGCGGACACGCGAGCGCGGTGCAGGCGACCGTTCTCGGAACCACGACGGCGTTCTCCGACACTGGAACGCTCACGGGTAGCGACGACGCGCGGCAAGCGTCTCAGATCGTAGCGGTTGTCCCGTCGTTGCTCAGTGCGGAAAGTCTTCACGCGACCGCGATCGGTTGGCCGGATCAGGTTGCCGCCGAAGCGTCCCTCACGGCCATAGGTCTGACGATAGCCGGAAACGGGATCTCCGCCGGGTTCGTCATGGCGCGGACGGTGGCGGTCCTTGGCGGTGCGGACGCCGGCGACACGACGATCGATGGGCTTTCCATCAATGGTGTGCCTATCGCCGTGACAGGACAGCCGAACCAGACGATTCCCATTTTCGGAGGCCGCGTCGTCGTCAATGAGCAGCAGCAGATCTTACCGAGCGGCAGGACCGTGAATGCCCTTCACGTCATCGTCGATGGTATCGCCGACGTGGTCATCGCCTCGGCGACGGCGGGCATCTGATGCGGCCCCCGGCGAGCGGAGTGAGAGCCATGCGCAGCATCATTTACATCGTGTCGATAGGCCTCCTGGTCGTCGCCAGCCATCCGGTGAGCGCGGGCATCGCCGTCGGGGGCCCGGCCTGTGACTTCGTAACAGGTGGTGGCTTCATCGTCGGCGCCGGAGCGTCGTTCCTGGCGTTCGGCGCCAGCGCGAATTTCGGCGTCGGAGGCGGGGTCAAAAACGGAGCCTTCTGGGGCCACCTGGAGTACAACGACCACAGCACGAGCCCTCCGATGCAGGTGCACGGAACGAGCGTGACCGGCTACCTGCTGGGGACCAACAACCCCAGCACCGATCGCGTGATCACGGGCACCGCACGGATCAACGGGGTAGACGGGTTCACATACATGGTCGAGGTGACCGACAACGGCGAGCCGGGCCGGGGCACCGACAAGTTTTCCATCACTCTCAGCAATGGGGGCGAGTTTTACGAGGCTGGATCCAACTATGGCGACGGGCCCATCGCCGGCGGCAACATCCAGCTCCACAAGGCGAACCCTTCCAACACCCCGCCTCCGGGGGTTACGTGCCCGTAGGATCTTAACGACCCGTCACCGATCAGCGTGTCGTAGTCATCGACGGCGACGCATCCGCGCCGCTTGCACGAGGGCAGCCAGGTATCGGACGGTGAAGCGCTCGTCATCGGCCAACCGGTGGCGAGCGCGGCCCGTATGCTGCCTGCGATTCCGATCTTGATCGTCTCGCCCGACCAACGTGCTGTCGTGGCGCTTGTCGACGTACGGACGGATGCGTGATCATGTCCGTACGGAGGTTCCTGAATGCGCAAGAAGCTCACACGAACCGGAAACAGTCTTGCCCTGGTTCTCGACAAGCGCCTCCTGGATAGCGTGGGAATCGATGCCGACACTCCGCTTGAAGTCTCAACCAATGGCCAGGTCATCGTCGTTTCGCCGGTGCGTGGCCGTCAGCGCACCGCCAAGCTCAAGAGGATTGTGGCCGAGGCCCACAGCAGGTACGGCGGCGTCTTTCGGCGGCTCGCGGAGTAGTGCGCGTCGAGTTCCTTACGCTCGACGAGGTGCCCTCCCTCCACGCTGACCCAGATCGCGCACTATGGGGCTCGCCACTGATCCGCGACCCGGGCTTCCTGGAGTCGGCGCTCGCGATGCCGATGGCGACCTTGAGCGGTGAGTTCCTGCGCGGAAGCCTGGAAGAGCAGGCGGCCGCCTACCTGTTCCACCTCGTGAGGAATCACCCGACGTGACGAACCTCGTCCTCGGAGTGGCGGAAGGGCGGATCACCAAATCCGAGGTGGCGGTCTTCGCCCGACACCACGTGGTTCCGCGGAAGCGCTGATCAGAGAGTCGGAGTCTCTACGACCGAATCGACGCGATCTCCGTGACGTTCTCTTCCAGCCCCAACCGACGGACCGACATCTCGAAGCGGTCCTGCATGCGGGCATCATTGGCGTTCAGGTTGCGGGTGAAGCAGCAGTACTCGAGCTGCAGGCCGTTGGGATCCTTGAAGTAGATCGACTTGGCCCAGTCGTGGTCGACCACCTCGGTCACCTCGACGCCCTTGGCGATCAGCTCGTTGCGCTTCTCTTCGAGCCCAGCCTCCGAGCCCGCCTCGAACGCGAAGTGATAAAACGCAGCGGGCACGCCGAGCCCACGAGTGATCCCCGCGTCATAGTCGGCCGGCACGCCCGGTACCCCGCGCGCCTCCATGAAGGCGATGAGCTGGTCGCGCCCGGTGTCGAAGAAGATGTGGCGGATCCGCCCACCCTCTTTCACCTTGATGATGTCGCAACGCACCGGCTTGAAGCCCAGCACGTTCTCGTAGAAGTCGCGGGTCTTGTCGAGATCCAGCGTCGAGAGACCGATGTGGGAGAAGCCTCGGTGGGACATGGCGCATCCTCCTTCTTGCTCGTCTGGGGGAATCCTATCACGCGCGATTGACTTCGCCCCGACGCCGCGGTACAGCAACGGGTCGTGACCTCCAGCCCGGCCCTGCTCGTCGGCGTGGACGTGGGCGGCACCTTCACCGACCTCGTCCTCTTCGACGAGGCCACCGGTGCCGTGCGCGTGGCCAAGGTGCCGACGACGGTCGCCAACCAGGCGAACGGCGTGCTGGCCGCCCTGGCCGAGGCGGGAGCGGCGCCCGCCGACCTGAAGGTCGTCGTCCACGGCACGACGACGGCGACCAACGCGTTGCTCGAGCGCAAGGGCGCGTCCACCGGGCTCATCACCACGCGCGGCTTCCGCGACGTCCTGGAGCTCGGCCGCCGCACACGGCCCACGCCGTACGGCCTCAAGGGTACGTTCGAGGCGCTGATCCCGCGCGAGCTGCGCGTCGAGGTGAGTGAGCGCATGGACGCCGAGGGGCAGGTGGTGACGCCGCTCGCCGAGGACGAAGTCCGGCGCGCGGCAGCGTGGCTGCGCGAGCGCGGTGTCGAGGCGCTCGTGATCCACTTCATCCACTCGTACGTCAACGACGCCCACGAGCGCCGAGCGCGTGACGTTGCCACGGCCGAGTGGCCGAACCCCTACGTGACGGTCGGCGCCGAGCTCTTGCCCGAGTACCGGGAGTTCGAGCGCGGGACGACGGCGGCCATCAACGGCTTCGTCCAGCCGGTGATCGATCGCTACCTGCGACGGCTGGCCGACGAGCTCCGCCGCCAGGGCTATCGGCGCGAGCTCCTGGTCATGCAAGGCAACGGCGGCACGATGTCGGTCGACGTGGCCGCGCGTCACGCCGTGAACACGCTCATGTCGGGGCCGGCCGCCGGCGTGAAAGCGGCCGCGTTCACCGCGCTGGCGGCCGGCCACGCCAACGTGATCTCGTGCGACATGGGCGGCACCAGCTTCGACGTCGGCGTGATCGTCGGCGGCGCGCCCGCGGTGAGCGCGGACAAGGAAATGGGCTACGGCCTCCCCGTCCGCGTGCCGATGATCGACATCCACACCATCGGCGCGGGCGGTGGCTCGATCGCGCGCGTGTCGAGCGCGGGGATCCTCCAGGTGGGACCGGAGAGCGCGGGTGCCGAGCCCGGGCCGATCGCCTACGGCCGCGGCGGCCAGGAGCCGACGATCACCGACGCCAACCTCCTCCTGGGACGGCTCAATCCCGACGCGCTCCTCGGTGTGAAGGGACGGGCCAGGCTCGACGAGGTGCGGGAGATCGTCGACAAGAAAATCGGCGCGCACCTGTCGCTCGATCCCGTGGCCGCGGCTGCGGCGATCGTGCGCGTGGCCAACGACCGGATGGCCGGCGCCATCCGGCTCGTGTCGCTCCAGCGCGGACGCGACCCTCGCGACTTCGTCCTCTTCGCCTTCGGCGGCGCCGGGCCGCTCCACGCGGTGGCGCTGGCCCGCGAGCTGGCGATTCCCCAGGTGCTGGTGCCCGCGCGCCCCGGGATCACCTCGGCGCTCGGCTGTCTCGTCGCCGACGTCCGGCACGACTTCGTGCGGACGATCAACCAGGGACTCCTGCGCATGGACGTGAGCGAAGCGCGCGCGATCCTGGCCGCGCAGATCGCCGAGGGCCGGCGCCTGCTCGCCACCGAGAGCGTGGAGACCGAGACGGTCACCGTCCAGCACCACGCGGACATGCAGTTCGTCGGCCAGACCCACGTGCTGACGGTGCCCATTGCGCGGACGGATTTCTCCCGCGAGGAGCTGGCGGACACGTTCGAGCGCGCCTATCGCGATCGCTTCGGCGTCGAGCTGCGCGAGATGCGCGCGCTCGTAATGAGCCTGCGCACCGCCGTGATCGCGCACCGGCGCCCCATCGCGCTGGACGGCCTCCGCGGAACGCCGACTCCAGGCGGGCCAGTGGCCACCCGCAAAGTGTGGTTCGACAGCCAATCAAACAACTGGCACGACACGCCGATCTACCGGCGCGAGGGCTTACCGGCGGGGACCGTCCTGACCGGTCCGGCCATCGTGGAGCAGCTCGACGCCACGACGGTGATCGAGCCCGGCGATCACGCGCGGGTGGACGCGTTCGGCAACCTCGAGATCACGGTCCGCGCGACATGAGACGACCTGCACTTCACCCTGTTGACGCAGAACGCGCGGCAGAGCGATTCTCCTGCCGGAGGAGCGCACCATGACGGCACATCGCACGTCCTTCGTATACGTGGGCCTGGCCGGGGAGACCGCTCCCGGTCGCCCGATCAAATCCGGCCTCTATCGGATGGCCTCGGGCGACGACCGCTGGGAGCTGGTGACGCGTGGCCTCCCCGAGGCGCCCGCTATCCGGGCCATCGCCACGCATCCCGAGAACTCCGAGATCGTCTACGTCGGGACGCAGGCCGGACCCTACCGGAGCACGGACCACGGCGAGCGCTGGGAGAGGGTCGCCATCTCGGATCACGGCTTGCCCGTGTGGTCGCTGTTGTTCGACCCGCGCGACTCGAGCGTGATGTACGCCGGGTACGAGAACTGCGAGATCTTTCGGAGCGAGGACGGTGGCGAGCGCTGGCAGCAGTTGCCGGTGACCGTGCGCTTCCCCGAAGTCACCGTGGCGCCCGGGGCCAATCCGGCCAAGCGAGTGCTGGAGCTGGCGGCGAATCCCGCCAATCCGAGCGAGCTCTACGGCGCGATCGAAGTCGGCGGCGTCATCCGCAGTCTCGACGGCGGCGAGCACTGGGACAACATGAGCCACGGGCAGTACGTGAACGACGACACCGTCGACATGCACGGCGTGCTGGTCGGGCGTTGGCGTCCGGGGCTGGTCTTCGCCATCGGCCGCGCTGGCCTCTTCAGCAGCACGGACCAGGGCGAGCACTGGGCGAGCGCGCGGCTCGAGCCGCTCAATCCGAAGGGCCAGACGTATTGCCGTGACATCCGCGAGGTCCCGGGCGATCCCAAGACCATCTGGGTGGCCGGCGGCGCGTACTTCCAGAGCGAGCTCGGCGCCCTGTTCCGCAGCACGGACGGCGGCGCGACCTGGAGCCGGATGGACATGGGGTTCAAGCCGAAGACGACGATGTTCAGCGTCGCGTTCGATCCGCGCCTGCCCACGCGCATGTACTGCGCGTCCAGCGGCGGTGAAGTGTTCGCCAGCGCCGATGGCGGCGAGAGCTGGGCCGAGCGTCCGTTGCCGGCCGGGGCCACGCAGGTCTATACGATGGCGTGCGCGTGAACGCGATCGACCCCGTCACGCTCGTCGTCGTCCAGAACGGGCTCCAGCAGGTCGCGAGCGAGATGGACCTCACGTTCGAGCGGGCCGCGTTCTCGCCGGTCATCTCAGAGGGCTTCGACCGCTCCGACGGCATCTACGACCGCGACACCGGCGACGTCATCGCGCAGGGCGAGCTGGGGCTGCCGATCTTCGTCGGCGTCATGCAGTTCACCACGCGCGCCGTCATCGAGCAGAAGCGTGACGTGATGGACGGCGATGTCTTCCTCGTCAACGACCCGTACTGCGGTGGCACCCATCTGATGGACGTGAAGATGGTGAAGCCGTTCTTCTACCGCGGCCGGCACTGGGCGTGGCTGGCCAACACCGGCCACTGGCCGGACACCGGTGGGGCCGTCCCCGGCGGGTTCTCCACGCGCGCCACCGAAGTGCAGCAGGAGGGCTTGCGGCTGCCTCCGGTGAAGCTCTTCCGCGCCGGCCAGATGGACGACGACATCCTCCAGATCGTCCTCGCCAACATCCGCGTGCCCGAGGAGCGGATCGGCGACATCAAGGCTCAGGTGGCCGCGCTCACCGTCGGCGAGCGACGGCTCACCGCGCTGCTCGACCGCTACGGCGCCGACACGGTCTCGGCGTGCATCGTGGAGCTGCGCCGGCGCTCCGAGCAGATGATGCGCGCCCACATCGCGAAGATCCCCGACGGCGTGTATCGCGGCGAGGCCTTCGTGGACTCCGACGGCGTCGAGCCCGATCCGCTCGCGATTCGCCTCACCGTCAAGAAGGACGGCACCGACCTGCACTTCGACTTCTCGGAATCGAGCCCGCCGTGCCGCGGCCCCCTCAACAGCGTGATCGCGACGACGAAGGCCGCCGTGTACCTGGCGATCAAGCACATCTTCCCCGACGTGCCGATCAACGCCGGCTGCTTCGAGCCGCTCAAGATCGTCGACCCGCACGGGACGTTCCTCTACGCGCGCTACCCGCGGCCCGTCTCGGGCTGCGCCGCCGAGGTCAGCTCGCGCATCGCCGAGAGCGTCTTCGTCGCGCTGGCGCGCGCGATTCCCGACGATCTGTTCGCCGCCCCCGCCGGCACCAGCGGCAACCTGACCCTGGGCGGCTTCGATCCGCTGAAGGAGCGGCACTACATCATGTACGTCTTCTCGGGCGGCGGGTACGGCGGGAGCGCCGAGGACGACGGCCTCACCAACGGCTGCTCCACCATCGGCATCTCGAAGACTCAGCCCGCCGAGGTGCTGGAGCAGCACTACCCGATCCTCTTCGAGCACTACGCGCTGCGCGAGCGGTCGGGCGGCGCCGGCCTGACGCGCGGCGGGTTCGGCGTCGACTATAAAGTGCGTCTGCGCCGGGGCGAGGCGTTACTCTCCTTCCTCATGGATCACGGACGCTTCGGGCCACCCGGGCTCTTCGGCGGCAGGGACGGCGCCCCCAACGACGTCGTCGTCGAGCGCCAGGGCACCGCGTATCGCTCGCCGCACTGGTCCAAGGACGAGGACATCCGCATGAGCGCCGGCGACTCCGTGCACGTGCGCACGCCGGGCGGCGGCGGCTACGGCGATCCGTTCCGGCGCGATCCCGAGCTCGTGCGTCGCGACGTCGCGCGCGGCTACTTCACCGTCGAAGATGCCGGGCGCGACTACGGCGTGGCGCTCACCGGCCAGCCGCCCGCGGTGGATCCCCCGGCGACGTCGCGCCTGCGGCGCAAGGAGAAATGAGGACAGGCCCCATGTCACGTCTGCTCCTGGCGCTCGGCGCCACTTTGGGTGTGGTCATCGCCCTCACGTCCCTCGACGTCACGATCACCAATGGCCAGACCACCGCTGAGGTCGCGACGATGCTCCGGGTCGAATGGCAGCCGACGACCGAGACCTTCAGCCGGCCGGCGCTCGTGGGGTTCGTCTACAACGATTCGACGTTCCGGATCGGCAGCGTGCGCCTGCGCGTCGAGGCCCTCGATGGCGCGAACCAGGTGCTGAACGAGGCGCTGCACTGGGCCTACGTCGACGTCCCGGCGCGCGGCCGGGGCGCCTTCCGAGTGGCCCGCCCGCGTCAGGGCGAGACGTTCCGTATCACCGTCGAATCGTTCGTGCTCATCGCCCGCGAGCCCCCTCCTCAGTCCCCGTAGGCTTCACCCGCGATAGCGCAGCCCGTCGATACAGGTCCGCGCCGTTTCCGTAGGCGGCCAGGGCGCTCGCGTGCACGACGACCGGCGGGGCCGTCAGTCTCGGGAGCGCAACCCGCACCAGCCGATCGAAGTTCTCCTGCGCACGACGGAGCGTGTGGAACCCGGCCGGCGGAACGAAGCGGCCTCCGCGAGGCTGGGCCCAGGCACGGACCGGTGCGCCGTCGATCACACGGTCGAGGATGCCGACGAACGCCTCCGACGCGCGTCGCTGGAGCCGGGCCAGGTAGCCGACGAAGCTGTTCCCCGCCGTGATCGGGACGTGCTCGACGTGAATGACGTCGCCGGCGTCGACCTTTTCCGCGACGCGATGAATGGTGAAGCCGACGTGTTCGGCGTCGTTGAGTGCGAGCGCCCACACCGGGCAGTCCGAGCCCTTGTAGTCGGGCAGCATACCGAGATGACGGTTGAAGGCGCCCTGCCGGGCCAGCGCGAATAGCGAGGGCTTGAGCACGGGTGCGCCGGCCAGCAGGATGTGGTCGGGGGCGAAGTCACGAACGAACTGCAGCGTCGCGACCGCGTGCGGATCGAGGCAGCAATGGCTCGGCCAGCGCCGCTTGATACTCGCGATCACGGCCTCGTCGATTTCAGGGAACGGCATGACGGTGGCCGGCAGGTAGCGCGACCGCAGCGCGCGAGCGAGCAGGAGATCGGCGAGGTACAGCGTGCCGCGATTCCGGCGCAGACGAGCCAGCACGCGAAGCTTCGTGCCAAGTGGCCGGCCCGTGATGTTGATGACGCCGATCCGCTGCCGCCTCGCCTCCAGCGCCGTCGCCAGGAAGTACGCCTCGGGCAAGTCCCGCGTCGTAACGATCAAGAAAGATTTCATTGGTAATAACGAAAGCAACCACGGTGCCGAGAGAAAAAGTTGCACTGAGTTGCGGTGTGAAATCCGGGTCAGAGTCGCTCCGCCTTTGGTCCCTCCCGCATGCGCCCAAGGTCCGATAGTCACACGAGGCCGTGATCGCTACATTGCGCAGTGGGGGACTTCATGCTGAGAGATGTGCTCGCAATAACGGCGACGATCGTGATTCTCGCCGTCGGCACGGCCTTCGCGTTCTGGAACGGGGTGTTGTTCGGGCAGACGATCACGGCGCCTAAGAGCGTCGCGCCCAAACCGGCCGCGAAGCGCACCGTGACGCTCGTGGACCGGCTGCGCGGCACGCTGACACTCCCGGTGCAGGATCCGCAGAAACTTGCTGACGTAAAAATCGGAGACCCGGTCGTCGCGACGTCGAAGCCCGAGGATATCGCCGCGAGTTCGGTCGAGAGTCAGGTCACGTTGACCGTCGCCATCGTCGCCGTCGACGGGACGAATGGCATGCTCACGATCAAGGACCCGGAGGGCGACGCCGAGACGGTGAAGGTTCAGGACAAGCCGGCCGGAATGTAGCGCCCACTCCGGGAGGTGCCTGCGCCAGCCAACCCCGCCGGGGTGCGGTACAGTGTCGGACCATGAAGTTCGGGTGGATGACGCTCTCGCTGTCGCCGACGCCGGCGGAGGACCTCGCGTCCGTCCATCAGCAGCTCGACCAGGGAGTATTCGCCGAGGCGATGGGGTTCGACTACCTGTGGCTCACCGAGCACAACTTCACGGGCGAGTGCGCCTATGCCGACCCGATTCCCTTCGCGGGCGCGCTCGCGGCGCGGACGTCCCGCGTGCGGATCGGATTCGCCGTCATCGAGATGGCGTTGCACCATCCCGTGCGCCTGGCCATCCAGCTCGCCGTGCTCGACAACCTGAGCCGCGGGCGCCTGGAGGTCGGCATCGGCCGCGGCTCCACGTACAACGAGTACGAGTACATGGCGTTCGGGCTCCGGAGTGACGACAGCCGCGAGCGGATGGACGAGGCGATCGAGGTGCTCACGGGCGCCTGGACCGAGGAGCCGTTCGTTCACGACGGCAAGTTCTTCTCGGTCCGGCTGCCCTCGATCCGGCCGCGCCCTGTGCAGCGGCCGCATCCGCCGATCTGGCGCAGCGTGATCGCCCCCGAGTCACTCGTCGAGTGTGGACGCGCCGGCGTTCCCGTGATGATGTCGCGCGTGGCGAACGCGCGGATCCCCGAGCGTCTCGCGCGCTACCGCGAGGGCCTCGAGGCCGGCGGACACGACATGGCCACGCAGCGCCGTCTGCTCGCCGAGGCGTCGGTGTGGCGCTTCCTCTACGTCGCCGATAGCGAGGCCCAGGCGGAAGACGACGTCTTCGAAGCCACGCTCCACTACCGCCAGCACATGCACCACGTCCGCGAGGCGTACAACCCGCCCGACTTCCGGGTGAACGCGGCGGCGATCAATCCGTGGATGGACTCCGCCGTCTCCCACCCGGACGGTGTCCGCTTCGTTCTCGAGACCGGCGCGCTCTATGGAACTCCGAAGCGCGTGGCCGAGCAGATCGCGGCCCTGCGCGACCTCGGCCTCGGCCACGTCATGTGTCAGGCGAGCTGGGGCGGGCTGACTCACGCCAAGGCGATGGCGTCGCTGCGCCGGTTCGGCGAGCACGTCGCGCCGGCGTTCGGCGACTCGTCGGCGTGACGATGGCGGTCATGGTCAGGCGGTACCGGTTCACCGTGGACGAGTACGAGCGACTGGCCCAGGCTCGCGTGCTCACGCAGTGCGATCGGACCGAGCTGCTCGACGGAGAGATCGTCGAGATGACGCCGATCGGAGATCGTCATGCCAGCGTCGTCGCGCGACTGACCAGTCTGTTTTCGAGACATCTCAGCGACCGGAGCATCGTGTGGGCCCAGAACCCGATCCAACTTCGCGCTGTCAGGTCCATGCCGCAGCCCGACGTCGTTCTGGTGCGCCCTCGCGCCGACTTCTATTCGACCGGCAAGCCCGGTGCCGACGACGTGCTGCTGCTCGTGGAAGTCATGGATACGTCGTCGGACACCGACCGGAGCGTGAAGCTCCCGCTCTACGCGCGGGCCGGTATCGCCGAAGTGTGGCTTCTGGACCTCACGACGGATCGAGTCGAGATCTTCCGACAACCGACTCTCGCGGGCTATCGTGCGGTCGAAGCCCTTGAACGGGACGAACGGTTGACGCCGCAGGCCTTCCCCGATCTTTCGCTCACGGTGGCTGACCTCCTTGGCTGATCGAGCGAAGCGCTCGGCCTCCGGCTTCGACCTCGGTCCGCTGACGTCGGCCGATCGCGAGCGGCTGGCCCGGAGCCTCTCCGCCGAGGAACGGCGGGTGCTGATCGACCACGGGACCGAGCGTCCCTTCTGCGGCGGCCTGCTCGACAACAAGCACGACGGCGTCTACGCGTGCCGGCTCTGCGAGCTGCCCCTGTTTCGCTCGCGCACGAAATTCGAGTCGGGCACCGGCTGGCCGAGCTTCGTCGAGCCCTTCGATCCCGAGCACGTCACGTCCGTGCGCGACCGGAGCTACGGGATGGAGCGCGTGGAGATCCGCTGCCGCCGTTGCGACGGCCACCTCGGTCACGTGTTCCCCGATGGCCCACCGCCGACCGGGCTGCGCTACTGCATGAACTCCGCTTCGCTCAAGTTCTTCCCGGACGGCGCCGAGCTCTCACGCGAGGTTCCGGTCACGTGAAGCTTCGCGTCGCTCAGTCGTTGCCGGCGCGTCGCCGGTAGGCGTCGACCAGATCGTACGCGCCGGTCGAGCCAGCCGCGAAGGCCTGCAGAGCCTCCTCGAGCAGACGTTCGGGCCGCCAGCGACGCGGGAGGTCATCAACGCGTTCCGGCGGTCAGACGACTCCGGAGCCGCGGAGGGGGAGGACGTCCAGGTCGTCGAGGTGGGCGATGCAGTTGAGCAGGCGCACGCGCCACGGCGCCCGGCCGTCGACGATCGTCAGCGACGTGTTCTCCCAGCGGAGCGGCACCGCCTCGCCGTCGGGGAGGACGAGATGGCGCTCGGCGAGTGATCGGCACACCAGGCCATGCGTCACGACGGCGAGGTGACCGCGGGCGGCCGCCGCCAGCTCCTGAATGCGTGCCCACGCGCGATCGACGCGCGCGTGAAACGCCGGCCACGCCTCGCCGTTCGGCGGCGCGTAGTCCGGCGCGAAGAGGTCGAACCCGAGGTCGGCGTAGGGCGTGCCGCGGACGTCGCCGAAGTTCCGCTCCTGGAGGAGCGGATCGAAGGCGAGCGGAACGCTGGTGACGTCGTGAAGACGTGTGGCGGTGGTCACGGCGCGCACGAGATCGCTCGACACGATCTGCGCGATGCCCTCGCGCGCGAGGCGACGGGCCAGCCGCTCGGCCTGGACAGCGCCGCGCTCCGAGAGCGGGCTCTCGGGGCGCTGGACGATGCGCGCGGCATTGCCCTCGGTCTCACCGTGACGGATCAGGAAGATCGACATCCCGGGTCAGTGCGTGTCGAAGACGTCCTGATACTCGCGGATCTTCTTCTGCACGGCCTCGACCTCGCCGGCCGTTGGCCGATCGGGATCGGTCGCAGCGGGCAGGCTTCCGAGCTTCATCAGGCAGGCCATGAGGAGCAGCCGGGCCTTCGTCGCCGTCAGATTCCGCCCGCCGATGAACGGCGCCGCCGGCGGCGGCACGAAGCCCTCGGCGTTGCCGCGGCCCGTGAGCACCACCGGCATTCCGGAAAACGCCGCGCGACGCATGAGGCGGGTGCGCACCGCTGAGGTCAGTCGGCCGTAGGGCGACAGGCCTTCGACCACGAACCCGGCGAGCGGGTGGGCGGTGAGATTGCGCTCGATCTGGGCGAGCAGATCGACCTCGCGTGACGGATCGTCGTCGTCATCGTCGGTCGTGTAGTTGCCGTCCTTCACGATGGTGACCTTGGGAATCGCCGACTCGAGCAGGTCGCCGCGCCGGTCCTTGATGGGCACCCGTGGCTCGCCCGTCTTCAGATGACCGCCGACGTCGGCGGGAAGCCGCGTGATGTTGACGGCGGAGAGATACGTGTGCCGTGTCGCGGGCACGTAGGTGAGGAGGGCCGGGCCTTCCCAGCCCGCCGCGCCGAGGATCCCGCCGTGACCGCCGGTGGTGACGTAGCCACCCGGACGCGCGTCGGCCTTCTGGACGTCCCGCGCCGCGAACACCTGCTGGTCCTGCACGAGCACGACGCCCGCGCGGTTGCGCCCGGCCTCGTCGGCCCACACGCGCGAGACGATGTACTCGACCGAGTCGACGATGTTCTTGTCGCCGTCGTTGCTCACCTGTCCGTGCGGACGCTGGGCGGCGTTGCCGCAGATCGGCAGCGTGGTGTCGACGAGGAGGTTGAGCCAGTACATCGCCTCCTCGATGCGCGGACTGCCCTGGGTCCAGACCGCGCCCGTGTACTTCCCCGTGGCGAGGATGCGCTGCACGGCATTGGCGATCCGCGCCAGCGCCGTCCGCGCCGGCGAGGGCCCGAGGTGATAGGGGCGATACGGAAAGAAATCGCGCCCGCGCACCTCGGCCGCGATGTCACCCTCGCCGACGTCGGTGCGAAGCTTCGCGGCGAGGCCCTTCGTGTAGCCGGACGATGGGACCACGCGGTAGAAGTCGATCTCGGCGCGCGCCGAGATGAGGTTGCCGATCCCCTTGTCGCCGACGCCGAGCCGATCGATCTCCTCGAAGAGCCGCGAACCGTCGGGATAGAAGGGCTGCCGCGCCTGCTGCTCCGGCGCCATCGGCCGAGCGCAGTCCTCCTCCCACGCGTGCCCGTCGGCCTGCCGCGCCATGTACGGCAGCGGGTACACGCCGTCGTCCGGCTGCAGCGTGATCTCGTACACCGGACGATCGTCGGCGCCGCGACGTTCTTTGTGGAACGTGCCCCTCGAATCCAGATAGCCGTCGGGTGGGCCATAGAGCTCGGCGGCGTCGCGCTCGAGGGGATGCGCGCTGAATTGCTCGACGTAGACGGTCACCGGCGCGGCCAGGCGCTGCGGGCGGAGCGGGTCGAAGCGCAGCGCGCTGCCGTCCGGGCTCGTCAGGAGCGGCAAGCCGTACTTCTCGCGGGCCTTGTTGCTGGTCACGAGCGGCGGGCTGTTCTGGATGGTGGCGTTGGACGAAGCCAGATGGGCGATTCGAGGCCTGGGCGGCATCGTCATCCTCCTCGGCGGACTAACCCTTCGGCAAGCCGAGCACGCGCTCGCCGAGGATGTTGCGCTGGATCTCGCTCGTCCCGGCCGAGATCGTGTACTGGCGCGCGGCGACCAGCCGGTTCAGCCAGCGCGGCGCGTCGGGAACGAGCTCCGAGCCGCGATTGACCAGCGCGTGCATGCCGAGCACCTCGCCGGCGGCGTCGGCGATGCGGACGCCGAGCTCGGAGCCCGAGAGCTTGAGGATCGAGCCCTCCGGCCCCGGCGGCTCCCCGCGGTTCTGGCGCGTGAGCGCGCGGAAGCGCGTGTACTTCATCGCCTCGCAGTCGATGTAGAGCTGCGCGAGCCGCTGGCGGATACGCGGATCGTCCCACGCCGTGCCGCCATCGACGGGCAACCGGCGCGCGGCCGCGAGGAGATCGCGAACCTGGCCGATCGGGTTGCGCGCGCCGGACGAGTGGCGCTCGTACATCAGCGTGGTCGTCGAGACCTTCCAGCCGCCGTTGAGCGGGCCGAGGAGCTGCCGCTTCGGCACCACGACGTCGGTGAAGAACACCTCGTTGAAATGATGGTGGCCGGTGGCGAGGACCAGTGGCCGCACGGCGATGCCCGGCGTGCTCATGTCGACGAGCAGGCACGAGATGCCGTCGTGCTTCGGCGCGCTCGGGTCGGTGCGCACGAGCAGGATGATGGCGTGCGCATACTGCGCGCCCGACGTCCACACCTTCTGGCCGTTGACCAGGAAGTGATCGCCACGGTCCTCGGCCCGCGTGGCCAGGCTCGCGAGGTCGGAGCCGGCGCCGGGCTCGGAGAATCCCTGCGCCCAGATCTCGTCGGCGTCGAGGATGCGCGGCAGGTACCGGTGTTTCTGCTCGTCGGTGCCCCAGTGGATGATCGTCGGCCCCACGAGGTTGAGGCCCATGCCCGGCAGCACGGGCGCCCGCGCCGCCGCGTACTCCTCGTCCCAGATGACGCGCTCGATGATCGACGCCGCGCGCCCCCCGTGCTCCGTCGGCCACGCGATGCCGATCCAACCCGCCTTTCGCATGGCCTTTTGCCAGGCGCAGCGGCGCTCGAAGACCTCGCGGGTGGACGCGACGCGGTCGTCGGCCGGATCGTCCACGCGAAGGTCGTGCGGCAGGTTGGCGGCCAGCCAGCCTCGGAACTCTTTGCGAAACGCTTCCTGCTCGGCCGTGTACGTGAAGTCCATGGTGGCGATCTCCGGCGCAAGTGTACCGCCGTGCGCGCTCCTCGGGTTGTGTTCGGGACCGACTCGCCGTATGACATGGCTCTGGGCCGGCCCGTCTGCTGAGCCTGTGACGAGAGGAGACACGATGAAGGTCGTCGACGCGATCGCGGAGATCTTGAAGCGGGAGCGGATCGAGTTCCTGAGCGCCTATCCCACGACCCCCATCATCGATTCGGCCGCAGCCGTCGGCATCCGGCCCGTCCTGTGCCGGCAAGAGCGGGTGGGCGTGGGTATCGCGGACGGGTTCACGCGGACCACGAACGGCCGGCGCATCGGCGTGTTCGCCATGCAGTACGGCCCCGGCGCGGAGAACGCCTTCGCGGGCGTGGCGACGGCGTTCTCGGACTCCGTGCCGATGCTGGTGCTGCCGCTCGGGCACCAGCGCGATCGCGCCGAGGTCTTTCCGCTCTTCAGCTCGGCGCGGGCCTACGCCTCCGTGACGAAGCACGTGGAGACCCTGAACCTGCCCGACCAGGTTGGTGAGGTCATGCGCCGCGCGTTCAATCTGCTGAAGATGGGCCGCCCGGGGCCGGTGATGATCGAGGTCCCCGCCGACGTCGCGGTGGCGGAGATCGGCGACGGCGCGCTGTCGTACAAGCCGGTGAAGGCCACGGCACCGGCGGGCAACGCCCGCGACGTGGAGGCGGCGGCGCGCGCGCTCCTGGCCGCCGAGCGACCGGTGATCCACGCGGGCCAGGGTGTGCTGTACGCCGAGGCGTGCGCCGAGCTCCTGGAGCTGGCCGAGCTGGTCCAGGCGCCGGTGATGACGACGCTCGAGGGCAAGGGCGCGTTTCCCGAGGACCATCCGCTCTCGCTGGGGACCGGTGGCGGCGGCGTGATGTCGGGGCCGGTGTATCACTTCCTGCCCAAGGCCGACCTCGTGTTCGGCGTCGGCTGTAGCTTCACCCGCCACGGCATGGCCACCAACATCCCGGCCGGGAAGACGATCATCCACGCCACCAACGACGAGCGCGACCTCAACAAGAACTACCCGGCCGATCATCCGATCCTCGGCGATGCGAAGCTCGTGCTGCGCCAGTTCATCGACGCCGTCAAGGATCTCCCGGGCAAGCGCGCTGCGGGGAAGGGGACGGTCGCGAGCGAGGTGCACACGGTACGCGAGGCGTGGCTGAAGGAGTGGATGCCGAAGCTGACGTCGGAGGAAGTGCCCATCACACCCTACCGGGTGATCTGGGACTTCACGCGGGCGATCGATCCCCGCGACGCCATCGTGACCCACGACTCGGGCAGCCCGCGCAATCAGATGGTGCCGTTCTATCGCGCGACCACGCCCCGCGGCTACATGGGTTGGGGCAAATCCCACGCGCTGGGAACCGGACTCGGCCTGATCATGGGCGCCAAGCTCGCCGCACCCGACAAGTTCTGCGTGAACTTCATGGGCGACGCCGCCTTCGGCATGACGGGCCTGGACTTCGAGACGGCCGTGCGCTGTGGCATCCCGATCACCACGATCGTGCTCAACAACTCCGCCATGGCCATCGAGCGTCACGCGCTCGTCGTCTCGCACGACCGCTACCGCACGCGGGATATCGGGGGCAACTACGCCGACATGGGCCGGGCCATGGGTGGTTATACCGAAAGGGTCGAGAAGCCGGCGGAGATCATCCCGGCCCTCGAGCGCGCCCGGAAGATGAACGAGGGCGGGCGAGCCGTCCTGCTGGAGTTCATCACGAGCGAGGAGATCGAGTTTTCGCACCGGCGGGCCTTCTAGCCCACAAGGTCCGCGTCGCATGGTAGGCTGCCCCGGCGCGCCGAACTCGGTGTCGGCCGCCGGGAGGCCTGGATGAACATCGCCGTTCTCGACGACTATCAGGACACGATCCGCTCGCTGGCGTGCTTCTCGAAGGTCGCCGGCCACAACGTCACGATCTGGAAGGATCACACCAAGGACGTCGACGCCCTGGCCGGGCGATTGAAGGACGCGGAAGTGCTGGCTCTCATCCGCGAGCGGACGCCGATCACGGCGCCGCTCCTCGACCGCCTCCCCGCGCTCCGTCTCATCTGCCAGGCCGGCGTCGTGCCCCACATCGATCTCGAGGCGTGCACGCGGCACGGCGTGATCGTGTCGTCGAACACCGCCGGCGGCCGGCCGTCGTACGCCACCGCCGAGCTGACCTGGGGGCTCATCATCGCGGCGTTCCGGCGCATCCCTCAGGAGATGGCCGCGCTCAAGGCCGGCCGCTGGCAGGCCTATCCCATCGGCATCGGCCTTCGCGGCAAGACGCTCGGCATCTTCGGCTACGGCAAGATCGGCGCGGTGGTCGCCGGCTACGGCAAAGCGTTCGGCATGAACGTGATCGCCTGGGGGCGTCAGACGACGCTCGACAAGGCGCGCGCCGACGGTTATCAGGTCGCCGCGAGCAGGGAAGCGTTCTTCGAACAGTCCGACGTCGTGTCGCTGCATCTGAGGCTGATTCCGGAGACGCGCGGAATCGTCACCGCCGCCGACCTCGCCCGCATGAAGCCCACGGCCCTCATCGTGAACACCAGCCGCGCCGGGCTGATCGCGCCGGGCGCGCTGGAGGCGGCGCTGCGGGCCGGC
>Ga0209761_1001027_pt1 | contig 17836 bp, 17 predicted proteins | sample GraSoi013_1_40cm_4_FD_185818 | JGI IMG/M metagenome (GOLD analysis project Ga0209761, IMG submission 185818) | Grasslands soil microbial communities from the Angelo Coastal Reserve, California, USA - Sample 09_25_2013_1_40cm (SPAdes) (version 2) | ecosystem: Environmental > Terrestrial > Soil >...
CGCGCTGCTCGGTGCCGTGATCTTCCTGCTGTGGCAGGCCGTGTACCAGTACGTCCGGGCCGTCTTCCTGGGGCAGCCGGTGGTGGTGGACGCGTGGATGATCGCGTGGTTTGCCGCGGCCGCCGCCCTGTGCGCAGCGGCCACGGCCCTCCCGCTCTGGGTCGGACTGCGGCGGATCGAGCGCTTCGAGTTCTAGCTAGAGGGGAAAGTTGAGCCCCGCCAGGACGTTGAACGACGTGTTGTCGGCAAACACGAACTTCGCTTCGAGGAATGGCTTGAAGGGACGGGCTCGCCGGCCCTCCCAGCCCGCGAACAGGTTGGCGCCGGCGTCGCTCGCACCGCTCGCATGCAGGTACGCGAACCCCGCGCCGAAATAGAACAGGCCGTACACGGTGGGCGGATGGTATTTCAGGTCCGCGTTCAGCCGAAACAGCGAGCCGGTCTGGCCCGGATAAAACTCCGCCGACGGCACGAGCGCCCAGCGCCGCCCCACCGGCAGGTTGAGCTGGCCGCCGAGGAACAGGTGGTCGACGTTGAAGTCGTAGCCGACGCGCGGGCCCACTCCAGGCCGGTCGACCATCACGGCGCGCCCACCCCGGATGCGCCGCTGCCCCTGTGCCATGGTCGCCACCACTGCCAACCCCGCGACGACGATCGCGACCCGCCCCGTGAATCCGCTCACACCGGCGCTCCACCGTTGAAGGTCGCACACTGATACGGGAGCGCGTCGCGAAAATCAAGGGCGGGCGGACGACCCGTCAGCGGATCGCCCGCCCGCGTACGGCGACCAGCTCTACTGGCAACTGAGGTGCAACTGGATGTTCCCGCCAACCAGGGTGCCCGACGCGTCGTAGCCGCTTGACAGATGGAGCTTGAAGCTGTCGTTGCGTCCGGGCTCGCCATTGTCCGCCACGTCCACCTGATAAGTGAATCCGTCCTGGCCATTCACCTGAGCGGTGCCTTCGATGTGGCGCGTCGTCGCGTCCCCTTCCTTGTAGGCCGTCACGCCGGTGCCCTTCACGTGCGGCCCGTCGGGACCGTGATCGATGTAGGTCAGATGGCCCCAGAACTGTCCCTGCTTGATCCCGCCGGCGACAGCGAAGTTGGCCTTGCCGCCGGAGGGCGTGCCCGTGATCCATCCGCCGCCGGTGGCGAAATCGGCGCCCGCACAGCCGGGTGGGGGCGGGGCCGGCTGGCAGGTGATGTCGGCGTGCGCCGAGGAAACGATCACGTCCGCGACTCCTCCAGGCACGACGCCAGGCACGACGACATGGAGCGCGTTGACGGTGATGTCTCCTGGCCCGGTGCTCGTTTGCTCGTTGATGATTACCTCCCCAACAAGCAACGGCACTTTCTGGTTGGGCGCACCCGAAATCGTGATGGTTTGGCCGTTCACGGACAGCGCCGCGATGTCCGAGGTGCCGCTCGCCGTCGCGCCGCCGTCCCTGCAGACAGCCGTGGCGCGCGCCTGCAGCAAGCCGGCCGAAATCGTATTCCCCGCGACGGTCAGTGAGAGCTCGGCCACCGACGCTTCGGAGCGGCTCGCTTTACCCTGACCCACCGTGGACGCGTGCAACACCTCCGCCGTCAACAGGTCGGGCACGCTCGCATTCAGGAGTGACGCTTCCCGAGCACCACCCTCCGGCGGCAGGGGACCGGCGTCGGCCAGTAGCACGGGGGAGAGAGTGAGCACCGTGGCCTGCAGCACCGTGGCGCGACCGCTGTAGCTTGTCGCCTGGCTGGCGGGCGAAGCGCTGACGTCCGCCAGCACGCCCGCCAGCGGCGTGTGGCGCTCGGAGCACCCGAGCGTGAGCGCCGCAACCGCGAGCAGGCCGGTGGCGAGCGCCGAATTCAGTCGAATGGCCATTGGGTGAGCCTCCTTCCTCGAGTCACAGACTCGAGCGAGCTGGGACGCTCTCCGTCGATGGCAAGGCCGGTGCCGCGATGCTCGTTCGCCACGTCGCAAGGACGCGGCGACGCCCGCGCGCATCGATGTGGGGCGGGGGGGCTAAACGGCGACGCGAATCGCGGCGCGCGGCGCTGGAAAGAAGTCGGACGAGCCTCGTCAGAGTCCGGCCGAGCGATCTGTCGGACTTTTCTGACGCCGAGGCGGCGCCGCCACGGAGCGGGGCACGAGGCGGCGCTCGATCGCGTAGCGGATGATCTCCGCATTGGTCTTGAGCTTGAGCTTGTCGAGGATTCGGCTCCGGTAGGTGCTCACCGTTTTCGGGCTCACTCCGAGCTCGGCGGCGATTTGCTTGAACGGGATTCCGGAGCCGAACCTGCACAGCACCTGGTATTCCCGGTCTGAGAGCGTCGCGTGCCGCGGCCTTCTCCCACCGCCTCTCCAGTCGGAGATGAGTCTACTGGCGAGGGACGGGCTCACGTACGATGCGCCGCGCACGACCTGCCGAATCGCGTCGATCAGCTGCTCACGCGAATGATCCTTGCCGAGGTATCCGGCGGCGCCCGTCCCCAGCAGCCGCAGGGCATCCGGCTCTCGCCCTTGCACGTTCAACACGAGCACGCGACAGCGGGCGTAGCGGCGGCGCACCTCGCGGATCAGTCCCCGCGTCTTTGGACCGCCGAGCCACGCGTCGAGCAGTATCACGTCGACTTCGTGGGGTTGCATCTGGTCCAGCACGTCCTCCGGGCTCGCCGCCTCGCCCACGACCTTCATGTCGCCGCACTGTGCGATCATGCGCTTCAGGCCTTCGCGGACGACCCAGCGGTCGTCCGCGATCAGCAGCTTGATCCTCGAGGGCGCGGGGTGGAGCGACGCGTGGGGCGACATGAACCCCCAAGCCGGATAAAGAAATGCCCCGTCGAGCCGCATGCGGGCGCAACGGGGCATGGAGTCCAAACTTCCTGGTACGCAGTCTAGGACAGCGGACGCCCCGCCGTCAAGTGCGCTGGCTTAAGCGGCGACGCGCGCCCCACACGAATGGCAGTAATGGGCGTCGTGCTCGAGCGCCGTGCCGCACCGCGCGCAATAGCCGGGCGCGGTCGCGAGGCGGCAGCCGCATTCCGAGCAGAAGACGGCATCGGATTCGGGACGAGGACCGTGGGTGGGACATGAGGGAGCAGGGAGCAGGGAGCGGGGAGCAGGAACAGCGTGAATGGGACTGCTCCCGGCTCCCTGCTCCCTGCTCTCCGCCCGCAGGGCGACGAGCGCTTCCGAGGTGTACCGGGTTTTCAAGGCGTCGTAGTCTGCATCGGAGAGCTTGCCGGTCGCGCGATCGAACTCGATCTCTTTCAGGGCGCGTAAGGCCACGGCGCGAGGACTGAAGTCGTCTTCCGGGTCCTCCCCCTCGCTCACGTTTCCCGTTTCCCGATTCGTGCTTCCCGCCATTTCGGGTCGAAAGATCGGCCGCAGCACGAAATACACGGCGCCTGCCGCGAGCAGGAACCCCACGACCAGCTCCAGGACCGTGGTCAAACCGAGAGCCGGTCGAGCTCGCCGCGCAGTCGCTCGAGCTCTTCGGGCGTGCCCGCGGCGAGGGGTCGGGCAGGAGCCGGGTCCGGCGCCGCCGTCCGCGCCCAGCGGCGCAGCACCAGCGTCAGGACCACGCCCGCCGCGATGATGAGCAAGGAGGGAACGAAGTAGCCCGCCAGGTTGAATCCGCGTTTGGGCGGCGCCATGAGGATCGCGACGCCATGCTCGCGCACGAACTGATCGATGATCTGGGGCCCCGTCATCCCCTGCGCTGCCAGGCCGACCACGTGCTGGTGCATCGCCGGGCTGACCGTGCAGGTGAAGTCCGTGGTCCGGCAGGTGTACACGTCGAGATTGCAGCCGCATGTGCAGTGGAGCTGCTTCTCGATTGCCTGGATGACGGCGTCATTATCGGCGGTGGTGACGGGCTCGAGCGGCCTGCCCGCGCGGTCCGGATCCCAGAGGCGGCCCGCGGGGCCCGTTCCGGGGAGAGAATCCGGCCCTTGCAGCGTTGCACGACGCCACGACGCTACGACGCTAAGAAAAGTCCCCGCACCGAGCGTCAGGAACTCACGCCGGTCGACGTACAACGTAGCGTCGTAGCGTCGCCTCACGGTTCTTCCCCAACCAAGCGCACCGAATATCCGGCTTGCGCTCGTTTTGCGGCCGGCGAGCCTCCCGGCCACATCACGATCAGGCCCCCGAGGGCGATGATCATCCCGCCGTACCACACCCACCACACGAGCGGGTTGATCGTGAACCGGAACACCGCCTGCTCGGTGCCGTTGACCACGCCGCCGAGGACGACGTAGAGATCCTCGCGCAGATCGCTCCGGATGCCGACCTCGCTGGACGGCTGGAACGTCGGCCGACCGAGCCCGTCCACGTGCTGGCGTTTCTCCGGAGTGAGCACGCCGAGCCGTTTGCCATCACGGCTCACCTCGAGCGTCGCCGCGGTCACCTGGCGGTTGAGTGCGTCGTACTGCGAGATCCCGAGATGCGTGAGCCGGTAGGTCCAGCCGTACGGGCTCTTGATCGACGCGGACTCACCCGGCCGCAAGCTGGCCTCGGTCTCGGTCTTGAACGCCATGCCCGCGAACGCGACAAACAGGATGACGATGCCCGTGTGCACGATGTAGCCGCCGTACCGCCGGCGGTTGCGGGCCACCAGGCGGCCGAGCGCCAGCGCATAACCCTCCCCGTACTGGCGGTGCCGGGCGCGCGCCCCGCGGGCGAACTCCTGCACGACGGTGCCCGCGACAAACCCGCCCAGCGCTATCGCCATCAGCGCGTAGAAGTCCCGCATTCCCGCGACCAGCAGGATCAAGGCGGTGAACACGCCGACGGTGCCGGGCACCGCGAACTGACGCTGCACATTCGGGATCGAGGCTCGACGCCAGGCGACGAGCGGCCCGATGCCGGTGAGCGCGAGCAGCGCGAGTCCGAGCGGGATGTTCACCTGGTTGAAGAACGGCGGTCCCACAGTCACCTTGGTCCCCTGGACCAGCTCGGACAGGATCGGAAACAGGGTGCCCCACAGCACGGAGAAGGCGATCCCGATGAAGAGCAGGTTGTTGAACAGGAAGCTCGCCTCGCGGCTCACCATCGACTCGAGGCGCGCCTCGGCCGTGAGCAGCGGCAGCCGGCTCGTGTACAGCGCGAAGCTCGCCGTCCCCGCCACGATCAGGAACGCGAGGAAGAAATACCCGACGCTCGACTGGGTGAACGAGTGCACGCTCGAGATCACACCGGACCGCGTGATGAACGTGCCGAAGATCGACAGGAGCCACGACCCGATGATCAGGGCCAGGTTCCACTTTTTCAACATGCCGCGCTTTTCCTGGATCATCACCGAGTGGAGGAACGCGGTCATGGTGAGCCAGGGCAGGAGCGATGCGTTCTCCACCGGGTCCCACGCCCAGTAGCCGCCCCACCCGAGCTCGACGTAGGCCCACCACATGCCGAGACAGATCCCGATCGAGAGAAACAGCCACGACAACAGCGTCCACTTGCGAATCGCGACCAGCCAGTCGGTGTCGAGCCGCTTGGAGAGCAGCGCGGCGATCGCGAACGCGAACGGGATGGTGATCGAGATGTAGCCGAGGTACAGCATCGGCGGGTGGAACACCATGCCGGGGTTCTGGAGCTGCGGGTTGAGGCCGTTTCCGTCGAGCGGCGTGTACGGCAGTCGCTGGAACGGGTTCGCGTGCCCGAACAGCATGACCGAAACGAAGAAGGCCGCGACGAGCGACACGACGCCCGCCACGTAGGGGAGGAGCTCGCGATGGTGGCGCGGCGTGAGCACCAGCGCGAGCGATCCGAACACCGACAACACCGTGGCCCAGAAGAGGAGGCTGCCCTTTTGACCTGCGTACAGGGCCGACCAGGTGTAGAAGATCGGCAGATTCCGGCTGGTGTAGGCGGCGACGTACTCGACGTTGAAGTCGTGCTGGAACAGCGCCCATTCGAGCGAGACCACGGCAACGAGGAGTGCGCCGCACATCGCGAACACGGCGTGGCGGGCGCTGTGGGCGAGGTCGGCCCGACCGTTGAGTCCCCCCACGAATCCCGCGAGCGCCCCCCAGACCCCCACGAGCAGGGCGAGCCACAGGGCCAACGTGCCGAGCAGCGTCATCTACGCTTTCGGCACCGCTTCGTAGCGCGACCCGCACTTGGCGAGCACGTTCGTCGCGTAAATCACGCCGTCCCGCTTGAGCCGACCCTCGACGACGACGTCCACACTGTCGGTGAACGTATCGGGCGGCAGGCCGTGAAACACGACCGGATAGCGGGCGCTACCGTCGGTCACCTGGAAGCGCAGCGTCTGGGTGGCGACGTCCTTGGACACGGTGCCCGGCACCACGCGGGCCCCGACCTTCATGCCGACCTCATAAAAGGAAGGGTCGACCGCGATCTTCTGCGTCAGCTCCGTCGGCGTCAGGAAGTACTGGCCCGTCTGCTTCACGCCCGATGCCATGAGGTAGCCGACCGAGCCGACGATCAGCACGGCGCCGATGGCGAACTTCGTTCCCGCGTTCATACGCTCAATTATACCTCCCCGCGCCGCGCCTGCTCCAACGCCCAGCGCACCGCCTCTTCCGGCCGCTCGACCCGCGGAATGTCCACGCTCGGCACGAAGGAATCGTGAAGGCCCACCACGGGCGTCTCGATGCGGCGCGCCAGGGCGATTTCCGAGAGCGTGCCCCAACCCCCCCCGATGGCGATCACGGCCCCAGCCGCGCGCACGATCAGGGCGTTGCGCATCTCGCCCATTCCCGTCGCGAGCGCGACATCGATGTCCGGATTCGCTTCGGCCGGATCGCTCCCCGGGAGAATGCCGACGGTGAGCCCGCCGGCCTGCTTCGCGCCGCGCGCCGCCGCGGCCATCACGCCGCCGAGCCCGCCGCACAGCAGCACCGCTCCCCGCCCGGCCAAGAGCCGCCCGACGGCGGCCGCCCACTCGGCTTCCTGCGGGGTGCACGTGGCGCCTCCCACCACGGCGACGAGGGGGCCCCTCACCGGCGTCCCCCCCCGTCCCCGAACGGCGGCTGCTCGAGACCGCGGTCGGTCACGAACCCGCTCACGTAGCGCGCCGGCGTGACGTCGAAGGCGGGATTGAGCGCGGCGGCGGCCGCCGGCGCGACCGGCCGCCCCGCCACCGTCTTGACCTCCTCCGGGCCGCGCTGCTCGATCGGTATGCCATCGCCGTCGGCGAGCGCAGGATCGATCGTCGTGGAGGGCGCGGCGCAGTAGAACGGCACACCGTGATGCAGGGCGAGCACGGCGAGCGAGTAGGTGCCGATCTTGTTGGCGAAGTCGCCGTTCGCCGCGATGCAGTCGGCACCCACGATCACGAGGTCCACCCGGGCCTGGCGCATCAGCGACCCGGCGACGGCGTCCGCGATCACGGTGCAGGGGATCCCGGCATGCACGAGCTCCCAGGCCGTGAGCCGGGCGCCCTGGAGCACGGGCCGCGTTTCGTCGACGAAAACGTGCAGCCGTCGCCCCGCTTCGTGAGCGAGATAGATGGGCGCGAGCGCGGTCCCGATCCCGCCGGTGGCGAGCGCTCCGGCATTGCAATGGGTGAGCACCTTCGCGCCGTCCGGGAGGAGCGGCAACCCCGCCTCGCCGATCCGCCGGCACATGGCACGGTCTTCCTCCCAGATGGCCGTCGCCTCGCCCTGGAGGCGCTCCCAGACCGCCGCCCCTCCCCAGCTGGCTGGCGTCTCCCTCGCGACCCGCGCCATCCGGTCGAGCGCCCAGCGCAGGTTCACGGCGGTGGGCCGCGTGGCCCCAAGCAGTCGCACCAGCTCGTCGACCCGGACCAGCAAGCGATCGCGCGGCGCCGCCCGCAGCTCCCGCGTTCCCGCGACGAGGCCCATCGCGGCCGCGATCCCGATGAGCGGCGCGCCGCGCAGCTGCAGCGTGCGGATCGCTTCCGCCACGGCTTCCCCACTCTCCAGGTCGCGCTCGATCTTCGCCTCGGGCAGCGCGCGCTGGTCCACGATGCGGACGGCGCCGGAGGGAGACCAGGCGATAGCTTGGACGGGCATGAAGATGAACCTAATGCGGAGTGCGGAATGCGGAATGCGGAATTGCAATGGAGGTTCGCTCAGCAGCCCGAGCTTCCATTTACATTCCGCATTCCGAATTCCGCATTCCGCATTCCGCATTCCACATTCTCGGGTTAGGATTGTCGCCATGAGCTACCAAACTCTCCTCTTCGACATCAAAGACGGCGCCGCGTTTATCACGATCAACCGCCCCGACAAGCTGAACGCCCTGAACGACCAGGTGGTGGACGAGCTGGCCGACGCGGCGGAGCGCGTGGCCACCGAGCACGCGATCAAGGGTGCGATCCTCTCGGGCGCGGGGCCGAAGGCGTTCGTGGCGGGGGCGGACATCGGGGACCTCGCGAAGCAGGGCCCGTTCGACGGGAAGGCCCGGGCGCTGCGCGGCCAGGCGATGCTGCGGCGCTTCGAGACCTGCGGCAAGCCCGTCATCGCCGCGGTGAACGGCTACGCGCTGGGCGGTGGCTGCGAGCTCGCCATGGCCTGTCATCTGCGGATCGCGAGCGATGCCGCGAAGTTCGGCCAACCAGAGGTCAAGCTCGGCATCGCCCCGGGGTATGGCGGCACGCAGCGACTGCCGCGGCTGGTCGGCAAGGGTAACGCGCTCCGCTTGATCCTCACCGGCGACATGATCGACGCCCACGAAGCCCACCGCATCGGCCTGGTGAACGAGGTGGTTCCGGCGGCGGACCTGCTTGCGACCGCGGAACGGACGCTGCGGGGTATCCTCGCGATGGGCCCCCTGGCGGTGCGTCTCGCCCTGGAGGCGGTGGACCAGGGGCTGGAGATGACGCTGGACGAGGGATTGCTGCTCGAAGCCAATCACTTCGGCCTCCTCGCCGCGACCGAGGACATGAAGGAAGGGTTGACGGCGTTCCTCGAGAAGCGGCCTCCGCGCTTCCGCGGCCGATGAGAGTAAGTCTTGCCACGACAATAACTTCTGGGTATTTTTAGTGGGTTATCTGGGGCACTCGCGGCGCCGCCGCGCTGCGCCACGGGGTACCCCGTGGCGCTTCTTGTAGGGGGGGACCCATGGCCGAACCGAGGCGCAGAGGGGGGAAGCCGACGGCGGTGGGGGAGGCATTACGGGGCTATCTCGCCAAGGCGGGGCTCGCTACGCGGCTCGCGCAGGCGCAGGTGATTCCCGACTGGCCCGGGTTGGTCGGCCCGCAGATCGCCCGAGTCACGGCGCCCGAGAGCGTGACCCCCGACGGGACGCTGTTCGTGCGCGTCGCGACGAGCCCCTGGATGACCGAGCTGCAGCTCATGGGGCCGCAGATCATGGCGGCGATCAACGTCGGCCGCGGCGCCGGTCGGATCAAGACGATCCGCTGGCTTCTCTCACAGTAGAGCGTTATGCCGAAGGCAAAACCGCGCGCAGCGAAGGACAAGGGTAACGGCGACTACCAGGCCGATGCGATCCAGGTCCTGAAGGGCCTGGAAGCGGTGCGGCGCCGCCCCGCGATGTACATCGGATCGGTCTCCGGACGGGGGCTGCACCACCTCGTGTACGAAGTGGTGGACAACTCGGTCGACGAGGCGCTCGCCGGCTACAGCACCCAGATCGACGTCACCATCCACGCCGACAACGCCATCACGGTGGTCGACAACGGCCGCGGCATTCCGGTCGACATCCACAAGACCGAGAAGAAGCCCGGGGTCGAGGTAGCGCTCACGGTGCTTCACGCCGGAGGCAAGTTCGACAAGAGCACCTACAAAGTGTCCGGCGGATTGCACGGCGTCGGCGTGTCGGTGGTGAACGCGCTGTCGGAGAAGCTCGAGGTGTGGGTGGACCGCGACGGCAAGCGGCACCACATGGCGTTCGAGCGGGGCGAGACCAAGAAGAAGCTAGAGGTCATCGGCAAGGCAAAGGGCACAGGCACAACCGTTTGGTTCAAGCCCGACACCGAGATTTTCACGGAGACGCGCTTCGACTACGCCACCCTGGCGAACCGGCTGCGCGAGCTCGCCTTCCTGAACAAGGCCCTCACGATCACGCTCAAGGACGAGCGCAAGGGACAGGCGAAGCAGGAGACGTTCTTCTACAAGGGGGGGCTGGCCGAGTTCGTGAAGTACCTGCTCGGCAACCGGAAGGCACTCCACCCCAAGCCGATCACGTTCGAGACGACGCGGGAAGGGGTGGAGGTCGAGGGCGCGGTGCAGTACGACGACGGCTACAACGACAACACGTTCTCGTTCGTCAACAACATCAACACCCACGAAGGCGGCACGCACCTCACCGGCTTCCGCGCGGCACTCACCCGCACCATCAACGAGTGGGCGAAGAAGGACGGTATCCTCAAGAAGGAAGAGTTCACCCTCACGGGGGACGACATTCGTGAGGGCCTGACCGCGGTGCTGCACGTCAAGGTGAAGGATCCGCAGTTCGAGGGGCAGACCAAGACCAAGCTCGGCAACTCCGAGGTCGAGGGGATTGTGAAGAGCGTAGTCAACGACGCCCTGGGCGGATTCTTCGACAAGAGCCCGAGCGTGGCGCGCACCATCATCGCCAAAGCGGTGAGCGCGGCGCGGGCGCGCGAGGCGGCGCGCAAAGCGCGCGAGCTGGTCCGCAAGAAGAGCGGCCTCGAGGGCGGGCTCTTGCCCGGGAAGCTGGCCGACTGCTCCGTCTCGGACCCCAAGCTCACGGAGCTGTATCTCGTCGAAGGCGATTCCGCCGGCGGTTCGGCCAAGCAGGGCCGGGACCGCAGCTTCCAGGCGATCCTTCCGCTGCGGGGCAAGATCCTCAACGTGCAGAAGGCTCGGATCGACAAAATCCTCTCAAACGAGGAGATCCGCACGATCATCACGGCGATCGGCACGGGCGTGGGGGAGGATTTCAAGCTCGACGACGCGCGCTACCACAAGATCATCATCATGACCGACGCCGACGTGGACGGCGCCCACATCCGCACCCTGCTGCTCACGTTCTTCTACAAGGAGATGAAGTTCCTGATCGACGCCGGGTACATCTACATCGCGCAGCCGCCGCTGTATCGCGTCGCCAAGGGCAAGGAAGAGTTCTACGCCTACGACCAGAAGGAGCGCGACGCCTACGTGAAGCGGCTCACGAACGGCGAGGCCGGAGCGAGCCACGGGAACACCCTGATCCAGCGGTACAAAGGGCTCGGGGAAATGAATCCCGACCAATTGCGCAACACCACGATGGATCCGGCGCGCCGCACGCTCCTCAAGGTGACCATGGAAGACGCGTTCGAGGCGTCGCAGTTGTTCGAAACGCTGATGGGCGACGAAGTCGAGCCACGGAGGAAGTTCATCGAGGAAAACGCGAAGTTCGTGCGAAACCTCGACATCTAGCGCTTCAGCTCTTCGACGCCGTCCCTCGTCACCCGATGTGAGATCAGCGGCAGGGGCTTGTCGGCCAGCTTGTCGCCGATCACGATCGCCTGCTCCAGCGCCTCGAAGCCGAGCTTGATCCCCGCCGGATCCCTCGCGAACACCGAGGCGATCGGCTCCCCCGCCGGGATCTTGTCGCCGGGCTTCACCGTGATGACGAACCCGACCGTGGGATCCACCGCGTCTTCGACGGCGAGACGCCCGCCCCCCATCGCGACGACGGCCCGGCCGATGATCTTCGGCTCCACGCGCTGGACCACGCCCGTGCGGGGCGCGTTGTAGACCTCCACCTCCTGCGCTTGCGGGAGCACCGACGCATCCTCGACGACCTTGGAGTTGCCACCCTGCGCCTCGATCACCCGCTCGAACTTCTCGGCGGCGAGCCCCGACCCGAGGGCGTTCTCGAGGCGCTGACGCGCCTTCTTGGACGTCTTCTCCACGCCGGCCGCGAGCAGCATCTCGACGCCCAGCGCGTAGGTCACCTCCATCAGATCCGCCGGCCCCTCGCCACGCAGCGCGAGGATCGCCTCCTCGGTTTCGAGGGCGTTGCCGCAGGCACGCCCGAGCGGGCGGTCCATGGCGCTGAGGAGCGCGACGGTGGGGCAGCCGCGGTCCTCGCCGAGCGCGATCATCGTCTCCGCGAGCTCGAGACTCTGCTTGAGCGTCGGGAGGAACGCGCCGCTGCCGCGCTTCACGTCGAGGACGAGCGCGTTCAGCCCCTCGGCGAGCTTCTTGGACATGATGCTGGCGGCGATCAGCGGAATCGCGGCGACCGTGCCCGTCACGTCCCGCAGCGCGTACAACCGGCGGTCGGCGGGGGCAATCTCGGGCGTTTGCCCGATCATCGCGCAGCCGAGTTTCATCACCTGCGCCCTGGCCTCCGCGAGCGAGAGTCCCGTGCGGAACCCGGGGATCGCCTCGAGCTTGTCGAGGGTGCCGCCGGTGTGGCCGAGCCCGCGTCCCGACATCATCGGCACCGCCACACCGCACGCGGCGACGAGCGGTGCGAGTACCAGCGACACCTTGTCGCCCACGCCGCCGGTCGAGTGCTTGTCGACGCGCGGTGTCGCCCACGCGTCGAACGTGAGCCGCTGGCCCGAGGCGAGCATCGCGTCCGTGAGGGCGGCGAGCTCCTGGCGCTCGAGCCCGCGGAGCAGCACCGCCATGAGCAGCGCCGACATCTGGTAGTCGGGGACGCGGTCGGCCGTGTACGCCGCGACCAGGGCGGACCACTCCTCCGGCGTGAGCGCGCCGCCGTCGCGCTTGCGCTCGATGAGGGGCACGACCAACATTACCGCCCTCCCTTTTCGCGGAGTCTGCGATGCGCGGTCCCGGGTCCCTGCTGATCTGCCTCGCCGTTCCTGCGCTGCTCGCCGGCCAGGCGCAGCCCACGGTGGCGGAGCACATCGCGCTCGGTGACAGCGCGCACGCGGCCCTCGCGCCGCAGCAGGCCCTGGGACACTATCGCGCCGCGCTCGCCCGCGATTCGATCAACTACGCCGCGCTGTGGAAAGCGGGGCGCGAGGCCGTGGACATCGCGAAGCAAATCGCCGGCAAGGACGACTCCTCGAAGCAGGTCCGCGACAGCCTCTACACCCTGGCGCGGGCGTACGGCGAGGCCGCGGTGCGCGTGAACCCGAACGGGGCGGACGGGCACTTCACGGTCGCCCAGGCGCTGGGCCGGCTGTCGCGCACCAAGGGCGGCAAGGAGCGCGTCCGCTTTGCCAAGCTCATTTACGACGAGGGCATGAAAGCCCTCGAGCTCGACTCGACGCACGACGGCGCGAATCACCTGCTCGGAGCGTGGCATGCCGAAGTCAAACGGCTGTCGGGGTTCCAGAAGTTCTTCGCCAAGGCGCTGTTCGGTGGCGGGTTTCTGGACAAGGGCAACTGGGAGGACGCCCAGCGGTACCTCGAGCGGGCCGTGGCCTTGAAGCCGCAGAATATTTTCCACCGCCTCGAGCTCGGGGAGGTATACGTCGACGTCGGCAAGTACTCCAAGGCGCGCGAGCAGTTCACCGCGATCGACCCCCTACCGATCGCCGACGTGCTCGACCACGAATACAAGCGGGAAGCCAAGCAGATCCTCGACGACATCAAGGGCGAGAAAGACGAGACCTAGCGCCGGCCCATCAGGCGCTCGATCTCGGCCGTGGTCTTGGGCGCCTTGGCGGAGAGCCACTCCGCCCCGGTCGCGGTCACGAGCACGTCGTCCTCGATCCGCACGCCGAGGCCCTCCTCCGCCAGGTAGATGCCGGGCTCGATCGTGAAGACCATCCCCGGCTTGAGCGGCGTGCTGTAGTCGCCCACGTCGTGCACGTCCATGCCCAACCAGTGCGACAGGCCGTGAATGAAATAGGCATCACACGTCCCCGCGCCGCACAGCGTGCCCGAATGCGCGCGCATGTAGTCGCGCGCGATCCGGCCGAGCTGCGCGATGGTCGCGCCGGGACGGGTGGAGTCGAATGCCGCCTGCTGGGTCGACAACACGAGGTCGTAGATCGCCTTCTGGCGCGGCGTGAACTTCCCGTTCACAGGGAAGGTGCGCGTCACGTCGGCGGTGTACTGTCCCCATTCCGCGCCGGCGTCCACGACGATCAGGTCGCCGTCCCGCGTCTGGCGCCGGTTGACGTCGTAGTGGAGCGTGGTGCTGTTGGGACCGCTGCCTACGATCGACGGATAGCCGACGCGATCCGCGCCGTTCCTGCGGAACTCCGCCTCGACGGCGGCCTCGATCTCGTACTCCCAGGCGCCCGGCCGGGCCGCCTGCATCGCGGCGACGTGCCCGAGCACCGAGATGTCGATCGCCTTTCGCATGCGGGCGAGCTCGTCGGCGTCCTTCACCAGCCGCAGCGAGTCCACGACGGGACGCAGGTTGCGCACGTCGCGCCCCACGAAGACGAGGTCGCGAAGCCGCGGCTCGTCGCGGGTCGCCTGGTCGAGGGGCACGTAGAGGGGGCCGCGCACGCGGGCCAGGAGGGCCGCGAGCACCGGATCGAGCGAGTCCGTGGGGAGGACGCGCGCGATGCCCGTGAGGCGGGCCGCCGTGCTGTCCGGCCCGAGGCGCAGGCCGGTCCACCGCTCCTGGAACGGGTTGCGCGGCGGCAGGAACAGCACAGTCTCCGTGGCGCCGCCGCCCGCGACCAGGAGGAGCCACGCGTCCTGGGTCTCGAGCTCCGTGAGGTAGAAGAACGTGTTGCTCTGGCGGAAGTCGTTGTCCTGGAGGTAGTCGCGCTCGAGCTCGCGCTCGTGGGCGGCGGGCACCAGCACGACGCCACGGCCGATGCGGGCCAGCAGCGCGCGCCGCCGGGCGGCCACGCTCGCCGTGTCGACGGGGCGGCCCATGCCCGGCAACTCCGGCACCGGCGTCCAGGCGCCGAGCGGCGGCGCGGGACTCGCGCGGCCCTGCGCGGCGAGCGTGGGCACGACGACGCCAGCAACGAGGATGAGCATTCGCATGGGCTCCGAAGCTATCGCGCGCGCGCGCGCGCGGCAACTTGACGCCGCCTCCGCCGGGGACGCAAACTACGCCATGACTTTCCTGTCCGCTCTCGAGGCGCGCGTTGCCGAGCTCGAGCGCGAGCGCAAGCATCTGCTCGCCGTCATCGAGATCCTCAAGGAAGTCTCCACGTCGCTCCACTTCATCGACATTCTCCAGGCCATCGCCCGCAAGCTCGGCGAGGCGTTCGGGCTGGACCGCTGTTCGATCTTTCTCGCCGAGCGCGGCGGCCGGTCCGTGCGACTGGTCGCCTCCTATGAGGACCCGACCATTCGGAACTACGTGGTGGACCTCGAGCGCTACCCGGAGCTGAAGCGCGCGATGCAAGGGGGCGAGACGGTGTTCATCCCCGACGTGGCCACCGATCCGAGTTTGAAACATGTCAAGAGCGAGCTCCTCAGCCGTCGCGTGAAGTCCATCACGGTAGTGCCGATCACGTGGCGGGGGGTGGCGATCGGGGCGATCTTCCTGCGCACCTTCCGCGACGGCCCGATGTTCTCCGACGAGGACGTGCGATTCGTGCAGGTGGTCGCCGCGATCACCGCGCAGGCGCTCCGCAACGCCCACCGTTACGAGCACCTGGCCCAGCGCCAGCAAGAGACTCGCGAAACGATGCGGCGCATGGAGCTCGAGCGGGTGGCGCTGCTGTCGTTCTTGCGCCGCCTGCTCGCGGCGTTCGGCGAGCGCGAGGGCGCGTGGGCCGAAGGGCTCCTGCCGCGGGCCTCGGCCGACGAGCTCGACCGGCTGGTCGGCGTCGCGATGGCGGTCATGCAAGAGGAAGCCAAAGGTCGGTGACGGGTCCTGCCGCACGAGCCGCCGAGCTGCGGCGGCTCCTCGAGCGCGCCAACTACGCCTACTACGTGCTCGACAAGCCGGAGCTGTCCGACGCCGAGTACGACCGCCTGTTCCGCGAGCTGCAGGCGCTCGAGGCCAAGCATCCCGAGCTCCGCACGCCCGACAGCCCCACGCACCGCGTCGGCGCGGAGCCCGCGACGGCGTTCAGGAAGCACCGCCACCTCGTGCCGATGCTGTCGCTCGCCAACGCCTTCAATGAGGCGGAGCTGGCCGAATGGGAGAATCGCAACGCCCGGCTCGTCCCGGAGGTCCGCACGGCGGGCTATACCCTCGAAGTGAAGATCGACGGCGCCGCCGTGAGTCTCACCTACGAGAAGGGGGTGCTCGTCGTCGGCGCGACGCGCGGGAACGGCCTGGTCGGCGAAGACGTCACCGCCAACCTCCGCACGGTAGTGGACGTTCCGCTGCGGCTCCGGGGCAAGGGCTGGCCCCAGCGGATGGAGGTGCGTGGCGAGGTGTATTTCTCCAAGTCGCGTTTCGCGCAGCTCAACCACGAGCGCGACCAGGCGGGCGAGCCCACGTTCGCCAACCCGCGCAACGCCGCCGCGGGATCGCTGCGCCAGCTCGACCCCAAGATCACCCGCAGCCGCGGCCTGCGGATCTTCTGCTTTCACGTCGAAGCGCCGGGCCAGAAGCTCCCCGTCGCGACGCAGCACGAGCTGCTCGAGCAGCTCACCGCGTGGGGATTCCCGGTCGAAACGCATCACGCCCTCGTGCCCGATCTCCCGCGCGCCAACGCGGCAATCGCCACGCTCGAGCAGGCCCTCCCCACCCTGGACTATGGCGCCGACGGCGTCGTGGTGAAGGTCAACCCGCTGAGGCTGCACGCCGAGCTCGGCACCGTGGGCAACCGCGAGCCACGCTGGGCCGTCGCCCGCAAGTTCGCGCCCGAAGTCCAAATCACGAAGCTCAAGGAGATCCGGATCAACGTGGGACGCACCGGCGCGCTCAACCCGTACGCCGTGCTCGAGCCCGTGGAGATCGGGGGCGTCACCGTCACCACCGCCACGCTCCACAACTTCGACCTGATCGAGGCGAAGGACATTCGCGAGGGCGATTGGGTGGAAGTCACCCGGGCGGGAGAGGTCATCCCGCAGGTGCTCGGGCCCGTGCGCGAGCGCCGCACCGGGAAGGAGCGGAAGTTCAAGCGCCCGGAGCGCTGCCCGGTGTGCCACTCCAAGGTCGAGTACCCGTCGGACGAGGTGATGGCGTACTGCTCCAACGTCTCGTGCCCCGGACGGATCCTCGAGAGCATCGTCCACTTCGCCGCCGTGATGGACATCCGGGGCCTGGGGTACGAGCGGGTGCGCGCGCTGCTCGACGCCAAGCTCATCAAAGACGTCGCCGATCTGTACGAGCTGACGCCGATGCAGCTGCTCGCGCTGGAGGGGTTCGCGGAAAAGTCGGCCCAGCAGCTCGTAGACGCGATCCAGGCGTCCAAGCAGCAGCCGCTTTCGACGCTGCTGAATGCGCTGGGGCTCCGTCACGTGGGCGCGCAGGTGGCGAAGCTCCTCGCCCGCCACTTCGGCACCATGAAGGCGCTCCGTAACGCCTCGGTGGACGAGATCAGCAACATCCGCGGCGTCGGGATGGCGATCGCCGAAGCCGTGGCGGGATTCTTCGACGAGACCAAAAACCGCAAGCTGCTCGACCGCCTCGAGAAGCTCGGGCTCACCTTCACGGAGCCGACCGCCGCCGAGGGGAAGGGCCCGCTCGCCGGACAGACCTACGTGGTGACGGGCACCCTCCCGTCACTCTCCCGCGCGAAGGCGGCCGAGCTGATCGAGGCCGCGGGCGGGCACGTGGCCGACAGCGTCTCGAAGAAAACCACGGCCCTGGTAGTCGGTGCGGACGCGGGGTCGAAGCTCGAGCGGGCCAAGGCGCTCGCCATCCCCATCATCGACGAGGCGGAACTCTTGCGCCGCGCACGGGCCAAACCCTAAGTTGGCGTCCCAGATGAGCGCCCCCCCGTCCATCGCCGCCGCGACCGAAGCGCTCACGATCGGCCGCGCCGCGCTGCGGCAGCTCCACGACAGCCTGCTCCGCGACGCGCCCGACGCCGCCGTCTCCATCCTCCAGGAGGTCGGGTTCGCCGCCGGCGGGGGCGTATTTCAGGCGTTT
>Ga0209761_1001030_pt1 | contig 17812 bp, 16 predicted proteins | sample GraSoi013_1_40cm_4_FD_185818 | JGI IMG/M metagenome (GOLD analysis project Ga0209761, IMG submission 185818) | Grasslands soil microbial communities from the Angelo Coastal Reserve, California, USA - Sample 09_25_2013_1_40cm (SPAdes) (version 2) | ecosystem: Environmental > Terrestrial > Soil >...
GCGGGCGTTAACCGCGGCGGCTTGCGATGATGGGTTCCCTGCTCGTACGCGTACGCGAGCTTGAAGAGCGTCGGCTCGGCAAACGCGCGCGCCATGAACTCCAGTCCGACGGGAAGGCCGCCGGCTGAGAATCCGGCGGGCACCGTCATGGCCGGAAAGCCGATAGCAGGCGCCAGACGACGATTGTTGCCGGGGCCGGTACTGTCCACCACCGTGCGCGTCATGGCGTCGGGTGGAATGATCACGGGCGGGTGGTCGAACGTCGCGTAGACGAACGCATCGAGCCGATCATCAGCCATCGCCCTGAGCACCGCCTCACGCAGCGCTTCTTTCATTTTCAGCAGCTGCAGATACCCCGGTTCGTCGGTGGTGTGACCGACGACGCCCATCAGCACCCGCGTGCGCGACGGCACGACCTGGCCGGACAACAGAATCTCGCGCAGCGTCTTCACCGGCGCGTTCGGATGCTGGGCGAGGTACTGATCGGTCGCGGCTTCCGTCTCGAAGACGTTGCCGTCGTACACCTTCAGCGTACGGCCGGTCAGATCGGGGATGGTGACGGGATCGACGATCTCGGCGCCCAGCTTCTTCAAATCGCCGATCGCACGATCGACCACGACTCTCACCGACTTGTAGTCGGCGGACGAAGGATCGGTCCTCGTGTCGATGGCTCGAATGACGCCGATCCGCGCGCCCTTCAAACCGTCGGCGGACAGAAACTGCGTGTACGACGGTGGCATCTGTCCGACGGCATACGCGGTGACGGGATCGTTCGCGTCGTAGCCGGCGATGACGTCGAGGAGAATCGCGGCATCTCTGACCGAGCGGGTGATCGGACCGAGCGTATCAGTCGTCGGCCGTGCCGGCATCATGCCGAACCGGCTGACGAGCGGCAGCGTCGGCCGCAGTCCGACGAGATTGTTCACGGCGGCAGGCCCGCGGATCGATCCGCCGGTGTCCTCGCCGATGCCGGCCGTCGCAAAGTTCGCCGCGACGCCGGAGCCGGTACCGCCCGACGAGCCGCTTGCCGCGCGAACGGGATCGTAGGCGTTTCGCACGATGCCGAATGCCGATCCGATGAATCCCGACGCGTACTCGCCCATCGTCGTCTTGCCGAGGATGACCGCGCCGGCCTTCTTCAGCTTCGTGATGATCGTCGCGTCGCGCTGCGGGATGAAATCCTTGAACACCGCGGATCCGTACGTCGTCGGCATGTCGCTCGTTTCGACCTGATCCTTGACGAGCACGGGAACGCAGTGCAGCGGACCGACGGGACCGGATGCCGCGAACGCGGCGTCGAGCCGTTCGGCGTCCTGCAGCGCACGCCGGTTGACGGTCTGAACCGCGTTGAGTGCCGGCCCGGATTTGTTGTACGCATCGATGCGCTTGATGTAGAGATCGACGAGCGCGCGGCACGTGATGCGCTTCGAGGCAAGCGCCGCGCGCACGTCGTCGATGCTCGCTTCGAGCAGGTGAAATGGCGCGGGCTGCGGCCGCATACCCGCGAGCCCGATCGCGAGCGCGAGCACGAGGCCGCGGCTCATGATCGGCTGTAGCCCTGCGCCGCCATGCGCTTCCCGCTCATTTCGTAGGCGCCGGCGGGCAGGTCGTGGACGCCCGTGGCGTCGATCCAGGCGTTGTAGAACTTGAACAGCGCGCAGACGGTGATGGCATCGTAGATCGCCTCATCGCTCCATCCGGCGGCCCTGACCCGATCCACGTCCTCGCGCCGAATCTGATTCGACTGCGCGTTCATCTTCTCGATGAAGGCGAAGAGCGCCTTCTGCGCGTCGTCGATCGGCGCCGTGCGATAGTCCTCGAGCACGGCGTCGACGAGCGCGCGATCGCCCAGCAGCTCCGCCGCGACCGCGGCGTGCGAGCCGATTCAAAACGGGCAGTCATTGCGCCGCGACGTGAATGCCGCGATCAGCTCGCGTTGACCGGCAGAAAGGGGCGACGATCCGCGCATCACGCCCTGCGTGAACTCCGCGAGGTGCTTCGTGCGCTCGGTCTTGAACGCGAACAGATGCATGATCTGCGGCACCGGAAGACCCGCGCCGCGCATCTGCCGGATCGCGTCCGACCACGGGCCATCGCCCTGGCGGCCCTCCACCTCCGGCAAGTACATCGATTCCATGTGATGGACTCCTGAATGAGCGTCGAGAGGGAGATGTTACTGCACGAACGTGCTGACGTCGGCAATTCTGCGCGTGAAGCAGCCGTCAATCGCAGACCGTGTTGCGCTCGTCCTCAGATCGAGCCGGCTCAACGTCGTCGGCGCGCCTGGCGTCACGCGCCGATCGATGATCAGCGCGTGGCCTTGGTCGGCAAACGATCGGTAGGCAGTCACCGACCCGAGCGCGCTGAGGCGTCCGACCAGGAGATCGTCGAACCCGCCCGGCACATCGTCATACCGAAAGCCGAGATACAACAGGACGCGCGGCGCGTCCGCGACCGACTCGGTCAGCTCATCGCGCCGGCACTTCGGTCCCTCAGGCTCGTACGCCACTTCGACGATGTGCTGACCGTCGAGGCCGGCGTACCACCAAATCGCGGGCGTGCCGTAATGCGTCGTCATCCAAATATCGCCCGGCTGCGTGCGGACGTTCAGCCACTGCACGGCCGATCGATCGTCGTGGCCGCGATTCTCGTTGCGCGCTTGCGCGCGGACGATCGCCGCGCGAAGGCCGCGCACGACGACGTCGCCGCAGATCACAATCGCGACGCACAGCCCGACAACTGCCGCGATGGGACGGCCTAAAGACCGTCTCGAATTCAAAAACATCCACGCCGCGTCGGCGAGAAATGCGACGCCGACGTAGAGCGCCGGCACAATCCACAACGTGAGCCGCTCGTAAAACGGGACGAGACCTAACGCCGCGAGCAGCATGGCGGACAGCGGCACCGTGGCGAAGAACACCGCAACTCGTCGATGCGTCGCCGCGCCGGCGATGAAGCCGGCGCCGGCTGCCAGCCACAAGAAGACGCCGAAGCGCGTGCTGCCCGGCTTCACACCGAATGCGGCCAGTTGCGTGCCGAACCAGTGCAGTACGCCCCATACGCCCGCCGAGGAGGGCGGAAGCGCGAACGCCCACACGCGTTGAAGGTACGCGGACGACGAGGCGTGCCGCAACACGAACGCGTAATTCAGCGCGAACGACGCGAGCCACACGAGTCCAAACGCCGAGAAGCGGACCAGCGATCGCCATCCGTCACGCCGCGCGATCATCGCCACGAGCATCAGCGCGCACGCCGGCGTCACGAACAGCGCGCCGTTGGCGAACCACTGCGCGATCGCGGCGACGATCCAGAAGACGGCAGGCCTAAGCGTGCGTTTCACAATTAGGAATGTGGAATTCGGAATGAGGAATTCGCGCCACGAATTCTGAATTCCAAATTCCGCATTCTTAATTTCGCACTCTTCGATCGACCAGGCGGCCATCGCCGGCACGAGGAGCCCGAAGAACGCATCGGCGGAGTACGACTTCAGCTCGAGGAAGTAGAACGTGAGCCACTGAGAACAGGCGCAGAGGATCACGAGCACCGGCGCGCCGATCGCCGTCATCCATCGCCGCCCAATCCAGACAGCGGTGGCGATCGTGGCGACGCCGAACAGCACCGGCAGCAGACGCAGCGCGCGCTCGCCGGTGCCGAGCGTGAGGACCACGAGACGCTCGAGCACGAGCCAGCCGAACAGCGCCGTCTGTCCGAGCCACAGCGCCTCGAGATAGTTCGGGATGGCGCGGTCGCGCACGTTGATGGCGAGGAGCTCCTCGTCGAGCCACAACGGGCGCGCCGCGGCCCATTGCACGACGAGCAGCGCGGCGCCAGCCGCCGCGATTCCTGCGACGAAAAGGGGCCGTACCCCTTTTTCGCGCGCCATCACAACAGCAGCTGAAAGTAGATGAGCGGCGTGCCTCGGTACGTGACGCGTCCGACTTCCTCGAAGCCGCACTTGCGATAGAACTCGCCGGCGCCCGCTTTGGCGTCGTACGCGTCGAGAAAGATCGCGTCGGCCGGCCACCGCTCGGCGATGGCGCGCGCCTGCTCGACACATTGCCTGCCGATGCCCTGCCCCTGCGATTCGACGTCGACGGCCATCGACAGCAGATAGACCGGCGTCTTCACGTCGGCGAAATAGCTGCGGTCGATGGCCCAGGGTTTTTTCGTCTGCAGGGTCAGCGTCGCAATGATGCGGCCGTCATGCCAGGCGACGTACACGCGCGATCGTTTCATGCCCGACAGGATGCCGTACTCGCTCGAGGCGTAGGACCAATGGCCTTTGCCGTGTTGCCGCGTCAAACGGTCGGCGACGTCGTTTCGCAGGCGCGCGATCGCAGCGGCGTCCTCAGGCGTCGCCTCCTCGAGCGTGACGCGCATCAGCGGAGGATGCCTTCGTCGCGAAGCGCGTTCGCGGCGAGGTCGACTGCCGCGAGCGCCGCCAGATCGTCTCCGCGGGTGGCCGCGCTGACGAACAGCCACGCGCGCGATCCGCGGCGCACGTGGCCCACCAGCCACCGCACATTCCGCCCGTCTCGATCGGTGGCGCTGCCGGTCTTCGCGCTGACGATCGCGTCGGCCGGCCACGGCGCAGCGAACGGATGCTCACCGGCCGCGTTGACGATGAGGCCGCGCGGTTGGACGAGGATGTCCCTCACCGTCGTCATCGCGGTGCGGCTCACCGGCAGATCGCCGGCATACAACCGCCGCAGAAAACGCAGCTGCTCGTCGGGTGAAATCATCAGCGACTGACCCAGCCAGAACGTCGTCAACCCGCTCGATGGATCCGCGTTGCCGTAGTCGAATCGCTTCAGGTAGTCGCGCTCGCGTGCCATGCCCAGCTTCTCGGCGATGCGTTGGAAATACCAGACGACGGAGTTGCGCATCGCCGACGCGAGCGTGTGATCGCGGCGCCACGACTCGTACGCGCGTGGCACGCGTCCCACTTGAACGTGTCATCCGGTCCGGAGACGACGCCGGCGTCCAGTGCCGCGAGCGCGTGCGGAATCTTGAACGTCGACGCCGGCGAGACGCGCACGCCGCACGCTGCCGACGGGCTGCGCCGCACTTGCCCGACACCGATTTCGAAGAGGAGGAAACATTCCTGCACGGATCTCGCGGCCCTCGGACCACGTTGCGAAATCGACAGCGGCCGCTCGTCGCGCAGGCCTTCCACCTTCGCCGAAGGCTTCGGTGGACCGCCGTAGCCTTGGCGGAGGCGGTTAGGCCCGCCAACGGCCGCCCTGGCAGCCCTAAAGGGCTGCGCTCCAGCTGCCGCGTCGTGAGCCGCGACAACGCATGACGACGCGATTACCGCGCAGACGACGATGAGGCCGCGCGCGATCACGCGTCGCGCCGGCGTTCGGCCAGGCGCCGGAGCGCCTGCTCATAGTCCGCGCGCGGATCGCGGCCGGTGACGCGCCGGTACCATGCTGGATGATGCGTCCACGCCCACCGTTTTTCCACGGTTCCGCGCGTCATCGATGTGAATGTGCCCGGTTGCGCCGCCGTGCCCTCGTACACGTGGATGATGAAGCCGATCAACATCACGAGCGCCGCCAGATCGTGCAGCACGTAGCTGATGGCGACGACTGTTCGCCCGAACGTGCGCGGAAACCACATCGGGATGCCCGACACGAAGAAGACGAGCGCGCTGACGACGATCGCCCAGAAGTAGAGTTTCTGGCCCGCGTTGAAGAAGTCGACGTACTCCGGCTCGAGCGTCTCCTCGTTCGACACGTACGCCTTCAGCCGCCGCAGCCACCGGCGATCGTCGGCGGTCCACGTCATCGGCTCGATCCAGTTGAGGATCTGCAGCGCAAACGAGATCACGAACCCGAGGCTGAACCAGGGATGGAGCAGCCGCGTCATCGGACCGCCGCCGAAGATCGCGGTCAGGCCATGAAAGAGCCAGGGGCTGTAGATCGCGAATCCCGACAGCAGCGACAAGATGAAGAAGATCGCGACGCTCCAATGGAGCACGCGTGTGTAAACCGGATGTCGCAACAGCTCGCCGGTGTGGACGACGGTGCTCATTGCGGCCGCTCGCCTTCGGGGGGTCTCGGCTCGCCGAAGCCTGGCGAAGGCGGCTGTGCCTCTTTTGGCCCTTCCGTGATGTAGTGGAAGAACGCGACCGGCGCCGCGAACAGCGCCATCAGCAGACCGATCGGCTTGGCGACGCGCTTCCACAACGTGTACGTGACGGGAATCTGCGGATTGGCCGGCAGCCCGCCGTACCGCTCCGGATGCGTGATGTCGTGCAGGACGTAGATGACGTGCGTGCCGTTCACCGACGGCGGATCGTAGACGCCCGCATTCGGGAATCCGGAATGCTCGCGAAGCTGCTGCGCGCGTTTGTCGGCGAGCGCGCGCATGTCGGTCTTGGTCCCGAACTTCAGGCAGCCGGTCGGACACGACTTGATGCACGCCGGCTCGAGCCCCTGCCCCACGCGGTCCGAACACAGCGTGCACTTGTAGACCTTCTTCGTCGTGCCGTTGAATTTCGGAATGTCGAACGGACATCCCGACACGCAGTACTGGCATCCGATGCAGTTCTCCTGCTGGAAGTCGACGATGCCGTTCGTGTACTGGACGATGGCGCCGTCGGCGGGACACGCGCGGAGACAGCCGGGATCCTCGCAGTGCATGCACTGGTCCTTGCGCATGAGCCACATCAAGGACCCGTCGTCTTTCTGATACTCGTTGAACTTGATCAGGTTCCAGTAGTTCCACGCCGTCGACGGCATCGTCTGGTACGTGTTGTCGAACGTCGTCTGCTGGAACGGCATGTCGTTCCACTCGACGCACGCGACCTCGCATGCCTTGCAGCCGATGCACGTCGTCACGTCGATGTACTTGCACACCTCTTCTTCGCGCTGGACACCGCGTCCCGGTGGAGCGCCGGCGTGGCCGGAGATAGCTTTGACTTGAAGAATGCCGGTCGCCATGAAACTCTCTCCACCACGGAGGACATGAGGACGCGGAGGTTTTATCCTCCGTGTCCCCCGCGTCCCTCGTGGTCCGTCGTTTGTCGCGTTAGGCTCTTTCGATCTTCACCAAGAACCCCTTGAACTCCGGCGTATACGCGTTCGGATCGATCACCGTTGGCGACAACAGGTTCGCGAACGTGAGCGACGTTCGTCCCGCGTCCTCGGCGATGCCGCGATAGCCCCCGTGGATCGGGACGCCGATCTGATACGTCTTCCTGCCGTCGATCACCATCGGTTTGATCCGGCGCGTGACCATCGCCTTCGCCACGTGCGACGCGCGCGCGCTCGACACCTTGACGAGCTCTCCGCCTTTGAGTCCCATCTCGTCGGCGAGCTCGACGGGAATCTCGATGAACGGCTCGGGCACGAGCTGGACGTTCATCGGATTGTTCTTGGTCCAATAGTGATAGTGCTCGGTCAATCGGTACGTGGTGCAGACGACGGTGAATCCCTGTCCGGGCTCTCCGTATGTGTCGAGCGGCGTCTTCATCTTCCTGACGACCGGGTTGTTCGACTGCGACGGATGCAGCGGATTGCTGATGGGACTTTCGATCGGTTCGTAGTGTTCGGGAAACGGACCGTCGGCAAACGCCGAGAGCGGCGCGAAGAGGCGGCCGATCCCCTCGGGGTTCATGATGAACGGACCCATGTGCTCCGACGGCTTCGAATCGACTTTGAAGTCGGGCACGTCGTTGCCGACCCACCTGCCGGTCGATTCGTTCCACCAGACCTGCCGACGCTCCGCGTCCCACGGCTTGCCGGATGGATCGCACGACGCACGGTTGTAGAGGACGCGTCGATTCGCCGGCCACGACCACGCCCAGTTCGGATAGATGCCGAGTCCAGACGGATCTTCGGTCCCGCGCCGCGCCATCTGGTTGCCCGCTTCGGTCCACGATCCGCTGTACAACCAGTTGCCGCACAGCGTCGTCCCGTCGTCTTTCAGCCACGCGAAGCCGGGAAGCTGCTGGCCGGCCTTCAGTGACTGGCCGGTCGCATCGGTGATGTCGGCGAGTGCCTGACCGTTGATCTCGCGCGCGACTTCACCGAGCGCGGGATGCTCCGGCTGCGTGTAGGGCCAACGCGCGTTGAGAATTGGATCCGGAAACCTTCCGCCCTCCTTCTGATACAGCTCGCGAACTCTCAAAAAGATCTGCGCGAGGATGTCCTGATCCAGCCGTGCATCGCCTGGCGGCGGAAGCGCAACGTTTTTCCACTGCAGCCAGCGCGCGGAATTGACGAACGCGCCATCCTTCTCGGCAAAGCCGGCGCAGGGCAGGCGGTAGACCGTCGTTTGGATCTTCTTCATCTCCTCGGGCGTTGTGCCCGGCGCCCGCCAGAACTCGCTCGTCTCGTCGGGATAGATCTCGCCGACCACGAGCCAGTCGGCTTTCTTCAGCGCCTCGATGTTCTTGCGCGAGTTCGGACCGATCTGGACGCCGTTCATCCCGAACGCGAAGATGCCCTTGACGGTGCCGCCGTACATGTCGTCCCAGATCTGCGTCCACGCGTAGTTGCGATCGATCTTCGGCAGGTAGTGGAACGCGAAGTCGTTCTCCTTGTTCGCCGCGTCGCCGTACATCGCTTTCAAAAAAGAAGCCGCGAACTTCGGCGTGTTCGACCAGTAGTTGAACGACTCCCACTCGGCTGGCTTCGAAGACGTGGGCGTGATGCGCTTGAGATACGTCGCGTAATCGACGTCGTTCGGGTTCGGCACCTTCAGGTAGCCCGGCAGGATGTCAAAGACGCCCGCCATGTCGGTGGCGCCCTGAATGTTCGAGTGGCCGCGCAGCGCGTTGACGCCGCCGCCGGCGCGGCCGACGTTGCCGAGCAGCAGCTGCAGCATCGCCGCGGTGCGGATGATCTGCGTCCCGAACGTATGCTGCGTCCAGCCGACCGCGTAGATGATCGTCGCGACTTTCTTGAGGTCGCCGTCCTTGCGAATCGACGTGAACAGGTCGGCAGCCTTGAGGAACTGATCCTTCGGGATACCCGTGATGCGTTCGACCATCTCCGGCGTGTAGCGCGAGTACTGCTGTTTGAGCAGCTGGAACACGCACCGCGGATGCTGGAACGTCGGGTCGTAGGCCACGTTGGGCGGAAGCGCCGGCGGCGTCTTTGGCTCAGTCGATCGGCCGGCCGCCTCGTAGTTCCACGTCGACTGATCGTAGAGCTGACTCTCCGCGTCGAAGCCGGAGTACAAGCCGTCCTCGGGCAGCTTGAATCCGTCTTTGACGATGAAGGCGGCGTTCGTGAAGTTGAGGACGTAGTCGTGCGCGATCCGCCCGTTCTGGATCGCGTAGTTGATCACGCCGCCGAGAAATGCGATGTCGGCGCCGGCGCGAATCTGCAGAAACAGATCGGCAGTGGCCGCCGTCCGCGTGAACCGCGGATCGACGACGATCATCTTCGCGTTGCGCTGCAGCTTCGCTTCAATCGGCCACTTGAACCCGCACGGATGGTTTTCCGCCGGGTTGCCGCCCATGATCAACATCACGTCGGTGTTCTTGATGTCGATCCAGCCGTTGGTCATCGCGCCGCGTCCGAATGTGGGCCCCAAACTGGAGACCGTGGGCCCGTGTCAAACGCGGGCCTGGTTTTCCAGGTAGCAGACCCCCAGGCTGCGCATCGTCTTCACGACGAGATAGTTGAACTCGTTGGTGTCGGTGCAGCCGCCGGTCCAGGCGATGCCTTCGCAGCGGTTGACGGTACGGCCGCGCGCGTCCTTCTCGACGAACGTCGCGTCGCGCGTCCTCTTCACCCAGCGGCCGATCTCGTCGAGCGTCTGATCCCAGCCGATGTCTTCCCAGTGATCGGATCCAGGACGCCGGACCTGCGGCTTGAGCAGACGCCGCTCGTTGAGGATGTCCTGTTCGAGCGAGGCGCCCTTCGGGCACAGCGTGCCGCGGTTGATCGGATGATCCGGGTCGCCTTCGACGTGGACCACCTGCGGCACCGCGTTCTTCGCCTTGTCGCCGAGCGTGTGGATGATGACGCCGCAGCTCACCGAGCAGTACGGGCAGGTGCTGCGCGTCTCGCTCGTGCGCGCAATCTTGAGCGTGCGCGACTGCGCGACAATCGGGCCGACGTCGAATCCGAACGCCGAGAGCGTCGCGCCTCCGATGAGCGACCGTTGAATGAAGGCTCGTCTGGAAATCGCCATCAGTGCCTCCGTAGGAGGAGTTTGCCACACGGTGACGGAAACGGCGCGCCGTCCTGATAAATTCGAGTTCCCCGCAAGTACGTTCGTTGCACGAGGCCCCGAAGACGGCGGCCGAGATACGGCGTCAGCTCGGGCTTGAACTCGGCATCTGGATCAAAGACGACGAGGTCGGCGTCGTATCCGACCTCGATCGCGCCCGTGCGATCGAGGCCCGCGAGCCGCGCCGGCGCCTGACACATCCACTGCGCCATCTGATCGAGCGTGTAGCCGCGGGCGCGCCCTTCCGTCCACGTCGCCGGCAGGCTGAGCTGAAGCGGCGAACGATCGGACACGACCATCTGCAGCACACCCCCGGCCAGCGCCGCCCAGAGCAGCTCGCGGTTTTCGCGGTCGGCCTCGCTGGCGACCACGCAGAGATCACGAGGCGAGGTTTCGGCCGTCATCGGCAATCGCGCGGCGCGGGCGTGAAAAATCGGCGCCAAGTCAGTGGACGGAGAGAAATCTGCGAGATGTGTGCGCGTGTGAAACTCGCCACACAGCCGGATCACGGTGTCAGACTGGTGTCTGACACGTGTCTGACACCAGTCTGACACCAGCAAGATGGATTCGACCCGGCGGACTGCCGGCATGATGACCCGCAGGTCGGCTTCGGGCACATGACCGCCGACGAAGCCGAACACCCCGGTTTCGGCGAGCTCGGCGATCTCGCGCACGTTGTCAACCGACACGCGAGCCCAGAATCCGACGTCGACCGAACACGCCCCTTCCGCGGCCCCGCCGTGACCAGGCATCGCGATGATGGTCGTGATCCCGCCGGCCGCTGCGGCTTGCGTCGCACGCTCGAATCCATCTGACACGTGCACGTGCGTGTCGACGAGACCCGGAAGCAACGCGGCATCGCCCGCATCGTCCATCGGGCACCCCGCGGGCACGTCGCCGACGTCGACGATGCCGATGATCTTTCCGCTGCGAATGTGGACGGCGGCAGGACGCGTGCCAAGCGGCGTGACCACGCGGCGGCTGCGAACGACGAAGTCGGGCAGGAACATGTGCCCCTAATGGTTGCGAGGCCATGATCGCGAGCTCGCCACCACGGAGGACACGGAGGACCGGAGGTCCAAACCTGCAGGAGATACATCTTGCATCCGTGTCCCCATGTCCTCCGTGTAGCGAGGTTGCCGACACGGCCGTGTTACAGCCCCACAAGATTCAATTCAATCTTCTCGTAGCCGCGCTCGCGCGCCCAGACGTCGAGCGGCGCGCCCGCGACCTCGTCGACCAGCGGTACGGCGACGCCGAGCCGCGTGAGATCGACCGTCTTGAGGTACCTGTTGCACGTGTCGCACGCGTCCACTCGCAGATGATCGAACGCCGGCGAATGAAAGTAACAGAGCCGGTGTTCGTCCTCCTCACCACAGTGCGCGCAGCGTACGCGTCGGAACGGCCACGACGTGAAGCACGTCGCGCAGAGCAGCATCCGTCCGCCGCCTTCGAGATCGCCGCCGCCCTGCAGTATCGACAATTGCGGCGCGCCGCCACAAAACGGACAGACGTGCTCGCCGGAAGGCGTCTCACGATCGGCCGGGCGAATCGACAGCTCGGCGAGCCGTTGTGCGTACGGCTGCACGATGACTTTCGGGAAAAACTGCTCGTCGGATGGTGTGCGCCACCACTCGAGCAGCATCTGATCGATCGCCGAGTCTCCGGCGCTGAGAATCTGTTGGGTTTCGTCGGTCAGCAGCCGCGGACCAATCGCCGACACCGCGCTCAGCGTCGCCGACGCGCAACGACGCACGACCTCGAGATCGGTCTCGAGCGATCCGGACAGACGCGCGACGCGAAACGTTTCGTAGCCGTCGCGCTGCACACCGAGCAGCTGGCCGTAGAACACCAGCAGCGGACGCGTGGATTCGTCCTGCGCCGCAAGCTGCGCGGCGCGATCGATGCGCCGCTCCCATAAGTCACGTCCGCGCGGCGCCGGGACCATCACGGCAGGACGCCGAGCTCATCGAGCGAGACGTGCAGCTCCTGGGGATCGCGGTACACGCGAAACGCGCCCGCGCGCGTCAGCTCGTCTTCGCCGTAGCCGCCGCTCAAGAGTCCGATGCAGAGCATCTTCGCGCGCCGCGCAGCGAGCAGATCCCAGACGGCGTCGCCAACGACGTAGCAGTCGTCTGGCGACACGCCGAGCCGCTGCTGGCAGTACAGGAAGAGATCGGGCGCGGGCTTCGCGCGCTGGACGTCGCGCCGTTCGACGACCACCGTCTCGCCGCCGATGCCAAGGCAGTCGAGCGATCGATCGATCTCGGGACGCCGCCCCGACGTCGCGATGCCGTACTTCACGCCGGCGTCACCGAGCGCGCGCAGCAGCTCGCGCGCGCCCGGGAGCGCGCGGCGCTCGGGAAGAATTTCCTGAAAGAGCTCTCCATGCCGCCTCTGCAGCGCGTCGGCCTCGGCCTGTGACAGCTCGCGACCGAGCTCGCGCGCGACCGCGCGCGTGAAGAGGCCACCGCTCATCCCGATGCGGCGGTGAATCTTCCAGCCGTCGATGGCCATGCCCGCTTCCGCCAGCGCGCGCTGCCATGAGAAGACGTGCGCGTACACGGTGTCGACGAGGGTGCCGTCAAGATCGAAGATGAGCGCAGGCGTAAATCTGCTCCTCTATGTGAGCGACCGCCCGGCCGACACCGCCGCCGACGGCCGGTTCGCGGCCGGTCAACACCGCCTCGACGAAATCCTCGACGAGCGGCTGGTGAATGTTCGCGGCCGGCGGATGCGATTCGCGATTCTCCCCGCTGCCGGTTGTCACCCGAACGTCCCCCTTGTTCAACGCGTTCACGTGAATCGATCCGCGTGTGCCGAAGATGCTCAGCGTATCGCGCGGCTCCTGCACGGCGTGCGTGACCGACACCGTCGCGCATGTGCCGCGCTCGAACTGCAGCAGCGCGACCGCGGTGTCTTCGACCTCCCGTGTGAAGACGACGTTCGAGACGAGACTGGTGACGCGCCGGACGGGACCAAAGAGGTTCAGCAGCACTTCGAGCCGATGGCAGCCAAAATCCATCATGGGGCCGCCGCCAGCTTCATTTTTCGTGATGAGCCACGCGCGCGGGTGATCGGGCTGCGGGTTGAAAAACTCGAACGCGTCAATCTGCGCGAGCACCGGCTCGCCGAGGTCGCCCGATGCGAGGATCTCTTTGATGCGCGCGATGGCGGGATAGAAGCGGCGGTAGTAGGCGACGCCGAGCGCGACGCGGTTCGCGCGGCACGCGGCGATGATGCGATCGCACTCGGCAACCGTCATCGCCATCGGTTTTTCGCAGAGCACGTGCTTGCCGGCGTCGGCGGCGGCGATCGCCTGCTCGGCGTGGACGCGGACCGGCGTCGCGATGTAGACGGCGCCGACGTCGCGATCCGCGATCAGGTCCCGCCAGTGCGAGTACCAGCGCGGCACGCCGAACGCGTGCGCGAACTCTTCGGCGAGCTCGGGTCGCGCGCGGCTGACCGCGACCAGCGTGCTCGCCGGCGCGTCGCGTAACGCGGGCGCGACACGCTTGCGGGCGATGTCACCGGCGCCAATCAGTCCCCAGGCGAGGACCTTCGACACCCGGTCAGTCTGTCACAAGTGGTGTCAGACACGTGTCAGACACCGCTGACCGACGATCAGTCTGTCACACGGCGGGCGGTCAACTGTCACACGGCGGGCGGTCAAGACGAGATCCGGATCGTGGACCGTGAGCGCGGTCGCTTTGCCGTTTTCGACGAGGAACGTGATCCGCACGTTGGGCGCGCCGGCGGGCGAGAACTCGCGCGGCGCACGCTGCGAGAGTCCGCGCTTCGTGCCGTTGATGCGCAGGAATCCGAGCTGGCCTTTCGTCGCATCGATCGTGACGACCGCTGAGGGCGCGGATCCGTACGCGTAGGTGCCGGCGAGCGCCGCGGCCTCGGCATCGGTGAGCGCCGGCGAGTCGAGACGCGGATCCGCGTCGCCGAGCTTTTGCAGATAGTCGAGCACCGGCTTGGCCTGGTCGCCGCCCGCGCGCGCGTGCGCCAGCAGCGTGATGCCGTGCGGGCCGTAGATGCGCTGCACGCCGGGCGACGCATCGATGAACGCTTTCACGACGTCGAGGTGCCCGAGCATCGTCGCGGAGAAGATCGACGGACGTGCGCCGTTCGCGATCACATACTCGGCGATTTCGCGATTGCCGACGTGCGACGCGGCGCCGAGCGCCGATTCCCAGTCGCCGAAGCCCCAGTCCCACGTCGCCTTGGCGAGGGTCTGCTGGCGGTCGACGAGTTCCTTGACGCGCTTCACGTTGCCGTGCGCGACCGCCACCATCTCGCGCACGAGCGCGGGATCCTGGGTCGGAAAGGTGTCAGCGGGCTCGGTGGATGCGGCGTGCACCGGCATCGCAAGTTTGGGGGCCACGACGGCCGAGCCAGCCAGGAGAAACAAACGACGCGAGAGCACAGACATCTGGACCTCCTTGTCCTGGCTCATTGGACGACCGACCACCCGCCGGAGCCACACCAAAGGCGATGAAGAACCGGTCAGGAAACGATGAGGAACCCCGAAGTCGGACTCCAGTACGTACCCAAAGTCAGACTCCGGTACGTGTTGAAGTCGGACTCCACTCCGACTCGACTCCGACTCGAGTCAGGCTCGAGTCAGGCTCGAGGCAGGCTGAAGTCGGGCTCAAGTCAGGCTGTTGCCAGACTAGTAATGATTGGTCAGCCGCCCAATAAACGCTTGGCGATGGCGCCGGCGACGGCTTCCGACACTTCGCGATCCAAATGTTCGGTGTCCGACGGTGACGGCTCGAAGCGCTGGGCCCAGAGATGGGACTGATCGCCGGTGCGAATCAAATGGGCGGTGATTCGCAGATGACCGTCAATCTGCTGGACCTGTCCGAGCACCACATGGCCGACATCGAGCGAGCGGCCGATGGCCTGCAAGTCGCGCTTGGACCGCGGCACGCGCAGCACCGACGCGTTGCCGATGACCGCGAGCCGATACGGATCGGCCGCGAGGCGCGCGACCGTCGCATCGGTGAGCGTCTGCGCGAGACGATCGTAATCGGCGACGCCGGTCTCGTTGTCGAACGGCACGACCGCGAGACGCACGCGCGTGTCGGGCTTCGTCTTGGTCGCGTCACGCCGAATCATCAGCATCGAGGCGCCGGCGATGAGCACCACCACCAACGCCACCGCGGAGAACGCTGCGAGCGGAGAAATGTTTTGTGGCTGCGCGGCGTCCGGGACGGGCTGACCACCTCTGCCAAGGCTACGGCGGTCCGCCGAAGCTTCGAGCGAAGGCGGAAGCCCGTCGCCTACCGACGTCGTGGAGGCGACCGGTGTTGTGGTCGTTGTCGGGGAGGGGACGGTCTTGAGACCGTCCCGCGATTCGTGAACCGGCGCGATGAAACGGTAGCCGCGGCGTGGTAGCGTCTCCACGAATCGCGGCTCGGACGCCGAATCGCCGAGCGCCTCGCGAATCTGCGCGATGCAGTAGTTCAGACCGCGATCGAAATCGACGAACGTGTCGCCGCTCCAGACGCGCTGCTGCAGCTCGGCGCGCGTCACGACCTCACCCGCGCGCTCGACGAGCAGCGCGAGCACCCGCGCCGGCTGCGGCTCGAGGCGCGTGGTCGTGCCGTTTCGGCGCAACTCCCCCGCGCGCTCGTCGAACTCGAAGTCACCGAAACGAATCACGCCGGGCTCATTTTCGAATCGTGTCGGCTGCGGGGCGGACACATGGCTCCGCCCCTACACAACTTGCGTTGCCACAAAAACACGAAAACGCGAAACCACGAAACCAAGACCGTTTTCATTTCGTGGTTCGTCATTTCGTGATTTCAAGACTTCGTGGTTTCGTGCCCCCGCATGCGCGGCGACTCTATCCCGGCGCCGCGCCCTGCGTGTTGACGTACACCGCGTAGAGCGACTGGCTCGCGGCCATGAACAGGCGATTGCGTTTCGGCCCGCCAAAACAGACGTTGCCGCAGACTTCGGGCAGGCGGATGCGTCCGATGAGGCGGCCGTCGGGCGTCCAGATGGTCACGCCGCTGTAGCCGACCGCGCGGCCCGCGTTGCTCGAGCACCAGAGGTTGCCATCGACGTCGCACCGCACGCCGTCAGGCGAGCACTTCACGCCGTCGATCACGAAATCGGCGAAGCGTTTCTGATTCGACAGCTTGCGGTCGGCGCCGACGTCGAACGCGTGCACGTCGCCTTTGCCCCCCGGCCCGCTGTCGCCCGGCCCGCGGCCGGTGCTGACCACATACAACTTCTTATAGTCGGGCGAGAACGCCAGCCCATTTGGGTCGGGCACCTGCTCTTCGGTCACGACTAAGGTGATCGCGCCGTTTGCGTCAACGCGATACACGCTGGTCGGCAGCTCGCGTTGTTCCGGTTTCCCTTCGTACAGGCTCCGGCCGTACGGCGGATCGGTGAACCAGTAGCTGCCATCGGGATGCGGCACGACATCGTTGGGCGAGTTGAGGCGCTTGCCAGTGAACGAATCGGCGATGACGGTGATCGATCCGTTGTGCTCGACGCGCACGACGCGGCGCGTCAAGTGCTCGCACGACAGCTGGCGTCCCTGAAAATCGAACGTGTTGCCGTTGGTGTTGTTCGACGGGCTCCGGAACACCGTCACGCGCTCATCGTCTTCGAGCCAGCGCAGGAGTCGATCGTTGGGGATGTCGCTCCACACGAGATACCGTCCCTGCGAGCTCCACGCCGGACCCTCGGCCCAGAGTGCACCGGTCCACAGTCGCTTGATGGGGGTGTTCGCTTGAATGTAGGCGCCGAACCGCGGATCGACCGTGATGATGTCGGGATCGGTGAAGTAGGTCGTCGGCGGCGCGTTGGGGCCGAAGTCGCGCGGCGGCACGGTGACCGTGCTCGGCGGCCCCGGCGGAGTCTGACCCGAGGTCTGACCTTCAGTCTGACCGCGAGTCTGACCTCCAGTCTGACCGGAGGTCTGACCTTCAGTCTGACCGCGGGAGGCTATGGCGGCGCCCGCGGCCGCCCCGATCGTCTTGAGGAGCCTCCGCCTCGATACAGGTTGATGCATGCGTCGAGATTATCCGACGCATTTCTCGAGGATGTCCAATCCCGTCTTCGCGACGCGTCTTAGCGGACCGTCTGAGCTGATTGAGTACGATGTACTTCTTGCCCGCTGAATCGACGAGGAAGCTGCCGCGGCTTCTCGCCACCTCGAGCTCGGGTTCCAGATCGCGCGCGAGGAATCTCATGCGGGTTGATGCAGCATCATTGCTGCCAGGACCATTCATGTGAAGACGACGCGCCTCGAGGCGTTCAGCGACGGCGTCTTCGCCGTCATCATCACCATCATGGTGCTCGAGCTCAAAGTGCCGCACGGCACCGACTGGGAGGCGCTGCGTCCGCTGACGCCGGTGTTTCTCACCTACGTGCTGAGCTTCGTCTATCTCAGCATCTACTGGAACAATCACCACCACATGCTGCACGTCACCGAAGACGTCACCGGCGCCATCATGTGGGCCAATCTGCATCTATTGTTCTGGCTGTCGCTGACGCCGTTTGTGACGGCGTGGATGGGCGAGAATCACTTTGCGCCGCTGCCCACGGCGGTGTACGGCGCGGTCCTCGTGTGCGCGGCAATCGCGTACATCAC
>Ga0209761_1001031_pt1 | contig 17805 bp, 21 predicted proteins | sample GraSoi013_1_40cm_4_FD_185818 | JGI IMG/M metagenome (GOLD analysis project Ga0209761, IMG submission 185818) | Grasslands soil microbial communities from the Angelo Coastal Reserve, California, USA - Sample 09_25_2013_1_40cm (SPAdes) (version 2) | ecosystem: Environmental > Terrestrial > Soil >...
TTCCGCGCGCCGACGCGTGCTTCGATGATGGCCACGCCGTTAGACACGCCCGTGACCGTGCCGCTGTTGTCCACCTTCGCGACGCCGACGTTGTTGGACGACCAGATGATGCGGATGGTGGGGATCACATTGCCGATGCGATCGAATGCTGTGGCGAGCAAGCCGCTGCGCTCGCCGACGCGAATAGTCACCGAAGGCGGGGCCACTTGGACTTCGGCGACATTCTGCGCCGCGGCTGACCCGGGAATGCAGAACGCGAGCGCCGCGATGAGTCTGCGTTTAGTCATGGCTGGGCGAATGTGTGTCCGGCTAAATGGCCCTGTCAAGCCAACTTGTCACCCGGAACGGCAGCTGGTGAGGCCGAAAAGGCGGTAGTCCGTGTCACTTGCGAGGTCAGAATCCGGCGATAAGCTATAGGCCACCCACGACGCCCCCGCACCTACCAGCATAGGAGAAGATCCGATGCTTGAGCAGATGGATGTAACGGAGAGCAGTTGGCCTGGACCGGGCTTCATGGAGCCGATGTTCCCCTCGGCGCCCACGCCTGCGCCGATGCCATCGTCGATGCCGATGGAAGAGTCGTCGTCGCGCCGCTCATCTTCCAAGCCGAAGGCGAAGAAGAAAAAGAAAGCCGCCAAGAAAAAAGCTCGGCCCAAAGCGAAGAAAAAGGCCGCGAAGAAGAAAAAGGCCACCAAGAAGAAACGGCGCCGCTAACACAACTCGCTTCGACATCCGCGGGAGCGTCTCGACGAGACGCTCCCGCGGCCACGTTAAGGAGGGGAAAAACCGTGCGTCGTGCGTCGTACGTCCTGCTCGTTTCAATCGCGCTTGCCTGCTCAGCGCCAAAGATCCCGTTGGGCAATCCTCCGCTGGAAATCGCCGCGATGCTGCAGCGATCCGCGTCCGATTGGAATCACGGCGATCTCGCCGGCTTCATGAGCGACTACGCGAATGACTCGCTGACGAGCTACATGGCGGGCGGGCACGTGCAGTACGGCTGGCAGGCCCTGTACGATCGGTATCAGAAGACCTACTTCGCTCCCGGGAAGTCGCGCGACTCCCTCTCGTTTGAGGAGCTGCGCGTGCGCGTGCTGACACCCGATTTCGCGTACGCGACCGCGCGGTTCAAGCTGTCCCACCGGGACTCAGTCGTGGCGAGTGGGCCGTTCACGCTCGTGCTGCAAAAACAGCGCGATCGTTGGCGGATCTTGCACGATCATACCTCCGCGGATCCGAAATGAGCGTCGCCCGTCGGCACGCCGGCACGATGCTGCTGCCGCTGCTGTTGCTCGCCGGCTGTAGCAGACTCCTCCCACCGAAGGATCGTGTCATTGCGCTCGAGGGCGCGACCTTGATCGACGGCGCGGGCGGCCCACCGAAGCCGGACGCGCTCATCATCGTTCGGAACGGTCACATCGACAGGGTCGCCCGGGTCAACGAAATCCCGATACCGAGCGGTGCCGAGCGCATCAGCCTGGTCGGGAAGACTGTGATTCCCGGGCTGATCGACGCGCACGCGCACGTCGAACGGTGGGCCGCGGGCCGGTACATCGCCTGGGGCGTCACCACGGTGCGCGACCTGCACGGCGGGACGGACACCGTGCTGGCGCTGAGAAATCAGCTGAATCTCGGATCGATCACCGGGCCGCGGATGTTCAGCGCCGGCGCGATGATCGACGGCGTGCCGCCGACGTATCCCAACGCGACGGGCATCGCGACCGGCGACCAGGCGCGGCGCGCGGTCGATCAGCGTGCCGTGGCCGGTGTGGATTACCTCAAGGTCTACACGAAAATCACACCGGCGCTGCTGCGGCCGCTGCTCGACGAAGCCGACAAGCTGCGTCTCCCGGTGGCGGCGCACCTGGGGAAGACCGACGCGTTGACCGCGGCGCGCGCGGGCGTCGTGTCGATCGAGCACATGTCAGGTGTCGTACAGGCCGCGACCGGCGATCCCAGCTACGCCAGCGCACATAACAGCTTCCTGGCGGGGTGGACGGCGGAGGAGAAAGGATGGGTTGCGCTCGATTCCGGAGCGGTCGCCCGCACCGCCAGAGCCTTGGCGCAGACCAAAGTGACCATCGTCCCCACGCTCGTCGTGCACGACATGCTCTCGCGCCTCGACAATCCCATCCTCTTGAGCCGACCCGGGATGGAAGACGTGCCGGAAAACGCGCAGAGTGTCCGCGGCGTACCCAGCCTGCTGCGCCGCACCGGCTGGCGTGCGGGCGATTTTGCGGCATTCCGGCGCGCCCGCCGGCGGCAGGATCAGTTTGTGCGCGAGTACCGGCGCGCCGGCGGCTCGATCGCGGCGGGCTCGGACGCGGCGAACCAACTGCTGATTCCCGGATATTCTCTACATGAGGAAATGTCCTTGCTCGTCGCTGCCGGCCTGACACCGCTCGAGGCAATCACCGCCGCCACGCGCCGCGGCGCGCAGCTGTTGCATGCCGATTCTCTCGGCCTGATAGCACAGGGCAAGGTCGCCGACCTGGTCGTCCTCAACGGCAATCCGGCGGGCACTATCGGCGCGACCCGCAACATCGCGATGGTCATGATCCGGGGCCGGGTGATCCGGCCCGATTCCCTGAGAGCCACATGGAAATGAAACGACAGCGTTCAGCCGTCAGCCGTCTGCTCTTCCTCTTATTTGTCGCCGCCTGCGGCATGGGCGCGCCGGCCCGGAGTGACGGGCCTGTCGACCTGGTTCTCAAGAACGGCTGGATCGTGGACGGGAGCGGCAACCCGCGCTATCGCGGCGATGTCGCTGTCCGCGGAGACCGGATTGTGGCCGTTGGATTCCTGGGGAACACCGCGGCCCGCGACACGGTGGACGTGAGCGGCCTCGTCGTCGCTCCCGGATTTATCGATATGATGGGGCAGTCCGAGATCAATGTGCTGATCGACAACCGCGTGCTGTCGAAGATCACGCAGGGCATCACGACGGAGGTGACCGGCGAGGGCGGCTCAGTGGCGCCACTGACCGACAGGCTCGTCCTGGCGGACTCCGATGCGATGAAGAAGTGGCACTATCGCGAAGACTGGCGGGACCTGAACGGCTACTTCGCCCAGTTCGAGCGGCAGGGCTCCTCGCTCAATATCGCGATGTTCGTCGGAGCGACGCAGGTGCGGCTCGCCGTTGTCGGCAATGAAAACCGGGCACCGACCGCCACGGAGCTCGCGCACATGACTGCCATCGTCGATACCCTCATGGAACAGGGAGCCCTCGGCGTCTGGACGGCGCTCGAGTACGCGCCGGCGAGCTACTCGAAGACCGATGAGCTCATCGCGCTCGCGCGCGCCGCGCGCCGGCACGGTGGCATCTACGCGTCGCACATGCGCAATGAGGGGGAGCACATCGACGACGCGCTGAACGAGCTGTTTCGGATCGCCAAAGAAGCCGACATCCCGGCCGAGGTCTCGCACCTCAAACTGTCCGGCCGCAAGGCGTGGGGACAGATGCCGCGCATTTTGGCGCGCATCGACTCGGCGCGCGCGGCCGGCCTGGACGTCACGGCAGATCAATATCCGTACATCCGCGCGGCAACCTCCCTCGACGCCTCGATCCCCACCTGGGCGGAGAGTGGCGGCATGGACTCGCTATTGATTCGTCTGCGTGACCCCGCGACGCGCGCCCGTCTCCACCGGGAGATGCTGAATCCCAGCGGCGGGGAAGTGTTCTATTCCGCGGCCGGCGGCGCGGAGGGGATTCTCATCACCGGCACGTTCCAGGATTCACTGCGCTACCTGCAAGGCAAGACCGTTGCGCAGATCGCGGCGGCACGGCATCGGGATCCGGTCGAGACCGTCTTCGACATCGTCCTCGCCGAGCAGGGGCATCGCACGGACGCGGTGTACGCGATCATGGATGAACCCGACGTGCAGGCCGCGATGAAGCAATGGTGGGTCGCGGTGAACACCGACTTCGGCGGCGTGGCGCCGGACGGGCCATTCGGCACGCAATCCGCTCACCCGCGCTCCTACGGCACGTTCCCGCGCATTCTGGGCCACTACTCGCGCGATCTCAAGCTGTTCCCGCTCGAGTTCGCGGTTCGGAAGATGACGTCGCTCGCCGCCCAGCGCGTCGGTCTCGCTCATCGTGGCCTCGTGAAGCCGGGCATGTACGCCGACATCACGATTTTCGATCCGGCGACGGTGATCGATCGCGCGACGTTCGAGCGGCCGCACCAGACCTCCGTCGGAATCGAATACGTGTTCGTCAACGGACAAATGGTATTGAAAAAGGGCCAGATCACGAGCGCCCGGCCGGGCCGGGGACTCAGGGGGCCGGGCTACAGCGGTACTCGCTAGTGTGACCTTCGGCCGGCTTGCTGTCGCCTGGATTGTAGTCGCCGCGTGGTTCCTCGTGGCGACCATCGCCACGAACTATGTGACAGCCCGGCTCGCCCTGCCTCCAGAAGCCAGCGTTTATCGCGGCATTCCACCGCACATCTTCAGACAGCGTCTCATCGAGGCCTTCTTCCTCACCCTAATCGCATCACTCTGGTTCGACTCGCTCGGGAGTGGCCAATGGTGGCTGCTCTTTCTCCTGATCGGAGGACTCGTTGCATCTCCGACAGGCTTTGGCCAGGCGCCGAATCGCGCGATACGTCGCGCGCTACTCGCCGGCGCCGTTGCCGAGCTGGGACGTTACCTCATTGCTGGAGGCTTGCTCGCCTGGCGTCTTTCGTAGCTATCTTCGCAAGACCAATGACCACTGTTCGACTGACTGCGCTCTCGCACGGCGCCGGCTGAGCCTGCAAGCTCGGCCCCGCCGAGTTGGCGCAGGTCTTGCGCCACGTGCCGACCTTCTCGGATCCGCGCATCCTGGTCGATGCATCGACGCGGGACGACGCCGCCGTGTATCAATTGACGCCGGAGCGCGCGATCGTCGCGACCGTGGATTTCTTCACGCCGGTCGTGGACGACGCCTACGACTTCGGCCGCATCGCCGCCGCGAACGCGTTCTCCGACGTGTACGCGATGGGCGCGACGCCGCTGCTCGCGCTCAACCTCGTCGGCTGGCCGCGCGACACGCTGCCCTACGAGCTGCTCGGCGAGGTCCTGCGCGGCGGCGCGGACATCGCCAAAGCGGCGGGCGCGTTCGTGCTCGGCGGCCATTCGGTCGACGATCCGGAGCCCAAGTACGGCATGGTCGCGATCGGCGAGGTGCATCCCAACCGGATCGTGACGCTCGCGCGCGCGCGCCCGGGCGATACGCTCGTGCTGACGAAACCGATCGGGACCGGCGTCCTCACGACCGCCCTGAAGCGCGACCTGGCGACGGCAGCCGACATCGCCCTCGCGGTCGCGTCGATGACGACGCTCAATGACGGCGCGGCACGCGCGATGCGCGCGACGGGCCGCGGCGTCCATGCCGCGACCGATGTCACGGGGTTCGGGTTGCTGGGGCATTTGCACAACATGTTGGCGGCCAGCGGAGTGTCGGCCGAAGTGGATGCGGCCGCTGTGCCCCTATTTCCAAACGCGGTGGAGCTGGCTGAACGTGGTGCGATTCCAGGTGGCACCAAACGAAACCGCGAAGCCCTGGCCCCGCACGTCCAATTCGACCCGGAGATCCCGGAACCGTTACGCGTTCTCCTGTTCGATGCGCAGACGTCAGGCGGCCTGTTGATCGCCGTGGACCCCGATCGGGCCAATACGCTGATAGCCGCCCTGCAAGCCGAAGGGACGCCGGCAGCGGTACGCATCGGTCGCCTTGCGCGCGGCGTGGCTGGCGCGATCGCGGTGCGGTGAGTTGCACGTGCCCTCGCCCGCGAGCCCCCCCCCCGAGTACCGGTCCCTCACGCCCGAGGCGCTCGATGCTTTGGAGCGCGCCGCCCGCGAGCATTTGCGGGTGGCGCTGCGGCGTCGCGGCACCGAATATGTCGTGGTGGCCGAGCGTCTCGAGACGAGCGAACGCGACGACGTGCTGGCGGGACGGCTCCCGATGACCGGCGAGCTGATCACGTTCCGCCTGCGCGATTTGGAGAGCTTCGCGGTCCTGCCTTAAGCACGTGTTCACGCGCCTGCTCGTGGGTCTCGATGGCAGTCCCAGCGCCGATGAAGCGTTGGAACAGGCGGTCCACCTCGGCTTGCGCTTCAAGGCCAAGATCGTCGTTGCCCATATACGGGAGACCCACGCCCTGGGGAGGCGCGCCTCCGACTCGGGCGAGCTGCTGCAGCGCGCACAGGAGCGCGTGACAGACGCCGGCCTCGCGGTCGAGAAGGTTTTCCGGCAAGGCGTTCCCGACGCGGAGCTCGCCACCCTGGCGCGGGACGTCGACACGGTGCTCGTCGGCCGCCGCGGCCGCTCGTCCGCGGCGGACGTGCTCCAGCAAGCCGTCGCCGATGAACGCCTGCGCGATCGCCTACGACGGCCGGGAGACGTCCCAGCGGGCGCTCGAGCTCGTCGCGCGGTTCGCGAGCGTCACGCACAGCACGGTGCATATCATCCATGCGACGATCGATCCCGCGATCGGGACCATGGTCGTCGGCGAGGCTGAAGCGGTGCTGTCGTTACAGGGCATCGCATTCGTTACTCACCTCGAGCATGGCACGCCGGGCGAATCTGTCGCCCGAGTGATTCGGCAAACACAGTGTGACGCGCTGTTTGCGGGCGCGCACGTTGGCCACCGCAACGCCGTCACCGTGTCCCACGCCGAGGAGATTTTGCTGCACACCGATATTCCGGTGGTCATCCAGCCATGACCGACATGTTCGTCCTGGTGCATGCCGACGAGAGCTGCCTCGGCAACGATTCCACGAAGGCGAGCCGCGGCGGCAACGCCGCGCTGATCGAAGCGCCGGCGGGCGATAGCGTGGCGCGCTGGGATTTTTTCGAATGCTCGCCGCAGACGACGAACAACAAGATGGCGCTCGCCGGCGCGATCGCGTCGCTCGAGTGGATCCGCCGCCAGTGGCGCCACGCGCATGTGCGCTTCGTTTCCGACTCGGAGTACCTCGTCAAGGGCATGACCGAGTGGGTGAAAGGCTGGGAGACGCGTGGGTGGCGGCGGAAAACGGGAGCGCTGGAAAACCTCGAGCTGTGGCAGAAGCTGGCGCAAGTCGCGGCCATGCATACGGTGGACTGGCGCTGGGTGCGGGGCCACAACGAGCACGTGAAGAATGAATATGCGAACATGGTCGCCATGCGCGCCGCCGACCAGCAGGAACGCTCTAACGGACTGATCCCATCCGGCTTCGATACCTGGCTCGCGCAACAGCGCGCCCGCGGCAAGTTTGTCGACTTCGATCCCGACCAGGAGCTCCATGAGCGCGCCTAAAGATGGCGTTGCCGCCAATACTCATCCCGGCAACCTGTTGCCCGCTGATGCGTCTGTACCACCGGTTGACCGGATCCCGCTATACGAGGTTTACATGCGGATGGCGGAAGAGTTGGCGAAGCGCTCGACCTGCGTGCGGCTGCAGGTGGGGACGGTGGTGACCGACCAGCGGCTCGAGAATGTCCTGGCGATCGGGTACAACGGCAACGCGCGCGGCCTGCCGAACAAATGCGACTCCGCGGTACCGGGGAATTGCGGCTGCATCCACTCCGAGATGAATGCGCTCGTGAAGGCCCCGGGCAACCTGCGCGACAAAGTCGTGTTCGTCAGCGCCTCGCCGTGTGTCATGTGCGCGAAGCTGATCATCAACTCCGGCGTCACGCATGTCTTCTATCGCAAGGCCTACCGCGATCCCTCGGGTGTCGAGGTCCTGCAGCAAGGCGGCGTCGTGCCGGTGCTGTATGACCGCTGGATAAGCGCGTGGAGGAATGGGGGCGCGTAGTGGACGAGCTCGATCGACTGTTCGGCTTGCTCGTCGGCGCGCTCGCGCGGGAGACGCGCGTGGCGGTCCCCTTCCCGGCGGCGGAAATCTACGAGCGGCTGGTGCCCTATCGTCAAAACCGCTCGCGCCTGAACGTCGCGACACATCAGGATTATGAGATGGCGGTGCTGCGGCTGCTCGCGGGCGAGCGCAGCTACGTGCAGCTCGAGCCGGACTCCGTGCGCGAGGCGATGCAGCGGGAAATCGCGACCATCAACCCCGACCCTGCATACTTCCGCAGCTTTCCGGAGGCGCAGGTCATGGTGAACGGCCGCGCCGCCGAGCGCGTCATGATTGCAGACCGCGCGTATGCGCCCCCCCCCTCTCCTCCCGCGATCGCCGATGAGGACGAGCTGCTCGACACCACGGGGGAAAACCCGATCCCGCCGCCAGCGCCTTCGACCCCCACACCCCGTTCGGAACGCTTTCGCATCGCTCGTCCGCCGCAGGGTCTGTCGGAGAACCAGTGCGAGTACTGCGGCGGAGTCCTGCCCAGCAATCGCGACGTGCGATTCTGCCCGCACTGCGGGCAGCCGCAGGAAGGTGACCTCAAGTGCCCGGCGTGCGACAGCCCCGTGGATGTCGGTTGGACATACTGCCTATCGTGTGGTAAGCCGACGGGATTCGAATGAGGGGCCAGCCGTCTCACGGCAGGACGGCCAAGATTGCGGTAATTGCAGGCGACGGGATCGGACCGGAAGTCATTGAGGCCGCGATCCCCATTCTCGATCGCGCCGCCGCCAAGCACGGATTCGCCTTACAGTGGGAACGCCTACCGTATTCGGCTGATCATTATCTCAGGACCAAAGAGACGTTGCCGGACGCCGCGTTTCGCCATCTGCGCGACGACGTCGATGCAATCTTCCTCGGCGCTCTGGGTGATCCGCGCGTGCCCGGCAACGAGCACGCGCGCGACATCTTGCTGGGTTTGCGGTTCAAGCTGGATCTGTACGTCAATTTCCGTCCGGTCGAGCTGCTGCATCCCGATCTCACACCGCTTCGGAATCCGGGACAAATTGACTTCGTCATCTTCCGCGAAAACACCGAAGGCCAATATCTCGGACGCGGGCGCTCCTCCGGCGACGAACATGTCGCCGAAGAGGTCAACACGGGCAAGGGGGTCGCGCGGATCGTTCGCGCGGCGTTCGAGTGGGCGAAGTCACACGGCAAGACACGCGTCACCATGAGCGACAAATCCAACGCGATTCCCACGCATCGGATCTGGCAAGACAGGTTCAAGAGTATCGCGGGCGAGTATCCGACGATCACCGCAGAGCACCGCTATGTGGACGCGCTGGCGCTCGAGTTGGTGCGTGAGCCCCAGCGCTTTGAAGTCATCGTGACGAACAACCTCTACGGCGACATCGTCTCCGATCTCGGCGCGGGCCTAGTCGGCGGGCTGGGGATCGCTGCGAGCGCAAACCTCCATCCCGGAGCGCGGCAGGGCCTCTTCGAGCCCGTACACGGCTCCGCTCCAGCGCTGGCCGGCAAGGGTATAGCCAACCCCCTTGCCGCGGTGTTGACAGGTGGTTTGATGTTCGAGCATCTCGGCTACCCCGCGGCGGCGGCAGCGCTGAAGCAGGCCGTTCGGAAGCTCCTGGCGAGCACAAACCGACCACAGGATCTCGGCGGTGACGCGGACACCGCAGCCGTGGTAGATGCTCTGGGGGCCCTAGTTTGACTCCCAGTAGGGGGATTATGCCGCCGCTTCCGCTTGCTAAGGCCCTGAGCGTCGCTCTACCATCGTTGTCCGGCGAAGCACGGGCCGGCCTGGACGTGCTCGCGTACAGGAACGGTCTGCTGCCCCCCGCCGGCGACGTCGCCACGTTCCTCGCGTTCAATGCGTCCGGCAGTGTCGCGGTTGTCGCCAACGAGGCCGGTTGGGTGGACCTCGTGCGGTAACCGCGTCGTGATCGAACGAAATTGGGCGGCGGATGGGAACAACCCCATTCGCCGCTTGTGTTTTGGCGTAACGACCTACCGTCACATCGGCGGCAGGCCCATATTCCGCGCACTTATGATGGAGTTGCTCCCATGAAAACTCAGGGCGCCACAAAGGACGTCGTTTTCCTGTCCGGGGTTCGGACCGGATTCGGTTCGTTCGGCGGCTCTTTGAAGGATTTGTCGGCCATCGATTTGGGCGCGGCAGTATCCCGGCAGGCGATCCAGCGCTCCGGTGTCCCCGCCCGCGATTTTGGCCACGTCGTCTTCGGAAACGCGCTGCAGACGTCCGCTGACGCGATCTATCTGGCACGCCACGTCGGATTGAAAGCAGGGCTCCCGATCGAGACACCGGCCGTCACGGTGAACCGGCTCTGCGGCTCGGGCTTCGAGGCGATTACGCAGGGTGCCCAGCTGATTCTGCTGGGCGAAGCCGACGCGGTGCTCGCGGGCGGGGCGGAGTCGATGAGCCAGGCGCCGCACGTCGTCCGGGGCGCGCGCTGGGGACTCCGGCTCGGACCGGCGCCGCTCGAAGACCTGCTCTGGGAGGCGCTGAAGGATCCGCAATGCGGCCTGTCCATGGCCGAGACCGCCGAAAGCCTCGCCGAGAAGTACACGCTCACACGCAAGGAAGTCGATGAAGTCGCCGTCGCCTCGCAAAAACGCGCCAAGCAGGCGTGGGACGCCTGCGCGTTCCAGGACGAGGTCGTGCCGGTGACGATCAAGGTGAAAGGAAAGGAAGTCGAGTTTCGCGCCGATGAGCACATGCGGCCCGAAACGACGCTCGAGATCCTGAGCGCGCTGAAGCCCTACTTCAAAAGGGATGGGCTGGTCACCGCTGGCAACGCGTCCGGCATTTCGGACGGCGGGGCGGCGACCGTGCTCGCCAGTGAAGAGTACGCCAGGACGCACGGCGTGAAGCCGCTCGGCCGCCTGGTCGCATGGGCGGTGGCCGGTGTCGAGCCGAAACACATGGGCATCGGCCCGGCGCCTGCCGCCCGCAAGGCGCTTGCGAAAGCCGGGATGAAACTCGAGCAGATGGATCTCGTCGAAGTGAACGAGGCGTTCGCGCCGCAGTACCTCGCGGTCGAGCGGGAGCTGGGCCTCGATCGCGCCCGCACGAACGCGTGCGGCGGCGCGATCGCCATCGGCCATCCGCTAGCGGCAACCGGGACTCGCATCACGATCCACCTGCTTCACTCGTTACGCCGGGAGAAGAAGCGGTTCGCGCTTGGCTCGGCGTGCATTGGCGGCGGACAGGGCGCAGCGGTCATCGTCGAGGCGCTGTGAGCGACATTCTCGTCACGGCAATCGGAGTGATCGTCCTCTATTTGTTCGCGGGGCTCCGGGTGCTGCGCGAGTACGAACGCGGGGTGTACTTCCTGCTCGGCCATCTGCGCCCGACGAAGGGACCGGGCCTGATCTTCCTGCCGCCGTTATTCGCTAAGATGCAGAAGGTGTCGCTCAGAGTGATGGCGATCGATATCCCGCCGCAGGATGTCATCACGCGCGACAACATCTCGATCAAGGTGAACGCGGTGCTCTACATGCGCGTGACGACGCCCGACAAGGCCGTCGTCGGGGTCGAGAATTATCTCTACGCCACGAGCCAGCTCGCGCAGACGACGCTGCGCTCCGTGCTCGGCGAGACCGAGATGGACGAGCTGCTGGCGAGCCGTGAAAAGGTCAACGCCATCCTGCGACAGATCATCGACACGCGCACCGAGGAGTGGGGCATCGAGGTCTCGGCCGTCGAAGTGAAGGACGTCGACCTGCCGCCGGAGATGAAGCGCGCGATGGCCCGGCAGGCGGAAGCCGAGCGCGAGCGCCGCGCCAAGGTGATCAACGCCGAGGGCGAGCTGCAGGCGGCCGAGAAGCTCGCGCAGGCGGCGCACATCATCGGCAAGGAGCCGGCGGCGATTCAGCTGCGCTACCTGCAAACCGTCAACGAAATCGCCTCCGAAAACAACTCCACGACCATCTTCCCGATCCCCATCGATCTGTTCAAAGGCTTCATCGATCGGCTCGCTCCTCCTCCCCCTCCCACCGGCAATCCCCCGGCGGCTCTTCCGGAACGAGCCGCGGGAGCGGGTGAACGCCTCCCGGCGATTCGGAACAAGGGCAAGGCCAAAGTCTGATGATGGGGAAGGATCTCATCAGCCGTGACGCGCTGGAGCGCATCATCAAACGCGCCGCCGAGCTGCAGGCGGGAGAACGCGAGATCGGTGAAGGGCTCACGACTCACGAAGTCCTGGCGCTCGGCAAGGACGTCGGCATTCCCGATCGCTATCTGCGCCAGGCGATGCTCGAGGAGCAGACGCGGATCGTGCCCGAAGTCGCGACCGGGACCTGGGCGTGGCTGGCGGGTCCGCGTTCCATCGTCGCGCATCGCGTCGTGCCGGGCGATCGGGCGGCCGTCGAGCGCGCGCTGAGCCGCTGGATGGCGGACGAGGAGTTGCTGCAACCCAAGCGCCAGTATGCCGACCGGACATCGTGGGAGCCGAAGGCGGGCCCATTCGCCTCGATTCAGCGAGCGCTCGCCGGGGGCCGGCGCTACTCCCTCGCCAGGGCGGGAGAGATCACCGGACAGGTCGTGCAGCTCGAACCCGGATTCTGTCTCGTGCGGCTCGAGGCCGATATCCGCGAGCAGCGGACGAAGCGGATCACCGGCGGCAGCGTGCTGACGGTCCTGGGATGGGGCATGACGGGCGCAACGGCCCTCATCGCTCCCCCCCTCGCGCTCGCGCAAGCCCTTATGCTCGTCCCCGGCGTGGGCCTGACGATCGGCGGTGCGCTGATCGCGCGCACGTACCGGGGGGCGAACGAGCGCATCCAGATCGCGCTCGAGCAGGTACTCGACCGGCTCGAGCGTGGCGAGACTCGCGCCACCCCGTCGTTGCCTGGTCAGCATCCGTTCTTCCGGATCGCAGACGAAGTCCGCAAGGTCTTCGAGAATCCGCGGCCAAAGACCCGAGGATAGATGACCGACATCAAACGCGTCGGAGTGCTCGGCAGCGGCTTGATGGGCAGCGGGATCGCTCAGGTCGCCGCGACCGCCGGCTACGCCACCATCGTGCGCGACGTGTCCAAAGACATCCTCGATCGCGCGCGCGCCGGCATCGAGAAGTCGCTCGCGAAATTCGTCGAGAAGGGCAAGCTCCCCGCGGCCGATCGCGACGCGGCGCTGCAACGCCTGACCTTTACGACGACCGTCGCGGACCTGAAGCCCGTCGACATCGTGATCGAAGCGATCACCGAGGATCTGGCGCTGAAGAACGCGCTGTTCAAGGAGCTCGACGGGCTCTGCGGGCAGGGGACCATCTTTGCCTCGAATACCTCGAGCCTGACGATCGCCGAGATGGCCGGCGCGACCAAGCGCGCCGATCGTTTCGTGGGGCTGCACTTCTTCAATCCGGTGCCGCTGATGGCGCTGGTGGAAGTCGTGCGCACCGTGACGACCTCCGAGGAGACGTTCAAGCGCGCGTTCGGGTTCGCCGCCTCCCTCGGCAAGGAGCCGATCGCCGCAAAGGACACGTCCGGCTTCATCGTCAATCTCCTGCTCGTCCCCTATCTGCTCGACGCCATTCGGGCCGTGGAACGCGGCGTCGGCAGCGTGCCGGACATCGACAAGGCCATGCAATTGGGCTGCGGATACCCGATGGGCCCGCTGACGCTGCTGGACTTCGTCGGTCTCGACACGACGCACCACATTGCCGAGATCATGTTCACGGAGTACCGCGAGGCCCGCTACGCGCCGCCGCCGTTGCTCAAGCGCATGGTGCTCGCGGGGATGCACGGAAGAAAGAGCGGAAAAGGCTTCTACGATTATTCGGCAACTCCCCCCATCGTCAGCAACCTGGGACTCTAATGCTCGGCTACGACGCCGCCCGCTGGCACGCCGTCCTCAACGATCTCCCTGCCGCCCTGCTTCTGGTGGCCGTGTTGTTCGATTTCGGCGCAGCCGCCACGAAACGCGAATCGCTGATGTGGGCAGCGATCTGGACGCTGTGGGCCGGCGTCATCGGGGGATGGGCGGCCGTAGTGGCCGGCAAGCTCGCGTCGGGCTCGATCGAGCACGGTGCAGCGATCCATGAAATCATGGAGAAGCATGAGCGGATGGCGCTGATCACGATGTCGCTCTTCACCGTCGTGCTCGGTTGGCGACTGATCCGCCGGTTTCAGATGCCGGCCCAGGAGCTGGCGTTGACTCGCATGCTGAGCGTGGCAGGAATCGCGGGCCTCGTGTGGACCGGCATCCTGGGGGGCAGGCTGGTGTTTGAGCATGCCGCCGGCATTCCGTCGCGAACGCTGCGGGCGGAAATCGAGAACCGGGAGGAGGACCATAACCACGAGGCCGGCGAGGTACACGGAGCTACCGCCGATACCGCGAAGGCTGCGGCTCCTCACACGCAGCCACCAGGAACGCCGCCTCACACGCACTAATGCGCGCAATCGGAGTTTGCGCGCTGCTCGTCGTGGCCTGCACGCCCACCACGACGCGCCCTCCCTTTGCCCCGATTCCAGAGGCGCTGCACGCGGTGATCAACGGGCGCCCCGCCGATGTCACCCAGGCCGCGCGCGAGCTGCTCAAGGCCGACACGATCCCGGTGCGTTTTGTGAGCTTGCGCGATGCCTTTCTTGAAACAGCGGAGTTCGCGGGCACGCATCGCGTGCGTCTCTGGGCCGATCCCGACGTGCCGGGCAAGTCGCGCGTGACGATCGAGGCGGTCTACCGGCCGCTCGAGGATCCATCGCGGACGCACCGCGACCTCGAGCGCGCGGCGCCGCCGGGCTCCCCCGGCCGGCTGCGCGCCGAGCAGCTCCTCGCCGCCTTAAAGGACAAGCTTGGAGTCACGACTTACTAAGAGCCTCGGCGCCCTCGAGTACTTCACATTCGGCTTCGGCAGCATGGTCGGCGTGGGCTGGCTGGTCATCATGGACGACTGGCTGGGCCGCGGCGGTCCCGGCGGCGCCATGCTCGGATTCCTCGGCGGCGCCGTGCTGCTGTTGCCCATTGCACTGACCTACGGCCGACTGGTCCGTGCCATCCCGGATGCCGGGGCGGAGATCGCGTATACGGAACGTGTGTTTCCACGCACGGTGAGCTATGCCGCCGGTTGGATGATGGTACTCGCCTACGCGATTGTCTGTCCGTGGGAAGCCGTCGCGATAGGGAATCTGCTCGCGAGAATCTTCCCGGCGATGAACGACATCGTCCTCTACTCGGTGGCCGGCAAGGCGATCACGGTGCCGAGACTGGTGGCAGGAGTGGGGCTCACGGCGGTCCTCGGGTTCATCAATTACCGCGGCATCCGCACGAGCGGGCGCTTTCAGGATGTCACGACGTTGGGCCTGCTCGCCTGCTTCGCGGTCTTTCTCGTGCTCGGCGCCGGGCGCGGCAGCGCCGCCAATGCGCAGCCGCTGTTCGCGTCATCGGGCGCGCTCGTGTCCGTGCTGATGGTCGCGCAAATCGTCCCGTACTTCATGACCGGGTTCGAGTCGATCCCCAAAGTATCGGAGGAAGCACGCGCGGATCTCGGTCCGGGCACACTCAGTCGAGCGATCACGCTCGCCATGATCGCCGGGGGCGCGTTTTACGTGCTCGTGATCGGGGTCGTGGCCTGGGTCTACCCCTGGACCGAGATCGTCCGCCAACATCTCGGCACTGAAGTAGCGTTCGCGCGCGCCTTCGGAACGCCCTGGATTGCGCGCCTGATTCTCGCGGGAGCCTTGCTCTCGCTCTTCAAGATCTTCAACGGCAACCTCGTCGCGGCAACCCGTCTGCTCTACGCGTTGGGACGCCGCGGGCTGGTGCACCCGTCGATCGCGACCGTCGACACGCGCTTCGGGACTCCGTCGGTCGCGATCCTGCTGGTCACACTCCTGACCGCTGCGGCGGCATTCCTGGGGGACGCGCTGCTCGTCCCGATCACGGAAGTGGGCTCGGCGGTCTCCGGTATCGGCTGGTGCGCGGCCTGTCTCGCCTTCATCGCGCTCGCGCGCCGGACGGGCGATCGACGAGGCACGCTCGTCGCCACAGCCGGAGCCGTGGTGAGCGCATCGATCGTGTTGATGAAGATGATCCCGGCGGTGCCTGGGAGCTTCGGCACGCCGGAGTGGATCGCGCTAGGAGGCTGGTGCTTCCTGGGGCTTCTGCTGCGCGCGTCCCACTAGGCCCTGCACCCACTCTTCCATCTGATTCAGATCGATCGCGGCATCGCGGCACGGGCCATTGGGCAGCTGCATCGTCAGACCGAGCACCGGGAGCTTGCCCGCGACGTCCCGCAGACCCGTCATCATGTCGCGCTCGCAGGCGACGGCAACCACGGCCCGGGGACGGCGCTCCCGGATGACGCGACGCGCCAGCTGGCCACGTGTTGCGACGAACACCGGCACCTCGTAACGCCCCGCGATCTCCAGCACACCGTCGAGCGCCTCTTTCGACAGACAGCGGGGAATCAGTACCAGCAGCTCACCCTTCCCCACTCTGCGGCCTCGCCGCTCCGCCAGGGTGTTGTAGATGTCGATCGCCGCGTGCTCGACCCAGTCGCGCTTGCCGAAGCTGCGGGCGAGCAGCGAGGTGTAGTTCATGAGCTGTAAGTAGGGACCCCGCTCGAGTAGGAGTTCAGGCAGGAGGGTTCTGCCGGAGTAATAGGACAGGGCCAGCACGCCGAGATAGAGCCATTGCAGTACTGCCAGCGCGCCGAGCACGACCCAGAGGACACCAGGCAGCCGGGGCCAGAGCGCCGCCAGGCGCGGCCCGATCAGATACACTAGAAGCGCAACGGCCCCCGTCGCCACGGCTATGGTCAGGGCGGCGAACGTGAAGAACAGCCTTGCGGGCGCCGAGAAGTTGCCGCCAGCGGGAAGCGGCCGGCCGTTCCACTCGTCCCATTCGTGACCGAGCCGCCGGTCTACCTCGATATGGATGAGCTGCGCTTTACCCATCGGAAACCGAAGCTTCACGTTGCGGTTCACCCATGTCAAGTTTGGAGCGTGTTAGTCACCGACCCTCGTGTCCGCGCGGCGTATGCCGAAGGCGCAGGGGTGTATCGCATCGTTCCCGCGGCAGTCGCAATCCCCCAGAACATCGACGACGTCGTCTCGCTCGTTCGTCGGGCCACCGAGTCGCAGATGGCGCTGATCCCGCGTGGCGCGGGCAGCGGCATGCCGGGCGGCAACGTCGGCAGCGGCGTCATCGTCGACCTGAGCATCGGCTTCGCCGAGCTGGTGGTCGATGCTCACGCTCGCGTGGCGCGGGCCGGCGCATCAGTCACATGGACCGAGGTGAACGAGGCGCTGAGACCCTACGGCTTGCGGCTGCCCCCGGATCCGTCTTCCGGCGCGTTCGCGACGAGCGGTGGGATGGTGGCCACCAATGCGGCCGGACCCCGCAGTGTGCGGTACGGCAGCGTACGGCCGTGGGTGGAGGCTCTCGAGGTGGTCGGGGCGGATGGCACGGTAAGAACCGTCGCGCGGGGAGCGGGGAGCGGGGAGCGGTTTACCCTGACACCAGACACCCGACACCTGATTGCCGAGCGCTTCCCGAAGACCCGCAAGAATTCGTCCGGCTACGCCCTCGATCGATTCGCGGAGACCGATGACGAAGTCGATCTACTCATCGGCTCGGAAGGGACGCTCGGCATCGTCACCGCAGTGCACTGGAAAGTCGATCCGATTCCGCCGGGCATCGCCGGCGCGGCGCTCGGATTCGCCGATCTCGAAGCGATGACCGGCGCGATCCCTTACCTCGTCTCGTTGAACCCCTCGGCCATCGAGCTGCTCGATGAGAGCCTGCTTCGCTTCGTACCGGAAGCGCCGCAGGTCGCGTGCCTGCTGCTCGTCGAGTTCGAGCGCGAGCAGGCCGCGGCAGCGCGCGGCGTCGTCGGTGACGCCGTGCGCGGCCTCAAGCATTCGGCCGTTCATGTCGAGACGGCGGTGAACCGTGCGGGGCTGGAGCAGCTGTGGAGCGTGCGGCGGCTCGCCTCCCCCGCCCTCGCGCGGCTGCCCGCCACGCAACGCTCGCTCCAGGTCATCGAG
>Ga0209761_1001035_pt1 | contig 17769 bp, 28 predicted proteins | sample GraSoi013_1_40cm_4_FD_185818 | JGI IMG/M metagenome (GOLD analysis project Ga0209761, IMG submission 185818) | Grasslands soil microbial communities from the Angelo Coastal Reserve, California, USA - Sample 09_25_2013_1_40cm (SPAdes) (version 2) | ecosystem: Environmental > Terrestrial > Soil >...
GCTATTGGATGCGCAATTTCATATCAGCAATTCTCGGTTTTCCTGCGCGAGCCAAAACCTCAAGGAGAAGTAGATCAAATGAACGACCAGAATTCAGGCCAGCGCAGGGTGGGTGAGCACTGAGCCGAAACGATCGAAGGCTTCTCTCACCGACGCCGCGGCGGCCGTGCTCTCTTCTTCGGTGGGCGTTGGAATCTGGAGCAACCCCAGCCTGCCACGGTCCGGGGGAAGCACAAATGCGGTTTGGTGTTGCATCACAAATTCCAGAATGTGCGCCAGACCTTCCGATTGGTATTTATTGTCGAAGTGGACGCCGGTGCCGTGAAATCTCGAAGCTGACATCCAGTACCCGCAAGCCAGAAGCCAATGGCCTCGGGTTACGGACGACCAGACCTGGAGATAATCCAAAGTGCCGCCCGCCGCGAAGCCGTATTCAATGTGAATCAAGCCAGTTTGGGCGCCACGCATCAAGTCTGCCCAAGACACAACAATTGCTGACTCAAGGATTCGCTCGAGACTGTTCTCATAAGGTTTCATAAGTCACCCCCGGACCGGAGACGCGTTCAACCTCTGGCCCACTCTGCGTCACGCTGGGACGTCTGCCGTGCCTCGGCGCTATCCAAGCAGCAGCTCTGTTGGATATGGCGTGAGTGTGCGGAAACGGTGGCATAGGGCACACCCAGAAAGCGCTTGGCAACGATTCCAGTTACTTCGAGGCCGTTGAAGCTTTGATGCCTCACCTTCGCCAGAATTCGTTTTAACGCGTTGTGTATCTTTTTTGTTCCGAGAGCGCCAAAGAACATCACCTTGACTTCTGCCGCCATGAAAAAGAAGTTCCAGCCCGCAGTACGGATCTTGCGATCAAGGGCGAAACCATCGAGGGCTTTGACCACGCTCCAATTCCCCGACCAGGGCTCACTCTCCAGCCCAAGGAGTTGGGTTATCCGAGGCCCCTCTTCGATTAGAATCGTTCCGACTTTGAGGGTTGGCGTCATGAGTTTTCCAGATAAACATGGCTGTACGTTCAAGCTCGGGTAAGCGCAGCCGCTACGATCAGCAACAGTGAAACGAATATCAGACCGCCGCTTCCCAGCAGCACGATTTCGCTAAACAGGTCAGGCTTCATTAGCTCTTCCGGGTGCATTTCATTCCTCCTCGCGGAGACGTCCCGCCGAGCTGGCCCTAATCTCGCCCCAATCGTGAGGTCCCTCCACTGGAAGACGACACGCTTGCGGATTCCGGCCGATGAATATCCGGCAATGGCCCGCGAACCACCTCGTCTGGGCAAGCTCCGCCTCAAGAGGTAGGTAGGCCGTCTGGTTAGACGGATTAACAATTCTCTGGAGGCATCAATAGATTCGCCCATTGCCTTTCAAAATACTGTGCAAAATGGCTCACTTCCCGAACCCCGCTGCTGCAGGGCCAATATTGGCCGATGAGGTCGTCACGATTTATGCGAATTGGACTCCCTTCTTCCGGACTATAATTACTGACGATGAGCTCTACTGCAGCCAACTGGAGGAACCGCGAGTTCGACCCCAACACCTTCCTCGCGATGATCGGCGACGTCAGAAAGATGTTGGCTGTCCCGAAAAAGCAAACGATCTTCACTCAAGGGGATGAGGCGGATGCTGTCTTCTATGTTCAGAAAGGTAAAGTCAAGCTCACCGTCGTGTCCAAAACTGGCAAGGAAGCCACGATCGGAATATTGAGTGAGGGGAATTTTTTTGGGGAAGGCTCGCTGGCAGGCCAGGCTCTCCGTATGGGATCCGCGGCTGCAATGACGGACTGCCAGCTTCTGCGGATCGAGAAGAAGGCGATGATGGCCGCGCTTCATCGGGAACATGCTTTTTCCGATATGTTCGTGGCGTATTTGCTGGCCCGCAATATCCGTTATGAAGAGGACCTGGTCGACCAACTGTTCAATTCCAGCGAAAAGAGACTGGCCCGTGTGCTTCTTATGCTCGCTCATTTTGGCAAGGAGGGCGTGCCGGAAACGGTGGTCCCAGGAATCAGTCAGGAGACGCTAGCAGAGATGGTCGGAACCACGCGGTCACGAGTCAGCTTTTTCATGAACCGGTTTAGGAAATTAGGCTTCATTCATTACAACGGCGGTCTTCAGGTCCACAGCTCGTTGCTCAACGTAGTCCTGCACGATTGAGCCTTTCTTGAACGACTGACAGATCAGGACTCAACGTCTCACAATGCCACTAGCCGCCTTCCCGCGCTCTCGCCACACCCGCCTCCCGCTCAGCTCCTGTTCGAGCACACGCGCTTCCCAATCAGAGCAACGCTAGGAGTCGCGCCGGCAGTGCTTGGAATCGTTCCAGGCGGAAGATTCTTGTAGCGGTACCAGGGCCAGGCATCTCACCTTAGTGGCGAAGGGCAGATCAACAGGTGGTCTTCCAGACCGTTCTTGGCGCGTTCCATATCGACCTGTTGCTTAGCCGCGAATTCCGTGCTGATTCGATAAAGCACCGCGGAACGGGCCGCAAGATACCTGGTTAGCTTGGACTCGTAGACCCGGCTGAGATTCTGGCACTCTAGGCAATTTGTCATGGGTCATCCCTGGAGCAATTCATGGAAGAGCCCCGCAGGCTGTAAAAGTGATCGTTTCTTATCTACGGCCGGTGGTTCAATATCTCGTGCTCGGCTTGGACCCAATCTTGCTGATCGTTGCCAGGCTCACAACCACGAGCTTCGTAGAGTTGATGGGCGCGTTCTCTAATCTTGTTCTCTACCCCTGCTGCATCGGAGATCGGCGCCACTCGTGCATTTTTTTTCGGGACGGTAAGAGTTTTGGGCTTTGCTGGTGTAGATGCGTGGGAATCAGACATGAACCTCCCGGTCCGTCGTTTACTAAGGGGGAAGATACTTCAGATGGACTGACTTAGCTCAGAGAACCTGAAAGAGGGACAGAACTACTCGCTCATTCTTGACCCTACGCTGATTGTTCTGGTGTGTCAAATAGCGGAAGACATCTGCCGTTTCAATGCCACTTGCCTGCTGTGGCGCCGGCAAGCCAAACTCACACCGCACGAAGAAACCCTATAGGCCGCGAAGAGAGAGGGCTAGCACCAGTTCTTGCCTGACTCTCTTCCGTTTGGACTGCCGTTGCTCGAAGTCGTCCGCGCTCGGAGGATGGGCCATCGGAGTGTTCTCTGACCTGTTCAGACTCAACAGCTCCTTGATGAGAGCCGCCACTTGTTCGGAAATATCGCTCATAAGAATACAACTCATCTCATAAATGGCCAGCCTCAGCTCTGCGGTCGCTCTCGCCAGAACTTTCCCTCTGGATGCGCCTCCCCATTGTGACCATTACTCTTACTAATGTCTTGCCCGTGGCCATTGTCGTTGCCGTACAGTCCATCTATTACAAAAGCGTTTGTCCTTATCCGGGCAATCTGTTCATAGATGTACTGACGAAGGTCGGCTACGTCAAGAACGCGACCCCCATTATTCAGGTGTGCATACATCAAGTCGTCTCTGAGGCTTTCGAGGACGGATAGCGCGATTTGTCTTTGGTTCGTGTCCATTAACACACGCTCCACTGCGAACAACATTTTGGACGACCGTATGGTAACCTCCTCGATGCACACTAATCTGTGCAATTTTGACCACTTTGGGGGGCGGGTATTTATGAGATAGGTTCTAGTCAACCTGCTTGCTTGTCTCCGTCACATCCAGGATCGTCATGTTGTGCGATTGAGCATTTCCTCAAATGCGGTCGCAAGATGCGACACGCCTATGAGGTTCGCTGATTCCCATTCGACCGGTGGAAACTGACGGGTAATACCAAGCTCCGTCATTTTGCCTTGCCGATGGCCGCACGACAGGCAAATTGCTCCTACTTGCCTGATCTCAGTCTCTTTCGATATTTCATTCTCGCGGACCGCAAGCGAGCCTGATACAACTGGCCCTTTGCATTTGTCACAAGAATAAGCGGAGAGGTGAAGATATTGTCTTCTCACAGTGCCCTCCAAAATGCCGGGAGGCCCAGTACACATCCTAAGCCTTCATCATCGGGACATCTGGTCACAATTGCTCGTTTGGCCGATTCCCCTGTGCTGCAATATTGTGAGCAATTTTGAACAGAATCGGGGGACGCTTGCCTATATACATGACCAGGATGAGCACCCAGGGCACTCTACTATGCCGGAGATTTTGACGGTGGCGATGAGCGGTGCATACCGAAACAGCGACGAGCTGCCCCCTGAGGTGATTGCGGACGCCTTTTACGCCAAAGGCGAGCATTCCACAAGCCTTTTTGGAACTCTCGCGCAGCTACTTCGTACTGCTCCAGCGCGCCGCGGCGACCATCACCGGCAGCTCGCTCCAGCTTGGATCCCTCGCAACGGGAATGACTCCCAAGGAATTCCGTATGTTGTAGTGGCGTGCGCGGAGTGTTTACGAACCTTTCAGGTGACAGTAGTAGAAGAAACTACCGGAGAGGTACTTGAAATACCGTGCCGCTTCTGTCCGAACACCAACAAATACATCATTGAACCATCCAGTCAAGGCATGCGCGAACTCTTCGCATGATGGAGTTCTGCGCTGTTTTCAGCTCTAAGCCGGTTTGAGCGACTTGGCGCACTCTGCCAACCTGAGCGTGAGATTGTTAACCCGCATAGTTGGCATATCATTTGTGATCGTAAGCCCCTCGGTGTATTTTCATTCCAAAGAACTTCCTTAATGAATCCGTGACGAAGGCGAGCAGTGTACCAACCCGGGAAAGAACAATGCACGACGGGGTTCAGCGAGTGAATTCCAAAGCTCCTCAGAAAATAAGGCAATGGCTTTTGCAAGGCTTAACCGTTCCGCAAGGGCCGCACGGAGAATCCGAAGAGACCCACGCCTGGTGGAAAGCTATGTGTCTTACGGGAGTAGACTACTTTTCTACCCTGGGATACCAGCCTGGAATTGCGTTCTTGGCTGCGGGAGCGCTCTCTCCAATCGCCACATTGATACTGGTTCTGGTGACTTTGTTTGCTGCTTATCCGGTTTATAGCAGAGTGGCGGAGCAGAGCCCAAATGGCCAGGGCAGTATCTCAATGTTGGAGCGGCTATTTCCCAATTGGACAGGGAAAGTCTTCGTTCTGTGCCTGTTGGGATTTGCCGCTACTGACTTCATTATTACTATCACTCTCTCGGCCGCAGATGGTACCGCGCACTTGATTCGAAATCCTTTTGTACCACAGTGGCTGCATCATCAAGAGGGATTGACTCTGCTGCTTCTCGCCCTGTTGGGAGCAATTTTCCTGAAAGGATTCAAAGAAGCCATTGGTATTGCGGTTTTCTTGGTTGCGATCTATTTGACACTCAACCTCGTGGTGGTCTCAGTGGCGGTCGTGGAGGTGCTAAAGCACCCCCAGGTAATCACCGGATGGAAGCAACAACTCTGGCACCAGCATGGCAGCGTCTGGCTCATGCTTGCCGTGTCGGTGATCATATTTCCCAAGCTGGCGCTGGGGCTGTCTGGATTTGAGACCGGGGTGGCCGTAATGCCGCTCATCCGTGGGGACCGGATTCGCAACACGAAAAAACTGCTGCTCACCGCAGCGCTTATCATGAGTGTCTTCCTTATTGCGAGTGGGTTCGTCACTACAGTTTTGATTGAGCCGGCAGCCTTTCAGCCTGGCGGTGACGCGAATGGCCGGGCCTTGGCTTATCTTGCCCATCGCTACCTAGGTTCCGTATTCGGCACCATCTATGATCTGAGCACCATGGCTATATTGAGCTTTGCGGGGGCCTCCGCCATGGCCGGTTTGTTGAACCTTGTGCCGCGTTATCTGCCGCGGTATGGCATGGCCCCCGACTGGGCTAGAGCTTCGCGGCCTTTGGTGCTGGTATTTGTGGCGATTTCGTTTTTGGTTACTCTGATTTTTCATGCCAGTGTGGATGCTCAGGCAGGCGCCTACGCAACCGGTGTTTTGGTGGTGATGAGCTCCGCTGCGATAGCCGTTACCATTTCAGTTTGGACAAGCTGGATGCGCTGGGGATTTCTGTTGATTTCTCTCGTCTTTGCCTACACCACTTTCTCCAACATCGTTCAGCGTCCAGAAGGTATCAAGATCGCGGCCATCTTTATTGGATTGATTATCGTCAGCTCTCTCGTCTCGCGTGCTTTCCGCTCCACGGAGCTACGTATTCGAGAGATTGTGCTGGATGACGCAAGCAGAGAGTTTCTATTGCGCGACCACGACCAGGTAATTCGGCTTATATCACACCGGCCGGTGCATCGCTCAGTGGAGGAGTACGAATCGCAGGACGCGCTTGCACGGATGGCGCACAATCTCCGCTCCAACGAGCAGTTGCTTTTTCTGGAAATTCACCGGGTGGATTCTTCGGACTTCGAGGCTTCTTTGCGGGTCACGGGCATCTGTGTGGGCCGTTATAGGATCTTACGTGCTTCCAGTCCGGCCGTTCCCAACGCCATCGCCGCTATCTTGATTCACATACGGGACATAACCGGCAGACTGCCACACGTATATTTCAACTGGACAGAAGGTAACCCCATCGGACACATGTTCCGCTTTCTGATTTTTGGCGAGGGAGATGTTCCCCCGGTCACCCATGAAGTTCTTCGCCATAGCATTGCCGATCCGCAGCAGCGGCCGTTTGTGCATCTCACCTGAATGGCAAGTCCGCAGCTCAGTAACACTCAAGGTCGGGTCGTCTCATGAATTGGACGGCTAAACTGGGTTGAGCATTTTCCCACACTCTAAGCAAGACGTTTTGGCGCGTGAAGTGATTAACCCGCAAAACGGACACATCCTTTGCGACCGGAACTCCCGCGCCGGTGGCTTAAGTGTCGCCAACAGCTTCCCAAACAACGCAGTGATGAAAGCTAGACGTCTGCGCAGCCGATTGCGGAACGGACGAAAAACGGGTTCCATCAATCCACCTTCGCTCTTTCTCCCATTGCTCGGGAACTGTTCGGTCACAGGGGTAAGCGGCCGGAGTGCTCAAGGAACGTCTCGCGTTTCGCCTCTCCGACCAGTTAATCATAGCAGGCCGAGGAGCGCGATTCTGTGCGGGATTGCTCACATTGCAGAGAAACATTCGGTCCCGGCATTGCGATAATCTAGTATCTGTTTGGCCACAAGACAGAAGTGAGCAATTTAGACCATCTATTCTGTCGCCGATCGGCGATCATAATGGTGGAGATGAGCATTTCCTCTCTCTCTTTCAGGTCCTCTGAACTAAGTCAGCCCATCTGAAGTCTTTTCCTCTTAGTTCCACAGCTCTGAAAGGAACAATCCATGAAAAAGACAATGTCACTGTTGTTGATGAGCTTCATCGGTTTGGTCGGGACCTACGCGTGGGCAGGCTCGGCCCGCGAAGACTCGGTCGCCCGGCTGCAATCGTCCGTCGATGTTCTGCACGCCATTATGGCGACTCCGGACAAAGGCATTCCTGAAGAAACGTTGAGCAATGCAAAGTGCATCTTGGTAGTTCCAGACTTAATTAAGGGTGGCTTCATTTTTGGCGGCAAGCACGGACGTGGCGTGGCCACTTGCCGTACGACTGAAGGCTGGAGTGCGCCCGGGTTCGTCTCTGTTGGTGGAGGAAGTTGGGGATTGCAGATCGGAGTCGAAGGCGTCGACCTGGTGATGCTGGTCATGAACGATCAGGGTTTCCAGCATCTGCTCTCCAGTAAGTTCCAACTGAGCGGCGAAGGATCAGTTGCTGCAGGCCCGGTCGGCCGTCATGCGTCGGCGGGAACTGACTGGAAAATGAACACTGAAATGCTGACCTATTCGCGCTCGAAGGGTGTGTTCGCCGGCCTGACCCTCGAAGGTGCAGTTGTGCAGCAAGATGACGACTCCACTCGCGCTATTTACAGCAAGGACATGACGTTCCGCAACATTCTTTCGGGCAAGGCGTCAACCCCGAAAAGCGCGGACGCGTTCATAAAGGCCGTATCAGATGCAGGCCAACAGGCACGGATTGCAGAAGCCACGGAAGACAAGAAGTAGATAGGTAAGCCTGCGAGACTTGATTTTCTGCTGGACCGGAACCACACAGTAGTTCCGGTCTAGCTGCTATAGAACGTGGATGACAGACTTACCGATGGACTCGCGTCAAGACGGAGGCACGGAATGCGCTGCTTTTGGGAACAAACGGGTGTCCTTCCCCATCTATCGCTTGCTGGGTCAAGGCTTGAATGACGGCGATATCGCAAGGAAGCTGAATCTGACCGAAGTGAACGTACAAAGCTGCATAGCCTGGATACTTCATTTCCTGAACCTGGAAAATCGTGAAGAGTTGGCTGCATACGCTGCATCTGCAGCGTAGCGCTGTGTATCGCCTGAAAGGCGGAAAAAAATATGAAAGTCAGTCTACGAAAGTGTCTTTGGGTGCAAGTAGCAAGCCTCAGTTTTTGGCCCATTCTTCTATTTGCGCAGTCCCCTGATCTCGCGCAAAACCTGGCAGACTGCAGGAATGGCCGCGAAACCTGCGATCCCTCGAAGTTGAGCCCCTCGCAATCGGCTGACGTGGCTCTCGCCGGCCACGGGCGCAACGTTTCGAATTGCAGGAATGGCTACGATTCCTGTGACCATTCAAAACTTACGCAGCAGGAGACCATTGCGCTGGCATTGGCCGATCACCAGCAGAACGTTTCTGACTGCAAAAACGGTATGACCTCTTGCGACCCTTCACGATTGACTCAAGCCGAGGCCCGTGAAACGTCCGTGGCGGAGCATCGGCGCAACATCGACGACTGCCAGGATGGGCTTGGCACCTGCGACCGCTCCAAACTGACTCGACCTGAAATGCAGGAGGTGGATATTGCCCTGCGCCAGCGCAACGTCTCCGACTGTAAAAATGGCATCGGCTTCTGCGATCGTTCCAAGCTAACTCCTTCGCAAACGACTGAAGTAACTGCCGCAGAGCATGAGCGCAACGTATGGAATTGTCAGAATGGCTGGGACCAGTGCGACCATTCCAAACTTACTCCGCGGGAAGCGGGTCAAATTGCAGTCTCAGAACACCAGCGCAACATCTCCGCTTGTAAGGACGGACAGGAAACCTGTGACTATTCAAGACTCACTCCCCCGGAAGCCAAGATGCTCGCTGATGCTGAGCACAAACGCAATTACACCGCTTGTGTAAAGGGCTACGGTTATTGCGATCCCTCTCGACTCACAGCGGAGGAGACTCATTCTATCCAGCTGAAAGGCCATTGATTCTCGGTGATGCTCATAAGAAATCTCTTAGGTGCGTGAAACTATGATTCAAAGGCAGTGTCCAGAATGTAGTAGCGAGTTGGTCCTAGCCAGGCGTCCCGATAACCGATATGGACCGCGAATCGTGGCAGGCCCGTCTACTTATTGGCGCTGCAGCATTTGCGGACGCGAGTTCACCGCAGAACAGATTCGCGAAAACAAACGTGCCAAGTCCACCCCCATCGAGCACGCATAGGCTCGTCTGGTCTGTAACCGTTAGCGTTCGAGGGTCTGATCGTCCTTCTGTGGGCTGGCAGACAGGTACCGCGAATCGCTTCCGGGTCAACACCATTTGAAGCAAGTGCGACCCCGATCCGGCGGCACACAATTCCTCGGCGGGTTCGGACTCCGAGATTGTGCTAAAGAATGTTGCTGGGCAGAAATGTGAGCGTTATTGAGCAGACTGGGCAACCGTCGTTTTAGGTTCAGTGACTGTCATTCGTTCGAAAGGCTGGCTATACGGCCTCCGACAAAAGATTCACGTTCCCGCCGCCGTCCCGGATGGTTGGCAGGCGTTCTCACTCGAACGAATCAGGCCGCAGCGCGGCTGCGCCCTTTTTCTTTTCTGTACGGAAAACGGAAAACATGAACTGCTCCTGTGCTAGAGTGCCTAACGCCGAGGCGCAGTATCCCCGGAATTTCCCCAACGCTTCCTTGCACCCCCGGACGGGAGGCCGCTATGTCCCATCCCACGTGGCACGAGTTGTACAACGCTGCTCTTATCGAGTTCGATCTCGCTAAACTTCCTGAACGCGTCGAGGCCACATGTCAGGCAATTCATCAACACCGAGTACAGAAAGGGCATACTCTTAGTGCGGAGGAACGCAAGGAGCTTGACGATGCTTTGCGAGTGCTGTTCACGTTGATGCAGAGAGCCGCATAGTTTGCTGTATCTGCTACAATCTCGCCTGAGGCGAACACATGGACATAATCGCGCAGTTGAAGGCTGAGCGGGACAAGGCAGCACAGCAGGTGAATGCTCTGGATACCGCGATTAAGGCACTGAGTGGGTTAAACAGCACAGGGGCAACACGAGGACGTCGGACGATGAGTGCCGCTGCTCGTGCCAGAATTTCTGCCTCACAGAAAGCACGTTGGGCACGCACACGGGGCCAGAAGGTGGTGTCTATCGCTCCAAAGCGTCACATCTCAGCAGCAGGTCTAGCGCGGATTAGAGCTGCTCAACGGGCGAGATGGGCGAAGATTAGGAAGCAACAGAGTTAGTTCCCCTGATTTCGTACATCATAGTCTCGGAAGAATGCACTGCGGGAAACTGCGAGAAGTGTCCCGGCATCTTTAAAACGTGATTAGAACCTTTGGCTCTTGTCCGACAGCAAACTTAATCTGTTTCATAAGCGGCATATTATCCCTGCCGCATAATCCTCGCCTCAATCAGCCGATCCTGGCGCGTGACTATGAATAGCGAGTCCCGAAAGGCGGATGTTCAGCCTGGAACTCTTCCTTCTTTTTCTGGAGTTGGTCTATGGCCGCGTTGAAATCCTTTAGGTATTCCTGATCCTGGCGAATCAGGTCTTTGGCGCGTTTCAGGAGTTCTTCCGTGGTTGGAGTGCTGGAATGCACGGTGCCAAGTATACGCCTGCGTGAGAGTGACAATAGCGGGCGTGAGCAGTGGCCTGATACGCTTGCGGATTCGCCCTTCCCTGGCATTAATGTGTGCCAGGACTAGAAGATGAAATTAAGCGGCGAAGATCGTGCCTTGCTAATATCACACCGGCTTCATTGCGGCCTTTATACACGAGTTGCCAAACGATTGGGAGCAGATATTTTCTACGTGAATCGTGTGGCGAGTGGCCACGCGGCAAAAATTTTATAGGCGAAGTAGATCGCAATTGGAGTTTCCGGCATGGAAGAAACTTGCAGTGCTGACTTGCTCACGCGATGCTGATAAAGTAGCGCACCGCTCAAAGCAGAGCGGCAGAATCCAGGAGATTAGTTGGTAGCCTTAAACTTGTCTATCTCCCTGCATATTTCCCCAATGCGGGCATGTCGATTGTCGTATTCGACCGTCTCCTCTATGGTCATGCCGAGAAAGGTAGCCTTCTCCAAGGCCGCAAACTGTTGTTTGGAAAGTGCGGAAAGTTCAGCGGAACGGTCCTTTGTCAATTCGGCCACGGTGTCCTTGCTTTCTCGCAATAGACCGTCACCAACTTGTCAGTGGCGAGAAGTGCGTAAACTACAAAGCATTATAGGCTCAAACAGCCACGAAATATCCCCATGCCAGAGAAGCGGTGCTTTTCTTCGGACGAATTTCTTGCAATCACACACCACGAACTTGCGAGCCTCCAGAACTCAGGGCTTATTCCATTGCCGTTGCTGCCACTGAATGCTTTCTTCGCGTTCCCCTAACACACGGTTAAGCTCGATAACAAGGCTGAGCAGCTTGTCCGAATCCATTTCTCTACTAGCTTGTTCGGCAAGGCATTTCCAATCGCGAGGTTGGTGCGGGGTCATAAGAACCCCTTTCTAAAAGAAGATGTTGCCACGGCTGGGATGTATTATTTTCAGTAAGCTACGCTGAATTCAAAACCGAGTCTGAGCAATACAGCACACCCCGGTGGAAAACTCCAAAGGTGCAGCATGAAGAACAGAAAGCGAAGATGCTAGACTGCGGCTGCTTGTAGCAGGGACGAGTGCAATGTCTTTTGTTTGCCACGAGAAATTTCTAGCGCAACAAACTTCAAACTGACCCACTACCATCTGATGCTCTGTTATGCGACCTCACCTTTCTGGTGTTAGACTCTAGGAGTCTCTTACACATCCCTCCGCCGTCGTGCCTTTGGGCGTCGGTCTCTTGTGCAATCTGATGATTCGCATCGGAGGCCAGTCTATGCTGCTCAACAGCACGGGGGTTATCGCCAAGTCGCAACATGAAGAAGAGTCTGCCTTGTTGCGACGCAAGGTCGAGGAACTGAACAAGAATACTGCCCGTTTGATCGTTGAAGCTGGGAAATTAATCCAAGAATCGAAACAGCTATCGGCACAGGTCAAATCTCTCGAAAGCCCCAGCACGAAGTCAAAGTGGCCCCCATCAATGCACTATGAGGCCACGACCCGAAATTCTGATTAGTGCGCTACTGGCGTCTTTTTCACACCTTAACCATGCTTTCATTTTTTTCGGGAATGTGCGATTGTGCTCAGTTTTGCAAGCAACATTTCGGTAGATTTAAAAATCGGCACGAACATAATCCGGGGGAGGGATGTTCCCAAGAAACCAGTCGCCAAGGAGGAGGGTCATGCATGAAAACAGTGAACTAACAAACCATGATTGCTTCGCCAATGTATTTAGAGAACGTGGCTTCAGAAAGTTCTCAACTGCACAAATCGGGAAGCTCTTGCAAGAAGAGTATCCGAACTTCTCGCTTGGGAGCATCCTGCCTAATGACCACGCAAAAGGCGATGCCGCATCGTGCTGGTGCGTTGGGACTCCCCAGCAAATATTCAACAAGGTGAGGCGCGGATTTTACCGAGTTCGGCAGTATCAGCATTAGAATCGAAGCTGTTCCAGGCGCGGTGGAAAGTCTAGCCTTCGACATCAGCACACGCCAACTCACACGAATGCCAGCCCGGAACAGGTTCGCTGTGTCGGTCACGCTGCGCCACTGACGTAGGGTTCCACAGCGATTCCCCACTCCTCAAGCAGCCATTCCGGTATGTAGCACCGGTTCTTATTCCGCTCGCACCAATTCCGTAACGCCACTGAACCGGTACATGTTTGCTTCGTGAGTCCCAAGTGTCGGACTTGCGTTTCGAACTCGGTAGCAACAGCTGGAGCGGGCGGAAGCGGCCTTCCCCAGTTCGGATTTCCACGGCGACGCCTGACCGGCTGGATGAATGGTTTCACCATGCCAGAGATGATACTCCGCCCTGCTGCAAGAATGTGCGCAGGTTGCTTTTGCGGGAAGCTGTGGTGAGTCATGCCCCGACTCGGCACCCATGAGGCGATTTTCCCTTGCAGGAGAACAGCAGGACTCAGACACAGCCAATCGGAAACTCTTGCCCGGCAGTGATACTTGACGTTGCTTATGTCCACCGTGATGGGGATGTCGCTAGCTGCGCATGAATCGGTGCCGGATTTGGTAACCAGGGTGCAGTCCATTGAATCGAGGATGCCCGCGCTCATCCAGGCAGACGATCTCGCCATCCAGAATCGCCGCCTCTCTTGCGAGGCCATCACCAATGTGATCGGCCAGTACAGGAATAGCCATAGCGGGAATGTTTGACTTTCGATGCCAAGGGGTGAAATCATTATTTTCGAGCGGATCGCAGTTTTGTCCGCAAACTTCATATTTTATTCATCCTTCATCGTAGGCAGTTGCCTCCTGCGCATTCCGAACTCCTGAGAGGGGGGCCTCATGACACCCGTCGTAGCGGCCAAGAAATTCAGCAAATTCGATCCCAAGACCTTCCTTTCGACCATCGACGGCGGTAGGAAGATCGCACCTTTTCCCAAAAAGCAGACGATCTTTGTTCAGGGCGACTCGTCCGATGCTGTTTTTTATATACAGAAAGGAAAGGTAAAACTCACCGTTGTGTCGAAGAGCGGGAAGGAAGCCACAATAGGCATTCTGAACGAGGGCGATTTCTTCGGAGAAGGTTGCCTTACAGGGCAGCCTCTCCGCCTGTGCTCCGCAACCGCAGTGACCGATTGCTCTGTGATGCGAATCGATAAGAAGGCGATGATGGAAGTGCTTCACCGGGAACACGCGTTTTCCGATGTGTTCGTGGCATATTTGCTGACACGGAACATCCGATATGAAGAGGATTTGGTTGACCAGCTTTTCAATTCCAGCGAGAAACGACTGGCCCGGATATTGCTATTGCTGGCTCATTTCGGCAAGGAAGGTAAACCCGAAGTTGCTGTTCCGAAAATCAGTCAAGAAACTCTAGCAGAGATGGTGGGTACAACTCGCTCGCGGGTTAGCTTTTTCATGAACAGGTTCAGGAAATTGGGGTTCATTGATTATCACGCTGGCGATACATTGGAAGTTCACAGTTCACTTCTCAACATCGTTCTCCACGACTAGGACTTCCTGAGCAATATTGAACAGACGTACTCTGATCCATCCGACTAGCATCACCCTACTCCTATCAATACCGCTCCTCCCTCTGAAACCACGACCGCCGAAGAACGCCGCTCTAGCCGGGAATTCTGGTTGCTACTTAATCATTGCGATGTTCACGATGATTTCCTTTGGCGTGCTTGAATTGCTCATGAGGTCGCGCACTTTGAACTTAAACTGTGCGGCTGTCAATTCAGGCAAGAATGAAAAGCCCCCGGATGGAGGTGATGGGCACCCGGGGGCAGACGAACAGAGCTGGCGCACCTGCCTTTCCAGCCAATTGGAACTCTATAGGATTATGGGGTAACCATTCAATAAAGTTGAACTGGTATTACTGCCCTGCTTCGCACTACAGCGCCCTAAAAATAAAAATGTCAGCCGTTTGCTGCAACCTCCGTCAGCAACCATGACTCTGAGGACTTGGCGTGGACGGCTCAAGGTTCTGCTGGGCGAGACGCTAGCTTACGCTTCTGCCATTGCCCTCCCCTTTCCCGTCCCGCCTTGTCTCATGGATGCTAACTCGATCCTGAACCGACTCCGCGATCTGAGACGGGAAATCCGCGAATTGCAGGAGTTGAACACTCGCCATCGAAACCAACAAAGGCCAGCCCGGGAATTCCAGAGTAGATGAACGTTTTTTACCCGGACGGCGAATCGATGCCAGGCACACTTCCGTTGATACGGTACAGCCCTCCTGCCGCGAATTCGGTCAGTAACGCTTAGGCTTGGCCTTGGGCCTTCGCAGGAAATAACGCCTCTCGGCTCGGTTCATATTGCGGCGAAACACTTGGCGGAACATGCGCTCAATGGGTGTTTCTCTGTGAGGTTTGCGGGGAAACATGCACCACCCCCAAGCAGGTTTTTGGACACAAATTTTACTCCCGGCAGTCCAGACGCACGAAACGTGACTACAAGGGCGGCTTGCTGCCGGTTTAACCACGACGTTCTGCGAGAGTTTCCAGTTCCTTGCCTAACTGCTCAAGCCGCTCCCGCCTTCGGTCATATTGCAGGAGATCGGCGTCCTTCAAGTCTGCGATCCTGCCTAAGACCCAAAGATTGAGCTGCTGCCTGTAAAGTCGGATGATCTCCGCGCTGATTTTGTGGAGGCGATCCATAGTGCACCTGTCAGGGCCAGGGGGCGAATTGGTCGGATCGGCGGGTGTGACGCTGGAGGAGCAAAAACTTAGGATGCCTTGGGAGGCTCGGGCTGTTGCTGGGGAGACCGATTTTCTCGCCCTCAGCCGCTTCGGACCGGGTACCGCTTCAGGAACTCATCGACATTATTCTTGATTAAAGCTTGCTCCGCTTTCAGAGCGGAGTACAGCCGTGATAAGAGGTGCTGCCGCCTACGATCATCTCTCTCGGAAGCGATCAACATGCAGAGTTGACGGACCGCCTGATTTTCACCCGACACAGCCATTCCTCATTTCGCTTCTCTGGCTTAAGCAGGACGAGCAGATACTGATTTCTCGACATCGAGTGCAGCGCGGTAATGCTCAAGAGCGAGTCTTACGGCGCGGATTTCAGTTTCGATAGAATTTGCTTGATCCCGAGTATTTGTCGCCATCAGAGCAGTATTCAGGACTTGCTGGCGTTTCTCCAGCCATTCAACGTGCTGCCTTACGGTGCGATCCATAAAGTTGCGCCTCGGATACGCGGCAACGTAAGATTCAAACCAATTTTATTCCCGAACCAAGCCTGCTGCACCCTCGAAGCTGTGTTGAGTCATACCCCGAACTCGGCACCCGTGAGGAGGTTTTCCTTCGCAGGAGAACAGCAGGACTCAGACACAGCAATTAGAATTGTACGCCCGATTTTCATTGAGCCAGAAATGCCCCGAGGCTCGGGTAGCGCGCAATTTGAAATCCACAGGAGTAGCCAAGGGAACAAGACCTGTGGGAGACTATCCGCATGTCAGAAAAACGAACAAAAGCCGATAAAGCGCAGCGGCAAACAGACCGATTGGAAAATAAGGAATCTCGCCGTCCCGCGCAGAATCGCAAAAAAGAAACCGACCCGCGAGGACTTCAGCCCGGCTGCTTTGGGTCGTAGCGGTTCTTAGGCGGGATCACGCTTTTGTAGGCCGCTTCTCCAGCTCTGCAATCCATTCCAACAGTTCTCTCACTACCGGACTGTCCGGCAAGGCCCTCGCCGTCAGCATGGCTTTCGCTTCCTCCGGGGTCAGCCTGGTGAAATGCGGGGCGCTGTATTTTTTCTTGCGACCCGATTCGGAATCTGGCGTTGACGTGCTCGGATCGGATGGATCTTTTCGCATGGCCCTTTGGTCTGTTCTGAACAATTACTCTTTGTGGACCGCCCGCGAACCTCGACTATGAGATTGTTCTGATTTCGGAACATGCCAGCGGTTTTGTAGTAGCCCAAGAAGGGTGTGGGTTCTAGCAAAGACGCCCGGCATCAAGGGGATAGCTCCAAAATAAACAGAAGCTGCACACACAACGGGAAAGGAATGATCGCATCCAAGAAGTTGCGCGCTAGAACTGTGCTGGCCTCAATCCCCAGAGGGTCTGTCGATGGCGAAGGCCGTCTTGATCGTGGATGACAATGCGTTTATCCGTCAGGCGCTCTGTGAATCGACCGGGATAAACGGCTTGTCACGCCATGGCCCGGAGTAATGAATGGCTCGGGCTATCATTCCTTTCCCTGTGCGATTCGCCAAGAATCAGCACGGAAGCACGTCAGAAAGGATGATTCCGCAGACTTTGGTGATCAGTGGGTATATGTGGCGCTTGATCCTGACACAAAGTTGGTTCCCTCTTTCGTTGTTGGTAAGCGTTCCAGCGAAAACACCCAAGCATTCATGCGTGATCTTCGCAGCCGCATTGCCGATCATCGAATTCAACTGACTACAGATGCGTACATCTTTTGTCGAAAAGCTGTTGAAGCCGCTTTCGGCGGAGATGCCGATTTCGCTCAACTCACTAAGCTGTATGGCGATTACGGCCAGTTCGGGAATGAGAGGTACTCCCCACCAAGAATCACGGAGGTTATATCCAAGATCAGAAGCGGAAATCCTGATCCGCGCTACATCTCTACTAGCTTCGTGGAACGCCAAAACTTGACCATGCGACTCCAGATCGCCAGATTCACAAGATTGACGCTGGCATTTTCTCGCAAGCTCGACAATCTCAAAGCTGCCGTGACACTGTACTTTGCCCACTACAACTTTTGCCGTGTTCACCGGAGCTTGCGCGTGACCCCCGCGATGGAAGCGGGGATTACCGATCACGTTTGGAGTTTGGCCGAATTGTTGGAAATTCCATGCCATGCTATTTAAGACACGACCAGGTCAGCTTCAGTTCGCTGAGACTGAAAGATTTCGTGAGATAGTCGCAAGCCCCGGCCTTCATTGCATCAACTGCTGAGCCGACCGTCCTGCAAACGCTCACCACGATTACTTCGATCCCCGGATGGCGGGCTTTGATGCACCGCAGCGTTTC
>Ga0209761_1001037_pt1 | contig 17753 bp, 14 predicted proteins | sample GraSoi013_1_40cm_4_FD_185818 | JGI IMG/M metagenome (GOLD analysis project Ga0209761, IMG submission 185818) | Grasslands soil microbial communities from the Angelo Coastal Reserve, California, USA - Sample 09_25_2013_1_40cm (SPAdes) (version 2) | ecosystem: Environmental > Terrestrial > Soil >...
AAATCTTCAGGAAAAAATCCATTCTTTGCTCATCGCTGCGGCTCGAGAAGGACATCAGGTCGTGCGCCTTAAAGCAAGCGACCCGCTTGCTGTCGAAGAGACGGAAGTTCTCGCCCAAGCCGGAGTCGGTTTCGAAGTGATTCCTGGCGCCGAGTCAGCCATGGGAGCGGCCGCAGGTGTGAACTCTCGCTGACCGGTTCGCGCGATTCTTTATAGAACTAGTTTGCCTCAACCAGCGGACCCAATTCCCTCCCGCTTTCGACGAAGCAGTTCTGCGCATTGCTCGGCAGCTTCCTTCACCAGGAAACCCATTTTGGGATGCGACGGCTCCAGGTCGGCGCGAACCCCGCGCCTTTGGAGTTCTTCGGATGTCGTCGGCCCTATCGAAGCCACAATCGTGCGGCAAAGCCCCAGTCGCATCGGCTCTTCCAATTTCATCTCCGCAGCAATCTGGAATAGGTGCGCGAGCTGCACGCTCGTGGTGAATAGCACAACATCAATTTCTCCCTCCACAAGCGATTTGACGGCTGCCTGAAGAGGAGCACAATCGTCTGGTAGCGCCCACTGGTAAACGGGCACACGTGTTACAGATGCACCTCGTTCACGAAGGCCGCTCAGCAATTCCGGATTGGATACCCCATATTCCTGCACGGCAACGCGCGTCCCCCGCAAGCGCAACTCCTCTCGGGAGGCAGCGGCCTCATCAAGCGCGAGCAGAAGCTCCCGCCAGGTATTCGGCTCAGGAACCGTGATGGCAGGAACTACTCCGAGTTCACGCAGAACCGCAACGGGTTTCGGCCCTCGCGCAACCACTTTCACGCGTTGCAGGGCCGCGATGTACTCCTCGCGTTTATACGCAGTCTCAACAACGCCGAGAAGCGCCCGCGCGCCAACACCGGTTAGAAAAATTACCACGTCAAATTCGCCGGCGAAAAGAGCCGCCGCAAAGGCCAGTGCTTCCTTATTGGATTCGAGCGGCACTTCGCGCATCGCTGGCGCAACAACCGGTTCGCCGCCATAGGTAGCTATCAATTTGGCAAGCTCGGTGGCGCGGCGGCTCTCCAGCGCAAGAACTCGCAATCCGTCAAATCCGCTCATGACAGTGAATTGTCGGCTAGAAATGCCCCGGCCGCCAGCTTCATCTCCTGGCGATCCTCAAAAAACCGGGCTTGGGGAAGGAGAGTCCCCGGAGGCAACTCGGTTCTGCTCTCCGCAAAGAAAAGGATTACTTTGATTCGCTGCGGATGGCTCTGGGAGTTCAATAAGAACGACGCCCGCCTCCATGCACGTTCGATACGTGGCAACGCACGCCGGATTCGCCTCTGGCTTGGTAACACTTCCGGTCTCGAGACTGATTTTCCAAGCGTGGAGCGGGCAAACCACGGTGTCGCCGGTTACAATTCCTTCCGCCAATGGGCCACCTTTGTGAGGACATCGTCCATCGACGGCCAGCACTCGATCGCCAAGATTGAAAATCGCGATTTCCCGGCCAGCGACGTTCACGGAACGCCCTTCTCGCAAGGGAATATTTTGCAACGCCGTGATACGAATCCATTTCTTGTTGTTCATGCCTGCACCTTTTCCAACGGCTCAATTTGCACGAACTGCGTGGGATGCCGCGGAGCATCGCCTTCCAGCCACGCGTCTCGCGAAATGCGTTTGGACTTTCGCAGGCGCTCTCGCAAGCCCTGCTGAATTGCCAGCGGTGCATAGACTGTCTCGCGCCGCACCGTCTCGATTCCCTTGCGCTCCACAAAATCGTAGGTGCGCTCCAGGAAATTCGCGTTCTCTCGGTAATACTGAAAGAACAATGTTGCCGCCTGCAGCGCTTCTTCCGTCGACTCGACCGTAATCAGCAGGTCGGCCTTGCGAACTTTTTTGCCCGCCGCACCGCCCACCACCACCTGCCAGCTTCCCTCCTGTCCAATAATCCCGATATCCTTCACGGTGGCTTCAGCGCAATTTCGCGGACAACCCACCGCGCCCATCTTCAACTTGTGCGGTGTGTACATATTCTCAAGCCGGCGCTCCAGCTCTATGCCAGCTTTCGTCGAATCCTGCACGCCAAAGCGGCAAAAATCCGTGCCCACGCACGTCTTCACCATGCGCACACCCTTCGTGTACGCCTGGCCTGATGGCATTCCTAAGTCCGCCCAGATCTGCGGCAAGTCCGCCTTCTTTACACCGAGCAAATCGATGCGCTGGCTGCCGGTGATTTTCACCATCGGCACCTTGTACTTTTCGGCCACGTCTGCGATTCGGCGCAATTCCCTCGCCGAAGTCACACCTCCGCGGATCCGTGGCACCACCGAAAACGTTCCATCCTTCTGGATATTGGCGTGCACGCGGTCATTGATAAAGCGCGCCGAGCGATCCTCATCGTGATCGCCGCACCACAGCATGTCCACCATGTAACTCAAAGCCGGCTTGCAGACTTCGCAGCCCACGCCATTGCCGTAAATCTCCAGAACCTCCTGCACCGAGCGCAATCTCTGGCTGCGCAAAATCTCGCGAAGTTTGTCCTCGGGAAACGGCACGCACTTGCAAAGATTCTTTTTCGCCTCTTCCTGAAACTCCGGCGCAACAGCCTTCAAGAGTTGTTGGCAAACTACCGTGCAACTGCCGCAACCCGTCGAAGCCCGCGTGCAATCTTTCAATTGCGCGAGCGTGTTGATTCCCTTCTCATGAATGGCCTGAATGATCGTGCCTTTTGTGACGCCGTTACATCCGCAAATCACCTTGCTGTCTGCCATCGCCGCAACGTCCAGGCCCGCATCATCCGCCGGTCCAGGGAAAAGAAGCTGGCGGCGCATAGCCGTCAAGTCCGTCGAAGCGCGCAGCCAGTCCATGTAGCGATGACTATCTGACGTGTCTCCCACGAGAATGACGCCCGCCAGCTTGCCGTCACGCACGGTCAGCTTCTTGTAGACACCCAGCGCGGGATCTTCGTAACGCACCGCATCCGTGCCAGGAACCTTCTCGCTGAAATTGCCGGCGGAGAAAACGTCCACGCCCATGATTTTCAGTTTCGCCGCCTGGATGGTGCCGCTGTAAACGGGCCCTCGGTTCCCGGTAATTGTCGCCGCCAGAACTTTTCCTTGTTCGAAGAGTGGCGCCACCAAGCCGTAACAAGTGCCGTTGTGCTCCACGCATTCGCCTACAGCGAAGACATCGGGATCCGACGTCTCCATAAAGTCGTTCACCACAATGCCGCGATTGACTTGCAACCCCGCTTTGCGCCCAAGCTCCACATTCGGACGAATCCCCGCCGCGATGACCACGAAATCTGCTTCCACGCCGCTGCCATCCTTGAATGCCACGCCTGCCGCTTTTCCATTCCCGAGAATTGCCGTGGCATTGCGCTCCAGCAAGACTTTCACGCCAAGACATTCCATTTTCGCCTTGAGGTAACCGCCGCCCGTGAGATCGAGCTGGCGCTCCATCAGCGTGTCCATCAAGTGAACAACCGTTACGTCGCAGCCTTGCACTTGCAAACCGCGCGCCGCTTCGAGTCCAAGCAGGCCTCCGCCGATCACAACGGCTTTCTTTCCAGGCGCTGCGCGATCAAGCAGCACGCGCGTGTCGTCCAGATTGCGAAAAACGAACACACCTTCCTTTTTCGTTCCCTCCATCGGAGGGATCAGCGGCGTGCTTCCCGTGGCAATCAGGAGCTTGTCGAACGACGTTACGCTGCTATCATCGCCGGTCACTGTTTTGCGCTCGGCATCTACATCGGTAATTCGAACGCCGAGACGCAACTCAATTCCATGACTCTGATACCACTCCAGACTGTTCAGCCGAATTTCATCCGCAGCCTTCTCTCCGGCGAGCACGGAGGAAAGCAGGATGCGGTTGTAGTTGACGTGAGTTTCATCCCCGAAAATCGTGATTTCAAATTTTGGCGCATGCTTCAGAATTTGTTCGACACAAGCCACGCCCGCCATGCCGTTCCCGACAACCACAAGCTTTTCCATAGTCACAAACTCTCCTAAAGAAAACTCTGGCCTGCCTGCACGCGCCTCATTCGGCGGGTTCTCCCACCGGAGTTCCCGCAAGACCCCGATACGAGAAGATACCCGCCCGTTCAGCCGATTCCTCTTGCCAGCTCCCGCGCCATTTCGTGCCGAGCTGCAACAAGATCAAAGCTGCAGCAAGGAAAGCACCAGCAAATAGAAAAAGTCCTCCCGAATACTGCCCGGTTCGCTGCTTGATGGCGCCGAGAACAAAAGGCAAGAAAAAGCCGCCTAAGCCGCCAGCCGCACCGACCAATCCGGTGAGAAGCCCGACGCGTTCCGGGAATCGCTGCGGCAGGAGTTGAAAAACGGCTCCATTTCCCATGCCCATCATCCCCATGGCGAGAAACAAGAGTGTTACCTCCACTGGAAGCACAAGGAGTTTCCCTACGCCTCCGAGGCAACCTGCCACACCAGCTAAAAGCAGCAAGAGCAAGCGGTACCCTCCAATCTTGTCCGAGAGCCATCCGCCCACGGGCCGCAAGAAACTTCCTGCAAGGACAACAATGGTCGTGAAGTCGCCAGAGCGTACTTTTGACAGTCCATAGTGGTCATGGAAGAACGTAGTTAGAAAACTGGCCATGCCCACGAATCCGCCGAACGTAAAGCTATAAAAAAAACAAAACCAAGCGGTATCGGGCTCCCGCAAAATGGCTGCGATCGCTGGCCATTTGGGTGGTTCGCTGCGGCGCGGGCTGTCCTTTGCTAGCAGAGCGAAGAGAACCAAAACAACAATTACGGGCAGCATGGCCAAAGCGAATGTGTTCGCCCATCCAAACTTCTGAGCGAGGCGCGGTGCGAAGAGCGTCGCGATGAGAGTTCCTGAATTCCCAGCACCAGCGATACCCATGACGAGCCCCTGATACTCAGGCGGATACCAGCGTCCCGCAATCGGCAGCGCTACGGCGAAACTCGCGCCTCCGATGCCCAACAGGAGCCCAAGAAAATAAAAGTGTGCGGAAGTATGTGCGAAGCGCCATCCGAGAATCAGCGGAAGCAAGGTGAGCGCGAGCCCGAGCAAGCCGGTCCTGCGTTCGCCAAAACGCTCGCCTAGGAATCCCAACACTGGCCGAAACAGCGCTCCACCCAGGAGAGGAATCGCTGTAAGCAGCCCTTTCTGGTAGGGCGTGAGCTTGAGCATTTCGGACAGAAACGGAGCAAGAGGACCGAGCATGACCCACACCATGAAACTGACATCGAAATAGAGGAACGCGGCGATGAGTGTCGGGAAATGGCCGCTCTCCATGAACTTGTTTTTCTTCATGTTATCCCCTTGGGCAAGACGGAATTTTTTCCATCCCGTCCAGCTTCATACTTGGCTCTCGGGCTCCCGCGCACGCCCCAATACTGGGGAGACGCCTGACCTTTCTCGACGCGCACGGCACACTGCTTATAATTCGGCTCACGAGAAATCGGATCGAAGGCACTCTGCGTTACCTGATTGGCATTTGCTTCGGCATAGTGAAATGGCATGAAGACTTGTCCCGGCGCGACGATCTCCGTAACCCGAAGCTCTACACCCCGCACGCGCCCGCGAGAAGACAGCACATCCACAGGATCGTGCGGCCTAAGGTTGAGCAATTGAGCGTCCCGGGGATTCATCTCCAGCCACGCGTTTGGCGACAAACGCTCGAGAATGGGCACGTTTCCCGTTTTCGTGCGGGTATGCCAGTGCTCGACGGTGCGGCCAGTATTCAGCACGAAGGGAAAATCCGCGTTCGGCTGCTCCGGAAAAGGCTCCCACTCGACCGCGAGAAGCCGCGCCTTTCCATCCTCCGTCGAGAAATGGCCGTCGGAGTAGAGCCGCGTCGTCTTTACTTCCGTTGCGCCGGCCGGATAGGGCCACTGAATCCCGCCGTGGCGCTCGATCAGTTCGTAAGTGAGTCCGGAGTAATCGCAAAGGCGGCCCGACGAAACCTGCTTCCACTCTTCGAAGGCATCCTTCGGCTGACTCCATCCAGGAAAAAGTTCGTCGTAGCAGCCGAGCTTTCTTGCCAAATCCAAGAAGATGTCGAAGTCGGTGCGGGCCTCTCCGGGCGGGTTCACGGCGCGATTGACCTTGCTCACGCGGCGTTCCGAATTCGTGTACGTGCCTTCTTTTTCTCCCCAGATGGCCGCGGGAAGGACAAGGTCCGCGACTTCGGTCGTGGGAGTGGGATGAAATCCATCCTGCACCACTAGAAAATCCAAGCTATCGAGGCTGTGCTGTAACACGCCGAGATTCGGAAACGAAACGATTGGATTTGTGGCAATGACCCAGAGGGCGCGAATCTTCTTTGCAACCGCACCCTCAATAATGTCCGGGTAGGCCCATCCGCGTGAAGTGGGCAGGCGCTCCGCGCCGATACCCCAGAGTGCCGCCAATTCCTCGCGGTCGGATGCACTTTCGAATTTGCGATACCCAGGGAGGCTGGACGTGAAGCCCGCCTCGCGTGTTCCCATCGCGTTGCATTGTCCAGTGATCGAAAAAGGAGATGCTCCCGGCTTGCCGACGTTCCCGGTGATCAATGCAAGATTATTGATGACGTTTACGGTTTCCGTGCCCTTGGTGCTGTGGTTTACACCCATCGTCCAGCCGATGAAGGGGGCTTTGGCCTTTCCGTAGATCAGTGCGGCCTTGTAGATCTGCTCGGGCGTGAGCCCGGTGAGCTGCGAAACGGTATCAGGCGTGTACTTGCGAACCGACTCTTCCAGTTGGTCGAAACCGGTGGTATGCGCCGCAATGTATTCGCGATCGACGAGACCATTCTCGATGAGCAAGTGAATCATGCCGTTGAGAAGAGCAATGTCCGAGCGCGGCTTCAGAGGGAGATAGAGGTCAGCCATCATCGCGGTCTTCGTGACGCGGGGATCGGCCACGATCAAGGTCCTGCCAGGATTGGCTTCGAGATACTGGCAAAAGATGGGGTGGTTGTCGGCGATGTTCGCGCCGATGAGAAAAATGACGTCCGCCTGGCTGAGATCTTCGTACGCGCCTGGCGGACCGTCACTGCCAAATGACCGCTTGTACCCGGAGACGGCGCTCGCCATGCAAAGCGTGGTGTTCCCATCGTAATTCTTCGTACCAAGTCCAAGCTGCACCAGCTTGCCGAGCGTGTAAAACTCTTCAGTTACAAGCTGGCCGGTACTGAGAACGCCGAGAGCGTCTCTGCCGTATTTCTCCTGAACCCCGCGGAATTTTTCCGCCATTGTGGCGAGCGCTTCGTCCCACCCGATGCGTACAAGCTTCCCGCGTTTGTTGCGCAAAAGCGGGTAGCGCGCGCGGTTCGAGGCCTCCAGCGTGTAGTGCTCGGAAAGACCCTTCGGGCAAAGCATGCCAGCATTTACAGTGTGGTCCGGATTTCCGCGTACGCTTACGGCGCGGCCGTCCTTGACACCGATGAACATCCCGCAACCGATCGAGCAGTAACCGCAGGTCGTGGACACCCAAGTGTCCGGAATTTTTTGCTCGGAGGTGTGCCCCATGACCGGATCGCTGGCGTATGCATACTTTCCTTCCAGAATGTCTAATCCGAGCTGGCGCTTCAGACTCATGCCGCTGCCTTTCCGGCGGATAGGTACGAAGCAGCCATATTTTTTGGAACAACGCTAACAAAGAAAACATACCGGCCCAGAACCTGGCCAATTAAAGCAATGAGAAGCGAAACACATGCACCTGCCCGGGTCGGGACAAACAATGGCAGAATGATTCCCCCCAAGCACAACAGCGCGCCGCTCCCCAGGAATGGAGACGCCAAAGTCGTGGAAAGCAAACGCGCCGATGCTTGAAGCTCGAAGGAGTCGGATGCGGTCAACCAGAAAAATTTTCCGGCTTTGTTCAGCAATTGCCCTGCTGTTGCAGCAACAATCGCAATGCTCAGTCGGCGCCGGTCTCCGATTTCGAGGCTGGCTGCAAGCAAAGGGCCGAGCAAGATCGCAGTAAGAAAAAATCCGGCGAGCGTGTGCCTGGAGTTCCATGCGGGCCGCGCGGGGACGAGATAAATGCAGGCGCTCGCGGTTACTCCTGCCGCGCCAAGCACGGAAGTCAGCGCACCAATCGCAAGGCTTCCGGGGAGCTTGAACCAGAGCAACGCAGCGTACAAAAACGCCACAGTGGAAAAGCATCCAAATAGCAGAACTTCCCTGCTCAGCCAGGATCGCTTCCACATTTTCAGCGCGCGGTACGCATGGATGGGACGCCCAAGGTGGAGTGTCGAGGCACTCAGCGCCAGCCCGGCTACTAGCAGCGACACTAGCGCCGCAACATCCAAACGTGTGGTGTTTCCGAACAATTGCAGCAGCCAGATGGTGACAAAAGCGCCGACCGAGAGTTGCGTCAGCACGGTCATAGCCACGAGAGGCCAGTGTGGATCTTCAGGCTTGACTCGGAAGAGGTCTGCTTTCCGTGTATCAGGCGGCAAATTGTCGGGGAGGGTTATGCGTGTCGAGGAGATGCTGTCATCGGCGGAGGGGAGGCCGGGGGCATTGGCGTTCGCGGAGTATTCCCGCTTCCATTCGGCGATGTTCACGATTTCGATGCGGATTGCTTCCTCAGGACAGGCGCTCACGCACGCAGGGGCACGCCCCTCGCCAAGGCGGTTATGGCACATGTCGCACTTCCCGACGACGCCGCGCTCCGCGTTGTACTGCGGCACTCCGTAGGAACAGTTCCATGTGCAGTATTGGCAGCCGATGCAAATCTCCGCGCTGTGCAACACCACGCCAGTGACGGAATCCTTGGAGAAGGCGTCCACGGGACAGCCTTCCAGACACGTCGGCTCCATGCAGTGATTGCAGCCCATGGAAAGATACGAACGGTGTGTATTCGGGTACCAGCCGCCTTCGATCTCCCCGACTCTTCGCCAATTGATATCCGCAGGATTGCCGTTCTGCTCGTTGCAAGCAACGACGCAGCACTTGCAGCCGATGCATTTGGTCATGTCAAAGTGAAAGCGGTATTGCTCGCCGGGCAGCGGAGAGCGCTGAGGAATTCGTAACGTACTCGCGGCGGGTGAAATTCCACACATGGACGCGCGCCGGGTTGTGCCGGCTGATTTAGGAGTCAGCACAAAATTAACGCTTTGCTCTTTTGTGCGCTCCAATAGGGGTAGTGCCATGTAGTACTTGCTAGCCGAGGCGGTCATTGTTGGAAGCTTCGACATTCCGACCGTGTGCTCGATGGCAGCCTGGGCTTGTGGTTGCCTTACTTTACTTACCTTCCGTGAGGCGATTGTGGTAGGGCCGAACGTAAATGACAAACGCAATGAATTGATGCATCCGATTTGTATTTGAGAAACTGGCCCGGAGATGAGTCCCGCCCACAGTCAGGTAAATCCTCCGGAGGCCTTAGGGTGTTCACCCGATTGTGTGTTCTCAACCGTCACATTAAGGTCCACGACAGCCTTGAGTCGCGTGCTTCGTTTTATGGACCACGCGCTCAATTCCGCGGGCCCTGAGGAGAGCCGTGGCAGCCGCACGTGTCGGACCTCTCTATTCCAGAAGGCTGGTTTCTCGAGTTGCAACACATGGGGACCTTTGGGTCTGTTGGCGATGCGATGGCATCGAGGATGTTTCTTGCGTTTGCGATCTGAGCGTGGGCGGATTGTTCCTCTCTACGCCAATTCCTCGGCCTCTGCGCGCAAAAGCCAAGATTGATTTTCTTGTTCCCGAAGGACAGATCCGCGCCGAAGGAATCGTGCAGCATGTGATTCTTGGCGGCGGACTGGGGTTGCAGTTCACCGCGATAACGGATCAGGACTGCCCCCGCCTGGTAGCACTGATGAACAGGATTTGCAGCCGGCCGAATCCGTCGCGTCTTCTGCGGGCCAACTCCTCAAAAAACCGCTGAGTATGGCGTAACCGCCGACCGTCACTTTTCCACGGAGAATTTGTAGGTGGTGACGGTATGGTAGCGCGCGCCCGGGTTCAGGACCACGGAGGGGAATTTCGGCTGGTTCGGGGAATCGGGAAAGTGCTGGGTTTCTAGGCAGAAGGCGGAGCGCTTCGGATAGGCAATGCCGCCCTTGCCAACGGTTTTGCCGTCGAGAAAATTGCCGGTGTAGAACTGGATGCCGGGCTCGGTGGTCCAGACTTCCATGACGCGGCCGGAGGTGGGCTCGAGGAGGCGCGCGGCAAGATATTCTCCCTTGTCCATCGGCATGCGCAAGACAAAGTTGTGGTCGTAGCCGCCGCCGAGCTTCAACTGCTCGTCGGGCTGATCGATGCGCGCGCCGATGGCCGTGGGTTTGCGAAAGTCGAACGGCGTGTCCATCACGTCGCGAAGTTCGCCCGTGGGAATCAAGCCGGAGTCCACGGGAGTGAACTGGTCGGCTTGAATCGTGAGCAGATGGCCGAGGATATCGCCGGAGCCCTGACCTGCAAGATTGAAATAACCGTGGCTGGTGAGATTGAGGACGGTTTTCTTGTCGGTGGTGGCGGTGTAGACGATTCTTAATGCGTTGGTATCCGTAAGCGTGTAGATCACGCTGACTTTCAAATTTCCCGGGAAACCTTCCTCGCCGTCCTTGCTGAGGTAGGAAAGTTCGAGCGACTGGCCGTCTTTGGCGGGAAGAGTTTTGGCGGTCCACAACGCTTTGTTGAAACCTTTGACGCCACCGTGGAGAGTGTTGTCACCGTTGTTCTTGGCGAGCGTATAGGTTTTGCCGTCGAGCACGAATTGCGCATGGCCGATGCGGTTTCCGTAGCGGCCGACGAGCGCGCCGAAGTAGCTCTTGTCGCCAGCGTAGCCGTCGGCGTTGTCGTAACCGAGGAGGATATCCGCGACCTTGCCGTTGCGGTCCGGCATTTTCAGGGAGACGAGCGCCCCGCCGTAGTTGGTGATGGAAGCTTCCGCGCCGCTTTTGTTGGTGAACACATAAAGATCGACGGGCTGGCCGTCGGGAGTTTTGCCAAAGGACTTTTTCGTAGTGGAACCGAGCTGAGGTGTTGCGCCAGTCTGCGCCAGAGTGGTCATAAGCAATGCTCCCGTGAGAATTATTAACGTCATCCATCGTTTCATGTGCATCTCCCGCCCGTGAGTCTTTTCGGTTGCAACACGCGGAAATTCCAATAAGTTTACTTGGTGGTGCACGCTTTTGCTCGCGGAATTTATTCATTCGTGGCATCCGCATGCGCCGATTCCGATAATTGAATCAAGCCGGGGAGCAGATTACCGAAGTCGGCGCTCTGCCGCCGGCCGAAAGCGAAATAGATTTTGCTGTAGAACGCGTAGAGTTTGTCGTAGATACCCTTCGCGGAGACTTCTGGGTGAAACACTTTGTATTGAGGGCAGATTTTGTCTTGCGCTTCCTCGACGGTTTTGAAGACACCGGCCGCGAGAAAAGCAAAAATGGCGGAACCAAGGCTGACGACGTTGCCCGCGGGAACGAGCACGGGCCTACCGAGCACACTCGAATAGACCTGATTCAGGACGTCGTTCTTCTGAGGAATGCCGCCGGCGTTGATGACGCGGCGGACGATGACGCCGTGCTCTTCCATGCGATCGAGGATAACGCGAGTATGCAAGGCGGTGCCTTCAATGGCGGCGAATAGTTCGTCCTGCGCGGTGGTCTGCAGATTCCAGCCGAAGGTGATGCCGCGCAAATTTGGATTTACAAGCACGGTGCGATCGCCATTGTCCCAGGTGATGCGTAGCAGGCCGGTTTGTCCGGCACGATAGTTCTCGAGTCCACGGGAAAGAGTTTGCACGTCAGCCCCAGCGCGGGTGGCGATGGATTGAAAGATATCGCCGACGGCGGAAAGGCCGGCTTCGATGCCGGTGCGCTGCGGGTGCACGCTGCCTTGGACCACGCCGCATACGCCGGGAACCAATCGCACAGGTGAAGTGATGCCGATGATGCAGGTGGAGGTTCCCACGACGTTTACGATGTCTTCGCTGCGGCAGCCGGCGCCGATGGCATCCCAATGAGCGTCAAACGCGCCGACAGGAATGGGGATACCGGGCTGCAATCCAAGTTGTTGCGCCCAATGGGGCGAGAGGCGGCCAGCGAGATGATCGGAGGCAGTGTATTCGCCGTCGATTTTTTCGCGCACGCCCGCCAAAAGCGGATCCACCTTGACGAGAAAATCCTCCGGCGGCAGGCCGCCGAGCGAAGCGTTCCACAGCCATTTGTGGCCCATGGCGCAGACGCTGCGTTTCACCTGTTTTGCATCGGTGATGCCACAAAGAGTTGCGACGACCATATCGCAGTGTTCGAACGCCGATTCGAATTGAGAGCGCTTCGCGGGATTGTGGCGAAGCCAATGGAGGAGTTTCGAGAAACCCCACTCCGAGGAATAGACGCCACCGCACCAGTCGATCGCGGCGAGCTTCTCGCGGTGAGCGGCTGCGGTAATTTCCGCGGCTTCGGCTTTGGCGCGGTGGTCGCACCACAAGTAATAGTCATCGAGCGGCTGGAGATCTTTGCCGACGGGAATGACGGAGGAACCGGTGGTGTCGAGCGCAATGGCGAGAATCTGATCGATAGGCACGCCGGACTTTCGAACGGCTTCGCGAGTCGCCGCCGCGAGGGCGCACATGTGATCCTCATGCGACTGCGTGGCATATTCGGGATCTTCGCGTTTGCGGTGGAGAGGATATTCGGCGATGGCGGAAGCGAGCAGCCCGCGCTCGCTGTCCACGACGGAAGCGCGAACGCTCAATGTTCCGAAATCGACGCCGACAACGACCGCCATGTACGCTCTCCGCTGATTTCCTTTGCTTTAGTCTGTTTTGCCACTATCCATCAAGTAGCGTCTTCAGTTCGGGCAAAAACTTAACGCGGCAGACCAATTTGCGAGCTGGCGAATATCCGCGCCCGGCAGATGGACGAGCGCCGCTGGCATACTCCTGGCCACGGCTTCCATCATTTTTTCTCCTTCGGCTGGCCGTAGTAGGCACCCTTGCCATGTTTCCTGAGGTAGTGCTGGTCGTGAAGAAATCGCCCAATGGCGGAGGCTTGCGGATTGATGCCCAGAGCAAAGTAGGCCATGCGCGCGACGGATTCCAGAATGACGGCATTGTGCGCGGACGTCGCGGGATCGTCGCCCCAGGTAAACGCTCCGTGATTGGCGACCAGCACGGCAGGAATCTCGGAAGGGTCCACACCCTCAAAGGCACGCACGATGGCGTGGCCCGTATTTTCTTCGTATTTTGAGGCAATCTCGGCGTCCGTCATTTCTTGCGTGACAGGCACAGGGCCGTGGAAGTAATCGGCGTGCGTGGTTCCAAAACAGGGGATGGACCTGCGCGCCTGAGCCCAAGAGGTCGCGTACTCCGAATGGGTATGGCTGATGCCGCCAATCTCAGGGAATGATTTATACAAAATGAGATGAGTGGGCAAATCCGAGGAGGGGCGCAGCTTGCCCTCTACAACTTTGCCATTCAAATCGGTGATGACGAGGTCTGATGGCCTCAATTGATCGTAGGAGACGCCGCTTGGTTTGATAACCACCAGCGATTTCTTGCGAGAAATGCCGCTGGCGTTCCCGAAAGTGTAGAGGATCAGACCCTTGCGCACGAGCTCAAGGTTTGCATCGAGGACCGCTTTGCGAAGGTCAGGCAGTAGCATCGCTAGGCAGGGCAAAACGTTAACACGTCCGAGACGGAGGATGCAAAGCGTAATCGCTTACATGGCTGCATTTTGCGGATTTCTTGGGAATGGTGCCCCCGCTATTGCCCTAATCCGAGGCTCGATCCAAGTAGTGGGTCTCCCCGGCTTCCATGAGTTGCACCGCCGCGCGCTCCGGCGTGACGTCGCGCTGGGGAGAGCTGAGAAGTTCGTAACCGACCATAAACTTTTGAATCGTGGCAGAGCGCAGGAGCGGCGGAAAGTAGTGCGCGTGAAGGTGCCACTCGTCGTAAACGCCGCCGTCGGTGGGCTTCTGGTGGAAACCCATGGAATACGGGAAAGCAGTCTCGAACAAATTGTCGTAGCGAATGGTAATGCGGCGCATGATGTCGCTCAGGAGGTCCTGCTCTTCCCCGCTGAGTTGATCGATCGAAGCGAGATGGCGCTTGCTCAAGACCAGCGATTCGAATGGCCAAACAGCCCAGAACGGCACGACGACGGCAAAGGCATCATTCTGGCAAACGACCCGCACATTCAATTGCAGTTCCAGTTTCAAGTAGTCACAGAGCAGGCAGGAATGTTTTTCGGCGCGATACTCCCGAAAAGATGCCAACTCCCGAGCGGGCAAGTTTGGCAGCGAAGCGTTCGCCCAAATCTGGCAGTGCGGGTGCGGATTGCTGGCCCCCAACAGCTCGCCACAATTTTCGAAAATCTGCACGTGGTTAATCCCGGAAATTTGCCCGAGTGCGGAGTACTGCTCGGCCCAGCCGTTAATGACTACGCGCAACTCCGGAACGTTCATTCGTGCAACGGTGAGATCATGCCGCGGAGAAAAACACATCACACGGCAAATTCCCTGCTCCGACTTTCCCACCAGCAAGCCGGCTGTATCAAATTGGATTGGCGCAACCTCCGGCAGCATCGCCGGGTAGTCGTTGTCAAAAACGTAGGTTTGCGTATAGAGCGGCGTCTGCGCTCCGCCAGCGCGCCTATTGCCCGGGCACAAATAACAGTTGGGATCGAACGTGACGGCGGGAGGTTTCTGAATTTTCTCCACTCTACCCAGCCAGGGTCGTTCGGTCCGGTGGGGAGAGACGAGCACCCACTCTCGCAGGAGCGGATTGAAACGCCGATGAGGAACTTTGTTGAGTTCGTCGAAACTCATAGGAAGGTTTCTGTCACCCAATAGGCTTGTTTTCGAGGACGGCGATTTCCTGCGCGCCTTCGGACGCCGAAGAAACGAAAATCTCAGGTGTCAAACCTATCTTAGAGAAATATGCCGCGGCCACGCTGCTCCTGAAATTGCTCACCGCTGCGGACTCTACCAAATTGATGGTGCAGCCGCCAAATCCCCCGCCGGTCATGCGCGCGCCAATCAAGCCGGGCTGCGCCTCGGCAATTTCCACCATCAGATCGAGTTCCTTACAGCTGACTTCATAATCGTCGCGAAGGCTGTGATGCGAATCGCGCATCAACGGCCCGAGGGCTTTGCTATCTCCCCGGCAAAATGCCTCGACCGCGCTCTTCACACGCGCGTTTTCTGTAACGACGTGGCGGCACCGTGCAAAAACTTTCGGCGAAAGATTCCCGCGGTGATCTTCCAACTGAGAAAGCGTGACGTCGCGAAGCGCGCGAATCTCCGGGAACGCTTTCCGTAGGATTCGCACGCCCTCTTCGCATTCCGCGCGGCGCGCGTTGTACTCGCCGGAAGCCAGCTCGTGCTTGACCATCGTGTTGCAGATCACCAATTGGAGGTCCGCGGGAATTTTCACGTATTTGTGCTTTAGCGAGCGGCAATCCAGCAAAAGCGCATGCGACGCGCGCCCAAAGCAGGCAACAAACTGGTCCATGATCCCCACGCGCGCGCCAACAAATTCGTTTTCTGCTTTTTGGCAGAGTTGTGCTAATTCCAAACGGTCGACGGCCAGCCCGCTCTGACTAAGCAACGCAAAACCAGTGGCAACTTCGACCGCGGCTGACGAACTTAATCCAGCTCCGAGGGGAACATCACCGGCGATATAGATGTTTGCTCCGGTGAGCCGCTTTCCCGCTTGGCGGAGAGCCCATGCCACACCGAGAGGATAGTTGGCCCAGTGCTTCTTGCCCGCGAGTGACAAGGAATCTAAGCTGGCCTCGACCGTTTCATCGAAATTCTCGGAATGGATGACCAGCTTGCCGTCACCACGTGGAGCAGCGGCCGCCCAGCAATAGAATTCAATCGCGGCAGGCAGCACCAAGCCGTCGTTATAGTCGGTATGCTCGCCAATCAGATTCACCCGGCCGGGCGCCCGGTAAATGCTCGCGGCTGAGCCAAAGCGCGATTGGAATGCGTCCAGAAGTTGGAGAGGCGTTTTCAATGACCAGCATTATCCCTGATTTGCTCTGCACTCAGACTGAGAATCTGCGAGGGAAGCCGAGGTGCGCGGGGAACGACTCGGTTCCCAACCGCTGTGCCAATCAGTCAAACGGCGTCCTCCGCAAACGAGTGATGAACGATTTGAGGCGTGATGCAAGGTCTCTGTTTGCGCTCGCGATGGGCGCCTGCGATCCACTTCCCGGCAGATGTTCTGTTTCCGATCGCTCCAATGCAGGCAACGGAGAGAAAAGTTGCGTTTCGTTGGTGCCTATTTGTATTTCGACGCGATGGCGGATGTAATCGTCCGTATTGCTCTTCGCAATTCGAATCGCCTGAGGCACGATTAGTCGAAACTCTTCCGGGTAAGACGATTCGTTTGTCAGGTCTAGATGGGGAATAATGCGCTGGCGTACCAATACACTCGGATTATTCACGAATTCCATCAATAGAAGACAGCGCTGGCGCATCCAAAGATCTCCTATCGATTCGAACACAACACCCGCTTCGGGCCGGTTCCGGTGAAAATCTCTCAAATTTACCAGGCTGGCCCAATACATGGCCTGCACTGAACCTGCCTTTTCCAAATCGGATCCTCTTTCGAACCATTCAAGCAAAGTTTCGTTCACGCGGCGCAGCCCAAAAGTTACAATGCATGGCTTTACAAAAGCTTTGTTCTTGCTTGGGTCGCGCTCGTAGACGGCGGCGCGCATCATTGACTCGTAGAGAGTCTCCGGGACCTTGTGCGGTTCCTTAAGCACAAACGCAACAAAGAACTTTCGTTGCTCGTTCTCCAACGCGTTTTTGAACCAAGTAACATCCTCCTGTGACGAAGGTGGGTAATGCGCGCCAAAGTCGGCCACTAGGCTTTCTTCCATCGCCGCGCGCTGAACTTCGTATTGGTAGTCGTCATCGTCGACTTCCGGGGACCAGACGGGGAGGTTTCGATACCGAGTAAAATACTCGTCCCAAACTGTCATTTTTCAGCCTCCCACCACGACGCGAGAACTGCGAACAGTTCGTTTGAGTGAGGTAGAGACGCATTCAAAAAAGAATTGCCAGCCATTTTCTTCGAAACTGCGCAGCACGGGCTGAATTTATCACGTTTTGACGCTGGTGCTTGGTCCGCAATCGGACACGGACCTGCTACCTACGGCCGCAGCACCTTGGGGAGTTGAAGTTGGTTGGGGTACCCTTCTGTTGCGATTAGCCCCGCAAGCCATGCAGACCATGAACATGAGTCTCAAAGCTTTTCTCTCACAACGGATAGTGACGCCGGACGGAATCAAACCGGCGGCGGTGCTCGTCCAGGACGGACGAATCCTCGATGTTGTTCCGCTGAATCAAGTGCCCGCGCAAGTTTCTGTGAACGACTTTGGCCAGGCAGCCATTCTGCCCGGCCTGGTGGACTCTCACGTCCACATCAATGAACCCGGGCGGACGGAGTGGGAAGGATTCCGTACGGCGACGCGCGCCGCTGCGGCAGGTGGCTACACGCTGCTTGTGGATATGCCGCTCAACTGTCTGCCGGCGACGACGACCCTGGCTGCGCTTGAAGCAAAACGCAAAGCCGCGAGCGGCCAGTGCCATGTGGACTGGATGGCATGGGGCGGAGTTGTAAGCGACAACCAAAAGCATATCGAAAATATGGCAGCCGCAGGCGTGCCGGGATTCAAATGCTTCCTCATTCATCCCGGCATTGACGGCTTTACGATGGTCAATGAGAAAGAGTTGCGCGCGGCTTTGCCGTATGTCGCGCGGACCGGTTTGCCATTGCTGGTGCATGCGGAGCTGCCCGGACCAGTAGAAGCGGCAACGCACCGATTGGCAAAGGCGGAT
>Ga0209761_1001038_pt1 | contig 17749 bp, 16 predicted proteins | sample GraSoi013_1_40cm_4_FD_185818 | JGI IMG/M metagenome (GOLD analysis project Ga0209761, IMG submission 185818) | Grasslands soil microbial communities from the Angelo Coastal Reserve, California, USA - Sample 09_25_2013_1_40cm (SPAdes) (version 2) | ecosystem: Environmental > Terrestrial > Soil >...
CAGCCTGACAATGTCTAATAACATCCTGGCCGGAAAGGCGGGCCAGAGTGTTCTTGGGTGCGACCGATCCAGCATTACTCAAGTCTCCACGAGGTTCCGCAACAATATTGTCTTTGGCGCAGGCATTCCGGTTACTCGGCGAGTTGCGGCAACCAGACGGGAATCGATGGGAATCTGGCGGTTGACCCTCTTTTTGTCGCCGGCGATGTAGGTAATTATCACCTGAGACCCGGATCGCCCGCAATTAATGCGGGCGACGGTTCGGTCTCGGCGATTCCACCTCGTGATTTCGATTCCAACCCCAGGGTCGTCGATGGCCAGATCGACATAGGCGCCTACGAGTTCAACGGACTCACGTCCATTAGTCTTTCGGCGCTCTCTCTCGTGTTCACAGATACCCTGGCCGGCACCAGCAGCCCGGCGCAGGAGGTCGTCGTAACGAATACGGGCGGCGTTGTGCTGCAGGTCAGCAGCATTCAGGTTAGCGGCGATTTCGCCGTGAGCAGTACTTGCCGCACCAGCACAGGCATACCCGCCGGTGCTTCATGTTCAATTACTGTCCGATTTGCGCCGACGATCGGTGGATCTCGGTCCGGTCTCATCACAATACAGAGCAACACGAGTGGGGACGATGCCACAATAGCCCTTTCCGGCACAGGCTTCGCACCGTCCGTCAGTTTGACTACCCTGGAGTTGGCCTTTGATAATCAACTAGTCGGCACTAGAAGCTCGGCCAAAAGCATCGTACTGACGAATCCAGGCGATGTCGCATTGATCATCAGCAGCATCGCAGGCGATGGAGATTTTACGGCCACGAATAATTGCGGCAGTTCGCTGGCGGTGAACGCTTCATGCAGGATTGACGTTACGTTTAGCCCAATCGCTCGTGGACCGCGGAACGGCACCATCACGATCAACGACAATGCCCCAGGCAGTCCACACATCGTCAATGCTTCAGGTATCGGGCTGGCGGCGGTAATCAGCTTTTCGTCAGGCGGGCTGCAGTTCGGCAATCAGGCAGCAGGTACGGCGAGTGCACCTCAAACAGTCATGCTTTCGAATCGCGGAGATGTGTCTGCTGCGATCCGCAGCATCGAGGCAACCGACGATTTTTCCCAATTCAATGATTGCGGCAGCGAGCTTCGAGTCAACGCGGCGTGCGTCATCACCGTAGTGTTTACACCGACTGTCCGGGGACCAAGGACCGGCCGGATCGTCGTCTCCGATGATGCGCCTGGGACGCCTCATATTCTCAATCTTGCGGGTACGGGAACAGGCCCAGGAATAACTCTTTCTTCGGCGGCTATTCAGTTTGGGAACCAGCTTATCGGGACATCGAGTTCAGCGAGAATCCTGACTGTGCGGAGCTCGGGAGATGCCCCGTTGGTAGTCACTGGTGTTGAGACAAGTCCGGAGTTCTCGGCAACAGACAACTGCACGGGCAACCTTGCTCCTGGAGCGACATGCACCGTTGCCGTCACATTCGTTCCAACGACTGTTGGGCCACGTTCCGGCACGCTGGCCATCTTTGACTCCGCCGCCGGCAGTCCACACAGCGTAAATCTCACCGGATCAGGAATCGATGTGGCAATCTCTCCCGCAAGCTTGAACTTTGGCGTTCAGCTTGTTGGGCAGACCTCCACGCTCCAGGCAATTCTCACTAACCATAGCGGGAACCAGTTGACGATCGGCGGCATCGCTGTCTCCGGCAACGGATTTTCGCAGGCAAATAATTGTGCAGGCGGGGTTGAGCTGTACAGTCGATGTCTCATTCACGCCGGCAGCCGCCACTCCCTATTCGGGAACGTTGACGATCACGGACGACGGAGTGGGGAGCCCGAGGATCGTCACTCTAAGCGGGCGCGGCGGGGCGCCGGGGGTCACACTGTCGAATTCCAGTCTCGTGTACGGTATTCAGCTCATCGGTACGACCAGCACCGCGCAACGCATTACGCTGTCGAACACGGGCACCGGGACCTTAACCATTTCAGCGATCTCGACTTCCGGTGATTTCAGTCAGACCAACGACTGCAGTCAGGTGCTCCAGCCCGGCTCCGGTTGCGCGATCAGCGTCACGTTTACGCCTTCCTCCGCAGGCAACCGGACAGGCAACCTGACAATTTCCGACAGCGCTCCGGGGAGCCCGCGATCCGTCGCTTTATCGGGAACGGGGGTCACTTCCCTGCCATCTCCCGTTATCAGCTCGCTTAATCCCAATGCCGCCGCAACGGGTGCGCAGGGATTCACATTGACCGTGACCGGCTCAAACTTTTTCCCCGCTTCCGTTGTTCAATGGAACGGGTCCTCACGTCCGACTACTTTCGTCAGTAACACCGTGCTCACAGCCGCCATTTCTTCGCTCGAACTGGCATCCTTTGGAACCGCTGAAATCAAGGTATTCACGCCTGATTCCGCCGCCGGGATTTCGAACGGCATGCCTTTCGTGCTTTACGACACGATCCCGCTCGCAGCCCGGGATCTGATTTACGATCGTTTTTCCGCCAGAATTTACGCCTCGGTTCCTAGCACTGCGCCTGCGGCAGCCAACACGATCACCACCTTCGATCCTGCCGCCCGGATCATGGAGACGCCGATTTCTATCGGAAGCGAGCCCGGCAAACTCGCTATCTCGGATAACGGACAATACCTGTACGTGGCACTTGATGGCAGTGGCGGCGTGAAACGTCTGGACCTGGCGACACGGACACCTGGTCTCGAGTTTTCGCTCGGCAGTGATTCTTTCTTCGGACCTTACTATGTCGAGGACATGCAAGTCCTTCCTCAGAATCCAATAACTGTGGCGATTTCCAGAATGAATCGCGGCATCAGCCCAAGACACGCAGGAGTTGCCGTCTATGACAACGGCATCAAACGTTCTGCAGAAACCGCGCGTCACACCGGAAGTAACATTCTTGCAGCCTCGAACGATCCCTCGATCCTGTACGGTTACAACAACGAAACGACCGAATTCGGCTTCCGCACGATGCAGATCGATAACACGGGAATCCGTGTTACGAACGTCGCGGAGAACCTCTTTGGCGGCTTTGGCACCGGCATGAAATTTGATTCCGGCAGAATCTATTCGACGAATGGCGTGGTCGTAGATCCGGCGACTCGAAGCCGCCTGGGGAGTTTCGCGCTTCCAGGCTTTGCTTTATCGGTCGAGCCGGCGTCGAATATGGGCCTTACCTTTTTTCTTTCCCTAGACAGAACACCGCGACTGTATGCATTCAACCAGCAAACATTTACGCTTGTCGGCAGTATCAACATTCCAATCCAGGCCACCGGCGCGGGCAGCCTGATTCGTTGGGGAGACGACGGTCTGGCGTTTCGCGCCGATAACGGTCAGGTTGTTTTGCTTCGGATACCGCGCGCCTGGATATCCACATCGATCCAGACCTTCAGTATTCGAGACCTCGGCGGCATTTCATTGACGAGCAGCGGAGCTTCCGCTGCGAGGAGAGCGGGATATTCGCGAATTCAAACCCAAACCGGCAGTGCTGCTCCTTCCGGCGTGGCGATTCTCGGCTACCGGCCTGGTACTTACCTCGTGAGTGAGACGGGCTTTCCGGCGACGAAAGCATTGAGAACCGGACGTATCTATGGAGAAGTCGGCGGCGTCGTGAATACCGGCCTTGCAGTTGCGAATCCGAACGGCGAACCTGCGACCATCAGCTTCTTCTATACCGATGCCCTCGGTACGGATGTCGGCTCAGGGACGACAACGATTCCCGCGAACGGACAGATCGCGAAATTTATTGATGGCGCTCCGTTCAAAACTTTTGCTGGCGCGGCCTTTCAAGGCACGCTGACTTTTTCCTCCAATGTGCCAATCGGCGCCATGGCGATCCGAAGTCTCATTAATGAACGCGGCGATTTCCTGATGTCCACTCTTTCGGTAATCGACACTGCGTCTGCTCCAGGAACTGGTACGGTTGTCGTGCCACATTTTGCGGATGGAGGAGGTTCGACGACACAACTTGTTCTGGTGAATCCGGCCAGTACGGCGCTGAGCGGAACGATCGAATTTCGGAAAGATGACGGCGCTCCCGTGAGCGTTACGATTGAAGGGGTCAGCAAAAGCAGTTTTCCATACCTGATACCGCCTCGCAGTTCACAAAAATTTGTGACCGCGGGCGGCGCTCCGGGTGCGACAACCGGTTCGGTTCGCATCATACCGGTTGCGGGACAAACGGCTCCAGTTTCGCAAGTGATCTTCGTTTACAAGCCCCGTGAGGTTACGGTATCGCTCGCCGGCGTTTCGACACTTGGCGCCACATCATTTCGCACATACGTCGAGTCGTCGGGGATTGCGGGCCGCCCCGGAAATGTCCAGAGCGCCCTTGCGATTGCGAACACTGGAGACGCATCTGTGTCCATCAGCCTGGAATTGATCCGCTTGGATGGAACGTCGACCGGACAGACCGCGATCATCAGCTTGCCGGGTTTCGGACACGTCTCGAAGTTCCTTTCGCAGTTCTTCCGAGATTCAGCCCTTCCGGATTCTTTTCAGGGCATTCTGCGCATATCGGCTTCGAGCCCCATTTCAGTTGTGGGGCTGCGCGTTCACTACAACGAACTCGCCGATTTTCTGATTACGACCACGCCGCCCGTGGATGAATCGGCGCCCTCGAGCAGCGAGGAGGTCTTATTCCCTCAGTGGGTGGACGGAGGAAGCTTCACGACACAATTTATTCTCTTCAGCGGAAGATCCGGCCAGCCCTCCAACGGGAGCTTGCGTTTTCTTGATTCAAATGGGCAAGCAACGTTTCTGAATCTTCGTTGAAAGCACGCTCGGGTCTGTGAGGGAGGCGGTCACGTCCGGTTACGGAGAACCAAAAGGGGCACGATGCCGGAAACGGCCGGTACAGCCAAGGGGACACCTAAGAACCGATCGTGGCTTCCTCTACTCGGAAGTGAAGGTGGTCCAGTACCGTGCGGGCCGGGAATGTCACAGCCATGCCTGTTATGTTTGTCCGCCGCTTGAAGGCGCTTATTACGGTCGAGGGTTCGTGTACGCTCCCTAACAGTGGACTCAAGCCCGAAGACTTCGACAATCTCGCGCTCAAAGGCGACATCGTTCATTGGACATCCCACCATTTGACATTGGAATTCGCACTGCGTCGTGTCTTGCATCCCCTCTGGCAGGAGGGGGAATTTTCCTACCAGTTCAATTTCAACGCTACCTGCAGTTGCCGTGGATCGAAGGCTGCTGTCGGCGTGCCCGCCTGAGTGTAAAGCGGGTTGACATCGGCAACATTAAATCGATTCACAAAATTGAAAATGTCGAGAATGCCGTCGAGTGCTACGCGTTCGGTCAACCGTATCCGCCGGCTAACGCGGAGATCGGTAAAGATTGTTGCGGGACGAGTCCCAGCATTTCTTCTGAGATTGCCGGGCACAGTGTTATCGATAAAACATGCTGCCTGAAGAAATCCAGTTGGCGAATACTTCGACGCGACGGGTTTGTCACCGCACGAGTTCGTCGGTGTCCCCGCAGGGACGACATTCGGCCTGTCCGTGTTGGAACCGAAGTCGAAGTTCGTATCGGCTCCGGTGAGGATCGCAAATGGGCGTCCGGAACCGAATTCGATGATCGGCGCTATAGTCCAATTACTGAGAAGCTGACGTGCTGTATTGCCCGCGTTGACTTGGCCGGATTGATAAATCGCGCTCCACACAAATCGATGCCGCTGGTCGAAAATCGAATTAGAGCGCTCGTTCGGATGGAAGTTGTCCTGGGGCGCCAGCGGTGTTTCAAGATCCGTAGAATCGTCGATTGCGTGAGACCACGTGTAGGACGCCAGCATCTCCCAGCTACGGCTGAAACGCTTGCGCAGATTCGCTGTAAGGCCGTGATAGACCGAGTTCCCATCGGACACGTTCGGCGTCATGCCGCCCCATGGTACCGGCACGCCCAGCCCAAGCCCATAACGCGTCTCCACAGCCGATATCAGCGTCTGCGCCGCTTGAGGTAAGAGCGGGTTGGCGCAGGTCACTCCATTCGTGGCAGCACCGCAATAGGTCGGATTTGCTCCCGAGCGGCGGAAGAAATTCGTCACCGCCGCCGGCACATAGGCTCCGCCTGTCGGGCTGACGCCGAACTGATTAACGAGCAGCGGACTGGTAGCAAACGCCGCCTTTTGTGTGGCCGTAAGCGCCGGATCCGACATCGCCGCTTGCCAGTTTGAAATCAGGGCGCCGTATACGGGCGGGTTGACATCAAGAGGCCGGTTCAGATGATGCCCGGCATTAAAGTTGTAGGACGCATTGAGCGCGATGTCGTGGCCCAACTCACGCTCGATGCCGAGATTCGCTTGCTCGGAATACGAAAACTCGAAATTCTTCCCCGTTGGAAAACCGAATGGCAGGATCGACAGCGGCAGGCCGGCACCGAGATAGTTCTGGTTGATGAAGATGGAATTCGGCAACAGCGCGTTGAAACGCTGTTCGTTCGGAAGATAGCCAAAACCGGGCGGCAGACAGCCGAGCAGCCCCTGAAAAATGTTTGTTGCATTGATATTCGCAATTCCCGCCGCCGGGCTGGTGCACGGCGCCGGCGCCCCGCCAGTCCACGCGAATTGCGGCGCCCCGCTGCCGTCGGCGACGGCCGAATCGAAAGCGAGCGCCAGCAAGGGATGACCGTAAAACATCCCATAACTGGAGCGGATCACCGTTTTGCCATTATTGCCGGGATCCCAGGCCAGGCCGATGCGTGGCGCAATATTGTCGGTGTCGCGAGGGAGGCCCTTAACGATCCCCAGAACATCCTGTGCTTTTCGCGAGACTTCATTCACCGCCGAAAAGACTGGTGTGAATTCAACGTCATAACGCGCGCCGTAGTTCAACGTCAGGTTAGGGCGCAGCCGCCAGGAATCCTGAGCGAACAGACCCAACGCCGTATTGCTGAAAGACTGGTGCGGGTTTCCGATCCCTTGAATGAATACCTGAGGCACGCCCAAGCCGTAGGCCTGCACCGGGCTGAAATTCGGAACGGTCAGTCCCCCAAACGTCGTGGGCAGGCCGAAAGCGCCCGGAGATATTTCACCAAAGTTGTACACGCCGCCGAAATTCACGGTGAAATCCGCTGTGAGCGGCAAATGGTTGACGTCGGCGCCGAACTTCACGATGTGAGAGCCACGCGCCCACAAAAAATTGTCGGTGAACTGATAGCGCTGTTCCGTGCGGCGTACGAAGCTGTACGGCTCCCGTCCGATAAATGCAAACCCGGGAATATTGACAGCGACATCACCCCCCGCAGGATCCGGTGAGTAGGTATACAGCAGACCCCGCCGGGCATATTGGAAGCGGAGTTCGTTGACTTTGTTCGCACTGATCGTCCACGCATGTTGTGCCGTGACACCGGAATCGCGGAAAGTCTGCTGCGAAGTGCGCGAGAACGCGTTCTGGCCGAAATTCTGCGCCGCGCCTTGCGCGTTCACCTGAATACCTGTAACCGTGCTCGGGCTGGCACTGCCCCGCAACATCACTTGATGTGAACTGTTAAAGTGGTGATCCAGCCGCAGCGAATAGATGCTCGTCCCTTCGAAAACGGGAAAATTGCCGCGCACCGAATTCAGCGGCACAAATGATGCGGGTAATGGAGCACACACCAGTGTTAGCGGCGTGCAGCTGCTGGCAAATCCCCGGCGTCCACCGAAGGCGGCCGGCTGCGCGCCCGTTGTTGCAACTGCAGCAGAAGCTCCGGTTGCGAAGAGATAGGATGCCAGGAATTGATAGCGAGGGTCTGTCGGCGGCAACGCCAGAGCGCCGGCATTGGCCGCAAAGAACTCGGCCTGCGCCGGGGTAACCTGAAACGTGCCGACTCCAGGCACGGCCAGCGGCGTCAATCCGAAATTGTTGGCGCCGATGCTGGAAAAGCCGGTCTCGTGCCGGCGTGTGTTCTCAAACGACAAAAAGTAAAACGTCTTGTCCTTCTTCAGCGGACCGCTTAGCGTGAAGCCGCTCTGCACGCGCGTGTACGCGGGATCTTTCTCAGTCGAAAATGGGTTCACCGCCTGGATCTTTCGGTTTCTCAGATACCCGAACGCCTTACCATGCAGCACATCCGTCCCCGAGCGGGTGACGATATTGACCACACCTCCCGATGCCCGGCCGTATTCCGGAGCATAACCATTGGTGATGATCTGAAACTCCTGCACTGCCTCCTGCGAGACTGTCGAGCGGACGCCGTTGACGGAATTGTCGACCGCATCTGCACCGTCTACATTTACCAAATTGGCGCGGGCGCGCTGGCCCCCGACGTTTAATCCCGACGTCGGCGCGGCGCCAATGGAAGGCGCCGTATCGCGCGCAACCTGAGAGTTGGTCAGGGTGAAATTAATGTAGTTGCGGCCATTGATGGGGAGGTTGTCGATCCGTGTTTGGTCGACAGTCGTCGCGACGGAAATGCGTGTGGTCTCGACCAACTGCGCGTCGCTGGTCACCGAGACTTCCGCCGTTACGGTGGCAAGCTGTAAGGTCAGCGGCAGCTTGGCGAGTTGACCAACCGTCAATGTTACGCCGGTGTCCGTAAGCTTGCTGAAGCCGGCGGCCGCAACGGTGAGGGTGTATTGACCCGCCGGCACCAACAGAAAGGCGTATTGGCCAGATGCATCTGCGGTGGTCGATTGTTCAACCCCTGTAGTGTCAGACCGCAACGTCACAGTCGCGCCAGGCACCACCGCGCTGTTCGGGTCGAGTATAGTGCCGCTCAGTTGCGCTCCGGTCGAAGGCGATTGCGGGAAGGCAGGCAAGATACCCAAGACCGAGAGCAGTAACGTTATATGAAAAATTCGTCTCATGGCAGCATGAAACTCTCACAGGAATGCGCGGGGGTGTCAAGGCGATTCCCTCTGCCTGCGGAAAGCTTCTCGGATTGAAATGACAATCGAACATTGAACAGTGAACAATGAACATTTCCGAAAACATTGTTCATTGTTCACTGTTCAATGTTCAATTGTCATTTCGGGGGGACTGTCACGATGCCCAATGTGCTTTCGGTAGAGAACCTGTCGAAGAAATACGGCGACACGATCGCTGTGGACGGGATCTCCTTTGACGTGGAACGCAACGAGATCGTCGGGTTACTCGGCCCGAATGGAGCCGGAAAGACCACGACGATCAATATGGTTCTCAGTGTTCTTGAGCCGACATCCGGTTCTATCCATATCGAAGGAATTGATGTGGCCCGCCAGCGGTCACAGGCTCTCGACTGCACGAACTTCGCGGCAGTGTACGCGCCGCTTCCGGGAAATTTGACCGTCTACCAGAATCTGCACGTATTCGGCCTCATTTACGGCGTGAGGCATTTGCCCGATCGTATTGAATCGGTGCTCGAGCAATTTGAGCTACGCCGTTTTCGGAACTTCAAATCCGGTGTGCTTTCCTCCGGGGAACAGACGCGGTTGTGCCTGGCGAAGGCGTTGCTGAACCAGCCACAGCTGTTGCTTCTGGACGAACCAACCGCGTCGCTGGACCCCGCAACTGCACGTGATATCCGGACGAAAATCCGCGAATTTGCGATGCGCGGCCTATGCGGCGTGCTTTGGACATCGCACAACATGTATGAAGTCGAACATGTTTGCGACCGGGTGCTGTTCTTATCGCATGGAAAAATTTTGTTGGAAGGCGATCCGAAAACGTTGCCGCGCGAGCACGGCAAATCCACGCTCGAAGAACTGTTCATCGCGGTCGCTCGTGAGCCGCTCGCGCTAGAACGGGTTTGAAAAAAATGAGTCTGAACCGGACATTCGCCATTGTGCTTCGGCAGTTTTATCTCGTGCGCGGGAGCCCCGCCCGTGTGCTGCCGCTGTTCGCATGGGTCGGCATCGACATGGTGTTGTGGGGATTTATCACGAGATACTTAAATGCCGTTAGCTCGGCCGGATTCGACTTTGTTCCCGTGCTGCTGGGTGCCGTCCTTCTCTGGGATTTCTTCACGCGCGTTATGCACGGAGTGACGATCGCGTTTATGGAGGACGTGTGGTCTCGCAATTTTTTGAATTTGTTCGCGACGCCGCTGGCTATTTCCGACTATGTCGCCGGCCTTGTGGTCTCCAGCATCGGAACCAGCTCGGTCGGACTCATCGTCATGCTTTTTCTGGCGAGCGCCATCTTTGGACTCTCATTCGTCAGTTATGGTGTAGCGATCATTCCATTTCTATTGGTCCTTTTTCTCTTTGGCGTCGCGCTAGGTATTGTAGGGGCGGCGATTGTGCTTCGATTTGGACCTGCAACCGAATGGTTCATCTGGCCGATTCCCGCGCTGGTGTCACCGTTTGCCGGTGTGTTTTATCCACTCGCGACACTGCCGACGTGGATGCAATACTTCTCGCGCATTGTGCCGCCGTCCTATGTTTTTGAGAACGTGCGCGCCATTATTTCAGGCCACCCGCCTTCGGTAAACGCCTTGATCTGGAGCGTTGTGCTCGCTGTTATCTATGTGTTGTTGGCATGTTGGGTCTTCACTGGCGTCTATCGGCACAGTGTCCGGACTGGTCTGGTTGCCCGCTACAGTGCGGAGACGGTTAGCTGATACAATTCCCTCTCCCTCGGGGAGAGGGCAGGGTGAGGGTCACAAGATTCGACATGCGTAGTCGAAGCACATTAACCGTTATTCCGCTGCTGTTCGCAGCGGGCCTTATTGTTTATAAGACTCGAACGTCTCTGGCAGTGTTGAGCACCGTCTGGAGGACAGGGGTGATTGCAGCAAGACCCGAGGTCGTTGCGTTGGGATATCCAGCCGCCGCTGTCAATGTGGTCGATCGATCGGTCAATTACTTTCTTGTCATTTGGCCGGCCTTGGCATTTGGCATTCTGATTAGTGCCGCGGTACGCGCGTATGTGCCCGCGGACTTATGGAAAAGAATACTGGCAGTGCACGGAACCGCCACCCAGTTGAGAGCAGGCTTGGCAGGCGCGCCTTTGATGCTCTGTTCCTGCTGTGTTGCCCCAATTTTCGGCGCAGTCTATGAAAGCTCGGCGCGGCTGGCTCCGGCCTTAACATTGATGTTGGCGTCGCCCGTATTGAATCCGGCCGCGTTGGTACTGACATTCATGTTGTTTGGTCCGGGAATCGGCATGATGCGGCTTATCTTATCCATTGCGGCAGTCGCCGTGATTGGTCCGAGCGTCGAATCGCTGTTCCCTCGCGTACAGGTCGCGGTGCGTAGTGAACTCCGCGATGGGGCACGCAAGGAGTCCTTCGGACAGGCGCTCTACAATGTTCTGGTTCGCACAGTTCCCGTCCTCGTCGTCGGGCTGGTTGTCTCGATGATTCTGGTCCAGTGGTTGCCTGCGGGTGCGTTCGCGGGCGGCACGCCGCGCACCCTGGCAATCCTGTTTGTGGGGACACTGGCGGTTCCGCTCGCCCTGCCGACGTTTCTTGAAATTCCGCTGGCTTTGAGCGTGCTGTCGGCGGGGTTGCCCGCGGGAGCCGCAGTCGCATTGCTATTCGCCGGCCCGGCGATCAATCTGCCGTCGCTCTTGGCGACTGCCCGAATCGCCGGCTGGAAAGTAGCCGCCTCGGTCGCTTTATTCGTGTGGCTCATTGCGCTCGCCGGCGGGCTGTTGATGTAGAGGCGGTCTCTCCTTCTGGGAGAGGGGTCACTTGGTGCAGCGGCTCGCTCTATTCGAGGGATCGACAGGATCGCGGCCTCTTCCCGGCTTGTCGCGGTAAACTTGATGACAGTGCAGGCAGGCTTCAGCAATCACACCGCTGATGTCGCTGACGGTTTCCTGATTTCTCGTCTGCGAGGCTTTGTACGCCGCTCTTCCCGCCTCGGCGAGTTCCTCGGTAAACTTCAACCATTCAGGATCGTTCACCGGAACCGGTTTTCCATTCTCGCATCGACGGCCGGGCGTCAACATCAGCGGCGCGGATTCGGCTAGAGCGACAGCGGCATAATCCACGAGATCCCATCCCGAATAGATGTCGCTTCCCCAGATGGTCCAATTGAATCCACCGGCGAGAGCTGCTCCTTCCGGTGTTGTTCTCTTCTCGGCGGGATCGTGCGTCTGAACAGTAAAAATAATATTGGAATTCGGAAAGAGAATACCGCGCATCACTTGTGCCAGGTTGCCCGCGGGCGGAAACGACGACGCCGGACTTGGAGTCGAGGCCGTCTTCGGTTGAGCGGCATTCGCGGGCCAGGTGATTTGCTTCAGCGCCGCTTCGTCCGCTCTAAGCTCGGCTCGGCCCGCGGGAAATTTGCCGGCCTGCAGGATGTATGCCAGGATATCGGCGGTCTCTTCCGGCGTCAATTTTCCAGGATTGTCCTGCGGCATCGTGTTGCGAATCTTGCCGAACAGCTCCGACAGCGGCTGCTTTGCGAAATCACTGACGAACTCGTCTCCCGTCAAGGGCGGGCCAAGACGGCCTTCGAGCATTTCACCGTGACACAATGCGCACTGAGCCTTGTAAATGGTCTGGCCACGTCTCGCCTGATTTTCCGCATAGACGCCCTGTAGCACTGTTTGTGGCTGCTGCGCCTGCACAGTAAGCATAACGGCACAAACCGAAACAATCGTTGACAAGACTGCCCGCCGCATCGATTTCCTCCTCGAGAACATGGGCTGAATCATAACACGCCGGAGTTTACCCATCATGCCGTACAAAGATCGTAATGTCCGTGATTGCGCAATTCGGCTCGGTCCAGGCATCATACAATGGCAAGCGAATGAAATACGCCACTCCATTTCTCGTGGTAACTTTTGCGACCCTAGCCGTAACAGCCGTCTACGTCGTGCGGCGCGGCTTCAGCGCGCGCGACGAACCGAATGCGGCTGAGGCATTTCTTGCTCGCCAGTTGCGTCACATTGCAGTGCCTCGCCGAGCGCGTCAAATGGCGAACCCGGTAGCCGCCAGCCCGGAAGTGCTTGCGGATGCCATGGCGCACTTCGCGGATCATTGCGCGATTTGCCACGGTAATGATGGAAGCGGGAACGCCGCCATTGGAAAGAGTCTGTATCCGAAGCCCCCGGATATGCGGCAACGAGACACCCAGAATCTCAGCGACGGCGAGCTTTACTACATCATCCACAATGGCGTGCGGTTTACGGGTATGCCCGCGTTTGGTCCGAACAACGCCGGGGAGGATGAGGATAGTTGGAAACTCGTTCGCCTCATCCGGCATCTTCCTGAAATGACGGACGAGGAAGTGGCGCGAATGAAGGACATGAACCCGAAGAGTCCCGCAGACCTGCAAGAAGAAGACGAAATCCAGCGATTTCTCGAGGGCGAAAGTGAACCTTCAGGGGAAACGCAGAAACATCACCATTAAGGAGACATATGCTGAAAAAGGCTATTACGTTTTTGCTGACGGTCTCGTTCCTGGCCGGCGCCCTTCTCGCGCACGGCAACGCGACTCATCTGATGGGTACCGTGACGGCGGTAAGCAAGGACACCGTCACCATTCAGGACAAGGAAGGAAAATCCGTCGTCGTGATGCTGGAGAAGGCTACGAAATACTTCAAGACGAAGAAGCCGGTGACCATCGATGAACTGAAGATCGGCACGCGCGTCGTGATCGATGCCCAGATGAATGAAAAAATGAAAATGTATTCTGCGGAGGAGATTCAAATCGGAACGGCGGCAACGGCTGCAGCTGCGAAGAAATAAGTTAGGAAGAGCCTCTCCCTCTGGGAGAGGCTCACGCACGACAGCAGCGGGCTGGCGCGTCGAGTGAGGGTTTCAAGATTTGACAAATCCCTGCGACCCTCACCGGCGCTCTTATGGCGCCGCCTTCGGCCGCTCCCAGCGGCCGGCCTTTCCCAGAGGGAGAGGCATCAGGAGTCTGATTCTATTTGCCCGGTAGATGTTCCAGGTCGCGGTTGTTTTCGTTGCAAATGAATTCGAGCAACTCGGTATTAGTTGATAGACGCACTTCTTCGGTGACGGTCCACGGCTTTGTATAAGCCTTGGAATCATCGATTGTGATTTGAATATCCATGTGCCCGAAATCTTTCCGCCGAAAACGTTCGATGACGTGCAGAGCATCCGTGGATGGCTTCCCGGACTGATCTAACCACGCTTTTCCATTGAAACCTCTGGTGTCGACTACCAAAGTGTCGCCGTCCCATTTCCCTGTGGAGTAACCGAGCCATGTGGGAGTGAAGTCCTCTGCTAATTCGCGGCCATCCAGAAAGATCTGCCGCCATAGAGTGGAGGCCTCGTAGATGATGACGATGAATCCTGGCGTCTGGATAAGTTTCCACGGCGGAGGAGCCGCGTTGATCCTGGGCACACCTGCCGGAAGACACTGCGCAGTCGGGTCCTCTCTCGAATACGAACCGTTTTTGCGCTCATCGAACAGCGCTTTCGCCCAAGCCTGGAACGGAACTTCCTCGGGTTTCAGGTCCGCCGCGAGATTCTGAACGTACCTGCCTCTGGGTTCCCAGATTCCCGACAGGTCTGGGCGGCCATCCGCCAGCCGCGGCGCCGGCGCTGCGAGATTCGGCTTACCGTCGGACGTGCGCGGGATTGCTCGAGCGGGGACCTTCAGCCACTGGGCGCCCGCAGGCCGGCATATCAAGGAAAGCACGATCAAACCAAGGGGCAACACATTTCTCGATCTCAGCAGCATTTTCATTACAGCCTCCGGTGGCGTCGATTATAGTGCTTCAGCCGGAAGGCCCACACAACTCGCCTCTCATGACGTCCTGCGTTGCCGTTTCGACGTCGAGTTCCTGCATTCGATTCAAGCCTAACCGGTCCATCCACGCCTTCGGCAGAACTAAATGCGAAGCTGCAGTATCCACTAGCGCATCGCACCGCAAATTCTTTACCGGCTGTCCGACATTTTCGATCGTCACTGAAGCAATAATTCTACCCACGGGAACCCTCATGGTCCGAAGATTAGCACGCAAGGCATCGTGAACGCTCAATGGCCGCAAGCCTGTCGCGCCCTCAGTTCGGTGGCAATTCCGGCGCCAAGTTCGACGACATTGCGCGTTTGTTCGATAGCTTTGTCCTCGTGCCGAGTGAAATGGAGGTCCAGCGGCACGTCGGCGTCTTGCTCGTGAAAAGGAACCAGTATGCGCCGCACGGCTGTTCGAGCGGCTCAAGCCCGAGAGGGATGCAGCAATGGAGCAAATAAATGAAGACAAACGCTATCGGACCTTGATGTACTTTCGCAAGTTTTGGGCGCCGACGTCGGCCGCAAAAATGGAGCCCATGCTATCGGCTGCAATGCCCGACGCGGATGTTCCACGAATCACTTTGTCCAGGTCGGCCGGATCGGGAATGAACGCCTTGAGTGAGCCGTTGATGGCGTTTCCAATGATGATGCCTCGCAACTCACCTTTTTTGGCGGATGGATCGCGAAACGAAGCGCCCACATAAATTGTGTCGTCCTTGCCGACAAAAACCGAGCTTGGCTGGCCGAATTGTTTCCAGGCGGCGATGAACTTGCCCTCCTGGTCGAACACCTGAATCCGTTCGTTCTTGCGGTCGGCGACGTAGACCCAACCGCGGGAACCGCCGACAAAGATATCGTGGGGCTCATCGAAATCTCCGGGCGCGGATCCCTTCCGTCCCCAGGCCTTGATGAAGTGGCCATCCTTCGAAAACTTTACCACTCGCCCGGCGCCGGACTTATTCGGATCGTGACCATCGGACACGAAGATGTCACCATTGGCTGCCACCGCCACGCCGGTTGGCCGATCGAACCCATCCGCACCGGTTCCGGCCACGCCTTGCTTGCCAAGCATCATCAGCACCTTGCCGTCGGGGCTCAACTTCAGGACTTCCTGGCCCATGACGGCTCCGGCCGCATTTCGGGCAGACATCCCGAGGACTGTCTGCTGGTCGTTGACGTCAGTTACCCACAGGCTCCCATTTGCGTCGACCGTGAAGCCGTGGGGATAGGCAAACAGTCCCGCGCCAAAACTCTTCAGAAGTTTGCCTGACGGATCGAATTCCAAAATCGGCGGATTCGCAGGGCCGCGCCCGATACACGTTGCCGAGCCCGGCGGCACCACGTTGAAGCAGCGATGAAAGACCCAGATGTTGCCTTTCTCGTCGACGTGGACGCGGATGACTTCTCCCCATTTGCCTCCGTTCATCGTCTTCGGCAGGCTTGGCCAGCCCTCGACGAGACGATACGGATTTGGGAGTTCCGTCGGTTTCGGGTATTGGGTTTGTTGCGCGCGCGCGGCCGCGCCAAACACGAATATCGACGCGAGCGCAGTCACGATACAGAGTTTCGTTTGCCGGTTCATGAGCGAAGCATTTTATAGCCACAAAAAGGCACAAGAAAGCACAAAGATGGCGAAATAAATGGGAACCATTTGGACTTTTGTGCCTTTTTGTGGCTATTCCCTTGTAAAATTCCGCTAGCTTGCTCGAGAGGAAGGAGACTTCAGATGAAGCGATCGATATCGAAGTGGATGCTGCGCGTTTCAATGGTGGCTGTCGTGATGTTCGCAACTCAGCCTCTACAGGCGGAACTCGTCGAGAAGGCAAAGAAGGTAGGCGGAACCACGGTCCATTATAAGGTGGTCCTTCCAAACGGTTATGATCCGGCAAAAGCATATCCGGCGATCCTCGCCTTCGGTGGCGGACCGCAGACAATGAACACGGTCGACAACATCCTGAATCGCAACTTCCGACCGGAAGCTGAGAAACGGGGATACATCGTCGTGGCTCCCGCCGCTCCGGACGACGATTTGTTTTTCGAAGAGGGAGCGCGCATCTTTCCCGAGTTTTTGAAGGCGATTCAGGCGGATTACAAAATCCAAGGTAACAAGTTTCACATTGCCGGCCCATCCAATGGCGGCATTGCGGCATTTCACGTCGCGGCAGCCAACCCGCAATATTTCTTATCGGTTACTGCCTTCCCTGGATACATGTGGGAGCCCAGCCCTGCCAAGCTTCAGGCGATCTCGAAGATGTGCGTCTTCATGTATGTTGGAGAATTAGACCAGTACAGGTGGCACGATGAGATGAAAGAGGAAGCCGAGTTTCTTCGCGCTAAAGGGACCGTCGCGCGTTATACCGTCGAGAAGGGCCAACCCCATCGCCTGGATACGCTCGCGGGGACAAATGCCGCGCGCTTGTTCGATGGATTCGAAGAGACTAAAAAGGGCTGCAGCAGCAGGTAAAGCATGGTGAGAGTACGCAAGCAATCTATTTTGCGGCGTTTCCTTTCGAGCGGCGCAGTTGCGGTCGCGATTGTAGCCTCGGCCTTTGTCTCGTTCCCAGCCGAGGGACAGGACTCACAGCCACCCAGCGCCTCCGACATTGCGGATGGGATGAGGCTTTACCAACAGAAAGGCAATTGCCAGGCGTGTCATGGCTGGGCGGGTGATGGACGGAAAACCGACAGCCAGATGCCCGATGGCGCGAACTTGCGCGACACCAAGCTCAATCGCGCGGGACTGGTGACGACGATCAAATGCGGCCGCCTCAATTCCCAAATGCCGGCTTTCGACAAGTTTGCTTATTCCGATGGGCGATGCTATGGCAAGAAGGAAGCCGACTTGAAGGCGTACCCGACACGCATGCCCGATCCTCCAGCAACGCTGCAGCAGCGCGAGATCGACCTGATTGTGGACTTTCTGATGGCGAAGATCGTCGGAAAAGGCCAGATGGATCACGCCAAATGTGTCGAGTTTTGGGGGTCCGAGACCGACGCGTGCAAAGAATTCCCCAAGTAAGAAGGAGGTTCACGATATGCGGCACGGCTTCGCGTTCGCGCTTGCGACGGCGATTCTCCTCGTTGTGCCGATAGAGGCCGCGGCGCGCCCG
>Ga0209761_1001039_pt1 | contig 17725 bp, 18 predicted proteins | sample GraSoi013_1_40cm_4_FD_185818 | JGI IMG/M metagenome (GOLD analysis project Ga0209761, IMG submission 185818) | Grasslands soil microbial communities from the Angelo Coastal Reserve, California, USA - Sample 09_25_2013_1_40cm (SPAdes) (version 2) | ecosystem: Environmental > Terrestrial > Soil >...
ATCCGCGCCGCGCGGAGCGCGAGCCGACTCGAAGAGACGCTCTTGATGGACCTGACGAGCGCTCGCCGGCGGCTCGAGGCTTTTCCAGGCGTCGGGCCGTGGACTGCGGCCAAGGTCGCGCAGGTGGCTCTCGGTGATCCGGACGCTGTTCAGGTCGGTGACTACCACCTGCCCCACAGCATCGGCTATGCCCTGGAGGGAACTTCGCGATCCACCGATGAGCGGATGCTGGAGCTGCTCGAGCCATATCGCGGGCATCGGGCACGAGTGATCAGGCTGATCGCAGTCGCCGGCATCGCGGCCCCGCGCTTCGGACCGCGGATGCCTCTACGGAACTTCGCCCGGGACTGAGCTCACGCGTCGAGCCCGTCCAGCTCTTCCTCGACCATCGTCACCAGCTCGCCCATTCCTTCCGTGTCGAAGATCAATCGCGCTCCCGCGGCCTGAAACAGCTCAGGCAGCGGCCGCGTGGCACCGAGAGCCAGCGCTTCGCGATACTGGCGGACAGCAATCTTCGGGTCGCGCCTGCTGTTGCGCCAGACCTGCAAAGCCCCGAGCTGTGCGATGCCGTACTCGATGTAATAGAAAGGGCTGCCGAAGAAATGCGGCTGCTGATACCAGCGCGCGACACGCTCGCTATCGAGTCCGGTCCAGTCGACCGATGTTCCCTCGAACCGCCTTCTCAGGTCGAGCCACTTGCGGTCACGAGCGTCTGCGTCACGGCCGGCTTTGTCGAGGTAGATCCAGTGTTGGAAGGCGTCGACCGAAGCGCAGTGAGGAAAGAATTCGATGATCCCTTCGAGGAGGTCGGCATGCGAGCGGCGCGTGTCGGCCTCTGAGTAATAGCCGCCGCTTTCATTGCCGATGAACGGTGAGGCGAGCAGCTCCATCGACATCGACGCCACCTCGGCCATCTCCGAGCCGGGAAAGCGCTGGAACAGCAGGGGCAGCCGGGAGGCCTCGACCGCGTGGAACGCGTGGCCGGATTCGTGCAGAAGTGTTCGCAGGTCCTTGTCGACGCCGACCGCGTTCATGAAAATGAGCGGTTGTTTGCTGAAGGGGAGCGTCATGCAGTAGCCGCCCGGAGCCTTGCCCTTGCGATTGTCCAGATCGAGGAAGTTGCCCGTATCCATCGCCTGGTAGTACTCGCGAAAGTCAGGGTCGACGTGGCCGAAGACCGGTGCGGCGTGATCTATGAATTGGCGGATGTCGTCGAATGGCTTGAGCGCCGGTCGGCCCGCGGCGTCCACTGAGGTATCCCATGGCCGCAGCATATTCAGGCCCATTCGGCGGCGCCGCTTTTCATTGATTCGCTCGATCGCGGGAAGCACCGCTTCTTCGACGGCGACATGAAAGCGCATGCAGTCCTCGGGCGTGTAATCGAAGCGGTTCTTTTCGCGGTGGGCGAAGTCGCGATAGTTTGGGAAGCCGGCGTTCTTGGCGACGCTCTGGCGAAGGTCGTACATGCGGTCGAAGATTCCGGCCAGAACGTCGCGCTGCTCGATATAGGGCTTCGCTCGCAGCCTGAAAGCGCGCTCGCGGACGTCGCGATCGTTGACCTGGAGGAATGGCAAGAGCTGCGCGGGCGTCTTCTCCTCGCCTTCCCAGATGACCGTCATCGCGCCATTGACCTTGTTCCACTGGGTCGTCAGCTCGGAGAGCTGCGCGAAAAGTGGGACGTTGGCCTCGTCGAAGAGATTCATCTGGTTCCGAAAGCGCTCGACCATCGTTTCGAGGCCGGGTCGCATATAGCCGAGCTCGACGAGCCTACCCTGCAGCCGCACTCGCTGCTCGTGCGCGCGCGGAGTGATCTGGGTTCCGAACCTCAGCTGGGCCGCCTCGAGCTCGGGGTCGGTCGTGTTGCACGTATACGCGAAGTTGGCGAGGGACGCCGCCTCCCACAAAAGCGAATCGAAGCGTGACCAATCGGCGAGCCATTGCTCGACGTTCTCGGTGTCGAGAGGCCGAGTGGCCAGCTCCTCGTAATACGGGAGCACGTCCTCCCAGACCGCGTCCTTGAACGCGCCAGGCGAATCCGGTAGCACTGTCACGGCCATCACACCCTCCGTCGAGAGCTCGCTGGTTTTCACGCGAGCGCCACACTTCATCGTACAGATCCGATGGAACGCAAATCCTCATCCCCGATGCGACTGCCCCCGGCGGTTCGTGCCGCCGCCCTGACCGCCGTGGGCGGCAACCGCCTTCAGAAGGAATTCGCATGGATGAGCTGGGCGGGCACGGTCTGGCGGCTGGAGGGAGCCTCTGGCGTGGTCTATGTCAAGCGCGCCCACCACCTCGAAGGCGAGCGCGATCGCACGGTGTGGCTTGCCGGCCGGCTGCCCGTGCCCGAGGTGCTCGGCCTGTTCCAAGGTTTCGGAGATGACTGGCTGCTGACCCGTGCGATGCCCGGAACCCCGCTATCAGATCGCTCCCTTGGTTGGGAGCCATCCCGCGTCGCGCGCCGCCTCGGAGAGATCCTGCGTGAAGTCCACGCGACCGATGCGACGGGCTGCCCGTTTGGTGAGCGCCGACCGGGTTACGTGCTGCTCCACGGCGATTACTGCCTGCCCAATGTCCTTGTGCAAGACGGGGGCGCTTTCAGTGGGCTCATCGATGTGGGCGGGGCTGGCCTTGGCGATCCAGAGGACGACCTTGCGGCCGGGGTCTGGACGCTGCAGTACAACTTCGGACCCGGCTACGCCCGTGAGTTCCTCGATGCGTATGGCTGGCCACCGATGAGTGACAAGGCGATCGAGCGGCTACGCCGAAGGTACGGTCGCTAGGCCGGCTTAATGGGAAGAACCGTGTCCACCACACGCCAGCAGTACCAAGCGGCGATGGAGCGGTAAGGGCGAAACCTCTCGCCCTCGGCCTGCAGGGCGCGGGGCTTGATGGTCTCCTTGAGCCGGTGCGCGGACGACCAGCCTTTGCGCACGCCATAGTCGTCGACCGGCCACACGTCGAGCCGGCGCAGCTGGAACATGAGGAACATCTGGGCCGTCCAGGGACCGATGCCGCGGACCTGTGCCAGACGCGCGACCAGATCGTCGTCTGAGAGCGAATCCACATCCCCAAACGGGACCGTGCCGTCCACCACTTTTCGCGCCAGGTCGGTGACGGCGGCTTCCTTGGAGCCGCTCAGGCCGGCCGTTCGCATCGCACCTTCGGGCAGGGCGAGGACTCCCGCCGGCGTCAGCCCGTCCGCGAACAGTTTCAAGAAGCGGCCATGGATGGCATTGGCCGCCGCGCCCGCCAACTGCTGGAACATGATCGAGCGCACCAGCGCGCTGAATGGATCATCGGACGGCTCGCGCAGCTTCATAGGGCCGACCGCCTTGATCAGCCTGGCCATGGCCGGGTCGCGCCTCGCCACCAATCGGGTGCCGCGGGTGAGCTCCGCCGGCGTCGGTTTGGGGTCGGTGTTGGGGGTCAGGCGAACTCGGACATGAACTGAGCGAAGTCGTCTTTCGTCATCCGCAGCTCGTTCTCGCCGAGGTCCATCAGCGGGCGGTCGGGGATATGCTCCGCGGTGGCGAAGTCGGTCATGGTCGTGTCGAGGTAGAGCAGGCCTGTCACGAGGTGGCCGGCTGCGCGACCTTCCTCGATGACCTTCATCGCGGCGCGCCTGTCGGTGGGGTCGTGGTCCTCACCGAGCTTCTTGAGCAGGATGTGCGACCCGTCATGGAGCTCGACGTCGCGCACGGTTCCCGGTTCATAGTCGACATGAACCTCTTCGAAGAACGGGATGAACGAGACGTCCGCGATCGACTCCTCGTGATCCTTGATCCAGCTGTAGCTCTTGGTCGACCCGTCGTGGTCGTTGAACGTCACGCAGGGCGAGACTATGTCGAGGATCGCGGTGCCACGGTGTGCGATGGCCGCCTTGATCAGTGGCACAACCTGCTTGCCGTCGCCGCTGAACGACCGCGCTACGAACGAGCAGCCGAGCGTTAGGGCCACTGCGCAAGGATCGATGGGCTGGAAAGTGTTGACAGCGCCCTTCTTCTGCATCGAGCCGAGGTCGGCGGTGGCCGAGAACTGTCCTTTCGTGAGGCCGTACGTGCCGTTGTCTTCGATGATGTAGGTGCAGTCGATGTTGCGCCGGATCATGTGCATGAACTGGCCGAGGCCGATGGATGCCGTGTCACCGTCGCCCGATACACCGAGCATGATCAGCTGCCGGTTCGCCAGCTGAGCGCCGGTGGTCAGCGCCGGCATCCGGCCGTGCACTCCGTTGAAACCGTGGGCGGTTTCGACGAAGTATGCGGGGGTTTTCGAGGAGCATCCGATGCCCGACATCTTCGCCAGACGGTGCGGCTCGACTCCCAGCTCGTACAGGGCCTTGATCATGTGGTTGGTGATCGAGTTGTGGCCGCAGCCGGCGCACAGCGTTGTGGCCGCGCCCTTATAAGCGTCGCGGGCAAGGCCGATGTGGTTCATGGTCGCGCTCATACGGGGACAGCCTCCGATTCCAGTAGTGGTTCGATGATTGCGTCAGCCGGGATGGGCTGCCCGTCGTAGTGTCGGATCGAGCGCAGGCGATCGACCAGCTCCGGCGGCAAAGCGAGCCGGATGAGGTCGTAGATCTGCCCGTCGCGGTTCTGCTCGACCACATACACGCGCTCGTGGCGTGAAACGAACTCGACGATCTGCGCCGACAACGGAAGCGCTCGCACGCGCAGGTAGTCAACGGATCGATGCCCGACCGAGAGCGCCTGACGCGCCTCGACGACTGCGGCGTGGGTTGAACCGAACGCAATGAGCCCGATCGGTGAATGTGTGGACTCGTCGATCACCGGTCCGGGGAGCGCATGGCGCGCTGTCTCGAACTTGTGCGACAGCCGATCCATGTTCGCTGCATACGCTTGGGCGCTCTCCGTATACCGAGCGTGCTCGTCGTGACCCGATCCGCGTGTGAAGTAACCGGCTGCCGGGTGGTCAGTTCCCGGTAGGGTGCGATAAGGGACGCCGTCTCCATCAACGTCGCGATACCTCGCCCACTCACCGCCAAGTCGCTCCAGGTCGGCCTTCGACAGCACCTTTCCCCGGTCGAACGGCTTGTCCGGGTACATGAACTCGGGCGTCATCCATAGGTTCATACCGAGGTCGAGGTCCGACAGCACGAACACGGGCGTTTGGAAGCGATCGGCGTAATCGAACGCGTCACGAGCGAACTCGTAGCACTCTTCGACCGTGCCCGGCAGCAGGACCAAGTGCTTGGTGTCGCCGTGGGAGAGCGTGTACGCAAACCCGACGTCGGCCTGTGAGGTCCGAGTGGGGAGTCCTGTCGACGGTCCGATGCGCTGGATGTCGAAGATCACGACTGGAACCTCGGCGTAGTAGGCGAGGCCTGCAAACTCTGCCATCAGCGAAATGCCCGGCCCCGAGGTCGACGTCATCGCTCTCGCGCCCGCCCAGCCCGCGCCGATCGCCATCCCGAGGGCGGCCAGCTCGTCTTCCGCCTGCACGATGGCGATTCGCTTCTCGCCGGTCTTGGGGTCGACTCGGAAGCGATCAGAGTATGCGATGAGGTTCTCGCACAGCGACGACGACGGCGTGATCGGGTACCACGCGGCCACGGTGACCCCGCCCATCAAGGCGCCCAGGGCCGCTGCCTGGTTGCCCTCGACGAGTACCTTCCCATCCACCACGCCTGTCATCGGCTCGAGCCGGTAGGGGTCTTGTTTCGAGAAGTTGTCCTGCCAGTAATCGAAGCCCACCTTGATCGCGTCGAGGTTGACTTGCACCGCCTTGGGCTTGGACAGGAACTGCCGCTTGACCGCATGGTCCAGCGCCTCCCAAGGAATGCCCAGCAGCCCCGCCACGACGCCGACGTAGATCATGTTGGCGAGCTGCTTGCGCAGCGTGTCGTTCTGGATTTTCGACTTGGCGAGCTTGGAGAACGGCACCGGGTAATAGGTCACGTCGGTGCGGGCGTCCGCGGTCGAGAACGCCTCCTCGTGCACCACGACGCCGCCGGGGCGCACCGTCTGCAGGTCCTGGCGCCACGTGGCGACGTTGAAGGCGACCAGGATGTCAACCTGGTCTCGGCGCGCCATGTGGCCCTGTGGGGTGACCCGGAGCTGGTACCACGTCGGCAGGCCTTCGATGTTGGAGGGAAAGACGTTCTTGGGCGCGACGGGGATCCCCATGTGGAAGATCGCCCGGGTCAGGACCAGGTTCGCGGTCTGGCTCCCCGAGCCGTTGACTGTGGCGGCCTGGATGGTGAGGTCGTTGAGGATCTTGTCGGTCAATTCGTCACTCGCAGGGGATTGTGAATTTTACGCGTACGTCACCTTGAACCAAGTGGTTCAGCCGCGGATTGGTTAGAGTCCACAACTTGTGAAGGTTGGCACCCCGAAGGAACGCGCTCCGGACGAACGCCGGGTCGCGCTGGTCCCTGACACGGTCACAAGGCTTGCGGGAGCCGCTCTCGAGGTATCGGTCGAGTCGGGCGCCGGAGCGGCCGCCTACATCAGCGACGACGCCTACAAACAGGCCGGCGCCACGATCGTGCAAAGCGCGCTGGCTCTCCTGGGGGAGGCGGACGCTGTGCTCAAAGTGGAGGCTCCCTCGGTCGCCGAGGTCGGCCATATCAAGAGCGGAGCGGTCCTGATCAGCTTCTTGCAGCCTGCCACCCAGGGCGACATCGTTCGGGCTCTTGCGAAGCGCGGCGTGACGGCCTTCAGCCTGGAGCTGGTGCCGCGCATCTCCCGCGCTCAATCGATGGACGCGCTTTCTTCCCAGGCGTCGGTGGCCGGTTACAAAGCTGTGCTGATGGCAGCCGGCCGCGTGGGCAAATTCTTTCCGATGATGATGACCGCGGCGGGGACGATCCCTCCTGCGCGCGTGCTGGTGATGGGCGCGGGCGTCGCCGGCCTGCAGGCGATAGCGACGGCTCGCCGCCTCGGCGCTGTGGTGTCCGCATACGACGTGCGTCCGGCGGTCAAAGAGGAGGTGCAGTCGCTGGGCGCGACGTTCATCGAGCTTGCCCTCGAAACGCAGGAGGGCGAGGGCGGCTACGCGCGTGAGCAGTCTGATGAGTTCCTGCGCAAGCAGCGCGAGCTCATCGGTGAGCACGTCGCCAAATCGGACGTCGTGATCACGACCGCCGCCGTTCCCGGCCGTCGCGCGCCTCTGCTGGTGACCGGTGAGATGGTAAAAGGAATGCGGCCCGGCTCGGTGATCGTCGACCTCGCAGCCGAAACCGGTGGCAACGTGGAGCTGACCCAGGTCGGCAAGGACGTCGAGGTCGGCGGGGTCACCATCATCGGCACTCGCAACGTGCCGTCGACCATGCCTCTCCACGCAAGCCAGCTCTACGCGCGCAATGTAGCCAACCTGCTGCTCCATCTCGTGAAGGACGGAGCGATCGCTCTCGATTTCGAGGACGAGATCACCAAGGGCTGCTGCGTCACCCACGGGGGAGAGATCGTCAACGAGCGCGCGAAGCAACTGGTCGCGTCCGCACCTTTATGAACAGCGAGCTGCTCAACGAGCTGACCTTCTTCGTGCTGGCGGTTTTTGTCGGCATCGAGGTCATCTCCAAGGTGCCGACCATGCTCCACACGCCGTTGATGTCTGGCACCAATGCGATACACGGCATCATCCTGGTGGGCGCGCTGCTGATTGCCGCGGGCGCCAACTCACCTGTAACCGTCATCCTCGGATTGCTGGCCGTCGTCCTCGCCACGACCAACGTCGTCGGTGGCTTCGTCGTCACGGACCGGATGCTGGAGATGTTCAAAGGCCGGCAAGCGCAGCCGAACACGCCCGAAACCGCCAAGCCCAAATGACAACGGTACTCACCCTCGCCTATCTGCTGGCGGCGGTTTTGTTCATCCTCGGCCTCAAGCAGCTGAGTTCGCCGAGGACGGCCCGCAACGGCAACTACACCGCGGCCGCCGGCATGGTCATCGCGCTGGGCGCGACCGTGCCGCAGCTCCACTTCACAACCGCGGGCGCGATCATCGTCCTGGTCGGTGTGTTGATCGGCACAGCGGTCGGAACCATCGGTGCGCGCCAGGTGAAGATGACCGCGATACCGCAGATGGTGGCGCTGTTCAATGGCGCCGGCGGCGGCGCCGCCGCCCTGGTGGCTGTCGCCGAGCTGCTCAAGTTCGGTCCTCATCCGCCGATTGCGGAGGCGCTGCCTAGCGTTTTCAGCATCGTCATCGGCTCGGTCTCGTTTGCGGGCAGCATGGTCGCCTTCGCGAAGCTGCAGGAGCTGATGACGGGCACGCCCATCACGTATCCGGGGCAGCAGCTGGTCAATGGACTAATCGCGGCGGCGATCATCGGCTTCGTGATCGCGGTGCTCGTGATCGCTTCGATCCCCTTCTCTTTCCTCTCGCTGATGCTGCTCGCGCTCATCCTCGGCATAGCCGTAGTCCTGCCCATCGGCGGCGCCGACATGCCGGTGGTGATCTCGCTGCTCAACGCATTCACCGGGCTTGCAGTCGCCGCGAGTGGATTCACGCTCAACAACTTCGCGCTGATCGTCGCGGGGACGCTGGTCGGCGCCTCCGGCAGCCTTCTGACCAAGCTCATGAGCGACGCGATGGGACGCTCGCTGGGCAACGTGCTGTTTGGCGCCTTCGGCCAGGTGCGGACGACGGCCGGAGCCGGCGCCGGCAAGGAGGGCCGCACCGTCCGGACCGGTTCGATCGAGGACCTCGCCACGCTGCTCGCATACTCTCGGCGCGTCATCATCGTTCCCGGGTACGGACTTGCGGTGGCGCAAGCGCAGCATGCGGTGCGCGAGCTGGCGGACCTGCTGGAGAAAAGAGGTGTGGAGGTGAACTACGCCATTCATCCGGTCGCCGGTCGCATGCCCGGTCATATGAACGTTCTCCTCGCCGAGGCGAACGTGCCGTACGAGCAGCTGAAAGAGATGGACGAGATCAACGACGAGTTCAAGGACGCTGACGTGGTGCTCGTTGTAGGTGCGAATGACGTCGTCAACCCGGCTGCACGAACCTCACCCGGCAGTCCGATCTACGGCATGCCGATCCTCAATGCCGACCAGGCGAAGAACGTCGTTTTCTTGAAACGGTCGATGCGGCCGGGCTTTGCCGGCATCGACAACGACCTCTTGTACGACCCGAAAACCATCATGTTGTTCGGCGACGCCAAGGACTCCCTGACGAAGCTGGTCAACGCGGTCAAGGCCGCGTAAGGGCCTACGGCTGGTGCAGCTGGCTTAAGCCCCTCTCCGGGCCTCCCCCCGATGGGGGGAGGGTATTTATGACACGAGCCCCCGGCCGGTGACGGCAGGAGGCTCGCGCCGCGAAGAGGGTGTGGTGCCTCGAATCCTAGGCGCTGCGCCTCACAGTGGTTAGTGGTCAGCCTACAAATCCGAGCCGTTTTCGTTGTGCGGCGAGGGAGTGATCGGACGGCCCTACAATCGGGCCGGTGGACGGCCGCGAGATCGTTTTGCTGGTCACGGTCGTCCTGCTGGTGCTCTACGTGATCGCAATCGGCGGCGCAACCGCGACCGCCATCCGGATCGGTGAGGCTTGGCGCCGGCATCCCGCCAAGGCGACCACCCTGGGCCCGGGTGTCGGCGATGAGGTGGTGCTCCAGGCGCCTTCCCTGCCGATTGCATTTCGTCGCGTCCGCGTCGTCGGGTGGGCGGTGTTCCCTATAGCGCTCGTGCTGGCGGTCTTCGCCAACCGCAGCTTTGCATGGATCGGCCCCGCCGCGGTGGTCGTCATGGTCGGCCTGAATGCTTTCTATTTCACGGCGATGCAGGGTATGGGCGAGCCGCTCACGCTCACCAAAGATGGATTCCTCCTTGGCGTACGAGGACGCGAGCGGTCAGTCCGCTGGGTCCACGTCACCGACCTGGTCGGCGCGAGGCTGGGTGCCTTCAGCGGCATACGGATGTCCGAACCGGGGGAGTGGCAAGACCCCAAGCTGCGGCCGAACGTCATCTTCTTCCGCCTGAACCGCGCTCTCGTGCGCGCGCCCAGGACGCTGCTACAGCGCCTGCGTGGCTTCTCGTACTACGACGGCGCCATTCGCAACCTGTTCGGCGTACCCACCGAGCAGCTGCTGCATGCGATGCGCGAGTACCAGCGGCTCGCGATCGATGCCGAGGCGCCGCCGTTTCGCCGGCCCCGCCCGGGCGAGCAGCCAGGGCGAAGCTAGGCCCGCGACTCTTTGAGGATCAGCTCGAGCGTTTTGGTGTCGAAGGGCTGAGCGAGCCGGAGCACGAAATGCTGCAAGCCCGCGGCGAGCCATTGCTCAACGTCGCGAGGTGTACGCACGCTGACATTCGCGGTGCGCTCGATCTCGTTGGGATCCCGCCCGATGCGATGGCACCACTCGTCGAGGATCTTTGACTTGCGTGCGTATTCGTCTGGGTCTCCGAGGGCGTTCCACATCTGCGCATGCTCCGCGACCAGCCGGAGCGTCACCTTCTCGCCGCCGCCGCCGATCAAGATCGGCATCGGCCCGGCCGGACCTGGTTTGAGCTTCTTGATCCGCTCCTTGATGCGAGGCAGCGCTGCCTTCAGCGTGCGCAGGCGGTCCCTTGCCTCACCGAATTCGAACCCAAATTCCTCGTAATCCCGCTCGAACCAACCGGCCCCGAGCCCCAGCACGAAGCGGCCGCCGGACAGCTGGTCGATCGTGCCGGCCATGTAGGCGATGAGGTCCGGGTTGCGGTATCCGATCGCGCTGACCATCGGGCCGATCTGTGGAACCTTGGTGTCGATCGCAGCGGCGGCCAGCACCGTCCAGCACTCGAACTGGTTGCCGTTGGGGCTGCCGTAAAGGGGAAAGAAGTGGTCCCAGAACCAGATGCTGTCGACGCCGAGCTCATCGGCGTGCCGCCATGCATCGCGCAGCTGCTGGATGGTGCACTGCTGGGGATGGATCGTGACGCCGACTTTGAAGCGCCTCGTTGCGGACATCGGTGAGGGATTATCCTCTGCCTCTCATGACAAATCGGTGGCTGCCCGTCGAGGTCGATACCAAAAGTGCCGGCCCGGATTTCTGGGTCCGGTACCACGCGTATCGGCGCCTCCGGCATGCAGAGACGCGCCCCGACGATCCGATCACTCCCGACGACGTCGTCGAAGGCGAGATGAAGCGCGAGGACCCGTACGAGCTGCACTTCCGCTACGAGATCTCGGACGGAAACCAGATGCTCAGCTGGTTGACTGCAGGCGCGATCAGGCCGGGAACTCCTGGCTATGACACCAACAAGCACCTGTTGTGGGTGGAAGGCTCGGTGCACCGCCATCATCGAAGGCAGGGCATCGGCCGGACCTGGATCCCTCTCCTACTAGAGGTCATGGAGCGCCATTCACACACGACGCTGAGCGTCGGCACCGAAGAGAAATCAGGTCACTCGTTCCTGAAGTGGCTGGGCGCCGAGTCGAAGTTCACCGGCGCCGAAAACCGGCTCAAGCTGGCTGATGTCGACTGGGCGATGCTCGAGAGCTGGATCGCCGAAGGGCGCAAGCGCTCACCCGACACCCGGATGGAGGTTTATGACGGCCGCCTGCCGGAATCGATGTGGGATGACTACTGCCCTCAGTTCTCGAGCATGTTGAACACGATGCCGTTCGAGGACCTCGACCATGGCGAGATCGTCGTCACGCCGCCGATGTTGGCCGAGTGGTTGGCGCGCATGGACTTCGGCAACCGCGTTGGACACTGGATGCTCACGCGCGAGCCGGACGGAATCATCTCCGGCATCACCGACATGGTCTATGCCCCGTACACGCCGACCATCGTTCACCAGGGATTCACCGGCGTGCGCCCTGATGCTCGCGGGCGCGGTCTCGGCAAGTGGCTCAAAGGCGCCATGGCGCTCCACGTCCGCGACCTCTACCCGAACGCGTGGTGGTTCGTCACCGACAATGCCGGCTCCAACGCCCCGATGCTGGCGATCAACCGCGCCATGGGCTTCAGGACTTACCGCGAAGGAAGCGAGTACCAGATCACACGAGACGCGCTCGCGGCTCGACTCCAGCTGCGCTAGGCTGATCGGCTCCTCTGGATGCTGCGCGCGAGCAGGACGATTCCGATAATGATCAGTAGCGCCGGCAGCGCCGCCTTGCCGAACCATCCGTAGTCGGTCTCGCTGATCCTGAAGATCGTCCCGAAGATGACGAAACCGATTATGAAGATGAGCGCGGCCACGAACATGAGCACGCGGCCCTGCCTCAGCAGGTGCGCATCGCTGGTGCGCAGGCCTTGCAGCCAGATGCCGAGACCGACTCCACCCGGTGCGACGAGCGGCCACGCGAAAGCCCACGCCGGCCAGTCCTGGGTCGCATTCATATAGGCGAGGATCAATCCGATCACCGTGAGGATCGCGCCCGGTATCAACGCCCCGGTGCCGAGGCTCAGGAATCCAACCAGGAGCAGGGTCAAACCCGGGATGACCACGAACAGCGGCCAGCTACCGCCGGCGTCGAAGCCGGTGAACTGGACCAGCAGCGCGAACAGCCCTAGAACCACGAGCACCACGCCAAACGCGACGCTGGAACCGGCTCGCCGGGAAGGCTGCGAAGGAGCGGCGTACGCCGGCGCGTGGGGCTGGTACGCGGCAGAAGGAGGAGGAGGAGGAGGAGCTGCCTCGACAACGGCAGCTGCCGCGGGTGTCGGCTCTTCGGCCTGGATCGCGGGCGCCTCTGTGACCGTCTCCGGAGCCGCTGCCTCGGTCGGCACGTCGGCCGTCATCGCCTCCGGTTCCGGCGTCTCTGCCGGCTTGTCCTTGCCAGGCGCGAAAACGTCCGGGCTGCCGGCGAGAACGTCAGGGCTGACGTGGACGCTGGGTTCACCCTCAGAGGTGGTGTCGGAGGTCGTTTCCTTCGAGGTGGAGCGCTTGCGCTTGCTCATTCGGCCACCAGCTTACACAGCCACCCTGGGAAGTCACGCACGCCACGGGGCGGGGAGGAGATGGGCAAGGATTCGGTAAACCTCGGGATTCAGCGCCAGGCCGACGTGGCTGCCCTTCACCTCGATTGCGTTCACGTCGCGCCGGAGGCAGGCCCTCCAGTTCACAACGCCGTCCGAGCGCGAGTAGATCGAGGATGTCGGCACGCGTGGCGGCGCTGCCAGGTCACGGAGGAATCGCATCTCTACCGAGGCTGGATGTCCGAATCGGAAAACGTTGTAGAGGTGGGCGGCCCGGACCCCGGCCATCGTCAGCGGGTGGATGTCGAACGGGTCGTTCAGCGGCGAGCCGAGCGTGATGACCTGTTCCACGAGCTCGGGCTTGCGATGCGACAGAACCTTCGCGAGCACGCCGCCCCGGCTGTGGCCGACGAGCGACACGCGCGCGCCGGTTCGATGGTGCAGCCGCTCTAGCGCATCGATCAGCGGCCGCAGCATCACCTCCGAATACATGACGTTGAACGCCACGCCCGCGACCTGCGGGCGGTAGCCGACCCGCCGCAGCCATTGATAAGGCGTTCGGAGCGTCCAGTCGCCCGCAAGGAAACCGGGGATCAGAAGGACCGGCCGCCCCAAGCCGGGAGGCACCTCGACCCCGCGGAAGGCCGGATCGAGGATCAGGCTCAAGTATTCGAGGTAAATCCGGCCTTCCAGCCACATCGGGGGCATCGGGCCCCAGCTTCCGATGTGACGCCAATCGGGCAGCACCGATGCTGCCACCTGCTCCCAACGCCCCCGCCGCTTGGTGTGATGTTGTGAGAGCGTAGACAAGTTAAGTTCTGAGTGTCACTCCGTTATGAAACAGCAGCGGGCTCCAGTGCGATTGTATATGCCAGCCACTCAAATAGAACACTCAGAAACAAGTCGGGGGTCTCCATCATCGGCACGTGTCCGACGCCTTCCAGGACGCTCAGGTTCCAGTCGGGCCGGCGGCGGACCAGCTCCCGCGCAGCGGCCAGCGGGATGACCCGGTCTAGCGATCCATGGATGACCAGGGTCGGAGCCGTGATTCGCTTGACGCGGGCCCAAAAACGCGGGTCGGCCATCCGGAGCGCGATCGATCGCGATGCCTGAAGGAAAGCCCGGCTGTTCTGGGGGCCGAGATGGCCCCGCTCCCGTGTGAGCTGGACGTGGGCTTCGACGATCCTCGGATCGACTCGCGAAGGGTCGGCGCACACAAGCGCCAACGACAGCTGCACGAGCCGTTCGGGACCAAGCTCGCGGACCCTGCGGTCGAACACGACTTCGGCGAGACCGGGGATCGAGGCCGCCGCGGCGACACCCAGCATCGACGCGGGCGGCCTGCGTACCTGCCGGATTGGAATCGGCACCGCCGGGTCGACCAGGATGCACCCGGTGACCCACGAAGGATGGTCGGCGGTCTCGACGATCGCGATGTGTCCGCCCATTGAGTTGCCCACCAAGACCACCGGTTCACCGATCACCTTCTCGATGAAGTCGTGCACGAGCTCCGCGTTCGCCCCGACGGTCGCGGACCGGTTGTAGAGGGGAGTCTGGCCGAAGCCGACGAGATCGAGGGCGACGGCGTGGTAGTGCTTCGCCACCTCAGGGCCGACCGCCATCCAGTTCAGTGCGTTTCCACCCAGACCGTGGACCATGAGCATTGGTTTGCCGTCGCCGCCAAAGTCGATGTAGTGGACGGGACCGTCCAGGTCCGCGATCTTATGGCGCACTGCGTCAATCCTACGACGCGGGACTCAGGATGGCACCAGCCAGACGCATCAACATGTCGGCGACGGCGGCGGGCGAGCGCCTGCCGTCCTGGTGGAGCCGATCGAACACGGCGAATGTTGTGAGCGCACCGATGACGTCCTCGGCCTCCTTCAGCGAGCAGCCGGGCCGCAGTTGATCTGCGGCGGCCAGCCTCTCGGCGAGACCGCGGTCCTTCTGGTCTGCCTGGCCTCCGGCCGAAGTCACTGCGGGCAGGGCGCGGAAGAGAGCGGGATCGGAAGCCCAAGTCAGGCAGGCCGTCAAGATCCGGTCCCGCAACTGTTCCCGGGGGTCTTGGGCACCGTTGGCTCCGTTCGGAGCCGGCGGAAGCGAGCGGCCGTGGGCCTCTCCCGCCACGGCGCGAAGCAACCCCGACCGCGAACCGAAACGGTTGTAGATCGTCAGCCGTGAGACGCCCGCACGCCGCGCCACAGCGCCGACGCTGAGATGGGTGCCGCCGCTGGCCGCGACCAGCTCTCGAGCGGCGGCCAGCACGGCGGCCTTGGTACGGTCGACGCCCGCCTGGCGCTTGCCGAGATCGTGCCGGCCCTCCACCCGATCAGCTTAACAGACTGTATGTTAACCAGCCCGTCTAACATTCAAGGTGCGCCGGAGTTCGATCCGGCTCGCGCCGACAACCTACCATCCGATTCCGATGAGGCTCCCGGATCCGCTGGCCCTGCGCGAGCTGTCCGCATTGCTGGGAGATCCGGTGTTTCGCGGCCGCGGAGTCCGGCATGGCGACGGCCGGCCCGTCCTCCTGGTGCCGGGCTTCCTGTCCGGCGATTGGTCGATGACCGTTCTCCATGGATGGCTGAAGCGCATCGGCTACAGCCCTCAGATGTCTGGAATCTATTTCAACGTGCGCGCGTCGGAGCACATTCTCGCGGGGCTACGCAGGCGCCTCACCGAGATCCGTTCGACCGATCCCTCGCGCGTCACGATCATCGGCCACAGCCGGGGCGGTCTTCTCGCGAAGGTTCTTGCCCAGCGCAGGCCGGATGCGATCGAGCAGGTCATCACGCTCGGGTCGCCGCTGGCCGATCAGTCAGACATCACTCCACTCACGCAGGCCGCGGTCGGGGTCGTCCGCACCGCGAATGAGATCGGCTTCGGCCTCAGGCTGAGGGCTGAAGGGAGATTTGCTTACGACCTGCGGCAGCCGCCGGCGGTTCCCACGACCTCCATCTACACCCGAGCCGACGACGTGGTGAACTTCCGCAGCTGCATCCGCCCCGATATCCCATCGATCGCCGTTTGGGGCAGCCACAACGGGTTGGTCATCAACCCTGAGGTCTACAGGCTTTTGGGCCGGCTGCTTGCGCGCCCGCGACGGCCAACGCGCACGCTTTGATATCGCTCGCGATTCTGCTGGCGCTGATCGCGTCGGCGCTGCATGGCACCTGGAACGTACTTGTCAAGGTCAGCGGCGACCCGACAACCACGCTGACGCGCTCGACCGTCGCCGCGGCACTCTTGATCACTCCGCCGGCATTCGTGGCGTGGTTGCTCGACGGGCGCCCAGGGCTCACCGCGCAGGCGGCGGCACTTGGGGCGGTGTCAGCGGCCCTCGAGATCGCGTACGTCTTTCTTCTTTCGGCCGCATACCGGCGCGGCGAGGTATCGGTCGTCTACCCGATGGCGCGCGGCTCGGCGCCGTTGCTCGCGGTGCTATTCGGGTTGGGCGTCCTGGGCGAGCGGCTTGCGACGCCTCAGCTGATCGGTGTAGCCCTGCTGCTCGCTGGAATCCTGGCCGTCACGCTTTCGCAAACGAGCGGGCGCGCAACCTTGCCCGCACTCCTTACAGGGGTTGCAATCGCGGCCTACACCAGTGTCGATCGGGTAGCGGTAAGGCTCGCGGCGCCGTGGCTGTATGGCTGGCTGCTGGTGTCGCTGCTGGCCACCGGCCTGGTTGTGGCGCGGTACCTGGGCGCGAGGCTAGGCAATCGTCAGCCTGCAAATGCCGATCCGATCTCATGGCGACGCGCGATTCTCATCGGCTTGTTCACGTGGGGTGCCTATCTCCTCGTCCTGGCCGCGCTCAGCATCGCACCGCTGGCGATCGTCGCCCCGGTGCGCGAAACTGCGGTCGTCGCCGTGGCGGTGTGGGGGGTATGGAAACTACACGAACGGAGCGGCGCCTGGCTCAAGCTGTCGGGCGCGGTCGCCACCTTGGTGGGGGTGGCGCTGCTGGCGCTCTGAAGGGTGTTTTCCGGCCCGGTTTGGGGTCGCGAAACCCGTGGTAAGGTAGCTTCGTCGCCCGGTCGTCGTGCGATGTTCGCCGCGGTCGTCGATTCTTCTCGAAAGGACCCGAGCGTTCGCGAGATTTGCTTTCGAGAAGAGGAGTTACCGATGCCGACAGGCACTATCAAGAAGCTGGTATCCGACCGCGGGTTCGGGTTCATTGCCGCAGAGGACGGGCGGGAGTATTTCTTCCACCGCACCGGCCTCGACTCGAGCGTGAACTTCGACTCCCTGGCGGGCGGAGAGCGCGTCAGCTTTGAGATCGAGCCGAGCCAGAAAGGCCCGCGCGCGAATCGCATCAAGCTTGCGTAGCTAAGACTTGGAAACGGCCGGTCGCTTTGGCGGCCGGCCTTTTTTTGCGCCGTAGAGAGTGACGAGCTCGGCGCCTCGTCGGGCCAGGTCAGAACGGACCTCGTCCGGCTGCACCACCTCGACTCTGGCCCCGAACGAGCTGACGAAGGCGGCCGCCGGCTCGAGCGCGGGGAACGCAAGGCGCACCAGACCCCCACGCGGCCGCCCGACGACTCGGTCCCCCGCGACGCGCAGGACCAGGGCCAGGTCATCGTCATAGGCGACTTTGAGCAACACCTGATAGCCGGCTCGCCCGGATTCCCAATGTGCCGATTGCTCGCGCCATGCCCGCGCCAGGTCGAAGCGCTTGGGACGGCGTGCCGGCTCATCGAGCGCGCGCGCCGCTTCGATTCGTGACAGTCGAAACAGGCGCCGGTCGCTATCAACGTCTGCCAGCAGGTACCAGACTCCGGCCTTGATGATCAGGCCCAACGGGTCGACGTCGCGCTCGACGATTTGAGATTCGGCGCGCCGGTACGTCAGG
>Ga0209761_1001040_pt1 | contig 17721 bp, 13 predicted proteins | sample GraSoi013_1_40cm_4_FD_185818 | JGI IMG/M metagenome (GOLD analysis project Ga0209761, IMG submission 185818) | Grasslands soil microbial communities from the Angelo Coastal Reserve, California, USA - Sample 09_25_2013_1_40cm (SPAdes) (version 2) | ecosystem: Environmental > Terrestrial > Soil >...
TCCGCTAGCATTTGCACTTTGGTAAAACCGTCGTCGGAGTGATCTTCGGAATCCAAGGTTTGGCCGAGATCGTTTCAGCCATTTTGTCCATTGCGTTGGGCGCATAGACAGCCGCGACCGCAGATGCTAGTTAGAACGTTCGAGCCGTTTGTGATTGTGACGCTGCCGACGTCACGGACATTCCCGGTAAAGGTTCACGCGCGCAAGGGGAATCCTCTGATGAGCGATCTTCTCCAGCCGCTGCAGTACTACTGGGTCACGGCTCAAAGCGAATACTCGACCGACATTCTATTCAACAGTTCGGCCCAACTGAGCGAACTCTATCCCCGACTGCTTAGCCACAGCACGTCGTGCTTTGCGCCAAGGAAGTGATGAGCTTTCTTCGACGCAGGCTGTATCCGCACTTCGAAGGCGAAATCGTCAGTGACGTCTGCGACCTGGCTTTCAAGCGGATTCCTGGAGCAAGTATCAAACATCGAGTGAAACAGAACTGGCTGAAGATGTACGACAAGGCTGGTTCCGTCCTCCGGTTGGAGGTGGTGATCTATGAACCGGACGGATTAAAGGTCCGAAAACAGGTCACGCGAAAAGGAAGGAAGGTCCTGCAGTGGGTCGATATGCGTGGAAGTTAAGTTGATAATCCAACCGACGCGATCCGTACTTTGGATCGCATCACCACACGCAAACAACTGGCTCTAAAACGCTCTGTGCCGAACCCTCCGCGTGGGCACAGGTCATGATCAATGCGTTTCCGGGATCTAATCCAGACAACATTCTCTTCGCTGGTTCCCTCATTGCGGCTTCCACGCTGGCGCAGACTACACTCACTCTGACCTTTCCTGGCCCAATCTCGACGACTGCAGGCGGCGTTCAAATCGTAGGTGCCTCGGGAGTATTTAGCACGGTGAGCCTGGCCAGTGTGCAGAGCAGTGTGATCGACGTGACCCTGCCTGGAACCGATGCCATCAACACTTCGAGCGGTTCCTTTAGGATTCAGGGATTCCAGTTGCCCGCGTGCGGGCCGATATCATTAGCGGTGAATCCAGTTACAAACAACTACATCCTGGCTACTTGTTGAAAGTTTCGCGTTTCCCCGGTGACGCCAACACGGCTTGGGTTTTTGTTGCAAAGATTTCCGGCAAGTGACGATTAACCTCATTTTCCAACCAGATTTGTAGTGCTCCTCGTCTCCCCGAGGTGGGTTTCCGGCCGGGAGTCGCGTTCGCTGCAGCAGCCAGCCTGAGTGAACTCGGAGGAGGCGTTCTTCTAATCCGACGCTCGGGTTTTTCACGCCATTTGGCGTCGCTGCTGTTCTTGCAGCAATGCTCGTGGCAATGGTGAGCGTTCATTTAAAGAATGGATTCTTCGCGATGGTAACGGAATCGAGCTGCTCTTGCTCTATGCTGTCGCGGCTCTTGGGCTGGCGTTCACCGGAGCGGGAGTATTCTCCTTGGATGCCTTGCTTGGCGTCACCTTGCTCAGTCAAAAACCAATCTTGTTGTGGCAATACTCTCATCGGCCGCCATCAGTGCGGGGATTACGCTTGCGCTATGCCGGCAGTCTCGACACGAAGCAGCGACCGCCTGAAGTGAACTCAGCGAAAGCTCGTTCGGACGCTCTCCTGGCGTTGGCTAAAGACCGGCCCAGAGAATGACGTCCGCATTCGACGTAAAAACCCTTACGCGCCGAGCTGCCGGCTTTCAAAAAAAGCCGGTGCGGCAAGGCGTCACGGTGCTTGCCGCACAGACGGTGCACACTATTTCTTCAGTTCGTTGTAGGCAGTCTGGATGTTGCCTTTGATGCCCCCGAATAAGGGAGGCGGCGGGCCATAGCCCGGATACTTCGCTGGGGCTTTCCATTCGGCGGCGGCCTGATCGACGGTTTTGCCGGCTTTCATTTCGCTCTCGACCCACGCGATGAAGTCATTATTGAAGTCGGCGTATTCTTTGAGATCCGCTGGTTTCATTAACGTGCTGTGGCCGGTGATGATCGTATCAATGTTCTTGACCGCCGAATAGGCTTTGCTCAGCGTCTTGCCGTATTCGACGGCACTGCCGCCACTCGCCACGTCAATTAAAGGCGCGTTCTTCCCGGCAAACATGTCCCCCGCGTGCATCGTGCGCAACGCCGTAAAAACGACCCACGCATCACCGCCTGTGTGGCCGCGACCGAAGTAAAATAGGTCGATCTGGTCCTTGCCTGAACCGACACTCATCTTATCTTTGAATGTTTTTTTCGGCAGGTATCTGGCCTTGTCGCCTTTGAATGCGTCCTGCTTTTCCATGTTGGATTTCGTTATCTCCTGAGCAATGAATTCGACGTTTGCAGGAAACGCTTCATTGCTGCCCACGTGGTCCGGATGGCTATGCGTGTTGATGATCGTAATCACCGGCTTATCCGTGACGGTTTTGATCTTGTCGAGGATCGGCTGGCCCCAGCCGGCGAGCTTGGTATCGACGACCACCACGCCGCGATCGGTGATGAACGCGGCCGTGTTCCCGCCGCCTCCGGCGATCATATAAAGGTTATCCTTCACTTTTTCGATCTGGGCGACGTTTGGTCCCTGCGGACCACGCTGTCCGCCCGGCGCTTGAATGGCGGCGATCGCCGCTGAGAGCGCCCCGATCGCAAGAAGCGCAATCAACAGTGTTACTCGTTTCATGACATACCTCCCGAAAAGGAGTTGTTCCAAGTTAGCTAACGCGTGAAAGAAATTTTACCAAAGTCGCACCCGCTGAAAGAAAATAGCCACAAAAAAACAGAAATAGCCCCGAAATGAAGGCATTTTTGTGAAGTTTTGTGCCTTTTTGTGGCCAACTTTTACCGTTTATCGCAGACGCTCTTCCAGATAGCGGTGCAGGGAGTCTACCGAGATACGATCCTGGAGCATCGTGTCGCGGTGGCGAACGGTGACCTGATCATCTTCGAGCGACTGATGATCAACGGTCACGCAAAACGGAGTGCCGATCTCGTCCTGCCGTGCGTAGCACTTTCCGATATTGCCGCTGTCGTCGAAGAGGGAGCGCATTCGTCCCGTGGACTGCAAGCTCTTCTTGATCCGCTTGGCCATTTCCACCATATCCGGCTTGTTGCGGGCGAGAGGAATTACGGCGACCTTGACGGGCGCCAGGTCTGCATGCAGATGCAGCACGGTTCTCTCTTTCCCGCCTTCCAGCTTTTGCTCTTCGTAAGCATCCATTAGAAAGGCAAGCGTGATGCGATCGACGCCGCCGGATGGCTCGATCACGTACGGCGTGAGATGCTGGTTCGAAGCCTGGTCGTAGTAAGTCTGCTTGAGCACGGCATGTTCGTTGACCAGGAATGTGCCATCTTTAAGTGTCGTCTTGCCGCCCTTGGTATGACAGGTCAGGTCATAGTCTGTACGGTTCGCAATCCCTTCGACTTCGTCAAATTGCTTTTCTTCGTCTCGTTCGGGAAAGAATCGATATAGAAGGTCCGTTGTGGCTTTGGAATAATGTGAGAGCTCCTCCGGCTTTTGCGCGTACTGTTTCAAATTCTCCGGGCGGATACCATACTGGTAATACCACGCCACCCGTTCGTCGATCCAACGCTTGTGCCACTCTTCATCGGTTCCCGGAATGACGAAATACTCAATTTCCATCTGTTCAAACTCGCGAACACGGAAAATGAAATTCTTCGGTGTAATTTCATTGCGGTATGCCTTACCGATCTGAGCTATACCAAACGGAAGCTTGCGATTTGTCGAATCCAGAACGTTTTTGAAATTGACGAAAATGCCTTGTGCGGTCTCAGGTCTGAGGTAGGCGACGTTCTCATCGTTTTCGATCGGTCCGACTGTCGTTTTGAACATCAGATTAAACGGGCGTGGTTCGGTCAAATCGTGGAGTCCGCCTTCCGGACACTTTTCGCCGGGCTCGATCTGGTCCGCTCGAAAGCGCTTCTTACACTTGCGGCAGTCGACCAACGGGTCCGAAAAAGTCGCCTCATGACCGGAATATCGCAGAACGAGTCTGTTCATGAGGATGGCAGCGTCCAGGCCTTCCACTTCGTCGCGCTCGTAAACGTTTGCCCGCCACCACGCGCGCTTGACATTGTTTTTGAGCTCGACGCCCATTGGGCCGTAATCCCAGGTGCCCTGGAGGCCGCCGTAAAGCTCGCTTCCTTGAAACAGAAAGCCCCGCCGCTTGCACAGCGATACGATCTTGTCCATCGTTGTACCGGCCATTAATCCCCCTGTGACGAAAAAAGGACGAATATACCAAAATACCCTATAGACGGTATTTCCCCGGCCAGTGCATCGCACTATGATTTCCGTGAGTCAGTGCTCGGCCCTTTCCGATCACTTGCGCTCATCCTCCGAACATTAGGTCCCAACACTGGGTGTGGGCTGTCTTTTCACGGGGACGCCCGCACCATTTTTTTATGAAATGATTTTTTTGCGGACTGCATAGAGCACGATTTCCGCCGTGTTGTGAAGATTAAGCTTCTGCATGAGGTTGGAACGGTGCGTCTCCACAGTCAACGTGCTGAGGTTCAGAAGTTGGGCGACTTCCTTATTGGAGCGGCCTTCGGCCAGGAGTTGCAGAATTTCCTTTTCGCGGTTCGTCAGCAAATCAAAAGAGTCCTGAAGACCTTTGGCTTTGAGTTCCTGCAGGTGTTCCTCGAGCAGGATTTCGGCGATCGCTTGGCTGAAAAACGGTTTATTCCTTCGGACCGCGTCGATCGCATTGTCAAGATCTTCTTCGACCGTGTCCTTGAGCAGATATCCTTTGACGCCGGCGTTCATGGCGCGCAGGAGATAATCCTCATCCGAGTGCATCGACAAAAGTATGGTTTTCGTCTCGGGGAATTGACGGCTGATTTGCGCGGCGGCATCGATACCGTTCAGCAAAGGCATCGCAATATCGAGGATGGCAATGTCGGGACGGACTTCTTCGACAAGAGCGAGTACATCCCGGCCATTGCGCGCTTCACCCGCGACCTCGATTTCTTTTCGCCGCGCCAGCAGGTAACAGAGGCCCTTGCGAACAATGTCGTGATCGTCGGCCACAATAATCCGCAGCTTATTTGCGGCTTTCATACGAATTGGATCACGCGTTTCCATTCAAAGGGATTTCCACCGAGAGCCGTGTACCCTCTCCCGGCCCAGACGCGATCTCGACCGTTCCTCCAAGTTCCCGCACTCTCTCTTCGATTCCGATGAGTCCCATACCGCAATAGGATGCGTCGGCGCCGAATCCAATGCCGTCGTCCGCCAATTCGAGTCGCACCTGCTCTGAGGTTCTTCTCAACTTGAGATGCGCGTTCTTGGCCTTCGAGTGACGCGCGCAGTTGGTCAGCGCCTCCTGCACAACGCGATAGATGCATGTTCGCTGCAGATCGCCGATGGAATCAACGGGGCCTTCGATGTCAACAGCCACAGATATGCCCGTGTGCTTCGAGAACTTGCGCGTTTGCCAACGCAGGGCGGGTGCAAGGCCGGAGTCGTCGAGCATGGAGGGACGCAAACCCATTGCAATGTTGCGAACGGTATTCAGCGTATCGTGCACCAGGCGCCTCGCTTCCTTGAGGTGCTCTGTAAATTCGTGTGGAGGTCCGGCACGCAATTGCTCGACATTTCCAAGCTCCATTCCCAGGGCTGTGAGCGTCTGGCCCACCTGGTCGTGGAGCTCTCTGGATAAGTGCCGCCGTTCTTCTTCTTGCGTGTGTAAGAGCTGAGACGAGAGCCGTCTTAGCTCGGACTCCGCTTTTTCCCTGCGTTGGCGCTGCCGGTCAGCCCGGAGTTGCAACCTGTACATTCCATATCCGCTGGCGCCCGCTATGACAAAACCCAGACCGAGCGTAACGGCAACGGTGGCCCATATATAGTGTATGAATTCGTCTTGAGATTCAGCCAGGCTCTTGCGGCGCCGGTCAAAGCTTTCGCGATTGATGTCTTCGATGCGGCGCGTGATGGCCAATGCGGAGTCATGACGGGCGACAAATTCCCGCTGCAGCGTTTCAAAGGTCTGGGGAGTACCAAGCTCCGGATCCTCCAAAGCAGGTGCGAGGTAGGCCCAATAGCTGTCAATTTCGTCGCGCAGTTCGTCGATGTCGGAGGAAAGTTCGGGCGCGGCAAGCGATTTCAATTCCTTCAGGTAGCGTTGCGCCAAGCCTTCACCCGTTTTCAGCCGGTCCCGTTGTTCGTCCGCGGCTTTCGATTCGGAATCCAGCATCAGCTCGTGGACGTACAGGCTGGCAAGGAAGATCTCGGATCGCAGGCCGCCCAGCGCAAACTGAAAGCGGTCATAGGCGACATTGATCGCGGCGTGTTCACCGAAGATAGTGCTCGCTTTGCCCACGGCAATCGTGCCCGCTGCGGCAATGAGCACCAACAACACTCCGAAGCCCACGAACAAGACCAGCAGAATTGTGTTCTTCACGAGGCCATAGTATAGCCGCGCTGCTTGAGGAACTCTCGTACTTCCGGAAGAGTCGGAATGCCGCGGCGGGCGCCGATGCGCATGCACTTCAAGGCAGCGACGGCGTGGGAGAAGCGGACAACGTCATCCATGCACCAATTCTGGAGCAAGCCGTAGATGAATGCGCCGTGAAAGACGTCGCCCGCGCCGGTGGTATCGGCGACGGGAACCTGGAAAGCGTTGGACTTCACGACACGTCCGTGATCCACAAACACAGCGCCTTCCGCACCTCGCGTGATACCTACGACAGGGCAGCCGTAGCGATCGGCGAGCGCGCAAGGATCATCGGCGAAATCCGAGCCGGCGATAAGGTAATCGACCAGGCACAAAAGTTCGTGAGTGGAGTCGTCATACACTTCATCGATGTCAATGACGACAGGAATTTGGGCTTCGCGCGCCCAGCGCGCGGCTTGAAGCGCAGCGACGGAATCGCAGCCATCGAGGTGCAACAGGCGGGAGTTGATGATGCACTCCCGGCGCAATTGTTCGACGGGATAAGATAACCGCGGATCGCGGGTCCACAGAATCGTTCGTTCGCCCACCCCTTCCTCCAAGAGGATGATCGCTACTTGGCTCGAAGCGCCTTCCACTTCGCGGACATCCAGTTCAAGACCCTCCGCCCAGAGGCTTTCCAATTGCGCTCTCCCGGCATCGTCTTTACCGACGGATCCGATGTATCGAGCTTTGAGACCGAGCCGTGTGCATGTGACCAGCGCAGTAGCCACCTGCCCGCCGGGCTCGACACGCAGGTCACGTATACGGAGCTTGCCGTTGGGCTCCGGCAAACGAGGCACAATGCAAATGGTATCCAGCGCATTTAAGCCGAGTCCGGCAACGTCGGTTGTGCCGATTGGCGGTTTTACAGAATTTTTGGTCTGCCTCTCCATCAGAGCAACTCGATTATATTGAAGACGCGCTGTGTCCAGCGCATTTAAGCCGGTTTCGGTAACGGCAGTTGTGCTATTTTTCATAGTTTACGCCGCGATATGCCTCTCCATGAGAGCGACTCGATTATCTTGAAGACGTATCCGCTCGGAGAGGCGGATCGCATCGTCGCATTTTTTAGCCGCGATTATGGAAAGCTCCGGGGTGTTGCCAACGGCGCGCGCCGGATGAAGAACCGTTTTGGCGCATCGCTGGAACCGTTGGCGCATGCGCGAATTCAGTTTTTCGAAAAAGAGAACCGCGAGTTGGTGCGAATCCAGTCGGCAGAGTTGCTGGATTCCCCAATGAAACTTTTCGAGGATTACGACCGCGCTGTCTGCGCCGCGTACCTGGTGGAGCTCGTTGATCGGTTCTTGCCCGAGCACGAACCGCAGGATGCCGCATTCCGTCTGGTGCGGATGACCGTTCGCGCGCTCGCGCAGGGCTGTCCGATTGGGTTTGCCAGATGCTACTTCGAAGTCTGGATGCTGCGCCTATCCGGTGTTTTCCCCGATTTGTTCCTGTGCTCGGTCTGTGGCAGGTCGATTGAGATTGACGACGAGCGATTTTTAGCCGCTGGGCTGCAGGCAGTGATCTGTAGTAGCTGTGATCACCGAAACGCGTCAGGGATGCTGACGGAAGTGGTCGAACTGGCTCAGACGATTTTGAGGCATCCGTTAAACGGTCACGGAGGGGCCAGCGATCGCGCCATCAGCACGTTACACGAGTTGAACGAATACTGGATACGTCATTATTCGGAACAGTAGCCCCCTCTGCCCCTGGGAGAGGGCGCGAAGCGCGAGCCCGATAGGGCGAAGCTCAAGAAAAGGGTGAGGGTCTCAAGCTAGGAGAATTAAGATGCAGAAATACGTTTACTTCTTCGGCGGTGGGAAGGCTGAAGGCAAGGGCGACATGAAAGACACGCTGGGCGGCAAAGGCGCCGGCCTGGCCGAGATGACCAATGCCGGATTGCCAGTGCCGCCGGGATTTACGATCAGCACTGAGGTCTGCCGGATCTTCTACGAGAACAAGGGCAAGCTCGGCAGCGACATTCAAAAACAGGTGGACGAGGCTTTGGCACGGCTGGAATCCGTAACCGAGCAGAAGCTGGGCTCGACCGAACGCCCGCTGCTGGTATCGGTGCGGTCAGGCGCGAAGTTTTCGATGCCCGGAATGATGGATACGATTCTGAACCTCGGCCTCAATGACACAACCGTAAAGGCGCTTGCGAAACGGACAGGCAACGAACGCTTTGCCTGGGATAGTTACCGCCGGTTTATCCAGATGTATGGAAACGTCGTCCTTCAAATCGAAAAGCGTGAATTCGATGAGATCTTCGACCACATCAAAGAGAAGGCCGGCGCGAAGCTCGACACCGAAATTCCCGTGCTGTCATTGCAAGAGCTCGTGAAGCAATACAAAGCCCTCGTGAAGGAAAGAACGAAGACGGATTTTCCCGAAGATCCAAGGCAGCAGTTTCAAGGTGCGATCAATGCCGTTTTCGGATCATGGAGGAATCCTCGCGCGATCCATTACCGGCGGATGAATAAGATTTCGGAAGAGCTTGGCACAGCGGTGAACGTGCAGACGATGGTGTTCGGAAACATGGGCAACACGTCAGGCACAGGTGTCGGTTTCACACGAAATCCTTCAACAGGTGAAAGGGAGTTCTATGGCGAGTTCCTGATTAACGCGCAAGGCGAGGATGTCGTCGCCGGCATCCGCACACCCACACCAATTCGCGAGCTCGATCGTGTGATGCCGGAATGTTACAGGCAGCTCCGCGAAATTACGGACCGCCTGGAGCGTCACTATCGGGACATGCAGGATTTCGAGTTCACGATTCAGGAAAATCGTTTGTACATGCTGCAAACACGCAATGGGAAACGTACGGGGAAAGCCGCAGTGAAGATCGCGGCCGACATGGTAAAGGAAGGCCTAATCACCCCTGAGGAAGCCGTCATGCGCGTCGAACCGTTGCAACTGGATCAATTGTTGCATCCCATTCTCGACCCGAAAGCAAAGACAAAGGAACTGGCGCAGGGACTGCCCGCTTCGCCTGGCGCGGTGAGCGGCCGGATCGTCTTTTCGGCTGAAGACGCTGTCGCGCAGGCCAAACAAGGCCGCGTCGTGCTGGTTCGAAAAGAGACCGTTCCGGATGACATTCACGGAATGGAAGTCGCTGTGGGAATTTTGACCTCACGCGGCGGAATGACCAGCCATGCCGCCGTCGTCGCGCGCGGTATGGGGAAGTGCTGCGTGGTCGGGGCCGAGGCAATCAAGATCGATGAAAGAAATAAACTCCTCATGGCAGGCAATAAGCAATTGCGGGAGGGCGACTGGATTACTCTTGAAGGCTCTAGCGGAAAAATTTTCGAGGGTCAGGTCGCAACAGTCGAGCCCGACCCGGCCAGCGGCGACTTCGCGGCTTTCATGGGAATGGCGGATCAGATCCGCCGGTTGGGTATTCGCGCAAACGCGGATATCCCACGCGATGCCGAGGTCGCACGAAAATTCGGCGCAGAAGGCATCGGCCTTTGCCGGACGGAGCACATGTTCTTTGCCGAGGATCGGCTGCCGCACGTCCAAAAGATGATTCTCGCCAACACGGAACCGGAGCGCCGCGAGCATCTCAACAAACTGCTTCCGTTCCAGCGAGCGGACTTCGAGGGCTTGTTCCGCGCAATGGACGGTTTGCCGGTCACCATTCGATTGCTCGATCCGCCGCTGCATGAGTTCTTACCGAAACGCGAGGAGTTGATGGTCGAGATAGCCGTGCTTCGGGCGAAGAACGGCGCCCCAAGCCAAATCGCGGAAAAAGAGAAATTGCTCCAGCGGGTTGAAACACTCCACGAATTCAACCCGATGCTCGGCCATCGCGGCTGCCGGCTTGGAATCACTTATCCGGAAATTTCGGAAATGCAATGCCGGGCAATTTTCGAAGCCGCCTGCAAGCTTCAGAAGGAAGGGAGGACGGTCAAGCCCGAGATCATGATTCCTCTGGTTGGACTACCCAAGGAATTTGAAGAGCAGAAGGCGATCGTGGACCGCGTAGCGGAGGAAGTCTTTACGCAAACAGGCGCGAAAGTGGAATACACGGTCGGCACGATGATCGAGTTGCCCCGCGCCGTAGTTGTCGCCGATAAAATCGCGGAATCCGCGGAATTCTTCTCATTTGGAACCAACGACCTGACTCAGACGACGTTCGGTTTCTCTCGCGATGATGCCGGCAAGATCATTGTGGATTACATGGCGAAAGGGATTCTGAAAGCCGATCCTTTCCAGGAGTTGGATCGCGATGGCGTGGGCGTCCTCGTCAGGATGGGCATCGAAAAGGGCCGGTCCACGCGGGCGAACCTCAAAATCGGAATCTGCGGTGAGCACGGCGGCGATCCTTCCTCGATCGAGTTCTGCGATGAGGTCGGACTCGACTATGTGAGCTGTTCCCCTTATCGTGTGCCGATCGCGCGATTGGCAGCGGCGCAATGCGTCGTTGCGCGCAAATCCGCAGCAGAACGCGGCCGAACGGTCTAACCCTCTCCCTTTGGGAGAGGGGGGCGCGATAGCCAGCGGGCTGGCGCGCCGGGTGAGGGTCACAGGATTTGGGCAAATCTTGAGACCCTCACCCTACCCTCAGAGTAATTGATCTCTATGAGAATTCTTTTCGGATACCTCCAACAGTATAGGTTTCTCGTTGTATTGATCCTGGTGCTCGCGGCGATCAACCAAATCTTTTCGCTCCTGGATCCCGTCATCTTCCGCCACGTTATCGATGACTACGCCACTCGATATAGCGACTACACGACAGGAGAGTTCTTTCGAGGCGTCGGCTTGCTGCTCGCAGCCGCTGTTGGGGTCGCGTTCGTTTCGCGTGTGGCGAAAAATTTCCAGGACTACTACATCAACGTCATCACACAACGGCTCGGTGCTCAGATTTATTCCGATGGTGTCCGGCATTCACTCGAGCTGCCATATGCGGTTTTCGAAGATCAGCGGAGCGGCGAAACACTCGGGAAGCTCCAGAAAGTCCGGGCGGACGTGGAGCGGCTGACGAACGCGGTTGTCAACATTCTATTCATTTCGCTAGTAGGTGTTGTGTTTGTCATGATCTATGCGCTGAGAGTGCATTGGCTTATTGCCACCGTATATTTCCTCACGATACCCATCCTCGGCACATTGGTTTCCGTCCTCAGCCGCAAAATCAAAAAAATTCAAAAGGTGATTGTCGCCGAAACGACAGCCCTTGCAGGTGCGACTACAGAGTCCCTGAGAAACATCGAATTGGTGAAGAGTCTCGGGCTTGCCCAGCAGGAAATCAAACGTCTGAACAGCACGACCGGCAAGATCCTCGATCTCGAGCTGAATAAAGTGAAGTATCTGCGCAGCCTCAGCTTTGTCCAGGGAACAACGGTTAATGCGATGCGCATGTCGATTTTGGGTCTCATGCTGTATTTGATTTTTGCGCGTGAGATCACCATGGGCCAATTTTTCTCGCTGTGGATTTATTCCTTCTTTATCTTCGGACCGCTGCAGGAAGTCGGCAACGTCATTAACGTCTATCGAGAGACAGAAGTCTCGTTGAAGAACTTTGAGGACATTTTGAATACACCGAAGGAGCCTCGGCCTCAGCGTCCGGTTAGCTTGGCGAGTCTGAGCCGGGTCGAGTTCGAAAACGTTGTCTTTCAGCATCAATCGGCCACCACAAGAGCTCTCGACGGGATTTCCTTTACGGGCTCCCTCGGCGAGACAATCGCGTTTGTCGGCCCGTCTGGTTCGGGCAAAACAACGCTTGTGAAGCTTCTCGTTGGACTCTACCGGCCACGGGCCGGCGATATACGATATGACGGTTTTTCAATCGAGGATGTCGATTTGAATCAACTGAGGGAACGGATCGGACTCGTGACGCAAGATACGCAATTATTTTCCGGAAGCATTCGCGAGAACCTTCTGTTTGTGAACCCGAATGCGAGCGACGAAGACTGTATGACCGTCCTGAACAAAGCCGCATGTCAGAGCCTGCTTCGGCGCGCCGACAAAGGATTGGATACCGTCATCGGAGAAGGCGGCGTGAAGGTTTCCGGTGGAGAGAAGCAGCGCCTATCGATCGCACGGGCGTTGTTGCGCCGGCCGAATCTCCTCGTTTTCGATGAAGCGACGTCATCGCTGGATTCGCTGACGGAAGAGGAAATATCGGAAACAATCCGCGAGGTATCTTTCCGGAAAGATCTCATCACGATCCTCATTGCGCATCGTCTTTCGACGGTTATCCATGCTGACAAGATTTTCGTCCTGGAGCGCGGGCAAATCGTGGAATCCGGACGGCACGACGAGCTAGTAGAACTCAAGGGTCTGTATTACGCGATGTGGCGGCAACAGATTGGGGAGCGAGAGCCCCTCCCCCTCTGGGAGAGGGCGGCGCGACAGCCACGCGAAGCGCGAGCCCGATAGGGCGAAGCCTCAGGAAATGCTGGCGCGCCGGGTGAGGGTTACAAGATTTGCGCAAATCCTGCGACCCTCACCTTTCTTGAGGTTTCGCCCTATCGGGCTCACGCTTCGCGCCTTCTCCCCTAGGGGGAGGGTATACCTTTCTCCAAGGCCTCGATGCGCTTGAGGAGTTCCGGGAGGCGTTTGAATATGGCTGAGCTTTTCAACCAAAGCTTGTTATCAATGGCCGGATACCCGGAGACGATCTTATCGGGCTCGATCGAGTGCGGGATTCCGGTCTGAGCCGTCGCAACGACGCGGTCGCCGATCTCCAGGTGGCCGGCGACTCCGACCTGTCCCGTCAGAATCACGCTGCGGCCGATTTTCGAACTTCCTGCCAGACCCACCTGCGCGCAAAGCAGCGTATCTTCGCCGACGTCGGAGGCGTGACCGACTTGCACGAGGTTGTCGATTTTTGCGCCGCGGCGGACGCGTGTTTCGCCGATGGTGGCACGGTCGATTGTGGCGTTGGCGCCGACTTCGACGTCATCTTCGAGAACGACAATTCCGGACTGAACGATTTTGTAATACGTGCCGTCGTCTTGCTTGGCATATCCAAACCCATCAGTACCGATCTTCGCCCCATCTTGAAGAATGACGTTATTGCCAAGCATGCAGAACTCGCGAACGGTGACGTGGGCGTAGGCCTTGAGGTTGTCGCCAATACAAACACCGCGGCAGATATGGACAAAGGGGTAAATCGTACAGTTGCTTCCAATCTGAACGTCGTCCTCGATCACCACATACGGGCCGATGGAAGCTCCTTCTCCAATCTTTGCCGACGACGCAATGATCGCTGCGGGATCGATTCGGCGCGTTGCTCGCGGAGTCTCATAGAAGAGTTCGACCGCACGCGCGAACGTCAGATAGGGATTCGGGCTCCGGAGTGTCGCTACGGGAATTTCCGGAAAGTCGGTGGACACGATTACGGCACTCGCTTTGGTCGTGCGCGCCTTGGCGGCGTACTTGGCATTCGAAACAAATGTCAGGTGGCCGGCGCCCGCCTCATCGATTCCCACGACCCGCGTGATTTCCGCATCTCCGTCGCCATTCAAGACACAGTTCAGCCGGGCCGCAATGTCGGATAACTTCACAACGCCCTCCACTTCTCCCTCTGGGAGAGGGTGCTAGTATAGCCTTCGTAGTGTAATGAGCGATCATCGCAGCCGTCTGGCATCTACTTCGCTGACCAATCAAGAGTGGATCGACCGTTTTCTTCAGTACCTCAGGATCGAGAAAGGCGTCGCGGAGAACACCCTCCAGGCGTACCGGCACGATTTGGAAATGTACCGCACATATTTGGCGGGCAGGGAACTTGCGAAGGTTCAGCCGGCGGATGTCTCCGGGTTCTTAAAATTCCTATACCGGCGCAAATTGAAACCGCGCTCCGCGAGCAGGGCATTCGCCGCGATGCGCGGGCTGTACCGATTCCTGCTGCTCGAGAACGCAACGGCGGAGAATCCGACCGCAGCCGTAGAACAGCCGCGCTGGTGGAAGCCGCTGCCCCATGTTTTGGCTTTCGAGGAGGTCGACAAGTTGCTGGCGTCGCCGAATATTACGACATCCAAAGGGCTTCGAGATCGAGCGATGCTCGAAGTGCTCTATGCCACCGGGCTGCGTATCTCGGAACTGATTGGTTTAACCGTTGATGGCGTCAATACGGAAGCCGGTTTTGTCCGATGCATGGGAAAGGGAAGCAAAGAGCGTATTGTGCCATTAGGCGCCCCGGCCGCCGCGGCGGTCTCGGCGTATCTTCATGTGCGCCGCGTGCGGAAACCGACCAACTATTTATTCCTGAATAATCTGGGAAACAAAATGTCGAGGATGGGCTTTTGGAAGCTCCTCAGACTTTACGGCTTGCGTGCGGGAATTAAGAAAAAACTGACGCCTCATGTCCTGCGGCATTCGTTTGCGACGCATCTACTGGAACGGGGCGCCGACCTGCGAGCGGTCCAAACCATGCTGGGGCACTCGAATATTTCGACGACGGAAATCTATACGCATGTGATGCGGGAGCGTCTCAAAGAGATCTACAAAAGCTACCATCCGCGAGCGTGAGTTAGGTTATGATCTGCATTGCGTTAAGTTAGGAGGAGAAAAAGGTTGTGATCAAAGGCCGCCACTTATTTACATCCGAGTCGGTGACGGAAGGTCATCCAGACAAGCTAGCCGATCAGATTTCGGATGCCATTTTAGACTATGTCATGGCTCATGATCCGATGGGCCGCGTCGCCTGCGAAACGCTCGTGACGACGGGTCTGGCCCTGGTGGCGGGCGAGATTACAACGAAATGCGTCATCGATTACGCCTCGATCGTCCGCAAAACCGTTGAAGAGATTGGCTACACCGATGCAAATTACGGCTTCGACTACAAGACGTGCGCTGTAATGTCGTCTGTCAACACGCAATCGCCCGATATTGCGATGGGCGTCGATACGGGCGGTGCCGGAGATCAAGGATTGATGTTCGGCTATGCGACCAACGAATCGCCCGAACTCATGCCGTTGCCGATTCTACTGGCACATAAACTGACCAAGAGGCTCGCGGATGCACGGCGAGCGGGAGTTCCGAGTTTCCTGCGGCCCGACGGCAAATCGCAAGTCAGCGTCGAGTACGATGGTGAGAAGCCGGTGCGCATCGACACGGTCGTGATTTCGACGCAGCACGCTCCCGAGGTCTCCAACGCGCAACTGCGCGAAGAAATTATCGAGCACATCATCAAGCCGACACTTCCGGCCGAGCTACTCGATGCCAAGACGAAATATCACATCAATCCGACCGGACGGTTTGTCGTCGGCGGCCCCCAAGGCGACTGCGGCCTGACGGGACGAAAAATCATTGTTGACAGCTATGGTGGAATGGGCCGCCATGGCGGCGGCGCATTCTCCGGCAAGGATCCGACGAAAGTCGACCGGTCTGCGTGCTATATGGCCCGTCACATCGCGAAAAATGTCGTAGCGGCGGGTCTTGCCGAGCGAGTCGAGATTCAACTGGCATACGCCATCGGCGTTGCCGATCCGGTCTCCGTGAGCGTCGACACGTTCGGTAGCGGGAGAATCGACCAGAACAAAATCCCCGAATTGATTCGCGAAAACTTCCACTTGACGCCCCGAGGAATCATTGAGTCGCTCGATCTCCGGAGACCGATCTACAAGAAGACGGCCAGCTACGGCCATTTCGGCCGTAATGAGCCCGAATTCAGTTGGGAACGGACCGACAAGGCGGCAAAGCTGAAAACGCAAGCGGGGATCTGATCTAGATTTTTTAAAACGGATTCCGCCTTGCATTGTTTTCGTGTTTGCTCGTAGCCTCGCGTGGGCGTAGACTCGCAATCCGATATGGAAACAATCCGCAGAGAATTACAAAGGCGATGAATTCTACAATCGCTTGCCCACATTGCGGCCAGACTAATCCAGGCGGCACCTTGTTCTGCACTAAGTGCAACGCTCGCTTTCCCGGCGCGGACGACGCTGCAACTATTGTCGGACCGAAAGACTCCGCAGGTAAAGCTGGCAGGTCCGTGTTCGCGTCCGCTGCCGGATTATCGGATAGCGACGCGACCATGATCGGCAGCACGCCGCTTCCTCCTCTGGAACGCGGCACCTTGCTGGCTTCAGGCCGCTACGAAATTTTGGAAATCCTCGGCCAGGGCGCGATGGGCGCCGTCTACAAGGCGAAGGACCGCGAACTGGACCGTTTGGTGGCCATTAAAGTCATCCAGCCCGAGCTTGCCAACTCCCGGGTCATGTTGAAGCGTTTCAAACAGGAATTGATTCTCGCGCGGCAGATCACCCACAAGAACGTGGTTCGAATTTTCGACATCGGCGAAACCGAGGGCATGAAATTCATCACGATGGAGTACATCGATGGCGGTGATCTGAAGAGCCTCATCGTTGAGCGTCAGAAGCTTCCTCCTCTTGAAGCAGTGGACATCGTCCGCCAAATTTGCCAGGCGCTTGATGCGGCGCACTCCGAAGGCGTAGTCCATCGCGATCTCAAGCCGCAAAACATCATGATGGATCACACTGGCAGAGTGGTCGTGATGGATTTCGGTATTGCGCACTCGAAAGAGATGCCGGGTATGACTATGACGGGCGCCCTGATGGGAACGCCCGAGTACATGTCGCCCGAACAGGCCAAAGGCGAGAAGACCGATCTCCGCGCGGACATCTTTGCAGTTGGCATTATTTTTTATGAGATGCTGACCGGCAAGATCCCCTTTAAAGCCGACACAGTCGTTGAAACAATGTACAAGAGGACGCGGGAACGGCCGGTTCCGCCCATCGACCTCGATGCCTCGATTCCGCTCCAGGCCAACCAGATGATCATGAAGTGCCTGGAGCCCGTTCCCGAAAGCCGATATCAAAGTGTTAAAGAGATTTTGCAGGATCTTGAGACGTTCGATCCAACCAAAAAGATCGGCGCTGCGGACCGTGTGAAAGCTCGCCTGAGGAAGGCAGCACATTACCGGAATTGGGCTGTCGTCACGGCGCTCGTACTGATGGCCGTGGCTGTCGTAGCTTTGGTGCTCCGCAATCGATCCGCGGCTCCCAAACCCGCAGTCGCGCATGCGCCGGTGACGGTAGTGATTGCCGACTTTAGCAACCATACCGGCGATCCCGTATTTGACGGCGCGCTGGAACCCGCCGTGAAAATGGAATTGGAAGGGGCCGGTTTCATCACAGCCTATGACCGCTCGGCAGTGGTGCGTTCCCTGGGTTTGCGCGTTCCGGCCAAGCTCGATGAGCCGGCGGCCCGGCAGATCGCAGTTAATCAGGGTCTCGGTGTCGTGTTTTCCGGGTCGCTGGATCGGCAGGGGGACGGTTATACGCTCTCGATCAAGGCGACACAGGCTGTGACCGGCAACGTA
>Ga0209761_1001042_pt1 | contig 17698 bp, 18 predicted proteins | sample GraSoi013_1_40cm_4_FD_185818 | JGI IMG/M metagenome (GOLD analysis project Ga0209761, IMG submission 185818) | Grasslands soil microbial communities from the Angelo Coastal Reserve, California, USA - Sample 09_25_2013_1_40cm (SPAdes) (version 2) | ecosystem: Environmental > Terrestrial > Soil >...
GAACCGCTCCCTTAGGAGTGGCAGGTGGGCACCAGCTCCGCCGTCTCGACGATCTCGGGACGATGACAGCTGGGCACGAGCTCCTGCATCTCGACGATCTGCATACATCCTCCTTCGCTAGGATACATCAGGAAGACGGCTATTGTGGGAATCCTACGGGTTGCCGTCACACCCGTCAACCGGTAATTCTACAACCCTGCATGATTCTGATTCATACGCTGTTGACAGAGAACGCACTCGCGGACGAATTCGTTTCCGCGTTCCACGCGAGGCGGCTGCCGGAGAAGTTCTTCTATTGGTTCCCCCTGTCGGTGCGCGCATGGCTGGCCCTGTGCTCCGATGGCGCGTATCGCAACTTCGTGCGGTCGCGCTCCTTGATCGCGAGCTCCGGCGCGGAGCTGGCGCGCTTGTTTCCAGTCGCCCCGCTGGAAGTGGTGAGCCTCGGCGCGGGCCAGGGCGACAAGGACCTGCTGCTGCTCGAGGCACTACGTGTTCGTGGCGCCCGGGTGTCGTACGTCCCCGTGGACACGAGCCAGGCCCTGCTGGAGATGGCGTGCGCGGGCGTACTCTCTGCGGGCTTCCCAGCGCAGGGGATCAAGGCGGATTTCACGAACCCGACTCACCTGAAGGCCCTCGCCGCCGAGCCCGAGACGCCGCCCCGGCTCGTGCTGCTCATCGGGAACACGCTTGGCGCCTTCGACCCCATCGCCGAAGCGCGCGAGCTGGCGCGGCTGCTGCGGCCGGGGGACGCGCTCCTGGTTGACGGCGAGCTGTATGCGGGCGATGCCACGGTGGCCGGCTACGACAATCCCCTGAACCGCCGCTTCGCGTGGGCGCCGCTCAACGCCGTCGGTATTCGCGACGCAGACGGCGAGCTGGTGTTCGAAGCGGCCGACGATCCGCGCCTTCCCGGCCTGCACCTGATCCCCAAGCACTTCCGGGCGGGCCGGGACGTGGAGGCCCTGCTCGGGGGCGAGGCCCTGCGCCTGGCGCGCGGCGAGCGGCTCGCCATGAATCACTCGTATAAGTACGCAGCGGACACTTTCCTTCGGATTCTCTCCGAGGCCGGGCTCGCGGAGCGCTGGCAGGGACGGAGCGACGACCAGCGGTTTCTCATGGCTCTGGTCGCTCCCCGGTGATCCCGGCGCTCGAAGTACGCGGGCTCGGCTATGAGCTGCGCGGACGCTTCCTCGTGCGGGACGTCTCCTTTACCGTCGGCGCGGGAGAGACGTTGGTGCTGCTTGGTCGAAGCGGATCCGGGAAGACCACCACGCTCAAGCTCATCAACCGCCTGCTCGAGCCGACTTCCGGCGATGTGCGGGTGGCGGGGGAGCGCGTGGCCGACCTGCCGGTAACCCGTTTGCGGCGGCGGATCGGCTACGTGATTCAGGAGGTGGGCCTGTTCCCCCATTTTACGGTGGAGCGGAACGTGGGGCTCGTCCCACGGCTCGACGCGTGGCCGCCGGCGCGCATCGCCGCGCGGGTGCGCGAGCTGCTCGCGCTCGTGGGGCTCGACCCCGACACCTTCGTGCGGCGCTATCCGCACGAGTTGTCCGGGGGGCAGCGGCAACGCGTGGGCGTGGCGCGCGCCCTGGCCGCCGACCCGCCGCTGCTCCTGCTCGATGAGCCGTTCGGCGCGCTCGATCCGATCACGCGGGTGGAGCTGCAGCGCGAGTTCGCGGCGCTCGAGGGGCGGATCGGCAAAGCCATGGTCTTCGTCACGCACGATGTGCGCGAGGGGCTGCTGCTGGGCACCCACATCGGGCTCATGCTGCAGGGTCGGCTCGCGTTTCTGGGCTCGCCTGACGAGTTCCGGCGGTCGGACAACCCGGAATGCCGGGCGTTCATGGCCGCGGCATGAGTCTGTTGAGCTTCTATGCGCGTAACTCCCAGGAAGTCCTGGGGCTCGTGGGCCAGCACGTGTATCTGGTCGCGATCTCCACGGGCGCGGCCATCGTAATCGGCGTGCCGCTGGGTGTCTTGCTCACGCGGCGGCCGGGGTGGCGGGGCCCCGTGCTGGGTGTGGCCAATGTATTCCAGACGGTGCCGAGTCTCGCCCTGTTCGGGTTCCTCATTCCCCTGCCCTTCATCGGCGGCATCGGCGCGAGGACGGCTATCGTCGCGCTCGTCCTGTACGCCCTCCTGCCCATCGTTCGCAACACCTATGAGGGGATCGCCGGCGTGGACCCGGCGGTGCGCGAAGCGGGGCGCGGGATGGGCATGACCGACTGGCAGCTGCTGGCACAAGTCGAATTGCCACTGGGCTTCGGCGTGATTCTGGCGGGGGTGCGGGTCGCGACGGTCGTAAGCGTAGGCACGGCGACGATCGCGGCGGCCATCGGCGCGGGCGGTCTGGGCGTGTACATCTTCCGGGGCGTGGCGGTCGTGGACGACACGCTGATCCTCGCTGGGGCGCTGCCGGCCGCGCTGATGGCGCTCGCGGCGGACGGGCTGCTGGGAGTCGCGGAGCGGCGGTTCGCGTGGCGGGCGAAATGAGTCCTCACCCCCTGTCCCGCTGCCTCGGCCCGCTCGCGCTGCTACTCACCGGATGCGCTCAGCGCGACCGGATCGTGGTGGGCTCCAAGAACTTCACCGAGTCCGATCTGCTGGGCGAGATCGTGGCGCAGCAAATCGAGCGGCGCACGGCGCTCCCGGTGGAGCGACGCTTCCACCTGGGCGGCACGTTCGTGTGCCACCAGGCCATCACGTCGGGCCAAATCGATCTCTACGTCGAGTACACGGGGACGGCCTACACCGCCGTATTGAAGCGCGCGCCCGTCGCCGATCGCGACAGCGTCTATCGGACGGTCGCGCGCGACTATGCGCAGCGGTTCGGGCTCGCGTGGGGCGAGCCGTTCGGCTTCAACAACACGTTCGCTATCACCGTGCGGCGGCGCGACGCGACGCGCGACGGGCTGAAGCACATCTCCGACCTGGCGCGCGTCGCCCCGCGCTGGAAGGCCGGATTCGGGTACGAGTTCCTGGAGCGCGCCGACGGGTTCCGGGGACTCGCGAGTGTGTACGGACTGCGGTTCGCTGCTCCACCCACCGCGATGGACCTGGGGCTGACGTATCGGGCCCTAGCGGAGGGGAAGGTGGACGTGATCGCCGGTAACTCGACGGACGGCCAGATCCAGGCCCTGGACCTCCTGGTCCTGGAGGACGACCGGCACTACTTCCCGCCGTATGAAGCCGCCCCGGTCATCCGCCAGGCAGCGCTCACACGACACCCCGAGATCGCCGCGGCCCTGGCTCAGCTCGCGGGGAAGATTTCAGACGCCGAGATGCGACGGCTCAACGCCCTCGCGGACGTCGAGCACCGGGACATCGCGACCATCGCGCGCGACTGGCTGCGCGCCACCCTGCCGTGAGGGTGGGGCCTCGCACGCAGCTGGTGCTTGCCGCCGCGTGCTTTTCGACGGCGGGGGCCGCGATCAAGTGGACCAACTTCAGCGCGTGGCAGGTTGCGGCGGTGCGGGCGCTCGTGGCCCTGGTGGCGATCCTCGCGCTGATTCCCGAAGCGCGCAGCCGTTGGAGCTGGCGCGTGGCGCTGGTGGGCGTGGCCTACGCGGCCGCGGGGCTGCTGTTCGTGTTCGCGAACAAGCTGACCACGGCGGCCAACACCGTATTCCTGCAGGCGACGAACCCGCTGTTCGTGGTCGCGCTCGCGCCGTGGTTGTTGCGCGAGCGCGTGCGAGGGGCGGACCTCGCGTTCATGGGTGTCTTGGCCGCAGGCCTGGCGCTGCTGTTCGTCGGCGGGCGGCGACACTTCGCGACCGCGCCGGACCCCTTCGTCGGTAACGTGCTGGCGGCGGGGAGCGCGCTGGCATGGGCGTTCACGGTCACGGGGTACCGCTGGCTGGCCCGCCGCGGCGTGGACCACGGCCCGATCGCGGCCGCGGCGGCGTGCGGCAACCTGCTTGTCTTCCTGGTATGCCTGCCGGGAGCACTTCCACTGACGACCGGGCGCGCCACCGACTGGCTGATCGTGGTCTACCTCGGCGTGTTCCAGCTCGGCCTCGCCTACCTGTTCCTGTCGCGCGCCATCACCCGGGTGCCGGCGCTCGAGGCGTCGCTGTTCCTCTTGGTCGAGCCGGTGCTGAGCCCGGTGTGGGCCTGGCTGGCGCACGGCGAGACGCCGGGCCCGCTCGCGGTGGTCGGGGGAGCCGTCATCCTGACGGCGACAGCCCTCAAGGCTTGGACCGACAACCAAATGGTGGCGGCGTGAGCTCCAGTGCGGTCATCCGGACCTACTACATCATCACAGGACTCTTCAACCTGGCGATGTCGCTCATCTGGGGCATCGATACGCTCTTCAAGATGAGCGCCGGGCTCGACATCCAGCAGGTGCTGCTCACGAACGCCGCGTTCACCGTCGGATCGATGGTGTTCGAGGTCCCCACCGGCGTCGTGGCCGACACGTTGGGCCGACGCGTATCTCTGCTGCTCTGCCTTGGCACGCTGTTCGTGACCACGCTCCTCTATGTGACCATCGCGTGGCGCGGCTGGGGATTCTCGGCGTTCGTGTGGGTCTCAGTGCTCCTCGGACTCGGCTACACGTTCTACACCGGCGCGGTGGACGCCTGGCTGGTCGACGCCCTCAAAGCCACGGGCTACACGGAACCGCTCGAGCGGGTGTTCTCTCGGGGACAGATGTTGTTCGGGGCCGCGATGCTCGCGGGCACCATCGGCGGGGGGCTGTTGGGCCAGATCCGGCTGGACATCCCGTACGTGGTGCGAGCCGCGCTGGTCGTACCGCTGTTCTGGGTGGCGTGGTTCCGGATGCCGGAGGTCGGGTTCACGCCGCGCGCGTTGCAGCTGCGGCGCGTGCCCGCCGAGCTGCGGCGCGTGTTTGTCGAGGGGCTGCGGTACGGACTGAGCAATCCCGTCGTCCGGCCCGTGATGTTCGCGTCGCTCGTCTCGATGAGCTTCATGATCTTCGGCTTCTACAGCTGGCAGCGTTACTTCCTCGATCTCTTGGGACGGAATCTCGTGTGGGTGGATGGCGTGATCAGCGCGCTGGTCGGGTTGAGCCTGATCGTGGGCAACGCGCTCGTCGCGCCGCTCTCCCGCGTGGTGCGGACGCGGACCGGAGTGCTGATGGTCTCGGTGGCGATCCAGGCGGTGCTGGCGGTGGCGTGCGGCCTGCTCACGAACTTTTTCGTGGTCGTGTCGCTGTACCTGCTATACGGCGTGGCCGTCGGGCTCGCGCTGCCCGTGAAGCAGGCCTATCTCAACGCCCACATCCCCTCGGCCCAACGAGCGACGATCATTTCGCTCGACTCGATGTTCGCGAGCAGTGGCGGCGCGCTCGGGCAGACCGTGTGGGGCTGGGTCGCGCGCACGCGCTCGATCGGCACGGCGTGGGCGTGGAGCGGGCTGACGCTGGTGCTCGGCATCCCGCTCTACTGGTTGGCCCGGCGCCGTGACCCTCATTTGGACGCGATAGACTAGGCGCACAGACGCCACAGACGCACAGGGGAGAACAGGTAGAGTGAGCGGATATTCCGACTCACTCCTGTTCACCCCTGTGCGTCTATGCGTCTAGCCGTGCTTGACCCGGCTACTTGCTGCTGTCCTTCGCCTCCTGCTTGTCCTCGTGCACGTCCTTCCGATCCTGCCGCAGATCCTTGCGATCCTTGCGTACGTCGCGCACGTCTTGGCGGCGATCACGCCGGTCCTGCCGGATATCACGGCGGTCCTGCCGCAGATCCTTGCGGTCCTGGCGCGCGTCCTTCAGGTCGCCGTTCTTGACGTCCTCCCGGATGTCCTTCCGGTCGTCACGGACATCCTTGCGGTCCTGGTGGATGTCCTTCGTGTCTTGGTGGATGTCCTTGCGATCGCGGCGCACGTCGCGGCGGTCGTGACGGGCATCTTTGCGAGCGGGCTTCGCACCGCCTGACTCCTGAGCCGACAGCACCGCAGGAGCGCTCAGCGCGAGCGCCAGTGCGGCAAAAAGAGCGATATGACGTCGCATACATGGTCCCGGTTGGGGTTCGCAGGTAAGACCCGACTACCGGGAAGAGTGTTAACAGCGTGACCTGGGTCACACGCGCACACGCTAGCGCTGCTTGAACTTGGGTAACTCGCCCTGGTGCCGCTTCAAGTACTCCTCGTAAATGTGGCTGTCCGTGTAATCGCGAATCTCGCTGATCCGATCGCTCCGAAACTTGAGGATGCAGCAGGTCCGCTGGTCCATCACGTCCTTCGGGTCGGACTTCAACCACGAGCGCTCGCGGAGCTCCACGATCACGCGATCATCCGCCTCGTACCAATCGCGCCAGACGTCCTCGGAGCCCCAGTCAGCGGCGCCCAGTCCGGGCTCGCGGTTCCAGAGGGCATCGAGCACCGCCTCGCGGCCTCGCCATTCGCCCCCGATCCGGCGAGCACCGGCCACCCAATAGACGATGTCATCAGTGAAGTAGCTCCCCGTTTCCGTTCGGTTCCCTCCGAACAGCGCCTTCTCGTACGCCTTGGCTACCTCCAGACGGTGGCTCATACGGTCAGCTCCTCGGTTTGCTCCGGCTCGGGAAGGGTGCTCGCCTTGCGGCCGGCCCGCTCCATCGGCTTGTCCATCTCGGCCTTGTGTCGATCAATGATGGTCCAGAAGTCGAGCGCGCGGTCGAGTAGCTCGAAGCAAGCTTCCTTGAGCGTGTCGCTGGTCCGCACCTGCCGCACGTTGTTCTGCATGTCCTCTGCATCCCAGCCGCGGGAGTGCGCGATGAAGGGGAACGGCGGGAATACGAAGCCGAGCTCGGCCCAAAAGGTGAACATGGCGCCCGCGACGGCCTGGATGTTGTCCTGGCCGCCCGTGATGATGAAAGCCGCCACCTTGTTCCGGATCAGCACCTTGTCCTGGATCGTGACCTGGTTCTGCACGCAGTTCAAACGCTCGATCATTTTGTAATACAGCGACGATGCATTCCCCCAGCGAATCGGCGTGCCGATCAAGACCACGTCGGCCCAGTGCACCAGCCCCTCGTACACTGCCGTGAGCTGATCCTCGGGATCGCGCTCGGTGATGGCGCAGGGCCAGGTACAGGCCCGCGCCGCCTTCGAGTAGTTGCCCTCACAGTGGCGGAACTTGAGGTCCCGCAGCTTGATGAACTGCGTATCGGCGCCCCGGCGCTGCGCCTGTTCCAGAGCGTGCTGCAGGAGAGCGTCCGACGTTGAAAACCGCGGGTTGACTTCGTCCATCGCGGTGGTGGAGATGAGCAGCACGCGCGGCGGCGCCCCGGCCGGCTTGGGGTGGACCTCGAGCAGGTGCGACGGCTTGTGCTTGACGAGCTTCCGCGGCATCACCGGCGGCGTCTGGACGTAGACGCCGTCTTCCCGCTCCTCGACCGCGAACACGGGGACCTGCTCTTCGTCGTACCCTTCCGGGCCCTTGCCCGTGATGACGCTGTACTCCCACGCGTGCCACGGACACATCACGAACTCGCCGTGGACCTGGCCTTCGCTCAGCGGGCCGCCCTTGTGGTTGCAGGCATTGCCGATCGCGCGGAACTGACCGTCATGGTGGAAGACGGCGACCGACCAGCGGTCGAGCTTGAAGGCGGCGGGGACGCGAGCGAGCAGCTCAGGTTTGTCGCCGAGACGGTGCCACGTTGTCATGGGACGCATCCGTTAGAGGCAGTGTAGATTGTAGCCCGCATGAAAGATCGGAGCGAGATCGGGATCGTCGAGGCGACGGCCCGCTACGAGGCTTGGCTCGCCGAGCGGATTCTCCTCGTGAAGGCCGATCTCGAGCACAAGCATCGGACGATGAGCGCCGGGATCTTTCCCTTCCTCCGAGCCACGTTCTACCGCTGGGCGGCTCGCTGGCGGGCGATCGCGGGCGACGTGGCCGTGGCTCCGACCGTGCTGGCCGTCGGTGACCTCCACGTGGAGAACTTCGGCACCTGGCGCGATGCCGAGGGGCGGCTGGTGTGGGGTGTGAACGATTTCGACGAGGCGTGGCCGGTGCCGTACACCAACGACCTGCTGCGGCTCGCTACCAGCGCCCTGATCGCCCGCGAGTATCACGACTTGAGAATCGACGGCAAGGAGGCCGTGGAAGCGATTCTCGAAGGCTACCGGGAGGCCCTCGAGCAGGGGGGACACGCGTTCGTGTTGGCTGAGCATCACACCGCGCTGCGCGAGATGGCCGTGTATCGGCTGCACGATCCCGAGACCTTCTGGGACAAACTCGAGTCGCTCCCCACGGTGAAACCGCCCGTCCCGAAGGGCGTGCTGGCCTCGCTGCGACGGGCCCTCCCGGAGAGGGATCTCAAGGTCAGGATCGTGCATCGTGTCGCTGGGCTCGGGAGCCTGGGGCGCCAACGGTTCGTCGCGCTCGCCGCGTGGCGCGGTGGGCGCGTCGCTCGGGAAGCGAAGGCCCTCGCGCCCTCGGCCTGTACTGTGGCCGAGAGCGGGGGCGTCGGGAAGGCAGGGATGGTGCGGCGCGCGTGGTGGGTGCTGAGCGGCGCGAAAGGGAAGATCCACTACGACGCGATGCTGCGGCGCGGCGTCCGGTGTCCCGATCCGTGCGTCACAGTGGACGGCGCTTGGCTCGTGCGGCGGCTCGCGCCGGACTGCTCGCGCGTACGGTTGAACGAGCTGCCGCGCAAGCGTGAAGAAGCACGACTGCTGCACGCCATGGGTTGGGAGACGGCGAACGTTCACCTCGGCAGCCCCGGCTCCCGCGCGATCCGGCCGGACTTGAAGCAGCGCGACAAGCACTGGCTGTACGACGCGGCCCGCCGTCTGGCGGACGCGATCGACGACGATTGGGACGACTGGCGAAAGGCCAACCCGTGACAGCAACGCCCCGCTCGCGCTTCGCGGTCATTTTTTTCACGGTCCTCATCGATCTCATTGGGTTCGGGATCGTGATCCCGATCCTGCCGGTCTACGCCCTCAGGTTCGGGGCGCAGGGGATCGGCTACGGCGCGCTCGTGTTCGTCTTCTCGGCTATGCAGTTCCTGGCGACGGCGCTGCTCGGCCGGCTGTCGGATCGGATCGGCCGTCGACCCATTCTGCTCACCACGATGGTGATCAACGCCCTGGGCTACGTCTTGTTCGCCTTCGCCCCTTCGTACGCGGTATTGTTCGTCGCCCGCGTGATCTCCGGGTTCGCGAGTGGCAACATCTCGGCGGCGCAGGCGTATATCGCCGACATCACGTCGCCGGCGGAGCGCGCCCGCGGCATGGGCGTCATCGGGGCCGCGTTTGGGATCGGATTCGTGCTCGGCCCCTTGATCGGCGGGCTCGCCGACCATTACCTCGGTCACATCGCGCCCGGGCTCATCGCCGCTGGGCTGTCGGTCGTCAACTTCTTCTCGGCGAGCGCCATCTTGCGGGAGTCGCTCGCCGTCGAGCATCGCACGACGCGGCCGTTGTTCGATCTCGGTCACATGGTGGAGGCGCTCGCGCGAAAGCAGCTGCGGCCGCTGATGCTCGTCTGGCTGCTCGCGCCGTTCGCTTTCGCCGGGTATACCGTGGCCCTACCGCTCCACACCGCCAAGGCGTTTGCCTGGGGAGCGAGGGAGCTGGGGTGGCTGTTCGTTCTCATCGGTGCGATCGCGGCGCTGGTTCAGGGCTTTCTGTTCGGTCGGATTGAGCGGCACACCGGCGCGCGCGCCCTGCTCATCGTCGGGTTGTTCGGGATGGGCGTGAGTATCGCAGCGCTGCCGTGGGCCGGCACCAGTCTGCTGGTGTACGCCTGGACGGCCCCGCTCGCCTTCACGAACAGCCTGTTCGCTCCCGCAGCATCGGGTCTGGTGTCCGTGTACGCGGACCCGACGGAGCAGGGCACGATCCTCGGAGCGGCCCAGGCGTTCGCCGCGTTGGGCCGCAGCGTCGGACCGCTCGCCACTGGTTTGGCATATGACGTGCTGGGCCAGCGCAGCACGTTCCTCCTGGCAGGAGGGGTGATGTTGTTGGGCGGACTGGCGGCGCTGTGGCTGCCGAGGAGTCAGCAGGAGCGAGTGCCTAGGGAGCAGGCCTTCAACCGCTAGACGCACAGACGCACAGTGGTGAACAGGGTGAGTGAACAGGTTTCCTGCGCCCCGCCTCCTGTTCTCCCCTGTGCGTCTGCGCGTCTAGCCCATGCCTAGCCTACCTCCTGTTTCCCGCCTCATATTCTCCTCATCCCCTGCCGGAGTAGGCTGCGCCCATGCGCGTGTACAAGACACCGGAGATCCGCAACGTGGCGGTCGTTGGCCACGGCGCGAGTGGAAAGACCTCCCTGGTCGACGCCCTCGCGTTCGTGGCCGGCACGAGCAAGCGCCACGGATCCGTGAAGGACGGCACGGCCCTCACCGACTACACCCCCGACGAAATCGAACACAAATACTCCATCAACCTCGCCCTCGCGGTCGCGGAATGGATGGACGCGAAGCTCAACCTGATCGACACGCCCGGCTACCTGGACTTCACCGGTGAAGCGCTGGCGGGCGTGTACGCGGCGGACGGCGCCGTAGTGGTCGTCTCCGCCACGGGCGGCGTCGAAGTGGGCACGGAAAAAGTCTGGGACTACTCTGAAAAACGAGAGATCCCGCGCCTGTTCTTCGTCTCGCTCATGGACAAGGAGCACGCCGACTTCGAGAAGGTCTACACCCAGATCAAAGAGCGGCTCACACCTAAGGTGATCCCCGTGGAAATCCCCGTGGGCGAAGGCCCCGAGTTCCACGGGATCATCAACCTGTTCTCGAAGCAGTGCCACCTGTACAAGAAGGGCACGAAGGCCGGCGAGTACGAGGAAGGGGACGTGCCGCCCGAGTATCGGGAACGGTTCGAGCGTTACTCCAAAGAGCTGATCGAGCGGATCGCCGAAACGGACGATACGCTGCTCGAGCGGTATCTGGGGGGTGAGGAAATCGGGCGGGACGAGGCGATCGCCGCCATGAAGGCGGGGATGCTGAAGGGCGAGCTGTTTCCGCTGTTCTGCGGCGCCGCCGAGCTGACCTACGGGACGCGCGCCCTGCTGTCCAAGCTCGTGGAGCTGATCCCCGCGCCCAACGAGCGGCCGCCCATGGAGGCGCAGCGGTGGGGGAGCGCGGAGCGGGTGACCCTCAAGTCCGAGGACGCGGGACGCTTTGTGGCGCAGGTCTTCAAGACGATCTCCGAGCCGCACGTGGGCGACGTGACGTTTTTCCGGGTGCACTCCGGGACCGTGAAGAACGGACAGGACGTCTACAACGCGCCGCGCGAGGCGGTCGAGAAGTTGAACCACCTGTGCGTCACGGGGGGGAAGGACCGGATAGAGATCCCCGAGCTGCACGCGGGGGACATCGGCGTCGTGGCCAAGCTACGAGACACGCACACCAACGACACGCTCTCGACCAAGGACCACGCGATCGTGCTCCCGAAGATCCCGTTCCCCGAGCCGGTGATCACCGAGGCGATCGAGGTGAAGCAGCGGGGCGAGGAGGAAAAGCTGTCGAACGGGCTGCACAAGCTGCACGAGGAGGATCCCACGTTTCAGCACGAGTTCAACGGCGAGCTGGGGCAGACGCTGATCCGCGGGCTGGGGGAGCGCCACCTCGAGATCATCGTCGGAAGGCTGGCCCGCAAGTTCGGCGTGCATGCCGTGATCGGGAAGCCGAAGATCGCGTACCGCGAGACGTTCAAGGCGCGTGCCGAGGGGCAGGGCAAACACAAGAAGCAGACGGGCGGCCGCGGCCAGTACGGCGACTGCTGGATCCGGATCGCGCCACTGCCTAGGGGGTCGGGGTTCCAGTTCGTGGACGAGATCGTAGGCGGGGTGATCCCGCGGCAGTACATCCCGGCGGTCGAGCGCGGAATCCAGGAGGCGGCGGCGCGCGGCCCTGTGGCCGGCTATCCCGTCGTGGACTTCAAAGTGGAGCTGTACGACGGCTCCTATCACGACGTGGACTCGAACGAAATGTCGTTCAAGATGGCGGGCATCCTGGCATTCCGGAACGTCAGTCCCAACTGCCGGCCGGTGCTGCTCGAGCCGATCCTGGAGCTCGACGTGTCGACGCCGGACGACTACCAAGGCGCCGTGATGGGCGATCTGTCCTCCCGCCGGGGCCACATCCTCGGCACCGAGCCCGACGGCCGCTTGGTGAAGGTCAAGGCGCTCGTCCCCGAGGCCGAGCTGGACCGCTATGCCACGATGCTGCACTCGATCACGCATGGGCGCGGCACGTATCGGTCGAGGTTCCACGTATACCAGGAGGTCCCGCCCGACGCCGCGCAGAAGGTGGCGGAGGTGCGGAAAAAGGAGCTGGAGGAGGCGAAGGCCTAGCGGGGTAGAAAGGGACCCATGAAAACCACACTGCTCTGCCTGCTCATTGCCGCCCTCGGCGCCGGATGCCTACGCGTGGACCGTACACCGCCCGCGTCGGACACGTCTGCGGTGCGCGAGACGACCGCAACCCCAACCCCCGCGACCCCCGCGCCGACCGCGGCGCCCTCCGCCGCAGCGGCTCCCGGTGCGACGAAGCTGGCTGTGGTGGAGGGGTTTCTCACGCCGGAATCCGTGCTGCACGACCCGGTGCAGGACATCTACTTCGTCTCGAACATCAACGGCGGTCCCACGACGAAGGACAACAACGGATTCATCAGCCGGGTGCGGCCGGACGGCGCTGTCGAGAACCTCAAGTTCATCGAGGGGGGCCACGGCGGCGTGACCCTCAACGCCCCGAAGGGGCTGGCCATCCGCGGGGACACGCTGTGGGTAGCGGACATCGACATGGTCCGATCGTTCGACGCGAAGACCGGCGCCCCGAGGGACAGCGTGAGCCTGGCCGGCCTGGGCGCGGTATTCCTGAACGACATCGCGATCGCGCAGACCGGCGCGCTGTACATCACCGACACCGGCATTCGGTTCGACGACGTGGGCAACATGCTCCACCCCGGCCCCGATAGGATCTTCCGGATCGGCTCGGACCGGCAAGTGACCGTGGCGGTGCGGGGCGACACGCTGGGCCGGCCGAACGGGATCACGCTGGACTCGGTGGGCAAGCGGTTCATCGTCGTGCAATTCGGGGGGCGCTCGGTGCTGGCGTGGAAGCCGGGCGACAAGGCGCCGAGCGTGATCGCCAAAGGCCCGGGCGGGTTCGACGGTGTGGAGATCGCCGGGAGCAGGATGTTGGTCTCGAGCTGGACCGATTCGACGGTGTCGAGCTACGAGACCGGACAGGAAGTGAAGGTGATTACCGGCGTGCCCAGCCCGGCGGACATCGGCTACGACGCCAAGCGCAAGCGCGTGCTGATCCCGGTCTTCTCAGGGAACCGGGTGGAGATCTGGCAGCTGCCCTGAGCCGGCGACCGCCAGCACCGCAGCGCCTCTCACCTTCCCCGCCCTCTGCCGCTCGAGCGCGTCGTTCGCCCGCTCGAGCGGGTACGGCTCGATCTCGGTTCGCACGGGGACCCGCGGCGCCAGCGCCAGAAATTCCTCGCCGTCCTTCCGCGTGAGGTTCGCCACCGACCGGACGACCCGCTCTCCCCAGAGGATCTCGTAGGGGAACGACGGGACATCGCTCATGTGGATTCCCGCGCAGACCACCGTGCCGCCTTTCGCAACCTCGCGCAGCGCGGCCGGAACCAGGGCGCCTACGGGAGCGAAGACGATCGCGGCGTCGAGCGGCTCGGGAGGCTGGGCGTCCGACGGGCCGGCCCATTCGGCCCCGAGCTGCCGGGCGAACTGCTGTGCCTCAGTGTCTCCCGCACGCGTGAACGCGAACACCCGCCGTCCCTGGTAGCGCGCCACCTGCGCCACGATGTGCGCCGCCGCGCCGAAGCCGTACAGCCCGAGGCGTCCGGCGTCGCCCGCGGCGACGAGCGAGCGGTATCCGATCAGGCCGGCGCACAGGAGCGGCGCCGCCCGGAGGTCCGTGTAGCCGTCGGGCACAGGGAACACGAAGCGCGCGTCCGCTACGGTGTACTCCGCGTACCCGCCGTCGATCTGGTAGCCGGTGAAGCGCGCGCGGTCGCACAGGTTCTCACGCCCGGCGTGGCAATAGCGGCACTCCCCACAGCTCCAGCCCAGCCACGGAACCCCGACCCGCTGTCCTGTTGCGAACCGATCGACGCCTGCGCCGATCCGCGCGACTGTGCCGACGATCTCATGGCCCAGGACGAGGGGCAGCTTGGGATTGGGGAGCTCGCCGTCGCAGACGTGCAGGTCGGTACGGCAAACGCCGCAGGCTTTGACGGCGAGGAGGACCTGGCCGGGGCCTGGCTCGGGAATCGCAGTGTCGGCGAGCCGCAACGGGCGGCGCGGTGCGTCGAGCAGCATGGCTCGCATGCGGCTGAAACTGGCGGCTACCCCATCAGCACCGGTTCGAACTCGGTCGGCGGCTGAAGCTCGGCGCCATCCGGCTGCCGGTAGACGTACCGCTTACCTGCGTAGTTCCTGAGCACCACCGCATCGTTGCTGATCGACTCCACGTACTCCGGTAGCAGCGGGATCTTTCCACCGCCTCCTGGCGCGTCGATCACGAAGTGCGGCACCGCGAGCCCCGAGGTCCAGCCCCGCAGCGCCCGGATGATCTCCAGCCCCTTCTCGACGGTGGTGCGGAAGTGCTCCGCGCCCGCCACCTGGTCGCACATATAGATGTAGTACGGCCGCACCCGCGCGGCGAGCAGCTTTTGCATCAGCCGCTTCATCACCTCGGGATCGTCGTTCACGCCCTTCAGCAGCACCGTCTGGCAGCCGAGCGGGATGCCGGCGTCGGCGAGGCGGCCGAGAGCCGCCACCGCCGCGGGCGTAAGCTCGTCGGGGTGATTGAAGTGCGTGTTGATGTAGAGCGGATGATAGCGCTTCAGAATGGCGCACAGCTCCGGCGTGATCCGCTCGGGGAGATGACAGGGCACCCGGCTGCCGATGCGGAGGACCTCGAGATGCGGGATGGCCCGCAGGCGCTTGCACAGGTCTTCGATGCGCCGGTCGGAGAGCAGCAGCGGATCCCCGCCCGACATGATCACGTCGCGGATCTCGACGTGCTCCTCGAGGTAGCGGAACGCCGACTCGAGCTCCGCCATGGGGATCTTTTCCGGGTCGCCCACTTTGCGCCGGCGCGTGCAGAAGCGGCAATACGCGGCGCACACGGGCGACACGAGGAACAGCGCGCGGTCGGGGTAGCGGTGGGTGATGTTGGGCACCGGCGAGTTGGCGTCCTCGGCCAGCGAGTCCACCAGGCCGTCGTGCACCTCGAGCTCTTGCAGGTCGGGCACGTACTGACGCCAGATGGGGTCGCCCGGCGACTTGATGAGGTCCACCATGGCGGGGGAAATCCGGAATTCGAAACTCTCCGCCGCCTGCCGCAGCCGGTCGAGGTCGGGAAGGTGCTCGGCGCCGAACCGGGCGACGAGCGCTTCGAGCGAGGCGATGCTCTGCTTACGCAGTAGCTGTTGCCAAGACTCCATGCGTCAGATCCTTGAGATAGATCACCAGGTCGTCGCCCGGGGCGTAGTAGCCCGGGAGCCGGGCCGCCTGGGTGTAGCCGCGCCGCTCGTAGAAGGCGCGCGTGGGCGCGTAGTCGGTGCGGGACGACGTCTCGACGACGACCAGTCGTCCCCTGTCCGTCCTCAGCCGGTCCTCGACGGCGCGCAGCAGCTGGGTACCGAGCCCCTCGCGCTGCCGGCCGGGGTCGACGACGATCCAATAGAGGTCGAAGGTCCCCTCGGTGCCCGGCGTCGGCCCCCAGCACGCGTAGCCGACGAGGCGGTCATCCGCATATGCGCCAAGGAACCGGTAGTCGTCGTCGCCCGCGAGGGCGTCGTCGAGCAGCTCCACGGCCATGGCGACTTCGTCCGGCCGGAACAGGCCGGTGGCCGCCGTGAGCCGCTCAAGCGGTGCGCGTTGCGCGTGACCGACGGGACGGAGCGAGCAGCTCACGCGCCGCCTTGGCGCCCTGCGCCTCGCGGAGCGCGACCTCGGCGATCCGGCGCACCAGCTCCGCGTAGTCCCAGCCGGCGACCTTCGCCATGCGGGACAGGCCGGCGTCGTCGTTCAGATCCGGATTGGGGTTGACCTCGAGCACCCAGGGCCGGCCCTGGTCGTCCACGCGGAGATCGACCCGGCCGTAGCCCTTTCCCTGCATGGTCCGCCACGCGAGGTCCGCGACCCGAACGAGGCGATCGGCGAGCTTCTGCGGGATGGCGGCCGGACACTGGGGCACCGAGCCGAGGTCGTCGGCGGAGCCGATCTCCCACTTCCCGGCGTACGTGAGGATGGGCCACGCGCCCTCGGGCATGCGGCTGAAGTCGATCTCCGCAACCGGCAACACGCGGCTCCCGACGAAGCCGACGTTGAACTCGCGGCCGCCGATGTACTCCTGGACGAGCACTTCGTCGAACTGCTCCGTCATGGCCGCGAGACGCGCGCGCAGCGACTTCCGGTCGCTCACGACGGAACCCCGGTCGAGGCCCGCGCTGGCGTCCTCGCTCGCCGGCTTGACGATGGCGGGCAGCGGGAAATCGTCCTCGATTTTGCCCTGCGCCACGGTCCAGCGGGGAATGGGGATCCCGGCCTGCTGAAGCAAGGCGTTCGCGACAGGCTTGCGGCGGCACGCGGCGAGGGTCCAAAGGCTCGCCCCGGTGATGGGAATGCCCGCGAATTCGAGCGTCCCCACGACGTGCTCTTCCCACTCGCTCTTCCCGTGCACGCCTTCGCACAGATTGAACACGAGGTCCGCCCGGCGGGCCACCTGGAACCAGCGCATGTCGTGGCGGACCGGGACTTTGCGGATCGCGTGGCCCATCGCGGCGAAGATCGCGCCGATTTCGTCGACGGCCTTCATCACGCCCCGGATGTCCTCCGGCGTCCAGTCTTCGGCCCCGGGGTCGAACAGAATGGCGATCTTCACGCGCCCACCACCGCTCGTTGGTGGGCGGACGCGGCGCGGCGGGGTCCCGCCTCCAGGGTCAACTCCCGTCCCGTCAGCCGGCGCCAGGCGAGGCGGACCACTTCCTGGATGAGCTCGTCGTAGCCGAACCCCGCGGCGCGCGCCGCCTTGGGGAAGCAGGAGTTCATGGCCGGATCGGGAATGATGCCCGGCAACGGGTTCAGCTCCAGGACGTTCGGGACGCCGAACCGGTCCACCCGCAGGTCCACGCGGCACCAGTCGCGGCAGCCGAGCGCGTGGTAGGCGTCGAGCGCGGTGCGCTCGATTTCGTGGTACAGCCCCGCCTCCACACGTGCCGGGCACTGGAAAATCGCGAGCGGTGCTTCCGGCCGGTCCCACACCCACTTCGCTTCGTAGCCGTACACCGGCGGCGCGCCTTCAGGCAATGCCGAGAAATCGAAACCGATGACGGGGAGGCAGTAGGCGTCGGCACCGTTGCCGAGGATGGCAACGGTGAACTCGGGGCCTGGGAGGTACGTCTCGACCAGCACGGGCTCGGCGTAGCGCTCGAGCAGGAAGCGGGCGCGCTTCCGCAGCGCCGCGGCGTTCGCGCACAGGTTGCTGGCGAACACGCCCTTTCCGGATCCCTCGGCGACTGGCTTGACGAACACGGGGTAGGTCAGCGCCATGCGCTCGATCTGTTGCGGCGCCTCGATGCAGGTGAACGGAGCCGTGGGGACACCGCGGTACGCGAGCGTCTCCTTGGTCCGACCCTTATGCAGCGACAGCGCCAGCGTGAGCGGGTCCGATCCCGTGTACGGGATGTTCAGGTATTCGCAGATCGCGGGGACGAGCGCTTCGCGGCTCTGGCCGTGGAGGCCTTCGGCCATGTTGAAGAC
>Ga0209761_1001043_pt1 | contig 17694 bp, 17 predicted proteins | sample GraSoi013_1_40cm_4_FD_185818 | JGI IMG/M metagenome (GOLD analysis project Ga0209761, IMG submission 185818) | Grasslands soil microbial communities from the Angelo Coastal Reserve, California, USA - Sample 09_25_2013_1_40cm (SPAdes) (version 2) | ecosystem: Environmental > Terrestrial > Soil >...
CCGGATGTCAAGGACTCGATACTTGTTCTTCACCGCCTCTCTCGCGACCTCCACCGGGACCCCGGCCGCCCTCAGCTGCTCAATGTGCCGGAGGAAGACCTTGTAGCCTTCGAGCCGGGCGCTTCCCCCGGCTGGATGGTGGGCTATTACGCCATCACAGGTGAGCTCCTTGGCGAGCAATAGTTCACCAACTCCAACATCGATAGCGACCAAGACTCTTCGAAGCTTGCGTCCCTTGACGTGAATCTCACTGTCCGCGGGAATATTGTTGAAGTGAGCGAGTTTGAGAGCCGTCTTCATTATCTGCTGGGTATCGAGCAGAGTGTGTCCCAGCCACTTTACAGGGGTCTTAGGCGCGTCCGCCCTTGGTCATTTTCTTGAGGTCGAGAATCTCGTCCAGTTTGTCCTTGGGGAGGATTCCCTCTTCCAAGACAACCTCTCGGAGAGACTTGTTATCGGCCATGGCCTTCTTGGCAATCTTCGCTGCGTTGTCGTAGCCAATCTTTGGTGTGAGCCTGGTCACCATCATCAGAGTCCGCTCTGCATATTCCAGGCAGCGCTTCTTGTCCGCAGCGATTCCGGCGACACACTTCTCGCCGAGGACTCGGGACCCGTTCGCCAATATCTCGATTGACTGAAGCAGATCGTAAGCGATAACCGGCATCATCACGTTCAGCTCCAGCTGGCCTAACATCCCGCAAATGCCAATGGCCGCATCGTTTCCGTAGACTTGGGCGGCCACCAGATTGAGAGCTTCGGGAATCACAGGGTTGACCTTTCCGGGCATTATGCTCGATCCGGGTTCCATCGCGGGGAGATCAATCTCGCCCAGTGCCGTTCTGGGGCCTGAGTTTAGGAGGCGGAGGTCGTTGGATATTTTCATGAGGCTGGTAGCGATAGTCTTCAGATCGCCGCTAGCCTCTACACAAGCGTCCTTGCTCTGCATCGCTTCGAACGTATTCTCAGCTTTGCGAAACGACAAACCAGTCAGACGGTTAATCTCCGCTATGGCCGCCTCAGCATATTTCGGATGAGCATTCAGACCCGTTCCAACTGCGGTCCCGCCTAACGGCAGCTCCATCAGAATGTCCCTAGCTTGTTCTGCTCGCTTCATACCGTGCCTGATCATGCTCGCGTAGCCGCTGAACTCCTGGCCCAGAGTAATTGGGACAGCGTCCTGCAAATGGGTCCGACCAGCTTTGACAATTTCATCGAACTCTCGCGTCTTCTTCTCCAAAGCCTCAGCCAAGACACGTAAGCTTGGCAGGAGCTTGCGAAAGATCTCTTCGGCCGATGAGATGTGGATGGCGGATGGGAAGACGTCGTTTGTAGACTGGCACATGTTCACGTGGTCGTTCGGATGAATAATCGACTTGTCGCCTCTCTTGCCCCCGAGGAGTTCGACTGCGCGGTTCGCGATGACCTCGTTCATGTTCATATTGGACGAGGTGCCGCTGCCCGTCTGGAAGACATCAACAACGAACTGGTCGTAGAGAGCTCCCTCCATGATCTCCTTGGCTGCGGAGACGATGGCCTCTCCCTTCTTCGCATCTAATAGTCCCAATTGCATGTTCGCTCGCGCAGCAGAGAGTTTGATCAGAGCCATAGCCCGGATGAATTCTTTAGGAAGACGCAGACCAGATATGGGGAAGTTCTGAACGGCCCGTTGGGTCTCAGCCCCATAATACGCAGAACTTGGGACTCTGACTTCGCCCATAGAGTCTTTGTCCAACCGATAATCTTCAACTGTGACCATTATCTCGACGCCGAAGAGAGCGCGGAGAAATGGGACTAAAAAACACTCCCTATCAACTCTGAAGGCAGTACTATTCTCTAAGAGATCTCAGTTTCGCCGATCTCTACGGTCTAATAGTCGAGACGAGGAGTCCCTGATTGACCATGATTTCAACTCGAAAGATGCGCCAGAATAGCCAGAGGCTTCGGGACCAGATTCGACACCTACTATCCGTCCTCGATGAGGTAGAACAGTATCGTTTGAAAAACCTCTCGAAGGCTCATACGTTAAACTAGAGACCGTGGCTCAAACTCAATATTGACCTGGGCAAAGGGAACAGTTTACATCATCACACTCTTGGAGTACGACCCTTGAAGTCAGGGTCGCTAGTACATGAGACTGGTAAGGTTCCAACAGAAGCCGTCCGAAAACCGCATCGGAGTCATGATCGACCCAGTTCGTTTAGTTGAACTGAGCGTCGCGAAAAACTCTGAACCAATACTAGATTTTCTCCAGGATCCAAAAAGCGAGGCCAAAGCAAACCAGGCGGTTGAAGCGGCTAGGAAGCAACCTGCTGACTCAGAAAAGAGTCAGAAGGGAGTCTTCAACCTCGACAAGGTTACAGTGCTTCCTCCGATCGCTCGTCCAACAAAGATCATCTGCATGGGCGGAAACTTCTCCGACCATCTCCAAGAAGGATCGACAAGCCTTCCCCCTTTCCCAATATCATTTCTCAAATCTCCAACCTCGCTGGTGGGACATCGGGCGCCGGTCTTCTATCCTCGACGAGTCAAACTCCTGGACTATGAGGTAGAGCTGGCTGCTATCATCGGCAAGAAGTGCAAGGAGGTGTCACGGAAGAACGCGCTCGATCATGTCGCTGGCTTCTCGGTCTTCAACGACATCAGCGCCCGCGACATTCAGTTCGCGGAGATGAAGAGAGGCTTCTGCAATCTCGGCAAGAACTTCGCATCCTTCGCCCCCATGGGACCCTTCCTAGTCACCCCAGACCAAGCAGGGAATCCTGACAATCTAGGAATGGAACTCCGGGTCAACGGTCAGACTAGACAGTTCTCCAGCACGAAGAACATGGTCTTCAAAATCCGACAGCTCATCGAGTTCTTCTCATCCATGAGCCTAGAACCAGGAGACATTATCACATCCGGCACGCCTTCGGGTGTGGCGATCTACCGAAAGCCTGACAAGACGCCTTTTCTGTTACATCCAGGAGACATGATCGAGTCCAAGATTGAGAATCTGGGACGGTTGCAGAACACAGTTGTCGCAGAGACTGGTCCTGTCAAGTCAGCTTTCTAGAAGACCCGCCAAGACGATAGGCTAGCGCTGGAAGGCTTGGTCGTGTATCCTCTTAGTGTACGCTGTGACAGCTACTTTCTGGGGACTGATCTCGCCGTTCTTCTGAGCCTTGTACGAGTCCCATCCCAGCTTGACAATATGGCTCAGAACAGCCGAGAAGGTGGGCTTCGGAGGCTCCATCCTGTCATACAGTCTCCTCATCTCATCCAATAACTCCCTCGGAATTCTGACAGAGTAGGGAATTGTAACTGTCAAGCCATTCATCACACTACACTACGATACGCACTTCTCACTACGCCACGGTCGAGGAGAGTTGATTGTGGTGTAACCTCGGCCCTTATGCTCGGGTAACAAGAGTACAGCGCCAAGAGGTGAATCATGTATGAAAACTAGTCAGCTGAAGAGATTCATCAACAGTGATGTGGTTGGCCAGTTGAATAATGGACTCTTCTTCGAGGGCCATGTGGTGGACAGGGCAGGAAGGCCGTCAGTCATCGACCTGGACGGTCGAGGCACCCGCCAAATTAGCGCTCCACGAGTCAAGTGGCTCATAAGAGCAGTGAGGTACTGTTGAGAATGAAGGCAGAGACCTTCGCAAGCCTCCCGATTTCTGGACCAGTCTCGGTTTGTGGCGGGCCCGGCGGGAATTGAACCCGCGACAGCCGGGTGTCTTCCGCGAGGTAAAAGCTTCACCAGAGATGGCTCTTCCGGTGCTCTACCTCTTCAGGATCCCCTTTTTAGGGATCTGGCTGAGCTACGGGCCCGCGCGACAGCCGAGTTTGATCTGATCTATATTAGCTGATTTTTCCAAACAAGATCAATGCGTTCTATGAAAAGCAGGACGCCTGATAACGTATCAGGCTGCTTCTCACGATTGGCTGACTTGACTCAACCTGACTGAACCGACGACCTCTAGAAGGCTTCTTCCTTGTGCAACATTTGCCGGTACCTGCTTCCTCGCAATCAAGCCTGCGATAATCAGCTTCTCAACTACTCTGGCGGTCGGTCCCAGTACATCTTGTAAGGCTTTTACGAACTCCCCCACCAATTTCGGAATCTCATTTGGCGAGATAGAATTCCGTCTCTGAAGGAGGAGAAATATTGATTCCTTGACAGTTGGTCCCAGTGCGTCAAGAGCTGCGCTGACAGAATCTACCAGAGCTTCGTCGAAAACGGTCTTCGCTTCATCGCCCAACTCTATGAAACACCAACACCTGCCTACCGGCTGCGTAGCATAGGCCCAATCGCACAAGCGTCACGGCTCGTTCCGAGCTTCGTTTCCGATGTGCGGAGCAAACTTTTGCTCATCATGCTTTTGACCGACAACGTCTCTAACGAAATTTCAAGGAGATAGCGAAGGTCTAACCGAGATAAGAGTCACGTTACTGTGAGCAACTCGACGGAGTCATCTCCCATTTAGCCATAGTGATGGCGTCGATTCTCCTACGTGATGTCGAGGGCCAAGCCCTTTATGCAGTAGATATTAACCATCGAAGAGTCTTCGGGGAAGACATGGTCGACCTTAGCTTCCTGGTTGACGATCTAAGCGCGATAAGTTCAGTTGCTATCATTCTTGGCGCCGTGTTCGTGATTTTTCAGCTCAGGCAAAACGCGAGACTAATCAGAACAGCCAATTTCGAGACCAAGGCCAACATGTCGTTTTCAGTTCTAGAGTTGATTACAGAAGAATCCTTCGCACGCCGAAGAAAGAGCATGCATGATGCAGTGAAGAAGTATAGCGAGATCAACTGGGAAGGCTTTGACGATACTCTAGAGGATTTCGAGGCTCGAAACTTTGGCTACATCTACGAGCTAATTGGAGAACTCGTCAGGGAAGGAATAATAGACCTCACGATCGCCATTCACTCCCTACGGTATCTCCTCGTATTTGACTGGCAGAGATTTGAGCCTTTGACCAAGCATCTCATGAAACGATACAATGTCCCGGTGAATCCATACGAAAATTTCGAGTGGCTAGCACAAGAAACCAGGAAGTACCTTCAGAGCCAAGGAAGAATCGACACTGGACGCCCAGACAATCCTCCTCCCTCCAGCATGCACTAGCTTAAACATTAGAATAGAATCCTTCCCAGTCTGGTGCTGGGCATGATCGTCAAGCATCTCTCCGAAGTAGTACCTGAGAGAGAAGGCGATTTCACGCGATGGTATCTCTCCCGAGCCGACCGAGGCCACTCACTGGCCGTACGATACGTCGAGCTCACAGGAATCGTCCCGCCGCACACTCATGATGTTGAAGAGACAATCTTCTACATCGAAGGAAGAGGCCTGGCCCGGGTCGGTGAGAAAGAGGTCCGGGTCAAACCGGGAACAATGGTAGTAGTTCCACCCGGCACAGTCCACAGCTCAATCAAAGAAGGCCTCGAACCCCTAAGATACTTGGCCATATTCGTGGGTAACCCAGATCTCTAGTACGGACACAAATCGGAACTACGGGACGGGAAGACCCTCGCAAGACCCCTCTGAATCCTACAAGCTCGAGCAGACAAAGATCAAACTGGCAAGAGGCGGCGAGACCAGCATAGTCTACGGCGTCCCTCAGAGGTTTCATGATCCTTCGACATGTCTCATCGTCGCCCACGGTGCCGGTGGACCAATGCACACACCATTCATACGATACTTCCATACAGAACTCGCAAAACAGGGCTTCCTAACTGTCAAGTTCAACTTTCCATACATGGAAGCACGCAGACGAGTACCGGACCGGAGGGAGATCCTGGAGGAAAGCTACAGGACAATCGTCGACCAGGCAAGGAACGGTAAACATAAGCCGGCTCGGATGTTCATAGGCGGAAAGTCCATGGGAGGACGAATCGCTTCCCAGGTCGCCGCCAACGGGGTGGATGTGAATGGATTGTTCTTCCTCGGATATCCTCTCCATCCGATAGGTAAGACTGACCAGTTGCGAGACGAGCATCTCTACCGGGTCAAGAAGCCCATGCTATTCGTATCAGGGACCAGAGACAGTTTCGCGAGACGAGACCTTCTAGAGAAGGTCGTTTCTAAGATAGGATCGAACGCGCGGATCCACTGGATAGAGAATGGAGATCATAGTTTCAAGACTCCAGATGCGAAGCCTGGCAGTGCGGACGCGTTGCACGAGGCTCTAGTCTCTCTAGTCGCTTGGTTCCAAGCGATAGCCTAGGATTCTGAAAGTCTACCGGAGCCTCCTTGTTCAATAGTGTACGTTTATTAGAGACGGACGGGGGTCCGGGCTTAGAAGAACAATGTGCGACAGTTGTGGCTGTTCTTCAGAGCAGGAAGAGACGACTCAACCAGAGGAAGCCTAGCCCTATACCTGCTTGGGCATTGACACTTCCCAAAAATCCAACGAAGGAGCTTTCATGGGCTCCTTCCATCTTTCTAATCTAACAAGATCTTCCCGTGGTCTAGAGCCCAGGTATCTTCGGCAACACGAAAAGAGCCCCCAAGGCTAGAGCGCCGAGTATGAAGATAAGAACGATACCTACGACAACGGCCATGATTGATACGCCTATCGCGCCCAACCATCCCGTCTTGAAGTAATGCTTCACAAGCAATAGAAAGACAAGAAGTCCGACTATGAGACCTATCAACCCGGGAAGAAAGGCGATCGAGGCTCCTACCAGAAATGTTCCAACGGCTGCGATGCCCAAGGCTTCGACAAAAGTGACTCGTCTGCCAACCACTATCTCTCCAGCGAGCCAGAGAACGAAACCGATGATTATGAGATAGATTATGAATACAACTAGAAAGCCTATGAGGATGCTGATCAATCCGGTGCCGAGAGAGGGAGCAGCGAACTCTACCATCGACAGGCTTTCCTGAGTCTTGTCTCATTCTAGTCTTGGTTTAGCCTTTGTCGAAACCCTCGTTACATATCGACAGTAAATGTGATTATTCCGGTACGTGATTGGGAAGGTTTAAGGTTGCACGCTATCGTAGCGTGATTGCCCAGGAAATGAGTATCCGGGCTCGCGCCCCGTCCGTTAAACCCGGACGCGCTAAGGTAGTATAGCCCGGTCCACGGCTTGCGGGAGCCGGCCGAGAGTATGCACGGCTGTCACCCGTGCGACACTCGATCGAGTATAGTCGAGCGCACGGCGGGTTCGAATCCCGCCCTGGGCGCCAGTTCTCCAAAGCTACTCTACCAAGTCTTCTAGAAAGGAATCATATTGTTTCATGGATCCATGCGTAATCACCTGAAGACCGGGAGCGCCAGGGTCGTTCGTTGTTAGATCATGATAATCTGGAAAAAAAGAATGATGAGGTTCACGTTGTAGACTCGGTACCTACAGTCCGAGTCCTGAGAGAAGCGGAATGCTGACTGTCACTGTCTGCGACGTCGAGACTCTCGCCCCACTGGCATCGCCAACCGTGAGCGCTACTGTGTATGTTCCCGGGAGCAGGTAGGAATGGCTTACTGATTGTCCATTGCCAGTCGATCCATCGCCAAAGTTCCAGCTGTAGCTGTAGGGCTGTGCACCGCCAGTCGCGTTGCCAGTAAACGTCACTGGCAGTATAGGAGCCGGATTAGACGGGCTGTAGGTGAAGCTGGCTGAGAGTGGGTTCACTGTGAAGAACTCTGTCATTGGGGTCGCTGAGGCATCGTTGCTGGTTAGAGTCGGTAAGTTCCAGTTTACTTCTATTGTTCGAAGCCAGGAGTAGTGGTTGTAGAGGTTAGTGGTTCCAAAGTTATTCTTGGCCTGTCGGCCTGCCCAGACAGCATAGACACAGTCCTCCGTTGTGCTCCCGTTGAGGGGACAGTAGCCGTTCCCCTCGTCGAAGACGACGAACAGCGCAGACCTCTGTGTCGTGAACGCTGTACTATTGAGAATGTTGGGTACTAGACTGCTCAGATAGCCGTCACCGAATGAGACGGAGGTAGGACAGATTCCGGTAACGCCGTGCATGTTATCACAGTTGTTGGGTGTCAGCCACATGAAGTTAGGAGCCGAGCCCGAGTTCAGGTCGTTGATGAGAGGACAGTCGGTCACAGAACAGCCGCTAGGATTGGCGAGAACAATCTGGGAACAGCGGGTGGCGCTGTTGACGATGTCGGTGAACCCGACGAACGGGTTATGCTCAGGAGTGTACGGCTGGTGATACGTCAGGTCGCAGCCGCTTGCCATGCCCTGGTTCTCCATGTAGCCCTTCCAGGTCAATCCTGCCGCTTCAAGCCTGTCGACGAGATTCGTACCATTGAATGGCCACGGACAGCCTGTTGAGCTACAGTTGTCGGTTGTTCCGCCCAGCATCGCGAGATAGTCAGCCTGACTGTAATGGGTCACGCCCAGATACTGTGAGCCGATAGCATAGTTGTTTGCCAAGCCTGCCATGTAAGGAGCCCCCATGGTGCTGAGACAGGGAGGTGGACTATCCCCACATATCTCGTACATGCCATGGTCCTCCATAATGATAATCACAGCATGATCAAAGTAAGCGCCTGTCATTACTCCATTTGAGGGCGTGGAGGCGGCACTCACGGGTCTTGCAACCTGGGGTGCACTTCCGATGCCTACTGCAAGCAGTAGAACGAAGAGGCTCAAAAGCGCGGTTCGATAGATTGGTTTTCTACCTTGTTGCATCAATAGTTTTCTGTCTAGAGCTTCTCGCTCAGATATTTGGGTCGCACGTCTACAATTGCATGAAGGGCACCGCGTAACGCTAACAACGCCCAAGAAGCACACAACATGTGCCACTAGTGTACAAGGTGGCTAATCCATCCGTCAGAATGAACACATGTAAACGTGGAGGTAATATTCCGTAATCCGCAAGCAACCTACTGCCAATGACTCAAGAACAGAATATGCAGAGAAGAGCATGTCAGAACTGTCTCGAGCCGACCGAAGTGATATGCTACCGTTGCACATTCTGCCTCCTGAGATGCTGCAACTGCTCATCAGATACGGATCCCGCAGATACGATGCCCGGCTAGTCGACACTTTGATACCGTGACGGTTAATGTAAGCTTAGGATGACATTCTCATTCTATCTGAGCCGGCGGCGAGCCAGAAATATTCCAAGGATGATTGTGGCGAATCCTGCTGATCCCATGAAAATAGCTGAACCTGAGACCGGCAACGCGGTTGGACTGTTCGTGTTTGGGCGGGAAGGGAGGTTAACGACGACAGTAAGGTTGTTATTCGCAAGAGCGGTTTCCCCGGATACAGGGCCTACAGCCATCTCGAGCAGATAGGTGCCGGGTCTGATACGCGTTGTGTCCCACGAGAACGATAAGGTGACTGAACTTCCGTTTCCAAGGTTCCGCACCAGCTGTGACCCTACATTGGTATTGTTACAATAGAATGTCGCATTGAAGGTTTCTGCCACGTCCCCGAGGTTCCTGGCAGTCAGGACTACCTGGGTAGGGCGTCCAGATATGGTGAGGCTGCTCCCTATGTTCAAGTTCTCAACAGCTACGTCGTGTAAAATGGGAGAGAAGACGGCGACTAGGTTCTGATCCGCACTCATTAACAGTTCCGCATGATTCACTGCTGGAAGTCCTGTGTCATTATCCTGCCACGCTCTAATCTTGTAGCCGCCTTCGGGGATCGCGGTGACGTTCACCTCCGTACCCGAAATGTAACTGTAGCTTCCTGCACCCGGAAAGGTTGTTCCTCCAGTCGTACTGGAGATCGAGAGAGAGTATGCCGGAAGAGGCTGCCAAGGGATCAGAGTGCCCCATGAGTTGGGAGAGATCGCACCGAGCTGGGTTGCCTTTGGAGTTGTTGACCAGTCTCCGGCAGGCCACCAGATCCAGTTGATTTCCTGAGGCGAATGCGCCTCCAAAAGCGCAGTCAGCGTTTTGATGAAATCGAGGTTAGTTGCGCAATAGCCAGCCGCTCCCGTGGTCACTAGGTCTGGGCAGTTGACTTTGGTCCCATTGCTGAACGTTCTTTGAATTGGGCCCGGGCCTCCCTCTGTGTTCAAGGTCGGAAAACCCGTCAGGGTGGTTCCATTGATCATAGTGAAATAATAGTTCCGCGCGAGCTCCTCGGCTGCCGTGTTATTCCAGGAATTGTAATAGACCTTGTACGACATGTAGGTGTGAAGGCTGATGAAGACGTGGCCTAGGGGGTCTGTCACTCTGGGATAACCGTTTACGGCTGCTGGACAATCTCCATTTCCGCTCGGACAGAGATTGCATGCGAAGCTACACACATTCTGGACGACGATCCAATGCGTGTCTCCCATCGCTCTTGCCTGGTTTATCCAATTCTGATAATAATTTCCGAGAAGAGTTACGTTTCCATTGATATTCATCGGTTCGTTTAGCGGTTCCCAGATGATCTTTTCATACCTGGGACTGAAATCCGTCAAGACGGTTCTCCAGAAGCTCAGCCAACACCCTGCAACGGTACTATTCGACATATCCTCGTAGCCGTGATAGTCAACGATGATCCATGTGCCAAGAGTCTGTCCTATTCTGATCGCCCTGTCGAGTCTCGTGGGGTTGTATGGACTCATGAATCCGTTGGGATCGACGCAGTAGGGTGCGAAGCTGATTCTGATCGCGTTAAGACCCATTTCGACGATCCTTCGTGCGAGGACCTCCTGGTCACTCGCCCTTTCCAAGGGAAAGACTATGCTTGGGACCGTTGCATTGCTGTACAAAGTATTTTCGACTAGCCGTGAACCACCCCAACCTAGAATTATAGGCGCCTGTGGAACGGAATGGGCGCGGTCAGGGATTGTTGCGAGGGCAGCCAGCGCTAGGAGGATCAGCACTAAGAATCTCGAAGTTTTTGCTGTCATGAGTTGACTGCCGACGTGGCGCGGGGCGAATTAGTTGAGAGTTCCGACGGGACCATACCGCACTCAGGAAGCCATTGACGCGAGCGCTACTTGAATCGTGTGAGGCATATGTACCCATTTGTATGCTTCATTAATCATTCGCCTTGCAGTGTGTTAGAATTCCCGATTAGTGGCGCACCCTGATCGATTGTAGACGTCCCGGTTATATGAAAAGCCGCCTAAGGTGTTACTCATCATGAACAGGCTCAACATCGCCGTAATAGGCGCAGGCTACTGGGGAAAGAAGGTCATAGCTCAGATTCTTGACCTAGCCCGGACGGGAGACGAGATGAACCTCTATTCTGTGGCGGACAGTTCACCAATAGCACTCGAACAGTGCAGGAAGGAATTCGGACCGCTCAACTATCGCTTGGACTATCGCGAACTTCTGTCGGACCCAAAAGTGTCAGCGGTCCATCTATGTTCCCCTAACCAGACTCATTTTGCAATAGCCGCCGAATTTCTCAAGCAGGGAAAACACGTTCTAGTCGAGAAACCACTGGCGATGAAATCCAGTGAGGCCTACGAACTAGTTAGACTCGCCAGAGAACATGCAAGCGTTCTATGCACCGGTCACGTTCATAGATTCAACAACGGCGTCAGAGCGCTGCGACGATTGACGGCCAGTGGAATATTGGGAGACATATACTACCTCCGCTTGAAGTGGACTGGCTTCATGGCCATCCAGAATAATAGAGAAGTAATCACGGACCTGGGACCACACCCCTTCGACATTTGCAACAATCTCCTCGAAACCTGGCCCAAGAAAATCTCCTGCAAAGGGAGAGGCTACAGATCAAGCGCCGGATATGAAATGGCCTCCATCTACGCTGAACACTCGGGCGGATACGACGCTGGCATCGAGCTAAGCTGGCTGGACATGGAGAAGCATCGAGACGTAACGGTAGTCGGGAGCGATGGGACCGCGGAACTCGACTGCATCGAACAGAGACTGGTCCTCCACCGGAAGGGAGCTGTAGAACGCGTGATGGTCGTCCCAAACAATACTCTGAGAGAGGAGATTCTCCACTTCGCCCGATGCATCGAGTACAACTCGTCGACCGAGCGCTATCCCAACCGGGCTGACGGAGTACTCGGAGCCAATGTTGTCAGGCTCCTGGAGACGACGAAAAAGTCTCTCATCGAGGAGCGCACGATCCAGCTTGAAATTCCTCGCGGCGAACTCATACCTGTCGGTGAATCAATGCCTGGAATACACGCGCCCACGCCCAGTATGGGGAGTTTCTGAGGGTCGCTGCCAAAGAGCGGCAAGAGCTGAGGAGCTCGTGATAGGGGTTATAGCGTGCGTTAGAATCGGCTCATGAAAAACACGCGCACAGTCTAACCCGGTCAATCATTCAGATGTGCGACAAGTGCCATCGCTTCTTCGTAATTAGGTACGAGAAGAATGAGAAAGGAGAGGTTGTGGAAATTGGACATGAGCTCGATATTAGCGTCAAATCATCCGGCGTCGTCCGAGTAGATGAAGGTGTACAGCAGAGAGGTCTTGAACGAACCCCTCCGGCGAGAAAATATGAAGAAGAAACTTGCTGGTAACTATTCCAACTCTCGCTAGGCGCATTTTTGAAATCGTCGCGCAGGATCGCCTTTAACGTCTAATGCACGTACTAGCGTCAGCCGCTTTGTAGAGGAGTTAGGCTTCGCGGAGAAAATGGCGAAGCCTTGTGGATCCGAATTGGACTATCGCTGTGTGGCCAGCGGGGACACTGGTCCCGGCATTGTGATCCGGAACTCGTTGGGACCCACGATTTGCGCGAATACTTGGTGCTCGCTCATTCCTATGTCGACCTGAGTGTTGACCAAGTCTTTGAGTAGAGCTTTCACTGCTTCGCTATAGAACACTGAAGCTTTTCGGCCGAATCCATGATTCAGTATCACGGTCGTTAGATGGCCGTCGTTGGTGTATTCGAAACGAAATGCCTTGCCGTATCTGGGACCGAGTAGCTCTAGAGCTCGGACTGATGTTTCAAGGTCAACCCTCTTGAAGAGGAAGGCTATCAAGTCCTTGGCCAGATTCTTGCCGAACCAACTGCCAAGCTCCTTCGCCTGTTCGTCAGTGGTAAATCCTACAAGTTTCTCGAAAATGTCGGAGGGGAGGGTTACGAAGCCTAGGCGGTCTGCGAAGACGTCCCACTCGACGAATTTCCGAAGTGCCTGGTTTGCGAAATAGTTGACGCTTACTCTCTGTTCGTGCGCTAGCTTTTCCAGTTGGAAGTCGATGTCTTCATCTATTCTGATAGTTCTCGTGACGCTCTTTGTCTTATTCTTGAATTGATAGCTTCTCAACATGGTTATGCAAGCATAACCCAGCGTAGAATATATGCATACCTCTTCGTCCGTGTTCGCATTGAAGATACATGTGTTCTATTGTAATTGAATCGACGATACCCCTTCGTCTGTGTTCCATTTGACCCGGTTTCTATTCTGTTGTACAGGTGACAACTATTGTGTTCCGATATATCATGCTGTGATAGAGGCGAGCTCAAACCCGACCACTCACACACTAGTTAAGACCCATCATGGTCTTTGTACCTTATCAAACCCAAGTCGACCATCTCGGATAGATTCCCTTACGAAGGAGGCAGAGAGGCCGGATATGCGTACAAGACAACTAGGTGAAGGAGATGTCCTCGATTCGAGGATGATTTCCCACCTTACGATGGATGGTCCCGGGCGGGAACGGGTTCTTGAAGGAATGCGGCGCGCCGTTGACACCTACTAAGGCTTAACAGTCCGGGACGATACGCTCGGCCAAAGGCCTAAGCATGGTTTCGATCATTCACGCACCGCCCCAAGAGATCGTAGTGACCGGCCTGACCAGCTTCATTTTTCAGCAGAACCTTAGGCCCTAGGGCTCGAGTAGAGGGTCGATCAGGCTGAGCGTCTTTCTACGTCTCGAACAGAAATTTGCCTATTCGCGCTTTCAGCTCTGGCTAGCGTTTTGGGTCTTCCAGGGCTGCTAAAGAGTCTTGTAAACCGGCAGCGGAGGAAGTGACCTCCAACGTGGGATTGGAGGCTAGTGCTATTGTCTAAGCCTGGCGACGGGCGATACAAGCAATCTAGAATTGCGGAGATCGCCAGCATAGACCGAGGGTTGAAGCAAATTGGAGTTATTCCCTCCGAGAGACTGACCGTCTGCGTTCTCCTTTATCCAATCAGGTACGACAACCGCTCTCAGCAACTGCTGCACCGTCACGTCCCGGTTCTTCGCCTCGTGTAACAGAATGTCGTAGGCAGTATCCCCGATTGACATTATGAATTTAGCCAATGCTGGTATCAGTCTCCTGGCTTCCCCGCATCCTCACCGGCGGGAAGTCTGCTCCAAGCAATGGTTCGAACGTGTTCTGCTCGGCCCGCCTCAACTTGTACAGCCATTGAGTAGTCGACGCCGATCCACTTCAGATATTCGACCATGACTTTGAACTCAGTAAGAATATCTTGATCGGTGTCGACGATTGTCTCACCATTCATTCTGAGGAAAACCTTCCATTTGCGGGTCTCCATTGTCAAACGCTCCTGAGTGCTGCCTCTTCGAGACTGTTCTGCCCGTCTACCTTTCCTTCGACCTTGAAGTATACTTCTCGGCCCTTCATCCACTCTCGATGAGCGCCCGCACTCTCTATGTCAGTGTAGACTCCGTCGAGCCACACCCTCACGTTCAGGCTCGCCGATGAGGATATCAGCTCTGCAAGGAGATTCTTCAATTGGTCGTCTGTCATAGTATCTTGCGGGATTGTCTGATTCGTAGTTTCGGGAGGATATCCCGAGTTAGCCATTTCTTCCATATCGTTCCAGATAAATAGACTCGCGGTTTAGATATAACCCCAACGTTTACACTGAATAGCAAAAGCATGCGGTAGATAGCCGTCCTCTAACTTTACTCCAACTGTGTTCTAGTCTAACACATTATAGACGTTCAACCTATTATCATCCTATCGCCGTTACGGTCCAAACTCCAAGGGTTGATTCTTGCGTAAGTTCATGGTAGCGTTCGACGAGGAAGTGTTCCCGATGCAAAAGGAGTCTCGGATCCGAACGACCCCGCTCCAGCTTCGTAGCCCGTCGTGCTTCTTGTCCCTCCACTCCTCGGAGCGTCGAATAGTATGGTTGTCTGACCGAAGACCGGACTGAGATACTTCCCGCGATTGTCACTCCTATCCAGACCCCGAAGGAATCTCGGTTCGAATCCCGCCCTGTGCGCCAACATTAGTTGATGTGGTGAACTCCAGATCGTTCAGTCAGGAACCGGGCTGTACTCGAGTTTTCGGACTGGCCAGATTGGACTCTTTTCCCGGGAACCAGTAACGACTCAATTATCTAGAAACAGTCGGCGACCATTGAATACCCAAGAGAGTCATGACGCAGTCGGCCTTGATCTCGAAGCCGAGATATCCTGACACAGCAGAATCGGGCGAAACGTACGACGTGGAACAACGCTCTCTTCCCTAGCATGTTTCTTAAGAAGCTCCTGACGAGTCGGTAATCAGAGACTGCCCTATTCCTGACGAACGCTTAGCGGTCAGCGGATACTAGTTGATGACCGGCAGAAATCTTTCTTCTGAAACGGAGGAGCTAAGGCTTCCAACGATCGGCAGTTGATAGCCGCAGTCAGCACATCTATTTTGCTCGTCGAGATTCCATCCGGTTATGTCGAATCCGTATCATTTGATGGCTATGAACTTGCGTTCAGAACGGTTAGGGTTCTCCGAAGGATGGACTGAGCTTTTTCCGATTTGCAACGAGCTCTGTCCGGTCATCGGGGGGCCTTTAAGGTATAATCTAGTTGTCGCTCGACAATAAAAAGACAGGATAATTGCGGTCTTCGGCGCCCGAAGCTTCAGGGGCAGATGAAGGATCATTACTCTTCCAAAAGCAAGGTATACTATCGCGAGCTATTTGAGGCAATGTCACAGATCGTGCGCGGGCTGAAACCCCCTCGGAGACGAGAGAATCAGCTAGACCCTCTTTTCAAGCAGGACGCTGGGAAGGCTCAGAGGATTCTTCCTCACCAAGAGAAAAGATTCGTTGCCTGAGGCTACTGATCAGCCTACTCTTTCTGAAAAGCATCAAACTTTTCTACAACGATTTTCCCAACAGCGGGAATCTTCTTCATGAAACGATTCCAATTTTGCAGAGACACACGATTCTTGATCGTGGTTGCCTTCGGAATCTTACAAGCTCTGCTGGAGTACTCTGGATTCATTCCGAGTCCGTGTGGACCGAGATCGCGTCGACCAATATTGATGACGCGTCCGTGCCATTACACGCAAACACGACAGTAGTCTGCGGGATACTGGTTATCGAGTAGTCGACCTCGAACCTATTGTTCTGGTTCGGCATCAGACTCGTGAAGCCCGCCACCTGGCCCGTCTGATAGTGAGTTCCGCAAGGAGGTGCGCCCTTGATCACGGTGGTAGCGACTACAAAAGCGAGCGTCAAAGTGTGGATTGAGGCCGAGCACGTTCCCTGGCCAAAACTGGCGGTACAGTCTCCACAACCGGTGCCTGGGCAAGACACGGCTGCGGGTGTAGAAGGGTCAGGATCGAAGACCCCGATCGTGTTCGCAGCGTGAACAGCGAAGACCTGCATGCCCATGATCGTGTTGCAGCACCCGCCAGCAATTACGGTAATATTGTCCTGGTTCAACCGTGCGGTCGCGATGGCATAGTACTCCCAGAGCGTCCCATAACAATCGTTCGCGTGAGAGACGCGCAGGGTGAAGTTGAGACCGCTACTGTCAGTAATACCTGATATTCCGGTGTTGCAATAGGTCTCGACAACTAGGACGATCACATCGTGCCCTGAGGACGTTGTCAAAAGTTGCGAGTGCACACAGAACGGCCGCTGACAATTGCTTGCTCCAACACCGTCCAACGTCAACATCGGCTGCTTAGAGGGCGCTCTAGCTACTGGTAGCCATGCCACCGCTAACACTAGGACCACTAGGAATCCAATCCTGAGTCCCGTACCAGACCCTCGACGATCACTCAAGCCATTCTAGCTCTTTGGTCTGAACCAACAGCGTATCTCGGTCGATATCTTTTCGTTACCAACGTATTCAGAAGAGCATACCAGCCAAAATCCACAGACACACGGACACACACACATACTGTCGGGATCTTTTGAATAGTTGAAGATACTAAGCTCATTCCTACACGATCTTTCCCCAGTAGCCCTGTTCGTCATTACAATCATGGTTCTTAGCAATCTGACTAGTCTCGTTTCTGGGCAGTCACCCACCTTTGTCCACCAGAAAATCATGGCGGCCTACCAGTTTCTGATCAGCCTCTACAATCCAGCGCTCCAGCCTTTGAAGACGACACCCTCCAGCAACATCTACTACATCGGCCAGCGACAACTGCCTTGCAACGAAAGCCGTCACGTATTGTAACAAGGAAACCGGGCCAAAACATTACCCAGACTGCGCTTACGGAGACGTCCAGCCTCTTTCGTCTGCTAGCGCTAACTCTATGGAATTGTCTACGTCTTTATCGGGTTCGCAGCGGCGAAGGCGCCGCCGTGTTCCTAGTTCTCGTGACGGAGAGAAGGAGATATGAGCTAACTCCGGTCTAGATCCCCAGTATCAAAGATGATTTCCCACAGAGAAGAATCATGGCCAAGCCAGCACTCATCGGGCTTTAGATTCAGATCTCTCGCATTTACGAGCCTTTATCGTTAGTCACATCATCTTGATGAGAGTCCCGTCTCTGCAAGGACTCTTCTCGGGCGAGAATCCATGAGTCGGACATGGTGGCTTGTCGTTTTCGGGATCGCGTGCTATGGTTTCGGAGCCCTCTCGGTCACGGCAGACGAGCTCTTCGGGATCG